>Ga0209253_10001284_pt1 | contig 22052 bp, 19 predicted proteins | sample FrelakmetBRP12BR_FD_187145 | JGI IMG/M metagenome (GOLD analysis project Ga0209253, IMG submission 187145) | Freshwater lake sediment microbial communities from the University of Notre Dame, USA, for methane emissions studies - BRP12 BR (SPAdes)... | ecosystem: Environmental > Aquatic >...
CTCAATATGGGCAGATAGGCCCCGCCGGCTACACACGGCCCCATGATGGCGGCGATCTGCGGAATCCCCCGCGCCGACATGATCGCATTGTTGCGGAAGATGCGGCCGAAATGCTCCCGGTCCGGAAAAATCTCGCTCTGCAGCGGCAGAAAGACCCCCGCGGAATCCACCAGGTAGATGATGGGGAGATGGTTCTCCATCGCGATCTCCTGCGCCCGCAGGTTCTTCTTGGCGGTCATGGGGAACCACGCGCCCGCCTTCACCGTGGCATCGTTTGCGACAATCACCGCCTCACGTCCGTGTATCATTCCCACGACGACGACGGTGCCGGAGGAGGGCGCACCTCCGGATTCTTCGTACATGCCCTCTGCGGCAAGCAACCCGATCTCCAGCATCGCGCTTCCCGGATCCACGAGCCCGCCGATCCGCTCACGTGAGGTCAGCTTCCCTTTCGCCCGATGCCGCTCCTGCGCATCGACGCCCCCGCCCAGACGAACCTTTTCCGCACGGGCTGCAAACACCCCCAGGAGATCGCGCATCGCCACCGCGCTTTTTTCGACCGCAGGAGTCTGGGGAACGGGATTTCCGATGCGGGCCACGGGTCAGCGCCCCGGCCCGAACAGCTGCCGCGCAATCACCATTTTCTGCACCTCCGACGTTCCTTCGCCAATGGTCATCAGTTTGACGTCGCGATAGAACTTTTCGACGGGAAAGTCCTTGATGAACCCGTACCCGCCGTGGATCTGCACCGCCTCGCCGGCGACGCGCACCGCGACTTCGCTGGCAAAATACTTGGCCTGCGAGGCAGCGAGTGTCAACGGTTCACCGTTCACTTTTTTCCATGCGGCCTTGTGCGTGAGCAGACGGGCTGCATCAATCTCCGTCGCCATGTCCGCAAGCTTGAATTGAATTCCCTGAAAGTCCGCAAGGAGCTTGCCGAATTGCTGGCGCTCCTTCGCATACTTCAGACTCGCCTCAAACGCCCCCTGTGCAATCCCGACAGACAGCGCGGCTATCCCCACGCGTCCGCCGTCAAGTACCTTCAGCGCCTGCTTGAATCCCTCCCCCGGGTTGCCGATCACGTTCGCCGCCGGCACACGGACCCCGTCCAGCACCAGCGTGGCCGTATCACTCGAACGGAATCCGAGCTTGTTCTCCTTCCTGCCGACGGAGAATCCCTCCTGACCCTTCTCGAGAATGAACGAGGTGATTCCCCTGCGACCCGCACCCGGATCGGTTAGCGCCATGATCACGTAGGTGGAACCCACGGAACCCTGTGTGATAAACGTCTTGCTCCCCCGCAGAACCCACTCCGACCCTTCGCGCACGGCCGTGGTCTTCATGCCGCCCGAGTCACTCCCGGAGGCCGGCTCGGTAAGACCCCAGGCACCCAGTTTTCTGCCGCTGGCAAGGTCGGGAACGTAACGCCGCTTCTGTTCGTCGCTGCCGTGAAGCATGATGTGGGCGGTACAAAGACTGTTGTGGGACGCAACCGTGAGCGCCACCGACGGGTCAACCCGGGCAAGTTCTTCGATGATAACAACCGCCTCCGCATCGCTCATCCCGGCCCCCCCGAGTTCCACGGGCCAGGTCATGCCCATAAAACCCAGTTCGGCCATCCGGCGGACAAGAGGGTGGGGAAATTCCTGCGACTCGTCGTACTGCATCACCACCGGCCGCAGCTCTTTTTCGGCGAACGCGCGGGCAACTCCCTGCACCGCTTTCTGGCTCTCTGATAGCGTGAAGTCCAATCCGCTCCCTTCCATGCACACCTCCGCGATCGACTTCGTGTCCGAACCACGACAACTATGTCTGTGAAAAACGCAAACGCTCTCCTGGAACCCCGCTGGGCCTCCGCGCCGCTGCGGCTCGACAGTTCGTCCGGACTAGTCCCGGTGATTCCTCCGGAAGAGGCTCACCAATGCCTCCGCCGCACCGTAGGGCGTGACCGTGCCCCCTAACGCTTCTTCGGCTTTGGCCTTCAGGAGTCCACGGGATTCCTCGTTCCAGAGTTGTTCCCGGACTGTCTCCTCAACCAGCCCGGCTATACGGTCCTCCAGCCGGAGCCTCCGGCGCTCACGTAGAGTGCCGGATTCTTCAAGAAACTTCCTGTGCGCCTCCACCTCCCGCGCCACCTCACCAATACCTTCTCCCTTGCTAGCAATCGCTTTGAGCACTGTCGGGTTCCAGGCGGCAAATGCACGGAATCCGAGTATCATCTGAATGCCGGTGGCCGCCTGATCCGCCCCCGCCCGGTCTGCTTTATTCAGCACGAAGAAGTCCGCGATTTCCATCAGACCAGCCTTCATCGCCTGAATCGAGTCGCCTGATTCGGGAACAAGAACGACCACCGTCGTGTCCGCGGCGCGGGCAATGTCCAGCTCCGACTGCCCCACACCGACCGTCTCCAGGAGAATGATATCCTTCCCGGCTGCATCGAGGATATCTGCTGCTTCCGTCGCCTTCCGGCTCAAACCGCCAAGACTCCCACGCGAGGCCATGCTGCGGATGAACACACCTGCATCCAGCTCCACATCGCTCATCCGCACACGATCGCCCAGCAACGCCCCCCCGGTGAACGGACTCGTCGGGTCCACGGCAAGAATGCCCACCGTCCTCCCCTGCGCGCGATAGTGCATGGCCAACCTGCTCGTGATCGTGCTTTTGCCCGCACCCGGAGGACCCGTGATGCCGACCCTGTAGGCCCGGCCGGTCTTGGGAAACACTCCGTCGAGCAGAAGCCGTGCGCCGGGGGAATCGTTCTCAACGATCGAAATCGCCCTGCTGACCGCTACGCGGTCGCCCGCCAGCACCCGGCTCAGGTCAATGACCGGAGACACGGGAGCCCACCCGTTCGCGGAAGAACTCCACCGTCCGCCGCAAACCTTCCTCCAGTCCGACCGCCTGCCTCCACCCGAGAACCTCCCCGATGCGCCCGGTGTCCAGCACACTCCGCCGCTGTTCACCAAGCTTTGCATCGCCGTGCCGCTCGGCACACGAGCTGCCGGTGGCCTGGCGCAGGACGTGGAACAGATGATTGACGTCGGTTTCCACTCCGGTCCCCACATTGAATACCTGGAACCCCGGAGGGGCTTCAAGTGCGCGAACGTTTGCCTGAACCACGTCACCGACGTACACGTAATCCCGGGTCTGTTTGCCGTCGCCGTTGATCACCGGTGCCTCCCCCCGGAGCATGCGCGTGGCAAAAATCGCCACCACGCCGGCCTCCCCTTCGGGATTCTGCCGGGGACCGTACACGTTCGCGTAGCGGAGGCAAACGGCATCAACACCGTATACCGCATGGTAATAAAAGAGGTACTGTTCGGTCGACAGCTTGGCCACACCGTACGGAGAAATCGGGCGCGTCGGATGGGTTTCATCCGCCGGAAAGAAATCCTGTTCGCCGTAGATCGCCCCGCCGCTGGATGCAAAAATGACCCGCCGGACCTCTGTCCGCACGCAGTTTTCCAGGAGCGTCAACATCCCCAGGATATTCACCGATGCGTCAAACACCGGATCGGCGACCGATTTACGGACATCCATCTGCGCGGCTTCGTGGACCACGGCGTCAAACCGTCCCTCCGCAAAAACCCGGGCCATGGCCGCGGCATCGCGGATGTCCGCCTCAACAAAGGCGGCATCGCGATGCAGATTCTCCTTCGTGCCGGTGATCAGGTTGTCCACCACACTCACCCGGTGGCCACGTACAAGAAATGCTTCCACAATATGCGAACCGATGAACCCGGCGCCGCCGGTGACAAGAATATGCATGGTTAGTGATCCTGCAAAGGGGTTTCCGCCGGAAGGCGGGAAAGAGCGCGATACGCGATATCGCGCCTGTAATGCATGCCCTCGAATGTTACCGCCGAGACGGCAGCATACACGCTGCTCACGGCTTCGCGAAGCGATCCCGAATGAGACACGGCAGTAATGCCCAGCACGCGTCCGCCGGCCGTAACGAGTCGCTCGCCATCCCGCCGTGTGCCGGCATGAAAGACCATGATTCCCTCCCGGCCGGAAAGGGTATCCAATCCGGATATCTCTTTCCCTGCGGCGAATGACTCGGGGTATCCTCCCGAGGCAAGTACCACACAGACCGCGCTCGCACCCGGAATACACCCCTGCACACTGCCTCTGATGACGGCAAGTCCACCCCGGGTCGCAGCGTGCAGCGTGGCGGCCAGATCGCCTCCGAACAACGGCAGTACGACCTGCGTCTCAGGATCGCCGAAACGCGCATTGTATTCAATGACCCGGGGACCGCCTGCCGTCACCATCAGCCCCACATAGAGACAACCGCGATACCGCCGCTGCTCCGCCGCCATCCCCTCGAGAGTGGGTCGAATAACCGTTCGCTCCACTTCTTCCAGGAGGGCGGGGGTTACAACCGGAGCGGGGGCATAAGCGCCCATTCCACCCGTGTTCTTCCCCCGGTCACCGTCAAACACCCGTTTGTGATCCTGCGCAGGAGCAAGCACGACATACTCCGTCCCATCGCAAATCGCAAAGACCGAAGCTTCCTCTCCTTCAAGATACTCCTCGACAACAACTCGGCCGCCCGCCTTGCCGAACGCGGTTCCGAAGAGCATCGTTTCCAGCGTCCGGAGCGCTTCCTCACGGGTGACGCAGATCACCACCCCTTTGCCTGCAGCCAGGCCGTCGGCCTTCAACACGACAGGGAGGGGACAACGCGCAACGAAGTCGCGTGCGGCGGTTGCGTCCGCAGCGGTGAAAAAGGAATACGAAGCGGTGGGAATGGCGTGCCGGCTCATGAAGGCCTTCGCGAACCCCTTGCTCCATTCCAGCTCGGCCGCCTTCCGGGTCGGACCGAAGACCGCCACGCCCGACCCCTCAAACAGATCCACGAACCCGTCGGCCAGCGGCTGCTCCGGACCGACAACGGTGAGATCGATCTCCTCCGCAAGGACGAAATCGAGCAACGCCTGCGATTCGTCGGCCTTCAACGGCACAATCCGCGCAATTTCCGCAATGCCGGGGTTCCCCGGTGCGCAGTAGAGCTGCTCTACCAGAGGACTCCGGCCCAGCGCCCACAGGAGTGCATGCTCACGCGCACCGGCGCCAGTAACCAGAATCTTCATCAGGTTCGGTCCACCAGTAATTCGAAGAGTTTCACGAGTTCGCCGGTGAGAAACACCCGGTTGTAACTTTTCACTACATCGTCCTCGGGGCCCGTCAACATGTGGCGCTCCCACAGGCCGTACAATCCGAGAATCGCTTTCTTGATGGCAGGCACATCCTTCGGGGAGACCACCATGCCACCTGCAGCAAGCACGGCGGTCTTCAGGAAACCATCCGGCGCACAGGCCAGGATCGGTTTGCGCGCACCGATGTATTCGTAGGTCTTTCCCGGAGAACCCAGATCGTCGCCGACCACCATCCAGAGCACGTCCGCGGCCGTCAGCTCGCGGATACACTCACCGTGAGGGAGGTAACCGCGCTCAAGCACCGCGTCCTGCAACCCCAGGCGGGCAACGAGCCGCCGGTTTTCATCACGGAAGTGTCCTACAAACACCGCCTCGATCCTGCCGCGCAACCGCGGGTTCTCTTTGAAAATCTCCTGCAAGGCACGCAGGAAGTAATCCGGTTTCCGGTCTTCCCAGAACACCCCCGCGTATGCAAACCGCATGACACGCGGACGGACAGGCGCCGGAAACGCCGCGGCACGTATGAAGTCGTCCGGATCAAATCCCTGGGTGATGATATCGATGTCGTGATACGTGAGAAACCGGTGACGCCGCAAAATGAGCTCCTTGACCCGCCGGTTCGTGGTCACCACATGGCTGCTGGCACGCAGGGCCTTCCGCTCCAGGTGGATATTCCACCATTTGTGCGGAGGTGTCGGATAGAATTTGAACGGGTATTCCACCCACGGGTCACGATAGTCCAGCACGAGGGGAATCCCGAGTCTCGCCTTCAATTCTCTCCCGATCAGGAAATCGGTGAACGGAGGGGCCGTGGCAAAAATCAGGTCGAACGGCTGCTCCTGCGCAAGTGCGAGGGCCTTCGCCACGGCTTTGCGCTTCCAGCCGATCTTGTTGTCGGGGATGAAAAACGTGTCGCTCACCATCGAGAGGAGACGGCGTATCCGCTCGGCGGGAAACTTCACCACCGCCTCACGCGACACAAATCTGCCGGGACCCGCGGCGTCCGTCCTCTCGATCCGCACATCCTTGCCGGTGAGTTCTTCCAGAAGGGAGTCGTCCTTGGCCAGGTAGCCGCGCGGCTGCACGGTCAGTACCGTGGGCTGCCAGCCGAACTGCGGGAGGTATTTGACGAATTTCAGCGTGCGCTGGACCCCGCTGAGACCCATCGGCGGAAAGTAATACGCAACCACCAGAACGCGGCGCGGTACGGAGGCATCTAATGGCGATTTCACAACGTCAGCAGCTCCTTCGGGGCGGCGGTCAACACTTCACAGCCCGCGGGTGTCAGTACCACATCATCTTCAATGCGGACGCCGCACTCCCCCGGAATGTAAACGCCCGGCTCGATCGTGATCACGGACCCGGCGCGGAGACGTTCGGTGCTGAGCATGGACACCCGTGGCCGTTCATGAACATGGAGTCCCAGGCCGTGCCCGAGGGAGTGCGAAAAAAACTTGCCGTAACCTGCCGCGGCGATGTGGCCGCGCGCGACCGCATCAAGGTCCTTCGCCCACATGCCGGGCCGGGCCGCGGCAACCGCTGCAGCCTGAGCATCCCGGACAACGCCGTACACTTCACGCATGCGCCGGGACACCCGGCCAAGGGCAACCGTGCGGGTCAGGTCGGAAGCATATCCCCCTACTGTGCAGCCGAAGTCGAGCGTCACAAACTCTCCGGAACGCATCTTCCGCTGCGACACACGCGCATGGGGCAGAGCTCCGCGCACCCCGCTCGCCACTATCGTCTCGAACGCGTCACGCTCTGCACCGTACATCTTCTGCAGATAGGATATCATCGCCGCGACTTCGTTTTCACGCTTCCCCGGCTGAATCACGTTCAGCATGTCAAGAAACACCTGCTCGGTGATCGCCACCGCACGCCGGATGCAGGACAGTTCGTGGCCGTCCTTCACCACCGCGAGGTCCTCCACCAGATCCGCCGTGGGCTGCAGGGAGTGCCGGGGAAACAACCCGCGCAGGGCACGGTATTGCCGGTACGTCGTGGCGTGCGACTCGAACCCGACACGCCTGCATCCGTCAAGGTGCCCCCGCTCAGCCACGGCCGCGGCAAGAGTCTTCGTGGTGACCGTCCGGACAACACCGCTCACCTCGGCCCTGCTCTGGTCGCGATACCGTGTATCCGTCAGGAAGAATCCGCGGGTGGCGGTGAACACACACAACGCGTTGGAACCGGTGAACCCCGTGAGGTAGCGGATGTTCGGAAGCGAGGAGACAAGAAGCGCATCCAGACGGCGCTCCCGCAGGACGGCGCGCAGGCGCGTCACCCTCTGCCGTGTCATGGAAATCCGCCCGCGCTTCTCAGACGTGATAATTCGGCGCCTCCTTCGTAATGGTAATATCGTGCGGATGACTCTCCCGCAAGCCTGCATCGGTCATGCGGACGAAACGCCCTTTCCGCTGGAGATCCGCAATCGTTGCGGTGCCACAATACCCCATGGCGGCACGCAGACCCCCGAGCATCTGATACACCGTGTCGCCGAGCGGACCCTTGTACGGCACGCGCCCTTCAATCCCCTCGGGCACCAGTTTTTGCAGGTCGTCCTCCGCATCCTGGAAGTACCGGTCCTTGCTCCCCGCCTTCATGGCCTCGATGGACCCCATGCCACGGTACATCTTGTAGCTCCGCCCTTCATACAGAACCTTCTCCCCCGGACTCTCATCCACCCCGGCAAAAAGGCTGCCGATCATCACCGCACTCGCACCCGCCGCAATGGCTTTGGCAATATCGCCCGTCTGTTTGATACCCCCGTCGGCGATAAGGGGAATACGCGCGCGCCGGGCGACTCTCGCACACTCCATGATCGCGGTTACCTGCGGCACACCAATGCCGGCAACGACACGTGTGGTGCAGATGGATCCCGGACCCACGCCGACCTTCACGGCATCCACCCCCGCGTTGATCAACGCACGGGTTGCTCCGCCGGTCGCAACATTCCCCGCCACAATCGACAGCCGGGGGAAACGCTTGCGGATGGCCTTCACGGTCTCGATCACCCCGCGGGAGTGGCCGTGAGCCGTATCCACGATGATCACGTCCGCACCCGCCTTCACCAGGGCCAGGACGCGGTCGGGGGTTTCTGTGGTCACACCGACAGCCGCTCCCACCCGCAAACGGCCGTGCTCGTCCTTGCACGCGTGAGGATGACTGATCTTCTTTTGAATGTCTTTGAAGGTAATGAGTCCTTTCAGCGTCCCGTTCCGGTCCACGACCGGGAGTTTTTCAATCTTGTGCTTCATGAGAATATGCTTGGCCTGCTCGAGACTGGTGCCGACGGGTGCCGTGATGAGATTCTCGCGGGTCATCACCGCGGATACACGCTGGTCTTCATTCGGCTGGAACCGCAGATCCCGGTTGGTGATGATGCCGATCAGCCGGTGCTCGTCATCCACGACGGGGATGCCGGAAATCTTGTACTTGTTCAGAAGGGCGTTCACATCGCGCACGCGCTGGTCGGCACGCACCGTGATCGGATCGAGGATCATCCCGCTTTCAGACCGCTTGACGCGGTCCACTTCCTCCGCCTGCCGGGTGATGGACATGTTCTTGTGGAGAATGCCGAGCCCTCCTTCACGGGCCATCGCGATGGCCATGGCGGACTCCGTCACGGTATCCATCGCCGCGCTGATCAGGGGAATGTTCAGCGCTATCGTGCGGGTCAGGAAGGTGCGAACATCCGCTTCGCGTGGAAGGACGGATGATTGTTGGGGTACGAGGAGCACATCGTCGTAGGTGAGCGCCTCTCCGATGATCTTGGTAACCGTCACGTGCGCGACCTGTCTAATGGGAGGGATGGGAGAACTCAGGTGTATGCGGGAATCCCGGTGATGTCTTCGCCGACAATCAGCGTGTGCATCTCGTGGGTCCCTTCATAGGTGATAACCGATTCCAGGTTCGCGGCATGTCGCATCACCGGGTATTCGTCCAGAATGCCGTTGGCACCGAGAATTCCCCTGGCGTCACGGGCAATGGTCAGCGCCTGGAAGACATTGTTCCTCTTGGCAAGCGAGATCTGCTGGAAGCGCACGGTGCCTGCGTCTTTCAACCGGCCGAGCTGAATACACAGCAGCTGCGCCTTGGTGATCTCGGAGACCATCTCGGCGAGCTTGGCCTGCGTCAGTTGAAAGGCTGCGATCGGTTTCCCGAACTGGATTCTGCTCTTGGCATACTGCAGCGCGGCATCGTAACAGGCCATGGCCGACCCCACAGCACCCCAGGCAATCCCGTACCGCGCCTGACTCAGACACGACAGGGGAAGCTTCAGGCCCTCGCCGTTGGGAAGGATGTTCGCTGCCGGAATGTGCGCATTGTCGAAGACCAGCTCGGAGGTGACCGACGCACGGAGTGAATGCTTGCCTTTCATCTCCGGGGCGGTGAACCCCCGGGTCCCCCGCTCCACGAGAAAGCCCCGCACCATCCCGTCAAGCTTCGCCCAGACGACCGCGACGTCGGCTATCGTACCGTTCGTAATCCACATCTTCGCACCGTTCAGCACGTATCCGTCCGCACTTTTCTCAGCACGCGTGACCATGCCACCCGGGTTCGAACCGAAATCCGGCTCGGTCAGGCCGAAGCACCCGATCTTCTCGCCGCGCGCCAGCCGGGGCAGCCAGTACTCCTTCTGTCCGTCGGAACCAAAGGCGTAGATGGGAAACATGACAAGAGAGCTCTGCACCGAGGCAAAGCTCCGTACTGCGCTGTCACCCCGCTCCAGCTCCTGCATGGCCAGGCCGTAAGCCACATTGTTCATCTCCGCGCACCCGTAGCGCGCAGGCAGCGTCGCACCGAACAGACCAAGGTCCGCCATCTTCCCGATCAGCTCACGAGGGAATGTGCCCGCACGGTAATGCCGCTCAATCACCGGGAGCACCTGATCGTCCACAAACTGCCTGACCGTGCTGCGGACAAGCAACTCGTCCCCGGTCAGAAGTCCGTCGGCGTTGTAGTAATCGACACCCTGAAATTTCGGCATGGGATCGTTCGCAGGTGGGTGAAAGAATTGGTAAAAAGCGAAAAACAGCCCTGAAAGTCAACCCGCCGTATGCGGGGATCACTCGCCGGCTGCAAGGCCGAATCGTTTGATCTTGAGATAGAGGGTCTTCTTGCTGATGCCGAGCGATTCCGCCGTCCGCGCACGATTGAAATTGTTCTCGCGCAACACCCGCCCGATATGCTGACGTTCGACTTCATCCAGACTCAGAGCGGTGGAGGGCGCAGCGGCGGGGGGAGATGCAGCGGTCACGGGCTGATCCTGGCGATGAAAGTACATCATCATGTCTTTCTCTTCGATGATGTCCCCGCTGGAAAGCAGAATCGCCCCCTCGATCACGTGCTCGAGCTCCCGGATGTTGCCGGGCCATGCGTGGCCCTGCAGCATCTCGAGAACACCGGGCGCAAGACTCTTCACATGTTTCGATTTTGCCTTGCGGGTGAGGAAGTACTCCACCAGGAGCGGAATGTCGTCGGGCCGTTCGCTCAGGGTCGGTACGCGCAGCGACACCACGTTCAAGCGGTACAGGAGATCCTCGCGGAAACGCCCCGCAGCAACCTCTTCGCGCAAGTCCTTGTTGGTCGCGCTCACCACGCGGACATCCACCGACAGGACGTTGGTCCCGCCCACGCGCCGGAATTCCCCGGTCTCCAGAAAACGGAGGAGTTTGGGTTGGATGGCCGGACTGATATCCCCCACCTCGTCCAGAAACAGGGTGCCCCCGTTCGCCACCTCGACAAGACCCTCTTTGGTGCTGAACGCGTTGGTGAACGCACCCTTCTCGTGCCCGAACAGCTCGCTCTCCAGAAGAGCGTCGGGAATGGAGGCGCAGTTCACGGCGACAAAGGGGCGGTTGTTCCGCATGCTGCGCCGGTGAATCAGATTGGCAATCAGCTCCTTGCCGGTCCCGCTGGCCCCCTGAATCAGCACAAACGAATCGCTCTCGGCAAACCGCGTGGCATTTTCCACCAGCTGCTGGAACGCGACGCTTCCGCCGATCAGCTCGTTGCTTCCGGCCTTGCGCGAGAGCTCGCTCTTCATCAGCTTGTTGTCGATGGACAGCTGCCGCCGTTCAATGGCCCGGTGTATCGTGTTGAAGATCTCCTCGATGTCATACGGTTTCGCAAGGAAATCGTACGCACCGAGCTTGATGGTCTGGATCGCGGTCTTGATGTCCGCGTAGTTGGTGAGAATAATGACCTGGGTGGCGGGAGAGTATTCCTGGACAAACTTCAAGACTTCGATGCCGCTGACTCGCGGCATGCGGATATCCAGGAGCATCACATCGTAGACTTTGGCCTGAATCAGGTTGATGGCTTCGCCGCCATCGGCGGCGACATCCACGTCGAACTCGTCAGCTTCGGAGAGTTCGCTCTCAAGGAGGTGGCGCAGCGGCTCTTCGTCGTCAACAACCAGCAGATGATACTTCTTGGGCATCGTTCAGCCGCGCGTCCGGCACACACGGTGGGAGAAGGGGGTCGCTACTCGTTCAGCACGCGCTCGATCGTCGTCAGCAGATCGACAAGATCGTAGGGCTTGCTGACAAAATCATCGGCTCCGAGCTTCTTGGATTCAATCGCATTCTTCAGATCGGCAAAGCCGGTCAGCATGACCACCTTTGAGCGGGCGTGATTTTCCTTGATGTGCTTCAGCACCTCGAAACCGTTCATCCGGGGCATCTTGATGTCCAGCAAAACAAGGTCAAAATCCGCATTCCGCATTTCCACGATCGCGTCGTCTCCGTCCGCTGCGGTCCGTACCTCGTATCCTTCGTTGATCAATTCACTGCTCAGAACCGTCCGCAGCGATTCTTCATCATCGACGACGAGGATCAAATTCTTCTTGTTGGCCATCAGGGCGCTCTCCGGGCTAAATGGTGTTGGAACGGTCCCGCCACGCTGTCCCCCCGGCTGCCTTCCTGTCACCACGGACTGGGCGTGTACGGGCAAAGTATAGCCAAAGAATTGCTCAAAATCAACTTGGGGCGGGGGATTGCGACTCTCCCGGGAATATCCTATACTATTGTTTACCATGGAAACCGCTCCGCCTGTCCAGCTGCTCTTTGTCGATGACGACGCCGGATATATGGCCGTCGCCCAGCACCTCCTTTCAAAGTACCAGGCAAGGCGCTTTCTGATCACCTGGAAACAGGATGCCCGGTCCGGCCTCGCCTACCTCGCCCAGAAGCCTCCGCTCGACCTGCTGGTCCTGGATTACTTCCTCCCGGATCTGAACGGGCTCGAACTTGTCCGCCAGATTCGCCATGCGCATTTCGACATCCCCATCATCTTCCTGACCTCAAACCGGGACTTCCGCCTGGCCATCGAGGTGATGAAATACGGTGTGGAGGACTATCTGGTCAAGGATGAGGCCGTGGATTCAGTGCTGCCGCGGACAATCATCAACATCCTCGAACGCGTAAGACTGAAAAGCCGCATCGCGGAACAACAAAAGACCGATCTGATCGCCCGCCGCCGCACGGAGGCGATCAAGGAACTCGTCGTAACGGTCTGCCATGAGTTCAACAACCCCCTCGCCGCCATAAAAATCAGCACCGATATCCTGGCCCGCCAGAGTCTGGAGCAATCGGAACAGGGACTCGTCGAGGCCCTTGACAGGCATATCATCAACATGGAACGGGAGATTTCGCGTCTGCGCGACCTGAACTTCGAGAAAATCGACTTCGCGCGGCTGTAAGATCGACTTGATTCTCTCCGGGGGTGTTCGTATATTATAGGCCCAGACCGCATGAGCCCAGGAGCCACCGTACCAATGACCGTTGTGCCACCGCCGATCGTGAACCGTACACCCTATGCCGAACGAAAGCTTCCCCGGAACACCAGTGGACAAAATCAGAAATCCCGCCCCCGCGCGGGATTCTTTCTTTTTTACGGGGAACCCGCGTGATCACCGTTCGCGACATCGCCCATATCCTCGAAGAGTGGGCTCCGCGCGAAATCGCCTGGGAGCGTGACAACATAGGGATTCAGTGCGGCGACCCCTCCGCCCCGGTGCGCGGGATTCTCGTCGCACTTGATGTCACCGAAGAAGTCATACGTGAAGCACGGCGCCGGCATGCCTCCCTTATCGTCACCCACCACCCGCTCCTGTTCCGCCCGCTCTCATCGGTGAATACCTCGGCCGGCACAGGACGGCTCCTGACCACCCTGCTGCGGCAGCGGATCGCGGTGATCGCTGCGCATACGAACATTGATTTCGCACACGGCGGCACCAGTTTTGCCCTCGCTGAGGCTCTCGAACTCCAGGATCCGGTGTTCCTCGTCCAGACCTACCGGCTGAACACAAAGATCGTGACCTATGTGCCTGCGTCCCACGTCGACCGTGTGGCACAAGCGATGAGCGATGCAGGAGCCGGCACCATCGGCAACTACACGCAATGCTCCTTCCGCACGGAAGGGACCGGAACGTTTCTGGGAACCCCCGTTTCTTCCCCCGCGGTGGGAACACGCGGCGTGTTCGAGCGGGTGCCCGAAACCCGACTGGAAATGCAGCTCCTGCGCCGGGATGCCCCGGCCGTCGTGCGCGCCCTGAAACGAACCCACCCCTATGAAGAAGTCGCGTACGATCTCTTTGCACTCGAGAACACGCACCCGGACTTCGGCATGGGCGTGATGGGAAATCTCCGCAGACCGGTGACGCTCAAAGCATTCCTCGGAAGGATCCGCCGGACGCTCGGCAGCCGCGGACTGCGGTACTGCGGCACTCCTGCAACACCACTGCGCTCCGTCGCCGTGTGCGGCGGGAGCGGAGCCGAACTGCTGCAGCACGCCATCGCCGGCGGAGCGGACGCCTTTGTCACCGCGGATCTCAAGTATCATGCATTTCAGGAGGCGTCCGGACGTATCGCGCTCGTCGACGCCGGCCATTACGAAACGGAGCTTCCCGTCGTCCCGGCAATCGCCGCGCGTCTGCGCCGGGAGTGTCTCAAGCGCCGCGGTTCTTTCCCCGTGCGGACGACAAGAACCCGTACATCCCCCATAGCCTATGTGTAGAACACCAGCGAGGAGCCGGCATTGAAAACAAAGCTACAATATCTCTACAAACTTCAACAGATCGATAGCAGTCTCGACGAGCTCCAGGAGGAAAAAGGGGACCTCCCCGGACAGGTGCGCGCGCTGGAGGAACAGCTCGAGGTCGTGCGCACACAGCACTCCCTGTCCGAACAGGCCATGAAAACGGCGTTCACCCAGCGCGATAACGCGGACAACGAGATCATCGTGCTGAAAGCGAAAATGGAGAAATACAAATCGCAACAGTTCGCCGTTCGCACAAACCGGGAGTACGACGCGCTGACCCGCGAAATGGACGGCACGGTGGAAGCCGTCCGCCGCCTGGAAAAGGAAATGGAACAGCTGGAGGTCAAAGGCACCACCACGCGGACCGCCATTGAAGAACTGGCGACAAAGATTGAAGAAATGGAAAAACAGCTCGAAGAACGGCGTGCGGCGCTGATGGAGGTATCGAAGAGTACGGAGGTCGAAGAGCTCGAGTTCAATCACCAACGGCAGAAGGTGGTTGCGCGGATCGCAAAACCTGATCTGGCGGCGTACGAACGCATCCGGCGGGCGAAACGGGGAATGGCCGTCGTCCCCGTGAAAAAAGGAGCGTGCGGAGGCTGCTTTAACCGCGTTCCTCCCCAGAAACTCCTGGAACTCCGGCAAAACGACCGCCTCTATACCTGCGAACGCTGCGGACGCATTATCGTCTCAGACGAGATCGCTGAAACCAGCGCGAAAATCCTATGATGTGTCGTGCCGCAACCGACGGCGCATCGCGTGGCAATCCGGGCGCCAGCGGCGTCGGCGTGATCGTGAGAAATGAACAGGGCGACCTCATTCTCTCCCGGTCCGGCTATATCGGGGAAACCACCAATAACGTCGCGGAGTATAGCGCCCTCGTGCTCCTGCTGCACTCCATGCAGTCCATCCCGTGCACCCGGCTCGTAGTGCACTCCGATAGCGAGCTGATGGTGCGGCAGGTGAATGGTCGGTACAAAGTGAAGGACCCGAAACTGAAGAAGCTGTTCCTGGAAGTGCAACGCCTGAAGGCGAGCGCACCGTATACCTTTGAATTGCACTATGTCCCGCGCGAGCAGAACGCCGAAACGGACCGGCTCGCAAATGAAGGCATAGACGCGAAAACACCGATCGCCTCCGATCTGATCGGCGTCTCCGCGCACTGATTGTATTAATCCACGTCAATACTCACAAAGCAGGTCGGGCAGCCGCGTTCCGCCGGAAGGCGGGATGAGGAAAGTCCGAACTCCGTAGAGCAAGGTGCCCCGTGAACAGCGGGGGCTCTCTCCTGCCCAAGCAGGAAAGAGACGGAAAGTGTCACAGAAAACATACCGTCCCGCAGGCAGCGATGCCGGCGGGATAAGGGTGAAAAGGCGAGGTAAGAGCTCACCGCCCCGGGAGTAATCCCGGGGGCACGACAAACCCCACCCGGAGCAAGGCCAAATATGGGAGGAGAGGCTGCTCGTCTCACTCTCCGCCTCGCGCGGAGAATTACTCCCGGGTAGGCCGCTAGAGCCAAGGAGCAATCCGCGGCCCAGAGAAATGGCTGCCTCCCCGGCCGTCACAGGCCGGGAAGACAGAATTCGGCTTACAGACCTGCGCTGATTTTTCGAGCCGGAGTACGAAGTGCAGAGAACCCCGAGAGAGCACCGGTGGATCTTCGCCGATCCCCCCGATGCAGAGCTCGTCGCTACACTCGCCCGGGATATCAACGTCCCCGAAGCGATCGCCAAAGTCCTCGTCTACCGCGGGATTACGGACTACGACGGCGCGAAACGGTACTTCCGGCCGACACTGGAACTCCTCCACGATCCGTTCCTGATGGATGGAATGGAAAGCGCCACGGAACGCATTGTCCGGGCACTTGAGGCCGGAGAACGCTTTTTCGTGTTCGGCGACTACGACGTCGACGGAACAAACGGCGCCGCTATGCTGTACCTGTTTCTGCGGGAGATGGGCGGACAGGTCGAGTACTACATCCCCGATCGCCTGAAAGAAGGGTACGGGATTTCCCGCCAGGGGATCGACCACGCCGTCACCCAGGGCGTCCGTGTGTTCATCGCCGTCGATTGCGGCATCACCGCGGTGGATCAGGTCGCCTATGCCTGCGAATCCGGACTCGACGTGATCATCTGTGACCACCATGAAGCCGGCCCCGTCCTCCCGAAAGCCGTGGCCGTCCTCGACCCGATCAAACCCGGCGACACCTACCCCTTCAAATCACTCAGCGGCTGCGGCGTCGGCTTCAAACTGATCCATGGGGTCGCCCGACGCCTGAACAAGGAATCAGTGATCGGACAATACCTGGATTTTGTGGCGCTCGCAAGTACCGCCGACATCGTCCCGCTGGCCGGGGAGAACCGGGTCCTGGTGAAAATCGGACTGGAATCCATCAACGCCAACCCCCGGCCGGGTATCAAAGCACTCATTGAAACGGCCGGTCTGAAAACCGGCAAGATCACCACGGGACAAATCGTGTTCGCGCTGGCACCACGCATCAACGCCGCAGGCAGGCTCGGCGACGCCATGCGCGCCGTCCGCATGCTCACCTGCGACGACCCCGAGGAAGCGACCGCCCTCGCACAGATACTCGAAGAAGAGAACCGGAACCGGCGGAAGATCGACGAAGACACCTTCATCGACGCACAGCAGCTCGTGGAAGCATGTTTCGATATCGATGCCGAACCCGCCATCGTCCTCCACCAGGAACACTGGCATCCGGGCGTCGTGGGAATCGTGGCCTCCCGCATGGTCGAACGCTACTACAAACCGTCGATCATGATGGCCACGATCGACGGCGTGGCAAAAGGCTCCGCCCGCAGCGTTTCGGGGTTCGATATCTACGAAGCCATCAAACGGTGCGAAGACAAGGTCCTGCAGTTCGGCGGACATAAATACGCGGCAGGGGTGACGGTGGACATCGCCCGGCTGGATGAGTTTCGCGATGCGTTCAACGCCGCCGTGAAAGAACTGATGACCGAAGATCTCAAAACACCCGAGATCCGCATCGACCTGGAACTCGCCCTCCAGGATATCACCCCGCGCTTCGTGCGCATCCTGAGGGAATTCGCCCCCTTCGGTCCGCATAATACGCGGCCGACCTTCCTGACGAAAGGACTCGAGGTGATCGGCACACCGCGCATCGTCGGACGCAATCACCTCAGGTTCCGCGTCCGCCAGAATGGCGTGGTCTTTGACGCCATCGGCTTCGGTCTGGCCGAATTCCTCACCCGCGTACCATCGGGACGCCGGGACCTGGCGTGTGTCTATACCGTCGAAGAAAACGAGTGGAATCCCTCCGCGGGAACCCGGCAGGGTGATCCCGTTCCCCAATTGAAAATCAAGGATCTACGATAAGGAGACAGACACCATGTCCGGTCATTCGAAGTGGGCAACCATTAAGCGGAAAAAGGCGGCCACAGACTCCGCCCGCGGCCGTCTGTTCACACGCCTCATCAAAGAAATCACCATCGCCGCACGCAACGGCGGCGGCAATGCCGAAGGCAATCCACGGCTCCGCCTCGCTATCCAGACGGCCAAGGCCGCCAATATGCCTGCCGATAATATCAAACGCGCCGTCCAAAAAGGCACCGGCGAACTCCCCGGCGTTGCCTATGAAGAAATCACCTATGAAGGATACGGCCCCGCGGGAGCGGCAATCCTCGTGGAAGTGGTGACCGACAACGCCAATCGCGCAGTGTCCGAAATGCGCCATATGTTCTCGAGGAATAACGGCAACCTCGGCCAGGCGGGGAGCGTCGCCTGGATGTTCCAGAAGAAAGGAACCATCGTCATCCCCGTGGCCGGACAGAAGTCACCGCTGAGCGAAGATGACCTGCTCACCATCATCCTGGACGCCGGCGCGGATGATCTGCATACCGATCCGGAATACTTCACCGTGTCCACCTCCCCCGGCACCTTCGAGCCGGTCAAGAAGGCCCTCGAAGACAAACATATCGTGATCGAAAGCGCCGCTCTCCAGATGGTCGCGCAGAATACGGTAAAAGTAAGCGGGAAGGATGCGGAAAACCTCATGAAGCTGATGGAGACTCTTGAGGAACACGACGACGTGCAAAACGTCTACTCGAATTTTGACATCGACGACAAGGAACTTGCGTCGCTCAGCCACTAACAGACCCCCCCTCCCCCTGATCGTGCTCGGCGTGGATCCGGGAACGCTGGTGACAGGCTTCGGAGTCGTGGCACGGAACGGAGAAACGATCCGCCTCCTCGCCAGCGGCACCGTGAGCAATCGCTCGGAACAATCACTCCCACACCGCCTGGAGAAAATCCATACGGGGTTGCAGGAAGTGATCCGGAAATTCCGCCCGGACGAGTTCGCGATCGAAAGCGCCTTCTACGGAAAGAATGCGCAGTCTGCACTGAAGCTGGGACACGCACGGGGCGTATGCCTCCTCGCCGCAATCCAGGCCGGCCTCCCGACCGCCGAATACTCCCCGCGCGAAGTGAAAAAGTCCATCGTCGGAAACGGGAACGCATCGAAAGAGCAGGTCCAGTTCATGATCAAAGCTCTCCTCCGCCTCCACAATGCACCCATGGTGCTGGACGCCTCCGACGCCATCGCCGTGGCCATGTGCCATCTCCACCGGATCCTCACGCGTGCACCACGCCACGCCGATTGGAGCGCGTATGTTGCAGCCCATCCCGAACGGGTCCGCTCATGATCGCAACGCTCCGTGGAACACTCGTCATGAAGAGCCCGACAGAAATAGTCGTGGATGTCGCAGGGGTCGGATATGCCGTGTCCATCCCCCTCTCCACGTACGAAACCCTCGGCGCCGTCGACACTCACGTCCGCCTCTATACACACCTCCACGTCCGGGAGGATGTGCTTCATCTGTTCGGCTTCGCAACAGACGAGGAACGCGCACTCTTCCGCCTGCTTATTGCCGTGACCGGCATCGGACCGAAGATGGCCCAGGGAATCCTCTCCGGTATCCCGGTGCCCGACCTGAAACGCCATCTTTCAAGCGGAGATACCGGAGCACTGACCACAATCCCGGGCATCGGCCGTAAACTCGCCGAACGCCTTGTCCTTGAACTTCGCGAGAAAATCGGCAAGACCGGCACGGCGGCAGAAACATCCGCCCTTCCCTCCGACCCGCAGAGCCGCGTCCGGGCGGAAGCACTTCTCGCCCTCACCTCGCTCGGGTACAACCGGGCGGCCGCCGAAAAGGCGCTCCGCGCAGCCCAGGACGAATTCCGCGATCAGCTGCCGGCACTCGAAACGCTGCTCAAGGCGGCCCTGCGCCACACAGGATCATGACTCCGGTGAATCCTGTGCCCGTGAAGCCTCTGCCCGCCGCCGTGTTGCATTTCTCTGGGCGGGAGTGTACCTTGAATGATACGCCGCCCCCCGTCAGGCCATGCCACAACTCGCTGTGAAGCGGAAAACCGACCATACAAGCCCCGAACGCCTGGAGAACGATCAGGAACTGGACCAGACGCTCCGGCCGCTGAGCTTTGTGGATTTCCACGGTCAGAAAAAGATTGTAGACAACCTGAAGGTCTTTATCGCTGCCGCACGCCAGCGCAACGAGCCGCTCGACCACGTCCTCCTGACAGGCCCCCCCGGCCTCGGCAAAACAACCCTGGCCCATATCATTGCCCATGAGATGGGTGCGGGCATCAAGACCACCTCGGGCCCCGTGCTGGATAAACCGGGCGATCTGGCAGGCCTGCTGACGAACCTGCATGAGGGCGATGTTCTGTTTATCGATGAAATCCACCGCCTGAATCCGGTCGTGGAAGAGTACCTCTACTCCGCAATGGAGGATTTTCGCCTGGATATCATGATCGACTCGGGCCCGAACGCCAGGAGCATTCAACTCTCGCTGCCCCGCTATACCCTCATCGGCGCCACGACGCGCGCCGGACTCCTGACATCCCCCCTCCGTGCGCGGTTTGGCGTCACGAACAGGCTTGATTACTACACCAGTGATATGCTCTTCACGATACTGCTCCGCTCGGCACGTATTCTTTCGGTGCGTATCGACGACGAAGGGGCCGGCGAAATCGCACGGCGTGCCCGGGGTACACCCAGAATCGCCAACCGCCTTCTACGCCGCTGCCGCGACTTTGCGCAGGCGGATCCCCTCCTCGCCCACCATGGCGGGGTGATCTCCCACGCAGTCGCCGATCATGCGCTGCGTGCACTGGAGGTCGACGGACACGGTCTTGACGAAATGGACAAACGGATCCTCCTCTGTATCATGGAGAAGTACGCCGGGGGCCCGGTGGGCGTCAATACGCTCGCCGTGGCCGTGGGTGAAGAATCCGGCACCATCGAGGAAGTCTACGAACCGTACCTCATCCAGGAAGGTTTCCTGAAACGTACACCCCGTGGCCGCGAGGCAACGGCTCTTGCGTATGCGCATTTTGGCCTCCGGCGCCCCGGTACCGGCCAGGGTCCGCTCTTCTCCTGAGATCCAACAACACGACCGCATGATGGAACAGTCCTACATCACCGACCCTGACCTTCGCTCGATACAGGAAGTGCGCGACGCCCTCCACCGCGCACATGAGGCGCAGCGTGAATTCCACGCGGCATCACAGGAACAGGTGGACCGCATCGTCAGTGCCATGGCACACGCGGGCGCCGAGGCGGCGGCACGACTCGGCCGCCTGGCGTGCGAGGAAACCGGGTTCGGTAAACCGGAGGACAAGGAGAAGAAGAACCTCTTCGCCACGCTCCGCGTCTGGGAATCTATCGCCGATCTGAAAACCGTGGGCGTGATCGAAGAAGACCGTCAGCGCCGTGTGCTGAAAATCGCCGAACCGATGGGCGTTGTGGCCGCCCTCATCCCTTCCACCAATCCTACGTCCACCGTGATGTTTAAGAGTATCATCGCGGTGAAGGCCCGGAATAGCATCGTCGCCAGCCCGCACCCGCATGCCGTCCGCTGTACGGTGGAAGCCATGCAGATCATTCGCGATGCGGCCGAACGCGCCGGCGCACCCCGCGGATTGATGATCTGCCTGGCACACCCCACCGCAGAAGGTACTCAGGAATTGATGCGACACAAACTGACCTCGGTGATTCTCGCAACAGGAAGCAATGCGATGGTGCGCGCCGCATACAGTTCGGGAAAACCTGCCTACGGCGTGGGAGCCGGCAACGTCCCGGCATTCATCGAACGTACCGCCGATGTCGGGAAGGCGGTGGCAGACATCATCTCCGGCAAACAATTCGACTATGGAACCCTCTGTTCCACGGAATCGGCACTGATCTGCGATGCGCCAGTGCGTGAACAGGTGATCCAGGAATGCCTTCGCCGCGGCGCATACTTCGTCCGCGGCGAAGAAAAGGAACGGCTCTCCCGCCTCCTCTTTGACGACCGCGGAGCACTGAATGCCGGGATGGTCGGCAAGGCGCCGGCCTACATCGCCGGAAAGGCCGGCTTCTCTGTCCCCCCTTCCACCACCGTGCTGATCGCCGAGCTGGACGCGGTGGGCAGAGAGGTCCCCCTCTCCCGGGAGAAACTCTCTCCGGTGCTCTCCTTCTATACCGTCGATGGATGGCGCGAAGGATGCGTCCGCTGCATCGAACTGCTGGAGTTCGGAGGTATCGGCCATACCCTGGTGATTCATTCGAGCGACAATGACATCATTATGAAGTTCGCGTTCGAAAAACCGGCCTTCCGGATCCTGGTGAATACCCAGGCGGCACTCGGAGCCGCCGGCGGTACAAACGGCCTGGATCCCTCGCTGACACTCGGACCGGGAACATGGGGGGGATCAATAGTCTCGGACAACGTTACCGCCCGGCACCTGATGAATATCAAACGCGTGGCCTTCGAGACCAACCCTATCAACCCGCCA
>Ga0209253_10001285_pt1 | contig 22051 bp, 24 predicted proteins | sample FrelakmetBRP12BR_FD_187145 | JGI IMG/M metagenome (GOLD analysis project Ga0209253, IMG submission 187145) | Freshwater lake sediment microbial communities from the University of Notre Dame, USA, for methane emissions studies - BRP12 BR (SPAdes)... | ecosystem: Environmental > Aquatic >...
CCACAGAGGATCCGCCGAGGCGGAAAGAATCTCATAAGATCAATGTGTTATAAAACCGAGATTCTTCGGCTTGGGCCTCAGAATGACATTGCGACACAGTCTCCGAGCCGGAGAATGACAAACAGTTTAATTCAAGAAATAGCCGGAGGAAAGATCTTTATCCTGTTTCCTGCAGATTATAGATAACATTGCGCAGCCACCACAGGAGCAATAATCCCGGCAGGGCAGTCAGAAAAGTCACAAAAAAGAAACTTGTCCAGCCGATTGACTCTACGAGAAATCCGGATGTCGGGGATATAAAAATCCGTCCGAGCGCTGCAAGTGATGAAAGGAATGCATACTGTGTTGCAGTATAACGGTGGTTGCACATAGCCATGAGAAGTGAGACAAATGCCGCTGTTCCCATGCCTCCGCTAAAGTTTTCAAATGCTACAGCGAAAATGAGCATAGCGTAGCTTTTCCCAAACCATGCAAGCGCCATGAACGAAAGATTGGATATCGCCTGCAGCAACCCAAATATCAGCAGAGAGCGAAAAAGCCTGAGACGCACCATTAAGGCTCCTCCCAACATTGCACCGATAATCAGAGATGCAAACCCGAGTCCCTTATTAATAGTGCCTACTTCGCTTACAGAAAAACCTATCCCCCTGATAAGAAACGCAGTGGTCAAAGCACCTGCATAGGCGTCTCCCAATTTGTAAAGGATAATAAGCAATAAGAGTAATAATGCAGAGTTTCTCGAAAAATAATCCGTCATGGGACCCCACACAGCTTCCTTCATGCTTTTTGGAGGGGTTACCTGCTCTGCAGGTTCAGGTGCGAAGAGCGTTGGGAGTATACCGATTCCCATAACCCCGGCTATTAATAAATAGGTATTCTGCCATCCGATATGGTCGGACAGAACAAGGGCCAAAGCTCCGGAGACAAGCGTTGCGATCCTGTATCCCATAACAAATACAGCAGCTCCAACTCCTCTTTCCTGTTCGCGCAGGACATCGGTACGGTATGCGTCAATTACAATGTCCTGAGAGGCAGACATGAAAGCTACAATTAAAGCAAGGGCCGCCAGGAACAACGGGGCATGCTGCGGAGAACTGAATGCCATTGCAGCAATCCCTATGACAAGACTTAGCTGTGTAATTAGTATCCAGCCGCGGCGCCTTCCCAGCCAGGGTGGTACAAAACGGTCCATCAGCGGCGACCAGAAAAATTTCAGCGTATACGGCAACCCTACTAATGCGAATATGCCGATAGTGCGCAAATCCACACCTGACACAGCCATCCACGCCTGTAAAGTCCCGCCGGTCAGAGCCAAAGGAAGGCCTGATGAAAAACCAAGGAATGTTATAACCGCAATCCGCCGGCTGGTAAATACTTTGAGATAAGGGGAGATGTCAAATTTTGATTTCATTTTTCAGTAATTATCATAATTTCCGGCAACAATTTTAGCAATTACAGAAAAATAATATGCTCTGCTCATACATTAAATAACTTTACTTATTCATAAAATTATTATTATTCTTTTTTACACATTTTCTTATTAAAATAAAGTGATGCAATATATTAAAGAAATACAAAGAATCCTTTTCTTCTGTTTTCTTCTTTTCCTATCTGCCTGTGCAGTCAACCCTGTCACCGGTCAAAAAGAGTTTATGCTGATGTCGGAGCAGATGGAGGTTGACTGGGGCAACAGTGTTTATCCAAATGCGGTATGGGGTGAAGTTGGAGGCGGCGGAAGATATTACGACCCTGAACTGGAACGCTATTTATCTCAGACCGTGAATAAGCTGAATGCAGTCTCTCACAGATCGAACCTTCCCGTAGACTTCATCATACAGAACAGTTCGGTCCCAAATGCATGGGCTATCCCCGGTCATGTTGCAATGACAAGAGGGCTGGTTGCCAATCTCGAAAATGAAGGACAGTTCGCATTTGTTATGGGGCATGAGATGGGTCATGTGGCTGCAAGGCATTCCGCTGCCCAGATGTCCCGGAGTATTCTTGTACAGGTCGGCCTTGTTGCAACAGGCATAGCTCTCGAAAACAAAAAGAATACTGAATGGATCCTCGGCGCCGGAGCTATAGGCGCAAACCTTTTCCTTTTGAAATACAGCCGTGACCAGGAACTGCAGTCAGACAGTCTCGGCACGCTGTATATGGTAAAAACAGGGTACGACCCTAATGAATCGATCACGGCTCATTACAGACTTGACAAAGCAGTTGACGAATATCTGAAGATTGTAGGGAAAAAGAGCAGAGAAGCCACCTTTCTGGATGAATTGCTGTCAACCCATCCGCCAACAAAGGACAGGGTGGCAACGATTAAGGAAACGATCAGGACCATGCAGCCTTATCAACGTTCAGGCGACGGGAAAAACGCTCATACGTTCCAGCAGATGACTGCAAGGATCAAACGCAGTCATATAGCATATTTATGGTATGACGTCGCCCTGAAGAATTACAGGGAAGACAGGACAGCCGATGCAGAGTATAACCTTAATCAGGCCTTTCAGATAGATGGAAACCAGGCGCCGTTCTATAACCTTAGGGGTCTCATCGAGATCAAGAAAAACAGGATATACGAAGCCAGGACTAATTTCTCAAGGGCGATTGAGATAGACAGGAATTACCAGCCGGCCTATCATAGCATGGGCTTTTCATACTACCTTGAAAGGAATTACCAGACAGCGCTCAGCTCTCTGAACAAAAGCCTTGAAATCTACCCTGACAACATTGCTTCTCACTACTTTGCAGGCATGAGTTATTACAGGCTTAAGGATTACGAGAATGCTGAAAAACACCTTGAACCTTTCGCTTCAGCGAACAGCAAGCACAATGAAATTCACGGGATACTGGGAATCTGCTATGATCAGACCGATGACAGGGAATCCGCATATCAGGAATATAGGAAACAGGTCGAAGTTGCCCCTAACAGTGATTTGGGGCGTCATGCTGCTGAGAGGATGAGCGCTTTGGAACAGATATTTAAGAAGGAAAAAGAAGAGAAAGAGAAGGAAAAAGAAAAAAAGAAAAAGAAATAATAGCTGTTTCTTTTTCAGTGGAGGATAGATTTATGACGGTATTTTCTTTGAAAAGAGCCTTGAAATTATTGTCCTTTGTACTTTTCATTGTATTCATTCTCACATCCGGATCAAACGCAAAGGTCAGGATGTGGCCTCTCACGGAAATTGTAAGGCAGGCTGAATATATTTGTATAGCACAAGTCCAGAAGATCACAGAAAGAAAAGATACCGTACAGAATATTATCCTGCAAAACGAACTCGTACCTGTTGAAAACCTTAAAGGCTCTTTGCCCCTTAATAAGACAATAATGATATATACTGAAAAAGGGCTTGAGGACGAACCCGAATTCCCTCTCCCAGGAACAAATGTCGTCCTTTTTTTAGAAAAGGATAAATCATCAGACAGCTTGCATACCATATTTCGCTTCCAGGGGATGTGGAAGAGCTATACAGAAAAACGCACATCGAAACCAAATGATCAGAGCCTTGAAGAAGTGAATGACATCATTCAATTTCAGTCTGAGTCAGAGAAGAGTACGGCTCCCAGGAATAAGATCTGGAATTATGACGAATGGACAGCTGATAGATTATGGAATCAGGGAAAGACCCTTTCTGAACAAAAACAATTTACTGAGGCATTGAATAAATTCAGGGAAAGCGTCGAATACTGGCCGACTATTGAACGCCTGAAACATATCAAATCATTAGAGGATGGCACGAAGAAGACACAGGCAAAAAGTCTGAGGGATGAAGGATCTGCCCTGCAGAATAAAGAGGATCTGAAAGGCGCTATTGAAAAATTCAGGGAAAGCCTGAAATTCTGGCCTGACAAGCAAATGGAAAAGCATATTTTGTTACTTGATAGTTTGTTGCAGGGGAAATATGCGTCTGACAAGGTGTATAACATAACTCCATGCGGTCTGCTTGAAACCGGACATACTGTTCCTGAAGATTTTGTCATCACCCATGTAACCGGGCCTGTGAATGCTGAACAGGGCGGGAAAAGTATCTCTAAGGTCCTCGCAAACGGCAATGTCGCTGTTACCAGGGAGCAGCACAAAAAGCGAATTGCTACTCCTGAAGAAGCAACCGAATACAAACAGATCCCTGTTTCAAGTGTTAAGAAGATTTATTCTTATGTTACAGCATGCGGATTTTCTGATCTCAAGAAAGAATACTGGAATAGAGACTTCAGGGACGGTGTGAGTGAATATCTTGAGGTAACTGCCGGTGGACATAAACACTCAGTCACAGTTTACTATTACCATGTTGAGCGGTTCGATGCAATCCTCACTGTATTGGAAGATGAAATGAAAAACGCTGTGAAAAGGATTGCCATTTCTGGCGGGGATGCTGAAAATATCGTATGGGAACTTTCTGAAGTTAAGCTTCGCGTTGATCAAATAAGGAAAGGCGGGGGAAAACCTTTTACAAAGATCGAATCAAGCCCTGAAAAGAACGCAAAACCCGGCACACCGCAATCAGCCTACACTATTTATTTCGGAGAAGATATGGGCACTCATACAAACAGGTTATGGACCTTCATGATCGATGCACAGACAAGAAAGATATCTGTTTATGACGCTGTGACTGACAGCACGATTCCTCTGAAGGATTGGCGTAAGAGCAACACAAACTGAGGATGCCCTTGAACCGTAAAGTGAGGCAAGCATGTTCAAATTAATTTTCTTTGTTATCAGTTTATTTTTGTTCCTTCCATCCATTCTTTTCGCAGGCAGTTACAAAGATAGCGTCATCACCCTTGCAATGAATTCAGAACAATGGATTGCAGGTGAAAAGTCTTCTTCAGAGAGCAAATCAGGTAATAGTCCCTCTGAGAAAAAAGATACCAGGCTCTCTCTCGATGAACAGGAAAAATTAGCGAAAGAACTTTATGGAAAGATGGCCAAGACTGATGAATGGGATACCGAAACCTTTATCAAACTTCACCGGCAGGTAATAGAACAGTGTCCTGATACGAGATGGGCGCAGGAGTCGCTCTGGAGGTTATCCAACCTCTATCTTTTAGCAAAAGACCCGCCTGACTACCCAAAGATCATTGAGCTTATGGAACAGTTGACCAGTAAATATCCGGGGTCATTATTTTGCCCTGATGCGAAAAACCGTCTTCTGATAGCCTATGAACAAACCGGAAATTACAGGAAAGCTGTTATCCTGTACGAAGACCTGTTCGAGAGAGACCCGGGCCTTATCGGAAGAGATGAGTACGCCGCTGTCCTTCTTGCTTACGCAAAAGCACTTTCTCAATCCGGCAATAAGGAGAAGGCGAGGGCAATATATCAGAAGGTCATCGATTTAAAAGATGCAGAAGAGTGGTTAAAGGACATAGCAAGAGATGCATTATCCGGAACAGAGAAATCAGAGTCGGGAGAAAAGAAATAATAAGGATGCATAAAAAATCTCTTGAGTCTTCTGGCATTTTCTGTCTATAATTTGTTCCAAATAAAAATTAAAAGGAGGGATTTCATGGTTAACAGAAACAGGTTATTTGCACTTTTCATCATGCTTTGCTGTGTCTCTTTAGTGCTCTTTACGGGATGTGCAAAACCACCAACACAAGAGGTTGAGAGTGCTGAAAAGGCGATAGCAGATGCAAAAAAAGCAGAGGTTGATCTTTATGTTCAGGACATTTTTGCAAAGGCTGAAAATTCACTGAAACAGGCAAAGGAACTGATAACACAGAAGAAGTATAAAGAAGCAAAAGCTGCAGCTGAAGAGGCAGCAAAATTTGCACTGGAAGCGCTTACCCAGGTCGCGCCAAATAAGTTAAAAATGAAAGAAGAGGCTGCTCAAAAGATTTCAGCGGCAGAGACGTTAATGAAAGAAATAAAAGATCTTGCTTCCAGGGCAATTAAGAAAAAGGTTGGTCCAAATCAGGATGAACTGAAAACCTCTATCGGCAATACCGAACTTGAAATGGTTAATATCAATGAAAACATGAAGACTGAGAAAGTACGTCAGGCATATGACATGATTACTGTTCTGCTGGAACAATTAAAATCGCAAAAAGAAACCCTTACTGCGGCTTTAGAACAAAAACAGACAGCCGGAGATACCCAACGGAGGAGAACGCGGTAAATCTTGCGTGAGAGGAAGCCCTCTCACTAATACTGCTGTACAATAGGATAAGGGACGGCAATCAACCGTCCCTACACTCACAGCCAATCATAATGTTTTCCGAAATCATTCGGGAGATGCAGAAATTGATAAAATAGATACCCACGGGTAAACACCGTGGAACTCTGCGGTGGATTTTAGAAGGGACTCCTTTGAATTTTTACATCTGGCTAATTTACCAGACATTTGAGGGGATGGGGGAATAAAACAGGATTCGAGGATTCAAGGATTTGAGTGGAAAGGATCAATAGTTATGAAACCACATACGATAAAATCTCCGCAAATAAATTCCAGAGAGTGGTCATATACACCATTTAAAGGTCTTAAAGATATTTTCAAAAATATTACTTCTCCAGTCACCGAAAAAGAGAGCAGTAATATTAAGACCGATCAAGAGATATTCTCCGAGGCTATGGCTGATGTCAAAGAGATTAAGGAGTTCAGAAAAATTCCCCCCAAAATACCGCCAAAGATCAAACCACTCCCTGTAACGAAAGATGACTCAATTGAGATATTAAGACAGATAGTGCAGGGAGAAGGAAAAATAAGACTCTCAGACACAGGTGAATATATTGAATGGGTCAGTCCCCATATAAGAAAAGATATTGCTCAGAAACTTCATGAGGGCAGCTTTTCGGTTCAGGACCATATTGACCTGCATGGAATGACATTGATTGAGGCAGAGGAGGCATTCTCTGGTTTTTTCAGAGAAGCTGTAAAAAAGCGCCTTTTCTGTATTAAGGTTATACATGGGAGAGGGCTCAGGTCGCCGCGAAGACCTGTCCTGAAAGAGGCATTAAAAAAATGGCTTCACGGCACTTTCAGAAAATCGGTTCTTGCATATTCTACAGCAAAAGATTGTGACGGCGGTTTGGGGGCAACGTATATAATACTTAAGGCTAATCGAGGGAAATAATACAAATATTGCGAATAAATTTATTGAATTTGATGGGTTATTGAAATTTTCTTTATTCGTTTCATCCAATAAAATATTTCATCAACCATCAGTTAAAGGTACATTACGGTATCAACAATAAATTTTTTCACAACACTTGTACTATTTTTCTGAAATATTGCAGTAGCCGCAGGCGTTAGCCTGCGTTTTGGAGATGTGGGGGTTCATTATCAATGCATACTTTTAGAATAAAGATCTATTACGAAGACACCGATGCGGGAGGTGTTGTCTATTATGCGAACTACCTCCGTTTTATGGAGCGAGGGAGAACAGAGTTGCTTTCAGATAAAGGGATCAACGTCGCAGAATACCACGATAAGGGTTATTTTTTCCCGGTAGTCCACGTTGACATACACTACAGAAGACCTGCCAAGCTCGGTGAAATCGTTGAAGTCTCTTCTGAAGTTATTGAAATGACCAATGCCTCTATTACTTTCAAACAGGAGATTTTCAGGGATGATGCAGTCCTTGTCGAGGCAACCGTAAAACTCGCCTGCATTAATAGAGACGGCAAACCCCAAAGAATACCCTCCGGGTTGGCCTCATTATTTTCTGATAGAAAAAATAAGGGTTAAACTCTGAGTTGTTTTATGATGGTGATTTATTAATCCTTACAATCCCAGGCTTTCCGACCTCTCCTTCAACAGAGCATTGATATTCATGGAATAATCCTATGACCCATAGATTTGTGATGAGGTGCTCTGTTATACAGGACGTTGTAAATACTGACTCTTTATCACACATTGAGAGGTATAAAACAATCTGGTCAGCCATATGAGGATCAAGGCCGGCATCTGTCGAATAATAGGCATAAAATTCTATTGCCGCCTCTTCACCAACAACCTCAGCCATTTTGCGCCTTTCACCAAGTGAAGTAAATCCGGCGATTGTATGTTCAGATTCTGATTGCAGATAAATAAACGTTCCCTGCCCCGGTGTTGATACATTCAGAAGTTCAATGTCAATATTTTCAAATCCCCACTTTATTAAAGGGGGGTGAGGGGGGATTACTGATGGAAATAGCTTTTCCACCAGAGCGTTCTTCTGTCTTTCAGCTATCGAGAACGGGAGATTTCCAACGCCTGAGTATCCGCTCATCCTCAGGATGTTCCCTCTTGCCGCAATCCTCAGGGACTTAATCTCCTGGACAGGCAATATTTCTGCCCTGACCTTTCCTCCTCCTTTCGGATAGAAGCCATAGGACTCTATGGAAAGTTTTACATTTACCCCTATCTTTTTAAGAAAAGTAGAAAATATACCGGCAAGGTAGTCATAGGAAGGGCTGAAAGGGACATGTGTGCCGCCCTTCAGGGTAACGGTAGTCTTTGCTTTTGAAAATATAAGCGACGGTATGACTGTTTGAAGTACCAAAGAAGTAGAACCCGCTGTTCCAATATCAAAGAAAAAGTCTCCGCTTTTTACTTCACCCGGCGAGAATAAAAGTTCTGTTGAACCCACATCATCGCCCTTCACTTTCGCATTAGCGATTAACTGAGATGCCCTGACACAGGTGAGATGCTGTGGCATAAGCCCCGGCTTCTTCCTGCCTTTTCTGATATTGAATATCCTGAATGGTTTTTGAAACAGGCATGAGAGACTTAATGCCGTCCGCAGTATCTGCCCCCCGCCCTCCCTGTAACTGCCGTCTATCTCGATCATGATACTTACTTTATCAAAATTCATAATTGGATGCTACTTTTTATACCAAGGTCAAAAAACAATAGAAGTTGATGAAAAATGCTGTTAGAATTATAAGATATCAATGAAGTCATTCAGACAGAAATAATTTTAAAAAGGAGGATATAGATATCATGGAATTAAAAAATGTTGTTACCATCAGCAAGGAAGGTGTATCAATAAAAAATTTAAACGGGCTCAGGGACATGATGGACAGTCTTATCTACGAAGCTGTGTTTTCAGAGGGCGACAAAAAAATAGCTCTCTTGCTCCTCATAAAAGAGATAGCAAAGGCAGCAGGGGCAGTTCCTGCATCAATTCAAACCCTTTATGAAGAAATGGGGAAGTCATATCCGGGGTTTACTGTGCCTGCTATGAATATCAGAGGCCTTACCTATGACACTTCAAAGGTTATCTTCAGAAAGGCTATGGAAATGAATGTGGGCCCCTTTATTTTTGAGATAGCACGTTCAGAGATCGGTTATACAAAGCAAAGACCACTCGAATACTCAACAGTTGTCCTTGCTGCTGCAGTGAAAGAAGGATATCAGGGTCCGGTATTCATCCAGGGAGACCATTTCCAGCTTGTCAGAAAAAATTATCTTGCCGACGCTAAGCCGGAAACTGATTATGTGAAAGGCCTTATCAAAGAAGCGATAGAGGCAGAATTCTACAACATCGATATTGATACATCCACTATTGTAGATCTTGAAAAAGAAACGATAAAAGAGCAGCAACGGCCAAACTTCCAGATGACAGCAGAACTCTCTGCATACATACGTGAAATTCAGCCTGGAGGTGTAGACATATCCATAGGCGGTGAAATCGGAGAGATAGGGAAGAAAAACAGCACACCCGACGAACTCCGGGCCTATCTTGACGGGTTTAAGGAAACTTTCAAGACCGGCAAGGGCATCAGTAAACTCAGTGTGCAGACAGGCACCAGTCACGGCGGAGTTGTATTGCCTGATGGAACACTTGCAAAAGTAAAGATAGATTTCGATACATTAAAAACACTTTCAGACCTTGCAAGAAAAGAATACGGACTTTCCGGGTGTGTACAGCATGGCGCTTCAACACTTCCGGAAGATGCATTTCATATGTTTCCCGAAACAGGCACATCCGAGGTTCATCTGGCAACAGGATTTCAGAATATCATGTATGACAATAAGGCATTGCCTTCAGAATTCCGGGAAGAGGTTTATGGTTTTATAAAGCAGGAATATGCAAAGGAATGGAAGGAAGGCCAGACAGAGGAGCAATTTATGTACAGCACCCGGAAAAAAGGGTTTGGGCCGATAAAGAAGAAATGGTGGGATCTGTCTTCCAGTGTGAAGGAGCCTATTATGAAGGAACTTGCGGACAAGTTTGCCCTTCTATTTTCGAAGCTGAAGGTTGTCAATACGACTGAGATTGTCAGAAAAACGGTGAAGCCTGTGATTGTGAAAAAGGAGATTAATTCATAATTCATATGAAACACTTGAAATGGCAGATTCTTTTTGGAATATCTCTGATCACATTATCAGCTGTTGTTTATTTCATCCAGATCAATATTTTCAAAACTCCCAGAGATACGTTCTTTTATATTTTCCAGGACCTTGCCTTTGTTCCTATTTCGGTTTTAATGGTAACACTGATCATTGATCAGGTATTGAGAATAAGGGAAAAACGCTCATTGCTGAAAAAAATGAACATGGTCATAGGCGCATTTTTCAGTGAAGTTGGAACAGATCTGCTAAAACAATTTTCCTGTTTCGATCTGCATTATGATATGGTCCGGGTGAACCTTATCATCTCTGACAAGTGGTCTGAACAGGATTTCTCTCAGATCAAAAAACAGCTTAAAGATTTTAATTACAATCTTGACAGTAAAAAAGGTGATTTAGAGGTTTTAAAAAGTTTTCTCATTGGTAAAAGGAATTTTCTGCTTGGACTTCTGGAAAATCCGAATCTGCTCGAACATGAATCCTTTACAGATCTTCTCTGGGCTGTATTTCATCTGACCGAGGAATTGAACTGCAGGGCAGATACCAGAGGATTGCCTGATACAGATTATAAACACCTTTCCGTTGATATCAGAAGAGCCTATGTGTTTCTGATTTCTGAATGGTTATCGTATATGAAACATCTAAAGGTTGATTATCCATATCTCTTTTCCCTTGCTGTGAGAACAAATCCTTTTGATCCGGATGCATTGCCGGAAGTAAAATAGATTACGGAATCTCAGGAAACTGCTTTCATAATAAGAAAGCTGATAAGAAATGCTAAAGATGGCGCTAAAACCCAATTGGCCATTATTTTTTTGATCAGATCAAGCTTTACCGTTTTCATTCCTTTTGACATCCCCACACCGCTTATTCCGCCGATTATGCAATAGGTAGTTGAAATCGGCATCCCGAGAAAGGTGAAAAACATCACACACATGCCTGCCCCGAACTGGGCTGCAAAACCCGAATATGGATCCAGGGTGGTTATTCCCTTGCCTATTGTCTCTATGACACGGTGGCTCAGAATAACCGCCCCGAGAAATACGAAAAGAGATCCTATGAGAGATGCCCGCATTTGTTCGATCAATCCTGAATGAATCACCGGACCTAAAATGGTAGCAAGTTCATTCGCACCGGTATTATAGGCGATTAAGATTCCGCTGAAGAGCAATAGAGACCTCAAAATTCTTTCGATGCGGAACAGCGACAGTTTTGAAATGGTCTTTTCCATTGCCTTGTACAGGAACAGGGCGGAGAAAAAAGCAACCAGAGGAGAGATGATCCAAGAAACTACAATCTCCAGGATCGCTGTAAAATTCACTGCTGCTCCGGAAGCAACCCCGGACCCGACCAAACTCCCGATTATCACCTGATGTGTTGAAAGAGGCAATTTCTTCCAGTTGGATATAATGATCAAAACAGCAGCCACTGAAAGAGATATGCCTATGATGGAAAGATTTACCTCAACGAGGTCCTTTCCAACGGTCTTCATCACCTTTTGCCCCTGCACGAGTATCCCGATAAGGACAAAGCAACCGAACAGAGGCAGCGCCCTTCGTAATTTTATTACCCCGCATCCTATGCATATTCCAAGGGCGTTCGAGGTATCATTTGAACCTATGCCAAAGGCTATAAGAAGACAGGCTGCAACAGGGATGAGTTCCGTCATTGAGCAGAATAATCATTTGGAGACATCATGATATCATCTCATGCTTAAATTTATTATATGAAGATAGTCGCTGGCATCTTCAATAACATCACTTATATGGGTAAGATACGATATAAAATCTGAGAGTGTCTTTCCCTCCCAGAAATCTTTTACCTCTTTTTTTCTCAATTTACTGATCAGATCGAATTTCATGTCATCAACCTTTTTCTCATAGATCCTGATAGCCAGTGTTTTTTCGCGTAAATCTCCCTTACTGAATAAGGTGTCAAAAGCAATGATGAGCATATCGCACATTTGCTGGTTTATATCGGCAATTTGAATGCAGTCTTCCCTTATCTCTTGATCCAGCTTCGGCCCCAGATTTTCAAACTCAGACGCAGCATCTTTCAGCACATCAAATGCCTCATCTACTATCTCAATAAACCGGCAGATATTCGTACGGAGAAAAGGTAAAAAGGCGCCTTCATAGATCGTCGAAATTATCTCTCGCCGCACACTGTCACCTTCCCTCTCGAGATCAGCAACACAATACATCTGATCCTTATTCAATTCCTGCAAGCCCTTCTTAAAACATTCTGATGCAGAATAGAGGATTTGCATATGCTTCTTTATGCTGTCAATAACCTTTTGCTCTGTGTTACCGCCGAATACTGTTTTAAGCACCGTGTCCCTCTCTTGCTCTTGTTATCAATGCAGCAGACATAACATCTAACAGGGAAATAATACCGAGAATCTCCTTACCTTCATTGACAAAAACCCTGGTAATATTGAACTTGGTCATTAAATTGACGGCATGCTCAAGATCCGTACCCTTATCAATGCAAACTACAGGCTTTGACATAATTTCAGCGACTTTTGTTTTATTCAGGTCGAGATTCTTTCCAAGAGCTTTGTGGACAATGTCTCTGACAGTAATAACACCATTGACATCATGCTCGTCTCTTGGTTTTACCAATAAGGAACGTATCCGTTTGTCGATCATTCTTTCTATAGCATCATAGATAGAAGCATCAGCGCTGATAATTTCCAATTTTTTCGTCATTATCTCATCTACCTTCATAGTTTACCCCCTTCAGATATTTTCCCGGAATGTAAGAAACAATCTAACTAATTGAAATAGTATGGGAAATTGGTATCATTGTCAATGAAAATGTGCTGAGAAATAACAAGTTTATATAGAAATTATTATCAAAAGTTTGATAGAGTAAAACATTAAGTTCTTTAGTCCATATTATTCATGAAATTGTTATCAACGGCTGAGGATAGAGTATTAGAGCGGATTCTTTTGCCGATAGTCAAATACAGCATGTGAAAATAAAGAGGCAAAAGCCTCGCAGGGAGGAACGACCGAGAATGAGCGACAATACTCTATTCTCAGTTTAATCAGATGAATTTATGAATAATGTGGGTTAGGAGGTTTTATGCGTTTACTGTCAATTCTGTCTGTTTTATTCTTTATGCTATCTTCTTCTTTTGCATATGGAGAGGTGAAGCAGAAAAACTTTACAAAAGAGGAGATCAAAAAGATGGCTGAAACAAAGGCTGTAATCGAAACAAAATTCGGGAACATTGAACTCAAATTCTTTCCTGAAGTCGCGCCAAATCATGTGAACAATTTTATCGAACTTGCAAAGAAAGGATTCTACGACGGCACAATCTTTCACCGTGTTATCCCCGGTTTTATGATTCAGGGTGGCGATCCTAATTCAAAAAACCCGGATAAATCGACGCATGGTATGGGGGGTCCGGGATATTCGGTAAAAGCCGAATTCAATGAAAAGCCTCACAAGAAAGGGATTCTTTCCATGGCAAGGTCTTCACAGCCTGACAGTGCAGGCTCACAGTTTTTCATCTGTGTTGCTGATGCACCATTCCTTGACAGGCAGTATACTGTTTTCGGAGAAGTAGTTTCCGGGATAGAAGCAGCTGATAAGATAGTAGGCCAGCCGAGAGACAAAAGGGACAACCCGAATGAAAGAATAGAAATAAAGGTCAAGATTATTGAAAAATAATCCAATAATAAAAACCGTCGTTTCATCCGTCCCCCCTTTAATCAAGGGGGGATTTGCTCTGATCAAGACTTTTCTTTTCTTCACATTCATAGTCCTCTTCCTCCAGGCATGTTTTCAGACAAAAACGCATGCTGACGGTACAAAGGTCTTCAGGGTAAGTGATGGCAAGACAATTACATTCGGACAGATGCTTGATGACCTCAGGAAAGTCAATATTATTCTTGTGGGAGAAGTTCACAATCAGGAAGCCCATCACCGGCTGCAGTTCGATATTATAAGGGCATTGAAGGAAGCAAAATCCCCGGTAGCTGTCGGCTTTGAGATGTTTATCGCTGATAACCAGAGCATGCTTGACCAGTGGGTAGCAGGCACAATGTCATCAGATGCTTTTATTAATGCATATTATGCAAACTGGAACTTTCCGTGGCTGCTCTACAGGGATATTTTTCTATATCTCAGGGAGAATAAGATTCCTGCGGCAGGACTGAATATCTCTCCGGAAATCACCATGAAAATATCTGTTTCAGGATTTTCATCACTTACCAAAGAAGAGCTTGCAAAACTACCTCCTGAAACCGGATGTGCTGTAGACGAAAAATATATGAAGTTCATACGCAGGGCATATGCAATGCACGGGCATGGCGGCAGGCAATTCATTAATTTCTGTGAGGCACAACTCATATGGGATCAGGTTATGGCCCGGAACCTTATTGGCTTCCTCGCTAAGAATCCTGATAAAACATTAGTCGCGCTTACAGGAAACGGGCATGCATGGAAAAGGGGAATTCCCGAGCAGCTAAAAACCCAGTCGGAAAAAACAAGATACAGGGTTGTGCTTCCTCATATACCCGGTTATATTGAACCAGGGAGTATCACAGCCGAAGACGCAGATTATATCTTGTTGCAGTAATATGTTATTATTGTTTGTTCGGGGCGTAGCGCAGCCTGGTAGCGCACACGGTTCGGGACCGTGTTGTCGAAGGTTCAAATCCTTTCGCCCCGACCAACTATCCTACCTGTTATTCTCTATAATCCCTGGAACCCTGGATAGACAGTCAAATATAAAGCCTGTATTTCTTGAGACAACCAGCTTTTTTAATTGATAAAACTAATAAAAATAGATATATTTCGTTTATAAGGGTTGTATTTTTGAAAGAAAAAAGGTGGGGGGACGATGTCTTCGTTTTATTCGAGCAAGCATGACCGATGTCCTATAGATTGCAGTGTGGAGTTTTGCCTGGACCTTTTTTCTCAGGAGACCTTCGAAGGGTTTATTGAAAACATCAGTGAATCCGGGATGTGCCTCATAACAACAAAACGCCTCGATATAGGACAGGACCTAACAATAAATACTAATATTTTCCTGCCTTCTCATGCGGCCTCTGTATGCTGGATCGAGCAAAATGATGATGGTTCATATAAATTTGGCCTGAAATTCAGATAACCACAATTTTAATCAGCCGCCGATCCTTGACATCGGCCTCATATAATCCTGTTTCGCATTCAGAAGCGTTCTGAGTTCAGCATTCTGTATCCTGAGATTATGGCCTTTGGGTTTTAACTGGATAGAGAGTTTAATAAGACGCTCGAGTTCCTCATCCGTGGCATCACCACGAAGGGCTGGTTTTAAATCTATCTCTGACTCTGAAAAGAGACAGGGTCTTAATTTGGCGTCAGCTGTCAGCCGGAGGCGGTTGCATTCTGCACAGAAATGGTTGCTGATAGGACTTATAAACCCTATTACACCAGCAGCTCCTTCAAGCTGGAAATGCCGTGCAGGGCCTGACTTCTTCAGTGGCAGAGGAACAAGACGGCCAATCCCTTCTACAGCAGCCTGTATTTCCTCAGCGGGGATGAATTTGTCAGGACTCCACATATTGTGTTTGCCAAATGGCATGAATTCTATAAACCTTATCTGATATGAAGACGTCATAGTCATTTTAGCAAAGTCTGTTATCTCATCGCTGTTAAATCCACGAATAGGGATCATATTAATCTTTACTGGACCAAGGCCTGCCTTTTCTGCTGCTTTAATCCCTCTCAAAACAACATCAATATCTCCTCCTCTTGTAATCTCCCTGAACCTGTCAGGCCTTAAAGAATCAAGACTGATATTAATCCTGTTCAGTCCTGCATCTGCAAGTGCTTCTGCATATTGTTCGAGCAGGATGCCGTTTGTAGTCAGGCTGATGTCGGTAATCCCTTCAATGCCTTTTATCATGCTGATGAGAGATGAAATATCCTTCCTTACCAGCGGCTCACCACCTGTTATGCGTATTTTTTCCACACCAAGGGTTACAGCAATTCTTAGTATTCTCACAATTTCTTCATAATGGAGAATTTCTTTATGCTCAATAGGTTTGATGCCATTAGAGGGCATACAGTACACACAGCGCAGATTGCATCTGTCTGTTATGGATATACGCATGTAATCTATAGTGCGGTGAAACTTATCCTTAAGACCGCTCATTTTTTCTTTTTAGCAGGTTTTTTATCAAGGTTTTCTAAATTCTTCCTGGCGAGTTCAGCCTCTTTTGATTTTGGATACCGCTCAATAAGCTGCTCCAGAATCACCTTGCCTGTCTTTTTATCTCCGATCTCAGTAAACGAGAGTCCCTGTTTAAAAAGTGCAGCCGGGGCCTTTTTGCTATTCGGATATTTTTTCAGCAGCGTTTCGTATGCGAGGATAGAGCCTTCAAAATCCTTCTCGTTATAGTATGATTCTGCGATCAGGAAATATGCATCTTCAGCACGTTCATGTTTGGGAGACTCTTTCAGAAATGCCTCAAAATTTTCTCTTGCTTCCTTATATTTTTTATTTTTATAGGCTGCATCAGCAGTTTCATATTTCGTTTTATCAGAAGGTTTTGCAGGTTTTACCGGCTGGTTTTCGGAACGTTTTGTATCCTTTGCAGCTTCTTCTTTCTTCTCCGGTTCTTTTGATTGCTCTGGCAAAGGTTCTTTCTGCAGATTTATCTGTTTTTCCATGTTGATTAATCTGTCTTTCAGCTCTTTTATCCTGCTTTCAATGCCGTTCATCTGAGTCCTGAGAAGGTCCATCTCTAATGATGAATCCTTCAAAGACTTTTCCATAGAATATTTGTTCTCATCAAACCTGCCGCTCAGCACCTGGATATCCCTCGATACAGCAGAAAGACTGGACTGCATCTCGGCCTGGTTCTGTCTCATAACATCGAAAGACTCTTCCTTTGCAACACCTGTTGTTTTCTCTGTCAATGTGTTGACATCATTCCTGAGCGAGACAGAATCCCTCTGCACTTTATTGAGGTCATATCTCATCATATCTATATCTGAAGAGGTCGCACAGGCAAAGAGCAAACAGTATACAGTAGTCAGCAAACAGGAACGAATAGAAACAGAAATATATTTCTTATCTTTAGACTGTATCGACACTATTTGCCGGCCTCCTTCAGCACAACAAAATGATCCCTTCTGTTCTTTGCCCAGCATCCTTCTGTCTGTTCTTTGCAGGAAGGCATTTCCTCCCCATAGCTGAGCATCTCAATCCTGCCTGATGCTATGCCAAGGGCTATGAGATAATCCCTTGCTGCCTTTGCCCTTCTGTCTCCGAGTGCAAGATTATATTCATTCGTTCCTCTTTCATCACAATGTCCTTCAATCGAAAGTTTTGCAGCAGTATTTTTCAGTAACCAGTTGGCAATATTCTGCAGAACAGGTTTATCTTCTTCGCGGACATCATATTTATCATAGTCAAAAAGGATATCTGCAAAAAGGTCCTTTTCTTCTGTATACCTTGCCGGTTCTTCCTTTGTTTCAACCTTCGCCAGCTCCTTTTCGGAGACCCTTTCCCAGGGTCTCAGTATACCCTTCTTATCCGAAGTTTCCTTTGGGGTAACTGATGTTGATGTTGATGGTGATTGTGGTTGCTGCTGCTGTTCCGGTGTAACCGGCTGTACTACCTTCCTCTCGGCGCAACCCGTGATCACAAGGCCTAATGCCAGAAACATAATGATAAAAATCTTTTTCATAAATTCCTCCTTATTTCCTAATTCGGTGACCATCTCGGGCCATACGACCTGAGATTTTTGGGTGTAATTCTTTTCTGAGATTCCCCGTTTACCCTCATGATATATATGCCTTTGATTCCATCCCTGTCTGAAGAAAAAACAATATATCTTCCATCAGGTGAAAATGAAGGGTCTTCATTATTCCCCTGTGATGTAAGTTGTGTCAGACCGGTACCATCAGGGTTAACAATAAATATCTGGTTTGTCCCCCGCCTTCCTGAAAAGGCTATCTTATCTCCTTTTGGAGACCAGGAAGGAGAAGTGTTGTAGGAGCCTTCAAAAGTTATCCTCTTGATATCTGAGCCATCTTTTCGCATCGTGTAAATCTGCGGGCTGCCCCCCTTATCCGAGACGAATGCAATGGATCTTGAGTCAGGAGATACAGAAGGGGATACCTCTATGCCATATGATGAGGTTAATTTTGAGACCTGATTATTTTTCAGATTCATTATGAAAAGATCAGGGGTTCCGTCTTTCGAAGAAGAAAATAGAAATTCGTTGCCTTCAGGGGTAAAATCTCCGGCTATATTAGTTCCCTGAGAAACAAATACTTTTTTCTCATTCATGTTCGTAAAGTCTACCAAATATATTCCCCATTGTCTATTTCTTTCGGCTGAGTAGACAAGCTTTGAGCCATCTCTCGACCAGCGGGGAGAAAGCATTATATTCCCTTTCAATCCTGTCCTGGTGATCCTGTTACCGTCCCAGTCCATAAAATAAAAATGTTTTTCACCCTTATCTTCTCCAATAAAGGCTATCCTTGACCTGAAGATGCCTGTTTCGCCTGTAATTTTATTGTAGATATCATTTGCGATGGTATGAGCGAGTGGTCTGAGAAGTGATTTCTCTGTCCTGTATTCTTTTCTCAGCACACCTTTCTCTTCAAATACATCATAAAGAGACGCTGTCACGGCAAGATCTTTATCCATAGTTACAGAGCCCTTTACTACTGCCTCCACCCCTATCGGGGTCCAGTTCTTTGCATTGAAAGGTTGTGATGGGTTTTCAAGATAGGCAGCCCTGTCTATACAGGAAAAAAGTCCGGTAAAGTCGAGGTCATCCTTAATAATATCTGCCAGTTCTTTTCCCGATGGCCCTGAAAATTCCTGTATTGCTATCGGAAGCTTCGTAAACGCCGGGGAAGAGATATCTATATAAACCTTAGCTTCGCCAGTGAAAAGTGAAAAGTGAAAAGTGAAAAGTATGAAAAAAAGAAACGACAATAAAATCTTTAGCTTTTTACTTTTTACCTTTGACATGTTAGTTTTCAAGTCTCACCTTTAACTTTTAACTTTTTTCTCATGGATAAAACCTCACGCCTATTTCCATCTCATACGGGGGAGGCGGCAAAGGGCTTGCTTTTGCGAGCGCCCTGAGCGCTGACTTGTCAAAAATTGAATTTCCCGAACTCTTCTCTATCTTCTGGACAATGGCTGTACCATCCCTCAATATTTTTATAGAAACAACAGCTTCAATATCTTTCTTCCCTACATTCGGGTAGACCCACTGCTGCCATATCTCTTTTGTAATCTTTGTGTAATAATCCTCAGACTGATTACCCTTACCAGGAGAAGCAGAGGCTGTTTTTTCATTTAAACTGCGTTTGTCACCACTGGCTTTCAGTGCAATTACCGAGCGGAGTTTGACTATCTTTTCTATCTTTTTCTTTGCTGCGATAGCAGATATTTTTTTCTCCAGCATCTCCTTTTCTTTAGCTATTTCTTTTTTGCTTTTCTTAGTGCTTGCTGACGGGGCAACAGATTCTTTTGTTTCCTGAACAACATTTTCATCTCTTCCTTTATCAGCATCTGTTCCCTTATCAACATCTGCACGTTTATCAATACCTTTGAGGACATCCGGACTGACAAGGCTGACAGTATAAGGAGCGGGCATTACCATACGGCTGGAATGTCTTAAAATAAGAATGGCTGCTAAAAAAAAAGTGAGATGTAAGGCAAATGATATTATGGTCGCTTTCTGGAGGCTTGGTCCCCTCATTGAAGGCTTATTTTCGGCTCCGTAATCATGCCAAGCTTTTCTATCCCTGCCTCCTTTATTTCCCCCATGACTTCTACGACCAGACCATACGGCACATCCTTATCAGCCTTTAAAAACACATTCGGGTTCAATTTACTTATCGCATCGAGCTTCTTCCTCATCTCTGTCATCGAAACAGGATTGTCATTCATGTAAATAACCCCTCCTTTTTTGATAATGAGATTTATCCTCTCTTCAGGAGGAAGGTCTTTCCCTTTCGCCTTCGGAAGATTCACATCTATTCCCTGCTGGAGGAGAGGCGCTGTCACCATAAAGATGACAAGCAGGACGAGCATAACATCAACAAACGGGGTTACATTTATTTCAGAGAGCACATTCCTTTCCCTGTTCAGTTTCATAGATTTTCCTTAGTAAAAAAATCGAGGAGTTCCTCTGAAAAATCCTCCATATCGATGATCATCCTGCGGGCCATGCTGAGGTAATAGTTGTAAGCTATGACTGCAGGGATTGCAGCAGCAAGGCCGGCTGCCGTTGCTATAAGCGATTCTGCTATACCGGGAGCTACAACAGCAAGAGATGCAGCGCCGGATGTCCCGATACTTGTGAAGGAATTCATGATGCCCCAGACAGTTCCGACCAGACCGATAAAGGGAGTTGTTGAACCGGTAGTAGCAAGAAAATTGAGATACTTCTCGAGTTTTGCGGATTCGAGCGCTTCATATCTCCTGAGGAGCCTTTTCGTTTCGCTCTTTCCCTTTTGTATCTCATCGGTATAAACTGACCTGAACAGGTTTGCAATAGGGCTGAACATTAAGTTCCTTGTAGCCTGAAAAAGCGTCTTGGAATCCCGGCTTGACCTGTACGTCCGTAAAAACTGTTCGGATTCTTTATTCGCTTTTGAGAAATACCGCTGCTTGAAAAATATGATCGCCCATGATACGACAGAAAAAAACAGAAGGATAAGCAAAACCCCCTTAACGACAAGCCCTGCCTGAAGTATTAACTGGATAGCTGAATCTTTCATATTAACCTCATGATATTTATTATAATTTAAACCAATTTTATTAAAATGAATTCGGCATGAAAAGTCAAATGAAGTTTTTGTTATAATATCTGGTAGGTTTTTCCTGCTTACTGTTTAATGCTTCTTTTTTTGTGACTTTTAAACACCGGAGGGGTGGCCGAGCGGTTGAAGGCGACGGTCTTGAAAATCGTTGTAGGGGCAACTCTACCGTGAGTTCGAATCTCACCCCCTCCGCCATCTAACTTGTTGTAATATATGTCTGCATACAATTAAGTTCTTACTTAGACAATTAAGTCTTTACTTAGACAGTAAACTACCACCGACCTTGTCGGTGGCTTTGTTAGGAGACAACAACTCCTGACAATGTCATTCGCTGTTGTCTTTCCACAATCGCCTTTGGTCTTCCTTTTCTTCTTCTTCCTGCTGCTTTTTTATATATTCCCGAATTGTTTCCTCGTTTATTCCTACTGTACTTACACAATACCCTCTCGCCCAGATATGCATTCCCCAATATCTCTTCGCCAGTTCGGGGAATTCTCTCGCCAAATACTCTGCGCTCTTCCCCTTCAGTATCTTCATAACGTGCGACGGAGAATGTTTCGGAGGTACCGACAAATACATATGAACATGATCTTCCTTAATCGCTCCCTCCAATATCGTTATTTCTTGCCATTCGCATAGCTCTCTCAGTATTTCCTTGAGCCTTTCCTTTATCTCCCCTATCAAAACCTTGTACCGATACTTCGGTACCCAGACAAAATGATATTCGCATCGATATACAACATGAGAGCTTTTTAGAAACTTGCTCATGGAATCTACTATATCATAGGTGCTCTGCTTACCAACATTGTTGGTTCGCTTGCGGTGTGGGGCCTCCGCCCCCACGCCCCACCACTGACATTGTCAGTGGTTTAGCTTGCAAATTAATAGAAAATCATATTTGTGAATCAATATTTGTTGGGGTCATTTTTAAAATTGACAACTCAATGGTAATGTGGTTTAATGATAACGAATAGAAT
>Ga0209253_10001286_pt1 | contig 22049 bp, 22 predicted proteins | sample FrelakmetBRP12BR_FD_187145 | JGI IMG/M metagenome (GOLD analysis project Ga0209253, IMG submission 187145) | Freshwater lake sediment microbial communities from the University of Notre Dame, USA, for methane emissions studies - BRP12 BR (SPAdes)... | ecosystem: Environmental > Aquatic >...
CCGTCCGCTGTCTGAATGGCGAAGAGGACGCGATGGCCGGCGCCGAGCCGCCACGGCCCCAGCCGTGTCAGGATGAACTCCCGCCAGGCACCATTCGGGTGGCTTTCGCTTCCAACAGTGGCGAGCGGCTGGACGGTCACTTCGGCGCCTGCCTGCGCTTTCTGATCTACCAGGTGTCGGCGACGGCGACGCGGCTGATGGCTGTCCGCCCCGTGGCGGAGCCGGCCACATCGGTCCAGGACGAGATCCAGACCTACCGGGCGAGCCTGGTCAGCGACTGTCACCTTCTCTACGTGGTGTCCATTGGCGGGCCGCCGGCCGCCAAAGTGGTCAGGGCTGGGGTGCACCCCATCAAGCATCCCCAACCAGCCGAGATTCGCGATCTGATCCCGCCGCTGCAGAAGGTGCTGGCCGAGGCCCCGCCTCCCTGGCTGCGGCGGATTATCAGTGCGGGGCAAGCTCGCGAGAGGTTTGGGGGGGAGATTCTGAACGGTTACCTGTAATAAACCCGATACGAGGATATTCAAATGGCGAAGATAGGTTTGTTTTATGCCACCGAATCCGGGACCACCCGGAAGGTGGCGCACTTGATTCGGAAGCATATCGGCGAGTCGGAGGTTGATATCCATGATGTCGCCAAGGCCAGCGCCGAATATCTCAACCGTTACGACGCTATCATTTTTGGGACCCCGACGCTGGGGATGGGGGAACTGCCCGAGACCCTGGACGCCTTCATGCCAAATCTGGACGAGGTGGATTTCACCGCCAAAACCGTAGCGCTGTTCGGTCTGGGCAACCAGGAAGATTATCCTGACGAATTCGTCGACGCCCTGGGCATTCTTTACCGGAAACTGAAGAAACGGGGCGCCAGGCCGATCGGCTTCTGGCCCACCGATTCCTTTGTCTTCACCAAATCCAAGGCTGTCGTCAATGGCCAGTTCGTCGGCCTGGTGATCGACCATGACAACCAGGAGGACATGACGCCGGAGCGGGTCAGGAACTGGGTGGAGATCGTCAGGCCGGAAATGCTGGGATCTACTGTCGCCCAGGCCGCCTAGACCACCGTCGCCCTGGGAGCCGCCATGAAAGCCCATGATCTCGCCCGGCTGCTCGATGAGCCGGCCTGCGTCCATAATCACCAGACGAAGTCCGGCTGCGCCCGGCCCACTCCCGGCGCCACGGCGGGCGGCTGCACCTTCGACGGCGCCCAGATCACCCTGTTGCCCATCGCCGATGTGGCCCACATCGTGCACGGCCCCAGCGGTTGCGCCGGCAGTTCCTGGGACAACCGCGGCGCCCGCTCCAGCGGCCCCGCCCTGTACCGGATCGGTATGACCACTGACCTGACCGAACAGGACATCATCATGGGGCGGAGCGAGAAGCGGCTGTTCCACGCTATCCGGCAGGCTGTCGACAGCTATGCCCCCGCCGCCGTGTTTGTCTACAACACCTGCGTGCCGGCCCTGACCGGCGACGATCTGACGGCGGTCTGCAAGGCGGCGGCGACCCGGTGGGGGACGCCAGTAGTGCCGGTGGACGCGGCGGGGTTCTATGGCAATAAGAATCTGGGAAACCGGATTGCCGGCGACACCCTGCTGAACTCCGTGGTAGGGACCCGGGAGCCGGACCCGCCGCCGGTAGACCCGCGGCGGCCGTCGCTCCGGGTTCATGACATCAATCTGATTGGCGAATACAACATCGCGGGCGAGCTGTGGCATGTGCTGCCCCTGTTTGATGAACTGGGGCTGCGGGTGTTGTGCGCTCTGTCCGGCGACGCCCGCTACCGGGAGGTGCAGACCATGCACCGGGCGGAAGTCAGCATGGTGGTCTGCTCCCGGGCGCTGCTTAACGTGGCCGCCGGCTTGCAGGAGCGTTACGGCGCGCCCTGGTTTGAGGGCAGCTTCTACGGCGTGACCGACATGGCCGCCGCCCTGCGCGGCTTCACCCGGCTGTTGCACGATCCGGACCTGACCGCCCGGACCGAGGCGCTGATCGCCCGGGAGGAGGCCGCCTGCGACGCCGCCCTCGCCCCCTGGCGAGAGCGGCTGCAGGGGAAACGGGCGCTGCTTTACACTGGCGGCGTCAAGTCCTGGTCGGTCGTCTCGGCGTTGCAGGATCTGGGCATCAGGGTGGTCGCCACCGGCACCAAAAAATCGACGGAGGCTGACAAAGCCCGGATACGGGCTTTGATGGGGGACGGCGCCCCCATGATCGAGGATGGCAATCCGCGGCAGTTACTGGATCTGGTCCAGCATTATCAGGCCGATATTCTCATCGCCGGCGGCCGCAACATGTATACCGCCCTCAAGGCGCGGCTGCCGTTTCTGGATGTCAATCAGGAGCGGGAACACGGTTACGCCGGCTACCGGGGCATCGTGACGCTGGCCCGGCAACTGGCGCGCGCGCTGGCGAACCCGGTCTGGGACGCAGTGCGGAACCCGCCGCCCTGGCGGGTTCGGGAGACTGACCATGGCTGAGATCCGTAAACGCACTAAACCGCTGGCGGTCAATCCCCTGAAAACCAGCCAGCCGATGGGCGCCAGCCTCGCGCTGCTGGGCGTCAACGGAGCGCTGCCGATTCTGCATGGCGCGCAGGGCTGCACGGCCTTCGCCAAGGTGTTTTTCGTCCGCCACTTCCGGGAGCCGATCCCCCTCCAGTCCACCGCCATGGATCAGGTCAGCAGCATCATGGGCGCGGACGACAACATCGTCGCCGCCCTGAAGAGCGTGTGCGAGAAGGCGAAACCGGCGGCGCTGGGGCTGTTCACCACCAGTCTCGCCGAGGTGGAAGGGGCCGACATTCACCGGGTCATCAAGCGCTTTCGGAGCCGCTGTCCGGAGCATCAGGGAGTCAGACTGGTGGCCGTTAACACCCCGGATTTCGACGGCTGTCTGGAAACCGGCTATGCCGCCGCCGTGCGGGCGATGGTGGACGGCTGGGTTCCCGCCGCTCAGCCCGGCCGGCCGGGGCGCAGCTCCCGGCAGGTCAATGTCCTCGCCGGCTCGCTGTTAACGCCGGGCGATCTGGAAGCCCTCAAGGAACTGATCATCAGCTTTGGCCTGTATCCGGTCGTCATTCCCGATCTTGCCGACTCCCTGGACGGCCATCTGGCGGCTGCCGATTTCTCGCCGATCACAACCGGTGGCGCCCCGGTGGCCGCCTTCGCCGCGCTCGGGGACGCCGCCGCCACCCTGGTGATCGGCGCCTCCCTCAGCGCCGCCGCCGATCTGCTGCGGGAGCGCACCGGGGTGCCCGATTACCGCTTCGATCACCTGCTGGGTCTGGAGGCGACGGACGCCCTGATCATGACCCTGGGGGGCATCGCCGGCGCGCCTGTGCCCCCGCGTCTTGAACGGCAGCGGGCTCAGCTCCAGGACGCCATGCTGGACACCCATTTCCTGCTCGGGCAGAGCCGTTGCGCCATCGCCGGGGACCCGGATCTGCTAAACGCCTTCAGCCACCTGCTCGGGGAGACAGGTGTCGAGATAGTGGCCGCCGTAGCCCCCAGCCGCGCCCCAGTGCTGGAGCGCGTCCCCGTAGCGGAGGTTCAGATCGGGGATCTGGAGGATCTGGAAAACCTGGCCCGGCAGCATGACGCCGAGTTCATCATCAGCAATTCTCACGCGGCGGAGACAGCCCAGCGGTTGAACCTCCCACTGCTGCGGGCGGGTTTCCCCCTGCATGACCGGATCGGCGCCTACCAGCGCACGTGGATCGGCTACCAGGGCGCCCGCCAAGCCCTCTTCGATCTGGCCAATCTGCTGCTGAGCCATGATCAGCATGAGATTGCGCCTTATCATGCCTTCTATTCAGCCAAATCCGACTTCCTGCGGGAGGCTCCCCATCATGAACTGGCAGCGGCATCTGCGGATTGTGGACAGCGCCATTAACCCGGTTCCGCCGCCGGCGGGCGTGAAAATCGCGTTCGCCACGGCGGACCGGAAACAGGTGGATCAGCATTTCGGCGCCGCCCGCGCGCTGGTGATCTACGCCGTCACGCCTACCCAAGCCACGCTGGTCGCTATAGCCCAGTTTGGCGTGACGCCGGAGGACGGCCATGAGGACAAGCTGGCCGCCAGGCTGGCGGCGCTGGAGGACTGCGCCGCCGTGTACTGTCAGGCCGTGGGCGGGTCCGCTATCCGCCAGTTGCGGGCCCGGGGCGTCCAGCCCCTGCGGGTGGACGGCGTTGTCCCTATCGACCAGCTGCTGCAGGAGCTGCAGGCCGAATGGCGGTCTACCCCCGCCGGCTGGCTGACCAAAGCCCTGCGCCGGCAGGAGGAGGATGATCATCACCGCTTCGCCGTGATGGAGGCGGAAGGGTGGCGGGAATGAGGTCGGAGTGACTAGTAACAAGTGACTAGTGATTAGCAATCAACCCAATCACTAATCACCAATCATTTCCACTGTCAATGAGGTATACAGCGATGGAAACCACCATAATCGGTCTTACTCGGGGCGGTGTGCACTGGGTGCCGCAGTTTGCGATCGAACTGGACGAGACGAAATGCATCGGCTGCGGCCGCTGCTTCAAGGTCTGCCCCCGGGATGTCCTGGAAATGGTCCAGCGGGGGGTGGACGATGTGAATCTGGACAGCGATGACGATGATGACGAAGACGACGGCGACAACTCCTACATGAGGCTGGCCAATGCCTTGGACTGCATCGGCTGCGAGGCCTGTTCCAGGGTCTGTCCCAAGAAGTGTTTCGTCCACGCGCCCATGTCTCTGGCCGCCTGACCCGGCGATACCTTGCCCAGAGGCGAGGGCTATGATCGTGGTTGACGTGGACCTGACGCCCTTGTGGCTGACGCTGAAGGTGGCCAGCCTGGCGACCCTGCTGGCCTTCTCAGCCAGCGTCGGCATCGCTTTCCTGCTGGCGCGGTCCCGCTTCTGGGGCAAGGAATGGCTGGACGCCGTGCTGACGCTGCCACTGGTTCTGCCGCCCACGGTGCTGGGCTATTACCTGATTGTGGTGGTGGGGCGGCGCGGCTGGATCGGACAGTGGTGGGAGGGCGTCTTCGGATTCCCCCTGATGTTCACCTGGCAGGGCGCCGTGCTGGCCGCGGCGGTGGTGTCCTTCCCGCTGATCCTGAAATCGGCCCGGGCCGCTTACGAGGGGGTTGAACCCAATTACGAGAAGGCCGCCCAGACGCTGGGCCAGACGGAACTGGCGGTGTTTCTGCGGATCACCTTGCCGCTGGCCTGGCGGGGCATTCTGGCCGGCACCCTGCTGGCCTTTGCCCGCGCCATGGGAGAGTTTGGCGCCACCCTGATGGTGGCGGGCAACCTGCCCGGCAAGACCCAGACCCTGTCGCTGGCGGTCTATGATGCGGTTCAGGCGGGCAACGACGGCCAGGCCACCCTGCTTGTGCTGATGACCTCAGTGACCTGTGTGATCATTCTGGTGCTGTCTGCCAAGCTCCTAAAAACGAAGCCGCTCTGAACCACTGATGACTGGAGATACCCCATGAAAGCATTGCGCCACTCCGGCCAGCGGGGTAATCCCTTGACGGTTCTACTGCTGACCATGATGGCCTGGCTGGCCGGCCCTGCCGCTGCCGCGGCGCAGGAGTTAATCGTGTCGGCGGCGGCCAGCCTGACCAGCGCCTTCAAGGCCATCGGCGCCGCCTATGAAACCGCCCATCCGGAGGTCAAGGTGATCCTGAACTTCGCTGCGTCCGGCGCGCTGCTGCAGCAGATCGAAAGGGGAGCCCCGGCGGACGTGTTCGCCTCAGCGGATGCAGCAACCATGGATCAGGGCCAGGCCGGGGGGTTGATTGACCCTGCCACCCGCCGGGATTTCGCCACCAACCGGTTAGTGGTGGCGGTGCCCGGGACGTCTTCCCGGGGCTTGCAGGGCCTTGCGGATCTCAGCCGGGATGAGATCAAGCGGATCGCCATCGGCAATCCCGCCTTCATGCCCGCTGGCCGTTATGCCCGGGAAGCTCTGGTTGTCGCCGGTCTGTGGGCGAACCTGGAACCTAAATTCATTTACGCCAACACTGTCCTGCAGATCGTGGATTATCTGGCCCGCGGCGAAGTGGACGCCGGCTTTGTGTTTATCACCGACACCGCCGCGGCCGGTGATAAGACCCGCGTGATTACCGAACTGACCATCCAGGCGCCGATCCGCTATCCCATCGCCGTCGTGGCGGCCAGCCGACAGCCCGCCCTGGCGGGCGGATTTGTGGCGTTCGTGCTGTCGGCCGCGGTGCAGGATATCCTCACCGGTCACGGTTTCGGCAAGCCCTGAGCCCGGGTCCCATGTCTATCGCCATCGATATCCGGAAGACCCTGGTGGCCGACGGCCGCCGTTTCGACCTGCAGGCGTCGTTCAGTTCCGGCGACAACTTTGTGGTGCTGTTCGGGCCTTCCGGCGCCGGCAAGACTCTGACGCTGGACGCTATCGCCGGCCTCTGCACGCCGGACGGGGGGCGCATCGCCATCGGCGGCCGGGTGCTGTTCGATTCTGAACGGGGCGTGAATGTGCCCATCCGCCACCGCGACGTGGGTTATCTGTTCCAGGACTACGCCCTGTTTCCTCACCTGACCGTGGAGCATAACATCGGCTTTGGTCTGAAGCGCTTGTGGCAATGGCGGCTGCCGGCGGAAGCCCGCCGCCAGGTCGAAGAGATCATGGCGATCTTCGAACTGGAGGCGCTGTCCAGGAGCCTGCCCCGCCAGCTCTCCGGGGGCCAGCGCCAGCGCGTGGCCCTGGCCCGGGCGCTGGCGCGCAAACCCAGCCTGCTGCTGCTGGACGAGCCGTTCGCTGCGCTGAACCCCCTGTTAAGGGCCAAAATGCGCATGGAGCTGCTGGACGTTCAGCAACGCTTCAACGTGCCTGTGGTGTTGATCACCCATGACCGGCAGGATGTGGAGACCTTCGCGGACACGCTGGTCGTCTATCACCAGGGCCAGGTCAAAGAGATTTGCCCGTTCAAGAAACGGTGGGCGCAGGAGAAACGCCAGCCCGCGGGAACCGCCTGGATGCCGGCGGAACTGGCGTTGTCAACTGCCGGTTGACCACCCTTTTGCCCCGCTCAACTGAATCAGTGCGACCGCCTGCACCTGGCAGCGCTGACGTATGTGCTGATCGAGCGTCCGCTGCCAGGATTGGGGGATGGCGGAAACGCCGTACAGGGCGCCCGCGATCATGCCGATGATCGCGCCGGTGGTGTCGGCGTCGCCGCCCCGGTTGACCACGTCGATCAGGCAGTCCTGAAAATTATCCGTGTCGAACAGAGCCTGAAAGACCGCTTGGAGGGTCTCCACGATATAACCGCTGGGATTTTCCCGGCGCCGGCCCCGGGATCGAAATTCTGGATGCGCCTTGAGCAGCGCTTGTACAGGGCCGAGCAGCAGCTCGCGGGAGCTGGCGCCGGCCAGCGCCGCCTGTACCAGGAGCACCACACACTCAGTAGCGGCGTCGGACAGGGGATTACGGTGAGTGACCCAGGTCTGGGCGCGGCAGGCCCGCCGCACGGTCGCCTCATCCCGGCCCAGGGTTGCCAGCGCCACCGGCAGCGTCCGCATGCAGGCGCCGTTGCCGGCTGCCAGCGGCTGCTCCGCAACCCAGGGTTGTCCCGTGGCGCGGAAATGGAGAATGCCGCGCCGCACGGTGTTGCCCACATCCACCGGCTTGCTCCGAAGCCAGGCGTCGAAGGCCCGAGCCGCTGCCATGGCGTCCACTTCCCCAGCGGCCAGGATGGCGTCCCCCAAAGCCAGGGCCATCGTGGTGTCGTCGGTGACCTGGCCGGGTCTCAGGCGCAGCCAGCCACCGCCGCGAAGCCGGTCGTGCACGCCATACTGAACCTGGATTTCCCGCGGCAGCATGAACTCCACCGTGGCGCCCAGGGCATCACCCACGGCGAGACCCAGATAGGCGCCCATCGCGCGCTCGATCAGCCACTCCTGGGGACCGTCATTTTGCAAAAGCCAAGCCGGGGTTACCGGGCGCGTCCCCAGCTTCCCGATGCCTCGGGATAGCAGCCGTTGCGGGTTGGCGAGCATGGCGCGCGCTGCTGATCAGGGAGCGTAGGCGCGGATGACGCCTCAATTCCCGCCGACCGCCATCCTCCTGGCCGGCAGGGCCAGCTTGCCGGCGGCCAGCAGTTCCTGGTAAACGGCCATGACTGCTGCCTCGATGGGTTCAAAAGCGTGCCCGCTGTCCGGCTGAATGCCGGCAGCCTCCAATTGACCCCAGGGCTCGATGCCGATCTTGGCGCACAGCAGCACTTCACAACCCCCCAGGGCGCGGATAATGTCCGGTATCCGGCGGTCCCCATCGCCGCATTCCGCCGGCCCGGTGCAGTACTGGTCGGCCAGGCGACGCCCCACCAGACGCACTCCCGCAGACGACGCCTCATAGACGAGGAACTCGCGGGCCTGGCCGAAGTGCTGATTGATCAGCCCCTCCCCTTGGGTGGCTACCGCCATGACCACCGGCCGGGGTGAACCCGGGAAACCGCCCAGGCGGACTGGCGGCGAAGCCGCCCTGGATTCGGCCCGGCGGGCCTGAATCCGTTCCCGGATAGCCGCCTGGAACCGGGCCCGTTTCGCCATGGCGGCCGGGTAGTCGATCGCCAGCGGCGCTGCCGGTTCCCGGCTGAATTCGGCGTGGCGGTCCTGCCCCAGCAGCCCGATGGCGTCGGACCGGCACTGGCGGCAGTGGCGCATCATCCGCATGGCGTCGCCGCAGGCGTCCTGCAGCGCCTGGAGTTCCGTCGCCGTCGGCTCCCGCTGTCCGGTGCGGCCATAATGAGCGCCATGCTCCGGCCGGGCGATCAGCGGCACGATGTTGTGCAGGAAGGCGCCTTTCTGTTTGACAACCCGGTTGACCTCCAGGAGATGAGCGTCGTTGACCCCGGGAATCATGACCGAATTGATCTTGACCAGCAGGTCCCGGGCGACCAGGAGTTCCAGCCCCTTGAGCTGCTGTTCAATAAGAATCTCCGCCGCCGGGCGCCCGCGGCGCCGGCGCCCCTCCCAGACAATCCAGGGATAAATCCGGGCGCCGATATCTGGCTCGATGCAGTTGATCGTAATGGTGACATGGCTGATGTGGTGCTTGGCCAGTTCGTCCGCGTATTGGGGCAGCGCCAAGCCGTTCGTGGAGAGGCATAGCTTGAGATCCGGCGCTTTCTCCGTCAGGGCCTGACAGGTGGCGAAGGTACGTTCAGGATTGGCCAGCGGATCACCCGGTCCCGCGATGCCCAGCACCGCCAGTTGGGGCAGGGCGGCGGCGACTGCCAGGGCCTTGGTCACTGCCTGTTCAGGAGTGAGCAGCTCGGAGACTACGCCGGGGCGGGATTCGTTGGCGCAGTCATAGCGGCGGTTGCAGTAGTGGCACTGGATATTGCAGACCGGCGCTACCGGCAGATGCATCCGGGCGAAGTGATGATGAGCCTCTTCGGAATAGCAGGGATGATCCTGAATCCGGCGCTGGATGGACTCCGGCAGCGCCGCCGGCGCCGCGCTCTGGCCGGCGCCGGCGCGGGCCTTAGCTAAAGCTGGGTGTCGCCACTTGACTTTGAACTCCACTGAGGCCTCCCGCAGGTTATCCGCGTTGAACAAGTAGACATGATCAGCACCTCAACAAATCCTGTGCCTATTAGGAAGAAATTGGATCAAGCCCCAGCTGGGTGGGTTAACAAACCCGCCTTGGCCGGTCAATCCTGATTACGCCGCTGCCTCCATCGGGTTCTCCGCCGGCTGCTGCTTCCAAGGGGCCTTCAACATCTTCCAGCAGGGATTATTAATCGTCATGTCCATATCCTGGGCGAATACGGCAAAGCCGTCGTAGCCGTGGTAAGGACCCGAATAATCCCACGAGTGCATCTGCCGGAACGGCAGTCCCATCTTATGGAAAACGTACTTCTCTTTGATGCCGGAACCGATCAGATCGGGTTTCAGGCGCTCGGCGAAGCTTTCCAGTTCGAAACTGGTAGCGTCGTCGTAAATCAGGGCGCCATCCTGTAACTGCTTGAAGGTCCGGTCGTAGTCGTCGTTATGGGCGAACTCGTAACCGGTGGCGATGACCTCCATGCCCAGATCCTCATAGGCGCCAATCGCGTGGCGCGGGCGCAGACCACCCACAAAGAGCATCACCCGTTTCCCCTCCAGCCGCGGCCGGTATTTGTCAATCACCGCCTTGGCGAACGGAGCGTACTTTTCGATCACCCGCTCGGCGCCTTCCCGAATCCGGTCGTCGAACAGGGCGGCGATCTTGCGCAGGCTTTCGGCGATCTTGGTCGGACCGAAAAAGTTGTACTCTACCCAGGGAATGCCGTACTTTTCTTCCATGTGTCGACAGATGTAGTTCATGGAGCGGTAGCAGTGCAGCAGATTCAGCTTGACCTTGGGAGTCAGTTCGAACTCGGGAATAGTGCCGTCGCCAGACCACTGGGCGACCACCCGCAGCCCCATCTCCTCGATCAACACCCGTGAGGCCCAGGCGTCGCCACCGATGTTGTAGTCGCCGACCAGCGCCACATCATAGGGCGTGCCGGCGAAACTGTCGTCGCCGTCCCGGTTGGACAGCACCCAGTCCCGGAACGAATCGTTGGCGATGTGGTGCCCCAAAGACTGGGATACCCCCCGGAAGCCCTCGCAGCGCACCGGAACGACGACTTTACCGGTTTTCTCGGCGGTTTTCTTAGCCACCGCCTCGATGTCGTCGCCGATCAGACCGATCGGGCATTCCGACTGGATCGAGATGCCTTTAGCCAGCGGAAATAGCGTGTCGATTTCGGTGATCAGCCTGGCCAGCTTCTTATCGCCACCGAAAACGATGTCCTTTTCCTGAAAATCAGAGCTGAAATTGATGTCACCGAAGATGTTCACCCCGCTGTAGCCCGTGACATAGTTACGCCGGCCTACCCGGGAAAACTGGCCGCAGCCCACCGGGCCATGGGAGATGTTGGCGACGTCTTTCACCGGTCCCCACACCACCCCTTTGGAGCCGGCGTAGGCGCAGCCGCGGGCGGTCATCACGCCAGGCAGGGCCTTTTTATTGGCGACGATGCACTTGCTGGATTTTTCAATGCCCGGATCGTTGACCATCAGATGCTGGGAGCGCTGTTTGCCAGTCTCCGCCAGGTAAACCTCCAGCACTTCGTGAATCAGTTTGTCAGTCTCGGCACGGTTCATGGTAATTTCCTCCCTCAGGCCACGGCGCACAGGTTGGCTTCCTGGGCCGCCGTCTGGCCAACGATGCTCTCGTCATCTTCCTCCAGGACGCCAAACTCCATAAGCAGCTCTTCCAGCTCATCCATGGTGATCGGCTTCGGAATCACCAGCTTCTTGTTGTCAATAATCTTACGGGCCAGGGTGCGGTATTCCTCGGCCTGCCGACAGTGGGGATCGTACTCGATCACCGTCATGCGGCGGATTTCCGCCCGCTGGACCACATTGTCCCGGGGCATGAAATGGATCATCTGGGTACCCAGACGATCAGCCAGCGCCTCGATCAGTTCGGCTTCCTGGTCGGTCTTGCGGGAGTTACAGATCAGCCCCGCCAGTCGCACGCCGCCGGAGGTGGCGTATTTCACAATGCCCTTGCAGATGTTGTTGGCGGCGTACATGGCCATCGCTTCGCCGGAGACCACAATGTAGATCTCCTGCGCTTTATTCTCCCGGATCGGCATCGCAAAGCCGCCGCACACCACGTCGCCCAGCACGTCGTAGAAGACAAAATCCAGTTCTTCCTCGTAGGCGCCTTCTTCCTCCAGGAAGTTGATCGCCGTGATCACGCCCCTTCCGGCGCAGCCCACCCCCGGCTCTGGACCGCCGGATTCCACGCAGCGGATGCCCCTGTAACCCGCTTTGAGCACATCCTCCAGTTCCAGATCTTCAACGCTGCCGGCCTCCGCCGCCAGGTTCATGATGGTCTGTTGCGCTTTAGCGTGCAGAATCAGGCGGGTAGAGTCGGCCTTGGGATCGCAACCCACAATCATCACCTTCTTGTCCAGCGAGGCCAGTCCGGCCACCAGATTCTGGGTGGTGGTGGATTTCCCGATGCCGCCTTTTCCGTAGATGGCGCATTGACGTATAGTCATTGAAATTTCTCCTCATGTCGGACGCGGAAGCGCGTTGCTGATCAAGCCAAGCAAACCCTGTGCCAATCCAAGGATGGGTGACAAAAGGTTGATAACTAAAATTTTTGAGAGTAGCGGGAATTACGGGGGTGGTGGTATAGACAACAAAGGTGAGGCCCCTGTGTACGATTACCGACAACGCTGGCTCAAGCGATTTATTTGTTAGCGGAAGCACGCGGGTTGTCCAGCTCGCTTACTCAGCGTCTGGTTCAGCGACGCGACTCCCTCGACGCACAGGCGTTCAGTAAATCATTAACCGTCGCCTCAACGATCTCCAGTCCCAGTTGCTCGCAACAGAGCCGCTCCAGGGGATGTGGATCCGGCAGCAGCGCCCAGCCGGCGGGGTTAGCCGCCCCCTGGACAAGCTGGGAGAGAATAATCCGCTCAATGTCGTGGGTCAGGCGCAATCCTAACAGCAGATAGCGCTTGCCCTGGCGATAGCGCTTTAGAAATGGGGGCATGGCGAAGCCGTCCATCAGCTCGGCAAGGTAATCCATGAAATCCGCGTCGGACGCGACAAAGCTGGGTTCCGGGCGCGGCGCGCCGAGTGGCTTGAACAGGATTGGCGGACTGAGTTCCGCATCGACTTGCTCGAGGCGCTGATAAGCGCTGCCGTCGTAACTGTACAGCCGGAACCGGTAATCATGACCGACCAGGCGGGCGACCCCGACCACGAGGGTGTGGGGCGCGTGCCGGTAAGATTCCTGCAACTGGGTGTCCCAGTTGAGATCAATCACGTAAGGGGGCTGCCAGCGGGCGATCTGCTCATGTAAGGCCGCGCGGGTCCAGGGCGTCTCCGCATAAGTGTTGGTGAGAAACCGGTCCAGGAACAGCCGTCCCCGCCGCAGTTCTACATTCATGGCGGCCCGGGAGAATTCCTGCATCAGCCGCGACGCCATAGGTTGACCGTCATTCAAGGCTAGGATCAGGCTGACCTTATCAATCGGCATCAACGCACCGGTGGCGGTGCTAACGACATCGGCAAGCACGCCAGGTCCCAGGCAGGGAGTCACTTCCCCAGCCCGCAGACCAGCAAGGATATCGGTGGCGACGGCGTCCACATCAGACTCCGGACATTGATACGGCGTTAAGCGCAGACTAGCCGTCAGGGGCTGCTCCAGATCAGGTCACAGATGACCCAAGATTGAACACAATCCAGTGGCCATTGAACCAAGACAGCGAGACCGGCGGTCAGGGCCGTCAGCAGCCTTGCAGCGGCTTACCCTGTTGATTGCCGTTATTTGCAAACAGTATTAGCGAGGTGATCGGTCACGATTTATTCCCGTGAACAAATAACTACGAGGAAAATTAAGCATCAATCATGCCAGTCACCGACCGTGAAGGGTTGAACGTCGCGCGGAAGGTGCGGTCTGGCACAGATACTGCAGATACCGTTAATTGGTTTGTTTATTTACCGGGAGTGAACCGCCATGACCGACCAAGACTCTGTAACCGTCCGTAAGGTGGGGGCAGTGGACAGCCTGACTGACCATAGGGGCGCTGGATTGCCGTTGTGGGCGTTCGCTAACGTCGTCGAGCAGTTGCCGGTTGCGGTTTGCATTACCGATCAGGACGCCAATATTCTCTACGTCAACCCCGCGTTTACGGACATCACCGGCTATTCCGCCGCTGAGGTGATTGGCGGCAACGTCACCATCCTCTCCCATGAGTGCACCCCGCCCAGAGTTTACGAGCAAATGTGGGAGCGGTTGACCCAACTGCGCTCCTGGACCGGTCTGCTGGTGAACCGGCGCAAGCATGGCGCTGTCTATCTGGCTGAACTTACCGTGGCGACTCTGGTTGACGAACAGGATCAACCGCTCTATTACGTGGGCATCCATCGGGATGTCACCGCGGTGCATCGGTTGGAACAGCAGGTGCTCAACCAGAAGACGCTGATTGAATCGATGGTGGACGCTGCCCCTGCAGTCATCGTTTTGCTAAACGAGCAAAGTCAGGTGCTGCTTAGTAATGGCCAGTACCGTCAACTGGCCGCCACCATCGCGGGCTGTGAACCGGTGGTGGAGATGCTGCGGGCGCTGCGGGAATCGCTGGGCGAAGTGTTCGATCAGGGGTTTCAGGCCAAGGAGGTGAGTTTCGAACCAGGCGGCGGCGAGGATACCCGCTGGTTTTCCTGTTCCGGGACCTGGTTCCGGGAACAAGATGATCGGGCTGATACGTTCTTTCAGCCCAGCCGGCAGACTTATCTGCTGCTGATGGCGAACGAAGTTACCGCGCTGAAACGGCAGCACGAAGCGGTGCAGATGAACGCTATGCGAGCCCTGCTGGCGGAGCAGGAGCGAGTACGGAGCATGCGGGAAACGCTGGAGGCGGCCATTTTCCAGTTCCAGGGTCCCCTCAATCTGATCACCGCCGCTTATGAGATGCTGGAGCGCCGTGGCGCCAACTCAGATATGGCCCCTTTACACAGCGTATTGAGTCAGGCGCTGGTTTCCGGCCGGCAAGCCTTGGCTAAACTGCAGAATTCAGTGCCGGCAGTGCCGCCGGAAGCTGTTAAACCGGTCAATGTGAATCAGTTGCTGCGGGAAGTGTTGTCCTTATCCACTCAGCGGCTACTGGCCGGTGGCATCATCGTGGAATGGCGGCCGGCGCCTGTGTTGCCAGCAGTATTGGGTCGGGAAGGACGCCTGCGGGGGATGTTCAAACAGTTGGTGGACAATGCCATAGACGCCATCGAAAGCCACCGCTCGAAACGGCGTGAGCTGTGCATTGTAACCCGGCCTCTGGAGGACGCTGTCCTGATCACCATTGAGGATACCGGGCCAGGAGTGGCTAAGGAATTCCATCTCAAGGTCTTCGAGCCGTTTTTTACCAGTAAGGACGCTGCCGACCGGACTGGCATGGGGTTGGCTATGGTGCAAGAGGTGGTCAATGAGCACCGGGGCATGATCAATATTGATCCTGATTATACCGAAGGATGCCGGTTACGATTATTATTGCCGGTCAATCACGAGTAGGGCTTGAGGTTATGAAGGTTTTACCCCCCATCCGGGATTGGAGCGCCGCCGTCCGGCGGTCGGAACTGATGGAGATTCATCTGGAGGCCCTGTTCCAGGTCAGCCAAATGCTCGGCCGTCCGTTCCGATTGCAGAAAACCTTAATGGATTTGCTCCATGTGCTGCACGAGCATGGCGGCATGCAGCGGGGGATGGTGTCGTTGTTAGATACGAAACGGGGCGATCTGCTGGTTAGCGCTGTGCATGGCGGAATACCCCAGGATCAGGAAATCCGTTACCGGCCTGGTGAGGGAATTGTGGGCCAGATTCTGGAGCAGGGCGAACCGATAGTGTTACGCCGGCTTGGCGATGACCCCCGCTTCCTGGACCGGCTGCGCCTTTACGATCGGGAATTGCCCTTTATCGGCGTGCCTATCTGCCTGGGGAGTGGGGAACAGGCCGGCATACTGGCCGCACAACCGCCCTGCTGCGATGAACTGCTTTATGAGCGCGCCCAATTTTTGGTGATAGTGGCCAACCTGATCGCCCGCAGCGTGCGGTTATCCCTGGAACTGGAGCGGGAACGGCAGGATCTGACCGCAGAACGGGACAGTCTGCGCTGGACGGTGCGGGAACAGTACGGATTTGACAGTATTGTGGGGTGCAGCCGGCCCATGCAGCGCGTGTTTGAGCAGGTAAGGCAGGTGGCGAAATGGAACGCCACCGTATTGATCCGGGGCGAGTCCGGTACCGGCAAGGAACTGGTCGCCAGCGCCATTCACTACAACTCGCCCCGCGCCAGCGGACCTTTCGTGAAGCTCAACTGCGCCGCGCTGCCTGATAATCTGCTGGAGTCGGAGCTGTTCGGGCATGAAAAGGGAGCCTTCACCGGCGCCCTTAGCCAGCGCAAGGGTCGCTTTGAACAGGCTCACCACGGCACGCTGTTTCTGGATGAGATCGGCGATGTTTCACCGGCGTTTCAGGTCAAGCTGCTGCGGGTTCTGCAGGAGGGCGAACTGGAGCGGGTGGGCAGCAGCCACACCCTGCAGGTGGACGTACGGATCATCGCCGCCACCAATAGGGATCTGGAGGCGGCGGTAGAGGCAGGACATTTCCGCGAAGATCTGTATTACCGCCTCAACGTGATGCCGATTGTAATGCCGCCCCTGCGGGAGCGGCCGGAGGACATTCCAGAACTGGCCTGTTTTCTGGTCGACAAGATCGGTAAACGCCAGGGGCGAAAGCTGACGATCACGGATAGCGCTTTCCGGTTATTGATGCGGTATGCCTGGCCGGGTAATGTGAGGGAGTTGGAAAACTGTCTGGAGCGCGGCGCTATCATGAGCGAAACCGGCGTGATTGATCAGCAGGCGATCTTGTTAGAGGCGCCGGACAACCTTGAGTCCAGGGGCGCGCCAAGAGTGGCGCCGGTCAATCTGGATGATCCGAACCTGGAGGAGCGGGAACGGGTGCTGGCCGCCCTGGAGCAAGCGGGATGGGTGCAGGCCAAAGCCGCCCGCCTGCTGGGCATGACGCCGCGCCAGATCGCTTACCGGATTCAGACCCTCAACATTAAGATGCGGCGGATTTAAGAGCATATACGAAAACTAACACTATGACAATATTAACAAATTTCTCCAGCAACGCGCTCCCTCCCCCTTGTGGGGGAGGGGACTTTTCGTATAGGCTCTAAGAAGCTACAACCTTGGCCTGGCTTGGAGTCGGCATATCCGGAATCGCGCCCGGTCCGCAAGCGAACGCTTCCGCCTGCCCCCGGTAAATTTCCAGCCAGAACTCCAAAGCCGCCGCCTGTTTATCCGCCTTGAAGCGCTCCAGCCAGACCTTCAGCTCCGGGTCCTGCAAGCCATTATCCCGCCAGTACTCCAGAAACCCCAGCAGCAGATCCGCCATCCGCGCGCTTTCCCAAGGCACGCTCTTGGCGGCCTCACGCTCGTGGATGGCGCGGGCCAGCTCGAACTGGTGGCTCTTGTAATCCACGTCCAGCGCATAATGAGCCTGAAGAATCTCATCGGTCAGGGATTCCGCCCACTGGCGGTGAAAACGGCAGATGCCCGTGTTGTCGTTGAACAGTTCATAAGTCATCCTTTCCACGTTTTTACGGCCCAAAGCCTTTGGCGGCAGAAATTCGTTGCCATAGTAGACATAGTACTTGCCCATTATGGGCATCGGGCTGAACATGCCCGGCACCCAGTATTGGTTCGGCACCATGTGGCCCTCTTCGCCATGGGCGACAAACACAGTCCGGTCCAGGGAGTTGATCTGGTAACGGCGATCCAGTTCCCGGGCGGCGGGACGGATGCCGGGCCGAAAGACTTCACAGCGGGGATCGAACAGAATCCCGTCGATCAGGTTCATGGCGTAGCAGGCATTGCGCAGGCTGTCCGCAACCACATCGAAGGACTCCGGATTGCTGGCGAAGGTGAACGCCATTTCCGAGGCGGGCGGAAACCCGAAATCCGCGGGGGGAATCAGCCCGTCGGCGATAATCTCCATGAGCCAGGCCAGGGTGCCGCCGCACTGGATGGCGTCGAAACCCATGGCGTCCACATAGTCGTTCAGCAGCTCCGCCGCGCGCTGATCGAAGACGCCCGTCTGGGGACCCAGGACGTGATAAGGCTCATAGTCCTTCTTATATTGTCCGCGCAGTTTCTTACAGAGCACCGGGCAGGGTTCGCCACAGTCCTTGAATTGTTTGGTCGCTATGGTTTCTTCATTAAACTGCGCCAGATAGTGCTGCAGGATGAACTGCTCATGCTGGCGCAACCGTTCTTCTGGCGTCGCATAGATGCTGCGGTAATTGAAGCTCATGACCCGGTCATAGAGCTCGTGCATGTTCACGCCGAAGGTGCCGCCAGTCTCGAACTTGGGAAAGTAACGGTATTTCTTAGTGAGCGCCAGGTCGGTCTTCTGGGTCTTCTGGCCGAAGTGTTCCAGAAAGTACGCGTCAATCTCTTCCGAATCCCGCAGGTCCGGATCCTCCCACTCGCCGCCGAATACGCAGCCGACCAGGTTGTGGTGCTGCAGCAGGCGGCTGCCCAGACCGCCCCGTCCTGCCCAATCCACGACCGGGCTGAGTGCGCCTTTCTGGAAGGGGCTGGAACCGATGGCTCCTTCACGGGTGGTGAGGGCCGCCGGACCCACAGCGAAGACCCGCACGCGGTGCTGGGGGTATTCGTGGGCGTAGCGGTCGAACAGGGCCTGCTGGAGGGCGTAGAAACCGATCAGCCGGTGGTCACCTGGATCGGCATAGCCGCTCCACAGGGATTGAAAATCTACCGGTTCCAGCCGCACCTGGACTTCGCCGGCCCGATGATTCAGGAGCAGGACGCTGGGTGTCTCGCAGCGGCCCCGCAAGGCGACGTAGTCCACCCCAGCGCCGTGGAAGGTATAGGCGCCGCCGCCCATGCTGGAGACGTAAAACCCGTCCCACTGGGGACTCCAGGCGCAGAACACCAGTCGCCGCGAGCCAGGAATGGAACTGCCGGCCAGCAGCCCCTGGCCAAAGGTGAAGCTGTCCGGATAGAGATTATAGCGGCGCCAGCCATAGTCCACCGGCCCCAGGATTTCAGCGTCGGCGATAGGACGCAAATACCAGTGACCGTTATGCAGATGAACAGTGAGTTCACGGGGCAGAACAGGATACGTCATTGGAGATTCCTTCAGCTTCGTTGAGCAGTCCCGGATGGGGCGAACCGGCCAATAAAGCGGTTTCCGGTACTTGCAGCGTGCGTTCCCCGAACCGGACGTGATAGCGCACATCACCAGGCGCCTCCCGAAACACCCTGATGATTTCGCCCGCACTGCCGGCTGTCACCACCACGGTCCCCTGCAAGGCCAGCGGCTGGCGGACGATCACCTGGTCCCGGTTCTCGAAGCGGCTCGGAATCCAAAGCGCCGAGGCAGGAATCAGCTCGGTTTCCCGGCAACCCACCAGCCGCCCATTGGAGTCGAGGAAATGGACGGCGTAGATGATCTGATTCTGCAGAAAAGCGCCTACCTGGCGTACATGGCCTACGCTGCCGCGCCGGACTAACAGGGCTCCAACAGGCGCTCCCGGATAGGTGCCGTCGTTGCGGATAGGGCGGATTACCCGGACGGGATCGCCATAGTCAAAACGGGGTAACATCAGAGATCTTACGGAAGGCCTGGACCAAGGGCAGATAGACGGTCTGCGGCTCGGCAGAGCGGTGAAACACTTTGAACACCTTTTCGGTCTGTGCATCAGAAGTGACGAAATCCTGGTAGGCCCGCTGCAGGCAGTCCCTGTAGACCACCCGCGGCATTGTTACATCCGCCGGCATGGCGCGCCCCAGCTGATTCAGATAGTCATGAAACCGCTGCAGGATATGCAGGCGGTTTACCTGAACGACCCTCGGCTCGTAAGCAATTCCGAAATATTCCAGAAAGTCTTCGGCGCTTTCCAGTTCGGTCAGTTCCTGTTGCAGGGTTGCTTCAATCATGGTTCACCTTAACGTTCAATGACGATCGTGTTCCTGCGCCAGCCGCTTCAGACCGGTTGAACTCCCAGTAAAACTCCGCCAGCTCATGCGCTTCCGGCGGCCGCTTGAACCGGCTTACAAAAGCCCGCACCCGCGGCAACACCAGGGCGGCTTGCCAGCGCTCCAGGGGCATGCCCAAGTCGCCGTACACTTTCATGACCGCCCGGGTCCCTGAGTGCTTGCCCAGCACCAGGCGATGGCGGCGACCCAGTTCCGCCGGGTCCACGCCCTGATAATTAAGGGGGTTCTTCAGCAAGCCGTCCACATGGATACCGGCCTCATGGGTGAAGGCGCCTTCCCCCACCAGGCTCTTCTGCCAGGCCAGGGGACGGCCCGCGGCGCGGGCCACCTGGTGCGACAGGGCCGGGAATCGGGACAGATCCACCCCCACTGTAAAACCATACAGTTTCCTGAGACCCAGCACGACCTCCTCCAGCGGGGCATTGCCAGCCCGCTCGCCCAGACCGTTTACCGTAGTGTTCACATGACTGGCGCCGGCCACGGCGGCAGCCATGGTATTGGCTGTCGCCAGACCCAAATCGTCATGGGCGTGCATCTCCAGCTCCAGATCCAGTGCGGCGCGCAGACGCTGACAAATCCTCATTACCCCGAAAGGTTCCATGACCCCCAGCGTGTCGGCGAACCGGAAGCGCCGGGCGCCGGCAGTTTGGGCGGTTTCAGCCGCCTGCAGCAGAAAATCCGGGTCAGCCCGGGAGGCGTCTTCCCCGCCGATGATCACTTCCAGACCCAGATCCTGGGCCATAGGCACGTAACGGCGGATGGCGGCCAGCACCTGTTCCCGCCGCCAGCCCAGTTTGTAACGTATCTGCTGATCAGAAACGGGTATGGACAGATCCACAGCGTCCACGCCCAGGTTCCGGCACTGGCGTACGTCCTGAGGATGCATGCGGCTCCAGACCAGCAGTCGAGCCTGCAAACCCAACCCAGCCAAGGCGCGGATGTCGGCCCGTTCCTGCGCCCCCATGGCGGGGATGCCGATTTCCAATTCCGGCACACCTAGAGCGTTCAGGCCACGGGCAATGGCTTCTTTTTCCTCCCAGTTGAAGGCGACGCCGGCGGATTGTTCGCCGTCTCGCAGGGTCGTGTCGTCGATGACGATGGAACGCTCGCGGTTAGGGTTGGTGCTGGCGTCCACAGGCCACAGCGAGGGTTCAGGCATAACCGGGGTAAATGTCTTGTCAGAATTACTCTATGAGATGAGTCTGCTGGACTGCCCAGCGAGGGACTGGCCGCTACGCGTGCCGATAACTACTCAGCAAACTTTGTGCCAGTCTGTTAAGTGCTTGGCTGGCAAACACCTTCCGAACAGCGATAGTGCTTAAGCGATGTCGTAAACGTGACTGCGGGAGGGCCTTTGTCGCAATTGCGACAATATGTAGCCCAACAACAATTACCAGATGGCTACAGTCACTACCACCCGCATAGAGGATGGCTTGCGGCCGGTCTGCTACAGATCGTAGCCTCGTTCCTCGTGCAAGGCGATGTCCAGACCACCAATCTCTTCCTCCCGGCCCACCCGCAGGCCGATAGCCTTGTCCACGAGGTTGAGGGCGATGAAGGTCATGACCGCCGTGTAACCTATCGTCGCCAGCACACCCACGAGGCAGTGAAGAGCAGCAGGGCGGAGAACTTCATCCGTTCGGCAAAGCCGCCTACCACCAGCGCCGGGGTGATGATCGCGAAAGTGAGTTGGAACATGGCGAACACCGTCTCCGGAATGTCGCCGGTGATGGAGTCTTCGGCTACCCCCGCCATGAAAACCTTACCGAGGTCGCCGAGCCACGCGTTACCGGCCCCAAAGGCCAGGCTGTAGGCGTAGGCGAGCCAAAGCACCGACACCAGGCAGGTGATCGCAAAACATTGCATCAGCACCGAGAGCACATTCCTGGTCCGCACCAGCCCGCCGTAGAACAGCGACAGGCCCGGCAAGGTCATGAACAGCACCAGGGCTGTGGCGGCGAGTACCCAGGCGGTATCACTACGTGCGCAATACGCGTCCGCAGTTGTACTGGCTGGATTTCATCGCTTCGCCGGGCGAGCAGAAGTATCTGGAAACCCAGAACTTCGGCCAATACTGGCAGACGGTTCGCGATGCGGAAGCCATAACCCTGACGTTCAAGCATCGTGATCTGGAGACCACCCTTCAACAATTGGGCGCTGTACAGTTACCGGATCGATGATGAGGGCAGGTAGCCGCTACTCTCAGCTATGCTTTGAAAACACCTTTTTGATTGATGCGCTCAATGCCTTCCAGGATTCCTCAATCCCGTCCTTAAGTTCCTCCCACCGGTCTTCACTGGCCTGTTTAAGATCGTGGAGTTTGCTTTTGATCTGCTCCAGGTGGATTTCCAGACGTTCGATTTCTTCATAGGCCTGGATTTTTCCTTGCGCCAGCTGTTGCTTGGCCTGGGCTTTCAGTTTCGAGAGTTCCGCTTTCTGCTCTTCAATTTGGGCGG
>Ga0209253_10001287_pt1 | contig 22048 bp, 25 predicted proteins | sample FrelakmetBRP12BR_FD_187145 | JGI IMG/M metagenome (GOLD analysis project Ga0209253, IMG submission 187145) | Freshwater lake sediment microbial communities from the University of Notre Dame, USA, for methane emissions studies - BRP12 BR (SPAdes)... | ecosystem: Environmental > Aquatic >...
CAAGCTATCCGTCTTCAGATATGGGTGTTTATCTCCAGCCGATCGTGCAAGGGACTAACTGCCACTGCGAATTCAACTTTTTTTATGATCACGAAGACCCAAGGGAATCGGCCCAGATCAAAGGATTATCCGTCGGCGCTATCATGAACCTGATCAGAAAAGGGGCTTTTTTCTCAAGACCCTATGGAGAAAATACAAAAGCAATTATCAATAGAGATGCGACCACTGCTAACGCTTTAGCCAAAGTTAAATCCATCTTTGATCCCAACAACATTATGAATCCGGGTAAACTGTGTTTTTAAAAGCTTTAAGGGCGAACTCGTCAATAGGAGGTTGAGGAGGAAATTTAGATGAGTCTCAAAGACTATAAACAGAACATGGAGCTCTGCTGTCGGTGCTCATATTGCAAATTCATTTCTCTGGAAATGGTAAAGGGCTACAAGCATGTTAATGTTTGCCCCAGCATAGCCAGATATAACTTCCATGCCTACTCGGGCGGCGGCAGAATAAATATGGCGGTAGGAATGCTAGAGAATCGGTTTGATTATACCGATAAACTTCTTGAAGTGGTTTACAACTGCCAGATGTGCGGTGGCTGCGATATTTCATGTAAGTATGTCATGGATATGGAAGTACTTGAGCCGATAAATGAATTCAGAATTAAATGTGTGGAGGAGGGCCACACTGTCCCTGCTCTTGATGGGGTGATTAAGAGTATGCGGGAAAAAGGCGCTATGATGCCAGCAGCAAACTCCAAGCGCAGCCAGTGGGCTGAGGGGATGGGTGTAAAAGACTTCACCAAGCAGAGGTCAAGGGTTATATATCACGCTGGATGCCGTACGTCTTACGACAAAGAGATGTGGAAGGTAGCCAGAGGAACCTTAAATCTGCTGCAAAAAGCAGATGTGAATTTTGGCATCGCCGGGGAGCGCGAGTCATGCTGTGGGGGTCGGGCTTATGAGATGGGATACAAGGGTGACTTTCTCAGACAGGCTGAATACAATATGGAGCTGTTCAAGAGATCAGGGGCTGAAATAGTGATTACGGGTTGCTCCGATTGTTATTACGCCTTCAAGGTGCTCTACGATAAATTTGGCATGAAGGGTGGCCTGGAAGTTTTACATACTACGGAGTACCTCGATCGCCTGATCAAAGAGAAGAAACTAAACCCGACCAAGACGGTTACGGCTAAAATTACCTATCATGACCCCTGCCACCTCGGTAGGCTTGGGGAGTCGTACATACATTGGGAAGGGAAAGAAATTCCCGGCCACATAAGGATATTTGACCCGCCGAAGGAATTCCGGCGGGGAACATATGGCGTCTATGAAGCACCGCGAGAGATCCTAAAAAGTATTCCGGGCTTAGAACTTGTTGAGATGGACAGAAGAAAGGAATATACCTGGTGCTGCGGTGCCGGGGGTGGGGTGAAGGAGACAAACCCAGACTTTGCTAAATGGACTGCCAAAGAGCGGATAGAAGAGGCTAGGTCAACCGGGGCTAAAGCCATGGTGACCGCCTGCCCCGGGTGTGAGGGGAACTTTAGAGATGCTCTTGAAGAGGATGAGGGTAGCTTCAAGGTCTATGATGTTGTTGAACTGTTGGAGCAGGCAATCTGAGAGGGGGTTATCTATGGCTTTGAAAAGAGAAATTTATAGGGCTTTGGAAGATGTGGTTGGCCCAGACAATATTTCTGAGGAACCTGCGGTATTGTATTCTTATGCTTGGGTGGGTATGGCACAAGGGGTAGAAACAAAGAACTTACCGGAGGGGAAAGAAACAAGGTTTATTAGATTTGCCCGCAGGTTTGAAGCTGTAACTCTCCCCAAAAATACAGCAGAAGTCCAGGCAATCGTTAAACTCTGCAACAGAAATGGGATAAAATTTAAGGCCTTTAGTACCGGGTTTATCGGCGGTAATGTTCCCGCCACTGAGGGTGTCATCCTGTTAGACCTGAGGAGGATAAACCGCATTTTGGAAATCAATGAAAGAAATATGTATGCGGTGGTTGAGCCCTATGTGATCAGTGCCCAATTGCAATCGGAGTTAATGAAAAGAGGCTTGAACTGCAACATCATTGGGGGAGGCTCTCAGACCTCGGCGCTTCCTTTAGCTGCGCATTGGGGCTTGGGCCATATGGGACAGTCGATGAGCGGTGGCGAGCGAAACCTATTGGCCGTAGAATGGGTCACCCCCGAAGGAGAAATAGTCAGAACAGGCTCCCTAGGTTCCCTAGGGGAGTGGTTCTGCGGTGACGGACCAGGGCCATCTTTAAGGGGTATCATAAGAGGGTCCATTACGCCAATGGGAGGAATGGGAGTATACACGAAGGCGGCCACGAAGGTTTATCATTGGCCGGGGCCTTCAACATTCCCGACTGAGGGAGTATCACCCCATTATGCCCCGAGAGAGATACCGTCGGGCTTCATGATCCGATATTTCTCTTTTCCATCGATGGAGAAGCTGGGTGAAGCGATGCGCCAGGTCGGTGAAAGTGAAATAGCATTCGAGTTAATGGGTTTTCCCGCATCAATGATAGCGGCGAATATGGCGACGAGCAATCAAGAGGAGCTCGAAACCTTCGAACGATTAAGGAAGCAAGTACAGGGACCAGGGTTCGTTATCATAATCGTTGGCAATTCTCCGAGGGAATTTGAGTACAAGAAGCGAGTCTTACAGCAGATCATCGATGAAACCAATGGCAATTCTCTGAAAATAATGGAAGACCCCAAAACCGGGGGGGCTCAATTGTGGCGTTTCGTCAGGATCACAGCCTCCATCAGAGAGACTTTCCGTGCGACAGGGGATCACAGTGGCATTTTCCCGGGGCATAATGCTTTTGCCCCCGTCGTCAACCTCGCCCAAAAGGTGGCCCAAGTTAAAGCGGAATTGCAACGGAAAGGACTTCTACTTAACGATGGCGCGGATGCTTTTCCGTGGACGGAGGAGCATGGGTTTCTATCTCATGCCGAAGTACTCTTTCGGCTAGCTGCCAGCCGCGAATCCCTGGAAGGCGTACAATATCTCCGTGAAGAGTCAGCGAAGCTTGCCTTGAAAGAACCTGCCGGCGTTCCTTTCTCTGTATATGGGGATCGGCTTCACGACCTGTTTGGACCTTCCACATCTAATTATCATTTGTGGCTCCGGAAGATCAAGAAAGCGTTTGATCCCAATGGTGCTTCAGATTCTAATGGCTACATAACGACGAAATAGCAGCCACTTTGGTTATAGAGAATAGGGAGATTGGTAAACAGAACAGGTATAGATGTTGACAGTGAAAAAGAGCTGAGTGGTCTAGCACCGCAATTTAGATGGCCTAGGGTTGAATAACCTACTTGGTCAGGCTGTGAAAGGAGGTGTCGAGCTCCTTCGAATCATTGCTTTTGGGAGAAAGCAAATCCAAACGAAGTCAAAATCAATTGCACTTAGGAGGACCAAACCATGAAAAAGCTATCTCTCATTTCCTTGATGATTATGTTGACATGTGGCTTGATTTTGGGCGCTTATACCGAAGTAGGGCTTGCCGCTTCTTCAAAAGATGAAGCGAAGACACTGAAGATCGGTGTCATGGCTCCTCTCACTGGACCTTCATCTTCTGCCGGGTTACCCCATTCAAGGATAACACAGCTGGCGGCGGAATGGATTAACGGCAGAGGCGGAATCACCATTAAGGGGCAAAAATACGTCATCGAACTGGCCATTGAGGACGAGAAAGAAACCTCGGATACGGCAATAACTGCAGCGACGAAGCTGATTGAGCTTCATAAGGTCAAGTTCATCGTCGGAACGATTAGCCCGACACTGGCCGCTGCCGTGGCACCAGTTACTGAAAAGGCCCATGTGATACGCAGTCTTTGGCATGGCGAGGGTGCACCGATTGAGCTAAGCCCCAATACTCCTTTTACCTTCAGGGTCCCCGTCGTTCCTCGGGATTTTGCTCCACAGCTTCTCAAATATCTGGTCAAGACTTACCCCAACGCTAAGAAAATCACGATGCTTTATATCGATGCCCCTGCGGCGCCCTTCCTATTCGAAAAGACGAAGCAAGCAGCTGAGGCACTCGGTTTGAACGTACTGGGTTTGGACTTATACCCAAGTGCTACCCGAGACTTCTACCCCTTGTTGTCCAAGGTTCTGGCCTCAAAACCCGACGCCATCTATTGCACCGCACTTCCACACCTGATGGGAGGAATCCTGAAATCAGCGAGAGAATTGGGATACAATGGTCCGATCTTCAATCTTTCCCCAAGCTCTCCAGAAACGGTTCGAAACATTGCCGGTAAAGCCCTTGCAACCCATTGCATTGTTCCAGCTCCGGACGTAAATAGCCCTGAGATGACCCCAATGATAAAGCAGATCACGAAAATGGTTTTAAATAAATACAAGGAATGCAATTCTGACTATGTTAGGCAATGGGATTCATTCTGGTGGATGGTACAAGCCATTGAAAAAGCACAAAACCTTGATCCTTCGGAAGTGGCAAAGACCTGGGAGAAAATGGATCGGATTGAAGCCTCAACCGGCACCGGGAAAATGGGTGGGCGACAGTCTTACGGGATCAATCATATCGGAGTACTGCCTTTTGCCGTTACCAGAATGATGAACGGCGAATTGGAACATGTCGGATGGTTTACGCCGGAAATACCCTAAATGAAGCGGTACGTTGTCAATATGAAGGGGAAGGAGACGGGTGAACAGGTGCCGCGGTTTCTTAACATTATTGTATGAGCACGAGGGATAAACCTCAATATGCTAGCGCAAAATTTGCTGAACGGATTGATGGCGGGCTGGATATACATCCTGGTTGCTTTGGGATTAACTCTTGTCCTGAGTATTGTGGGCATCGTCCAGCTCGCCCATGGCGAGATCTACATGGTTGGTGCCTACATCGTTTATTATTTCTGTGTCAGCGCTGGCCTCAATTTCTTCCTATCCTTACTCATATCCATACTCTGCGTAGGTTTTCTAGGCGTGATTTTGGAAAAGTTTTTCCTGCGCCCCTTCCGCGACGACGTGGAAGGGGCCATTATCTCCACGATTGCGCTCATCTTAATTCTCCAGACGGCAATTGTAGCAATTGCTGGAGTTAGTTACAAGGATATCCCAAGTCCGATCCAGGGAGTGGTGAAAGTTTTTGGTGCCGTCCTTTCCTGGGAAAGGTTGATCACCATTCTCGTGAGCATCGTACTGGTGTCCGCCCTCCTCATTTTCATTACAAAGACCAAGATAGGTCAAGCGATGGTCGCTGTTTCCGAAGACCGGGTGGCTGCTGCTCTTCAGGGTATCAATGTTAATCGTGTTTCGTCTGTTGCCATGTTCCTCGGGTGTGCCCTTGCAGCAGCGGCTGGAGGATTGACTGGAGCGATATTTGATGTAACCCCCTTCATAGGAGGTTTCGCCCTGATGAAAGGAATCGAGGTAATCATCTTGGGGGGCTTAGGGAGCATTCCCGGCGCCATTATTGGAGGACTGATCCTGGGCTTCATAGACGGATTGGTCACCCCATTGTTATCAGTCCAGCTGGCCGGCATCATCGGATTGGTCGTCATTATTCTTATTCTCCTGTTCAGGCCCCAAGGGCTTTTAGGTCATGAATAAAAGAAGATTACTCAAAGCATTAAGCTATACTGTTCCAATCGTCATCCTGCTTATCGTACCCCTATATATTAAGCAACCTTACGTCCTTCATGTCCTTATCATGATGGGGGTCAACATTGTCCTGGCGAGCAGCTTGCGTTTTATAGCAACGAGCGGACAGTTCTCCCTGGGCCACGCAGGCATGGTGAGTATTGGTGCTTACACGTCGGCCTTACTAGTCATGAGACTCGGACTTTCCTTTTGGGGGGCTTTACCTCTTGCCGGGTTAGCAGCGATGGGTATCGCATTTTTGGCTGGTTACCCTTTTGTGAGACTAAAAGGAATATACTTCACCATGGTGACCTTATTCTTTACCGAGGTGATTAAACTGACAGGTGAAGAATGGAGGGGTTTGACCGGCGGGGTTGCGGGCATCATAGCGATTCCTCGGCCAAATGCCATTATTGTTCCGGGGCTGCTCAATCTGGGCTTTACCTCCAAAGCAGATTTCTATTATTTGGCTTTGACTCTGGTGGTCGTTACCCTTGTGCTTCTTTACGCGATTGAGTCTTCCCGAATTGGCATGACCTTTCTATCAATAAAGCAGAGCGAACCTCTCTCTGAGAGCGTAGGCGTCAATACCTCAAGATTCAGAGTTCTCGCTTTCAGCATCGGATGTTTCTTTGCCGGCTTGGATGGGGCTTTCTATAGCCACTATCTATCCGCTGTTGCACCCGCTAGCTTTGGTTTCCTTTTGAGCATCTATGTCTTTATCTATATGGTCGTAGGGGGAATGCAGAAATTCTCAGGTCCCATCGTAGGAGCAATTCTTCTGACTCTTGTCCCGGAACTGTCCAGGGGGGCTAAGGAGTATGAGCCATTCACCTTCGCCGGGATATTGCTACTTGTGATTTTTTTCTTACGCGGTGGCGTAGTCAGTTTGCCCGAACGCCTGAGCAAGATCATTAAAAAGGAGGTATGGCTACGCTTGAAATCAGCGGGTTGACCAAGAACTTCGGCGGGCTTGCAGCTGTTACCGAGCTCGACTTTAACGTTAGCGAAGGCGAGATGGTCGGCTTGATCGGTCCCAATGGCGCTGGCAAGACAACCGTCTTCAATTTGATAACGGGCTTCCTCAGGCCCACCAGGGGAAAAGTTCTATTTAAGGGAAAAGACGTAACCAACCGGAAGACTCATTTCATTACGAAGACGGGAATAGTCAGGACCTTTCAGGCAACCACTCTTTTCTCCGACTTCAGTGTCCTGAAAAACATCATTGCGGCTTGCTATCTTAAATCAAGGGTCAACTTTTGGGAAGCGCTTCTCCATACCCCCGGTAGCCACAAGAAAGAAGAAACCGTCTTAGCTCGGGCGTTTAAAATCATGCATTTTGTGGGTTTGGATGCTTTCAAAGATCAATCTGCCCGGAGCCTGCCACACGGGCATAGGAGGATACTCGGCATCGCCATCTCTATGGCTGCCGACCCCCAACTGCTCTTGCTTGACGAACCCTTATCCGGGATGAATGCTGAAGAAGTTGATAGAGCGGTCGCACTCATCAGGAAGGTCTGGGAGAGAGGAACGACCGTCCTTCTCATTGAGCATAATATGAGGGCAGCAATGAATTTGTGCCAAAGGATAATAGTCTTAGAAATGGGGAGAAAGATCGCCGAAGGCACACCGGAAGAAGTGAAGACAAACAAGAGAGTCATCCAAGCCTACCTCGGAACCGGTAAACATGCTGCTTAAACTAAAGGACGTTACCATACACTATGAAACAGCCGAGGCGGTGAAGGGTGTCACTCTGGAAGTACCTGAGGGCGCCGTCGTCGGGATGATTGGTGCTAATGGGGCTGGTAAAAGCACTATTTTGAAGGCTGTTTCCGGGTTGGTGCCCATCACTCAGGGAGAAATAAACTTTAAGAACAAGCGCATAGATGGGCTGGCCACCCATGAGATCGTGAATCTCGGCGTCGTCTATGTCCCTGAAGGTCGCAGACTTTTTCCCCATATGACCGTATTGGCTAATCTTCGGCTGGGGGCCTATCTGCGAAAGGACAAAGCTGCGATAGAGTCAGACATAGAAGCTATCTTTAAGCTTTTTCCGAGACTGAAGGATAGGCATCTTCAAAAGGCAGGAACGATGAGCGGCGGCGAGCAAGAAATGCTAGCCATATGCCGTGGTCTAATGGCAAAACCAAAACTGCTCTTACTGGATGAACCGTCATTGGGGTTATCCCCGTTAATAGTTGAAGAATTGGTGAATATTATCAGAGACATTAACAAGAATGGGATCAGTATACTCCTGGTGGAGCAAAACGCGAGTCTCGTCACTGAAGTGACGCATAAGGGTTATGTATTAGAAGTCGGCAAAGTTGTTCTTGAAGGAAACATATCGGAGTTGATGGCGAACAAACAGGTACAGAGAGCATTTATCGGCGGATAAGGATCAACACTCAGAGCAGAGGCTACTTTGGTTGTGGTTATAATCTTGTCGATCCTACCGGTTTTTTTCCCGTTCCGATCAAAGGAGGACAAAAACGCGATCGGATATTTTGGCGGGAGCTCCTTTCGCTCTGGGACTGAGAGATTTGGTAAGAATTGTTGAGAGGAGGAGTTTTGAATTCAAACCAGGAAGGGAACGATGATGTGCCCGGGTGAAAGCATCGCAGAGAGATTTAAAGATAGGCTTGCCGAAGTTACTACGACGGCGAATGTTGTGGATGATCCCCGAGTTCTTGCAGGATATTCAAAGGACCATAGTTTCGTAGCCAAGTGCCGCCCCTGGCTCCTCGTGTACCCTGAGAATAAGGAGGAAGTTCAGAGGATCGTAAGGCTTGCCAATGAAAGCAAGATACCACTGGTGCCCGTCAGTTCAGGTTCTCCAAGATTCCATGGAGACACCGTACCTAGCCAGGGTGGAGTGATCGTAGACCTTAGCAGGATAAACCGTATTCTTAAGATCGACTCCCGTAATCGCTATGCCATGGTTGAGCCAGGCGTAACTTACGGTGAACTCATTCCCGAGCTCAAGAAGCAGGGGCTCAGGCTCAGTGCCCCTTTGCTGCCACGACCCTCCAAGTCGGTTGTGACCAGCCGCCTTGAAAGAGAGCCTGTCCTCATCCCCAAATACCAGTATGATTATTTGGACCCATTGCTGACGCTGGAGGTTATCTACGGGACGGGCGATGATTTCAGGACGGGTTCGTCCTCCGGCCCTGGAACGCTGGAGACACTGAAATCAGATAAAGTAAACCCCTGGGGTCCGGGGTCAATTGATTTCTTTAGATTCGTATCCGCAGCTCAAGGAACCATGGGATTGGTTACGTGGGCAGTAACCAAGACGGAGGTCCTGCCGTCGATCCAAAGCCTCTATTTTATCCCTATCGAGGATCCAGATAGGCTGACCTTTCCCATGGATCAGCTATTGAGGCGACGGGCTGTCGATGAATGCTTGGCACTGAATAATGTTAACCTGGCGACTATCCTAGCTGAAGATTGGCCCGAGGATTTTAAAGAACTAAAGGCAAAGCTCCCACCTTGGACAATTATCACCTGTGTGGGCGGGTACCAGAGACGCCCGGAAGAGAGAATAGGAATACAAAAAAAATCCCTGATGAAAATTTGTGAAAACCTGAGATTGAAACCACAGACCACTTTGCCTGGAGCCGAAGGGAAGGAGACCCTGGTCCTTGAACTGCTGTCCAGCCCTTGGAATAAGGAACCGTATTGGAAACTGCGCAGTAAGGGATCAAGCCGCGACATCTTCTTCCTGACGCCTTTGAGCAAAGTTTCAAAGTTTGTCGGCCTCATGAAAGGAGTTGTTGCCAAATATTGCTACTCCAGTGATGAAGTCGGATGTTACATCCAGCCCATGGTTCAGGGACGGGGATGCCATTGTGAGTTCAATTTGCCCTGCGACGAATCCAATCCCGGAGAAGTAGCTGAAGTGCAGAAGCTCTTCATGGAGGCATCAGAAACCCTCCTCGAGAACGGTGCATTTTTCAGCCGACCGTATGGCCCGTGGGCTGATATGGTCTACGGTCGATACGCTGAGGGAGTAGCGGCATTAAGAAAACTAAAGGGCATCTTTGACCCGAACAATATCTTGAACCCAGGGAAACTTTGTTTTTAGGAGCCGGAGCATGGATGCTTTAGAGAATTATGTCTATACGATGGTATCCTGCAACCATTGTGGGCAGTGTAAGTGGATATTGGGGCCTAAAATGAGGGGCTGGAAATATGCCGAGATCTGCCCCATTCATTCGAGGTATCACTTCGATGCCTATTCTGGCCAGGGATTAATCAATATCGCACAAGAACTTTTGGAAGGAGAGTTGAAATACGAAGACGGCCTGATAGAGCACATCTACACTTGTACGACCTGCGGTGCCTGCGATATCAATTGTAAATCGATCAGGGACATGGAAGTGCTGGACACGATTTTGGCACTCAGAGCCAGATGCGTCGAAGATGGACAGGGCCCGATGCCTGAGCACAAGGAATGCGCCAGGCTTGTCGAGAAGGATCATAATATTTACGGACGACCTCATGAACAGAGATTCGACTGGTTGTCCCGAGACGTACAATTATCTGAAGAAGCCAGGGTGGTCTATTTCGCCGGCTGTGCCACATCCTATCTGCACCCTGAAATTGCCCACAATACGGCAAGAATATTGAACGCCGGCGGCATGGAATTTAAGGTTATGCATGCAGGAGAGTTTTGTTGTGGGGCACCCTTATGGCGGACGGGACAAATAGAGGCATCCGAGAAAGTGGTCAGGCATAATCTTGAGACCTTCAGAAGTCAAGGGATAAAGACGGTGATAACGAGCTGTGCCGAGTGCTATGGGACCTTCAGGGGATTCTATCCAAGAATCGCAGAACTGGATTTTGAGGTGTTGCACATCACCAAAGTTATCCAAAGAATGTTGAAAGAGGGCAGATTGAATCTGAGAAAGAATCTGCCTATGAAAGTGACCTATCATGACCCATGTTTACTGGGAAGGCTTTCAGAACCCTATATTCCCTGGAGCGGTCAGATCAAGGCGTTTGGCTATCACGACCCGCCGAAGCTATGGCGACGGGGTACAAACGGTGTATATGAAGCCCCGCGCGAAGTACTGAAAGCGATTCCTGGTGTTGTGTTGATAGAAATGACCAGGAATGAAGAGAACGCTTTCTGTTGTGGAGCGGGTGGCGGAGTCCCGATGGCTTTCCCCGATTTCGCCCTATGGACAGCTTTGGAAAGAATCGACGAAGCCAGGTCCACGAATGCTCAGGCGATTGTTTCATGTTGCCCATTTTGTGAATCGAACTTAGAGAAAGCTATCGGCACCGGGAATAGCACCATTCGTTACTATGATCTCACTGAACTTGTCTCAAACGCACTTTGACTGAAAAGAGGAAATTGCGATGACCTTAGCCAAACATATCTATCAAATGCTTGAGAGTGTCGTGGGGCCCGAATATATAAGTGATCGCGAATACATCCTCTCTGCCTATCGGCGACCTATGCCACAAATAGACAAAAAACCGGTGAGTCCTCAGGCTGTCATTCTTCCGGGCTGTACAGAAGAGGTTCAGGCCATTGTCAGGATATGTAACAGATTCCATACGAAATACATTGCAACGGTGACGAGCCTTATGCCGATGGCGTTCCCCAGTGAGCCCGGAACAGTGATTCTCCATATGAAACGGATGAACAAAATTCTGGAGATAAACGAGGAGGACCGCTATACGATTATTGAGCCCGGCGTCAGGCACGGGCAACTGAAACCGGAGCTCATGAAGAGGGGTTTAAGCTATCCGGTCGCTTCTGTAGGACCCGGAGCCTCTGTTCTGGCTAATTTCACGTCCACGAGCGGGGACCACCATGTCCAGCACGGTACTTCAAGAACGAATCGCTATCTTTTGGGGTTGGAATGGGTTCTACCCACGGGAGAAATTCTCAAGGTGGGGTCTCTGGCCAGTGACGCTGGATGGTTTTGCCCTGATGGACCCGGGCCCAGCCTCAGGGGCCTGGTGAAGGGCTGGGGGGGACAGTGGGGAAGCCTTGGAATCTTTACCAAGATTGCTATCGGGCTGGATCCCTGGAAGGGACCGAAGGTCATGCCGGCGGAGGGCCATTCTCCATCGTTTAAGGTGCGCCTCCCGCAGGACTGTCACAGGATGTTTATATTCAAGTTTCCCACTCTGGATAAACTTCGAGATGCCATGATTGAAATTGGAAAGGCGGAAATAGGTCATGCTGTTTTAAAATTTTTTAATGCCACGGCTGCATTGCTGGCAACCGAATCAGCAAACGATTTCTGGGAACTCTGGAATAGTGGACTTTTCCAGAGAGAATTGGCACGACCTCTTTATGTATATCTCGCTACCTGGTCGCGTGAGGAAATGGCCTACGAAGAGAATGTCCTGAAGGATATCATTGAGGAAACGGGGGGGGAGGAAGTCGACGAGTCCATACGGCGTATCTATAAGGACAATATGGATTTCTTCATCGTGGTAGGCTTCCTGCAACGGACCCTGCGCCTCGGAGGTGGATGGTCGCCCACGAAACTCAGTGGCGACTCTATCAGTCACATGTTTGAAGTAGGTAAAGCGATTCCTGAGTTCATGGGTGAATTCATAGAGAAGGGTTTAATCCTGAATGCTCCGGACAACTGGCAGATTATTCCCATGGAGTATGGTCATCTCGCCCACATCGAATTGCTATTTCTTTTCGATCGAGGTTTGCCAAATTGGGGAGCCATCCCCCTGGCTTTCATGAAAAAATCGGCGGAAACTGATATCAGGCATGGGTATCATGCGTCAATGCCACCGAATAGTCAATCTTTAATGGAGCAACTTGGACCGCTCTATAGCAATTATCATGTGTGGGCGATGAAGATTAAGGAAGCATTTGACCCCAATATGGTATCAAATCCCTTACCTTAGTATTCGCAGGTGACCTAAAATGGTTCCGTAGACACCATGAGATCATTTACTAGTCCGCTGAAAATTGGTCCAATCTCCCCTCCCCATAATGGTGATTTTTTCATTCAAAGGGATGCTTGATGACTGTCTCCAAAGGATCTTTCAAAGGAATCCCCCCCTTCCTCAACATTACTTCCTTTTTCCATAGTGGCAGAACCCAATTCTCATTGACACTCCATCTCTGATTTAGTACACTCCGAGTAAAATTAAGGCTTCATACCGATAACGTATATGGGTGTCAAAAACATCTACGAACGGTTTGTTTGGTTTGACCATCAGGTCAGGGCGAGAAAGCATCCCAATGCCACCTCCCTTGCAGAAGAGTTTGAGCTTTCCACGAAGACTGCTCAAAGAGATATCGATTTCATGAGGGATAGGCTCCTTTGCCCACTTTATTACGACTCAAGTCAAAAGGGATATTATTACAATGACGACACATTCTCTCTGCCCATGATTTACCTCTCCTCCGGAGAACTTTCATCTCTCTTAATTGCAAGGAAAATGCTTCAGGACATCAGCGGTGGATACATTGGAGAGGAGATCTCCTCCATTGTAGATAAGATTACGAACGTTCTCACTAAACGCATGTCGATAGGTGATCGGATTGATGAGGCCTTTTCTTTTCAACTCATCGAATACTCGCCTGCACCTGAGCAGGTATTTAAAGCCATCCTAGAGGGGTGTCTAAAGAAGAAGTGTTTGAGCTTTACCTACTACTCACCCGCGACCGAAGAAAAAAGTGAAAGAACTGTTAAACCTTATCACCTTTTCAACTATATGGGGACGTGGCATACCATCGGTTACTGCCATTTGAGAAAGGACATCAGAGATTTCGCGTTGAGCAGAATCTCAGAGGCAAAAGTTTTGACCGAGTCCTTCAAAATACCAGATGATTTTGAATTTAAAAAATATTTCCTTTCAACATTCGGTCTCTACAAAGGCAAGTCCACAAAAGAGGTTACCCTTCGGTTTACACCGGAGAAGTCGAAATGGATCAAAGACCAGATATGGCATAAAGACCAGAAGGCACGATATCTAAAAGATGGATCTCTCGAATTGAGTTTTCCGGTATCAGACTTCTCGGAAATAACGAGGGAGATCTTGAAACACGGCGATGCTGTAGAAGTCATCAAGCCCAAAACCCTCAGAGATTTAATTAAGACCGAAGCAGAAAAAATCGTTAAGATTTATTAAGGGGTTTAAGGGTGTGAAGTTATCGCTTTTGGCTCCATATTGCATTTTTTTCTGAATTCTGATATCCTGAATTCAGAAAAAGCTACGGAGGTGCAAGGTGCAAACTGCGAGGTCGATCACGGCAGAAATTAAGTCCCGAGGGCAACTCACCATTCCAAAAAAAATAAGGGAGACGAGTCGTCTGGAAGAAGGGCAAATCGTTTCGATCATTCCGGTGGGAGACTCGGTCATTATTACTCCGAGACGGCTTGAACTGGATGATGCGAGAAGAGAGATCAAGAGAATCCTTAAAGGAACGGGAATTTCCCCGGAGGATCTTCTGGCGGGCCTAAAAGGAGAACGAGAAAAGCTATATCGAGAGACTTATGGAAAAAAAGGTCGTTAGGGTCTTCCTCGATTCAAATGTGATCCTGTCAGGGCTCCTGTCTGAAAAAGGTGCCCCGCGCATCCTTCTCGACCTGCTAAGCCTCAGGCTTCCGTTTCTCATTGGCTCAACGGGAAGATACAATCTGATTGAAATCGAGCGAAACCTAAAGAAGAAGATACCCGGCCTTCTCCCTTTATTCAACGTCTATCTTCCCAAGCTTAATCTCAAGGTCATTCCTCTCCCTCGACCCGAGGACGTCAGAGACCTTTCCGGGCGGATCGCAGAAAAGGACGTTCCAGTCCTTATTTCAGCTATCCGGAGTAAAGCAGATTTTTTGGTGACCGGTGACAAACAGCACTTTGGGAAGATGAAGGAACTTGGCGAATATCCGTTTCGTGTCGTAACTCCCTCAGAATTCATCGATTCAATCCTTCCTGAGATTCTGAAGGGACTTGAAGAAAAAGAATAAGTTTACTCCGTTAGAAAGCCTTCTGCTTTCAAGCGAGGTAATGCTTAGCACCTTGCCTGCCAACCGCGGGCAGGCGCTTCCCGGATCCTTTCAAAATACTTGTTCATTGATTAGGAATCCTCCTTGAGATCCATGTTTTACACGTTAGGTTTGCAACCCTTGACCCCATGATCCCTTGACCCTCTGGGCCTCTTTCAAGCTGCTGGGAAAGTCATCTTTTTCCAGGTTGCTCAAAAATGCTCAGATGCAAGGCTCCCGAAATCCTGTCGATAAGACCCGACCACGGGAGAAGTGAGGCGTACTTGGACGTACGCTGCAACAAGCCTGCCCCGTGCCTGACACGGGGAAGGATGAGGGGAATCCCGCGAAGCGCGGGACAGATGGGTGTTTTTCAGCAGCCTCTCAGAAAACCTAGGACACTTCCTGGGGTACGTCCCCGTGTATAATTGATCTTCTGAGAAAATAATCCCATTAACTTTAAAAAAGGAGGTTGATATGGAAATTGACTTACCATTAACCGACTTGTTTGAGTGCCCATCTTGCGGGTTCCGAGGGTTATTCAAAGCTGAGCCTGCCGCTTATGTAAAATGCATATGTGGTAAGTGGTGGATCATAGGCGATTACAAGTACTGGAGCTTCTTAACCCCCGAGGAAAAGGAAAAGGTTAAAACGTGGGATGTAAATTTATATCAAGATCACAGAGAAGTGAACGATAGCTGGTTTAGCTGGACCTATCTCTGCTCTTGACCAACAATCATGAGGACCAAGAAAAGAAAATTACATAAAAGCTTTCATCCAGAGAAATACAAGATGATCTTTTGCCCGTCTTGTGGAGGGACTGGCAAATCATCCAACGGGGATGAAGAAGCCAAAGTTTGCAGTCAATGCGGAGGGTTCGGGTGGGTTAAGAAAGAAGGGGATAATAAATGAATAGCGAACAGGCTGAGTTGAAAACCGTCTATCGCCTCCTGATCCGTACCTTGTCAGGCTCAATGATTGTTAAGTTTCCAGGTAAATCTTCTTGGACGCTTTTAATGGCATCAATTAAAATCCGATTTAGTTTGTCTGGAGACATCTCGTTTGGAAATCTTGCTATCAGAATACCCGGATGACTTCCCAAAGGATAACGTAGAGTATTTGCAAACCCCAAATCCCCGGCAATGATGATACAGTTCTCTTCTTGAGCGCGGTGATAAATAACATCGTCTTTAGCGCCCCTTAGTCCGATGTCCCTTACATCAAAGGATTCAAAACCGGCTTCCCTTAGAAGCTTGGCGGTAGACCTCGGCATATCCTCGTCAATCAAGAAACGAATCATTCGGCCACTCGAATTTCTTCTTCTCTCATTAGCTTGGCAGCGTAAGAGAGAGCATTAAGAACATCCTCTCTCTTGAGGTCATATTCCTTCATTACTTCTTCGGCTGTCAGCCCGCCTGCCAGCTTCCCAATCACTAAGTCTACAGGAACCCGGGTTCCCTTAATCACAGGCTTTCCAAATCTGACTTCGCGATCGACAACAATGCCAGGAGCAATCTCCTTCATCGCGAACCTCCTTTCGCATGTAAATTAATCAGGAACAGTCTTTGCATTTTCCGATCATTCTTATCTTCTAGAAATTAAAGCAAATTTCCGCAATTTATTCAAGGACAATTCGAAACCTCAAGTCCAGCCCCGCTTCCCCCTTACACATTATGATGGCATAAAGGACAGAATCAAAAACGAAGCAGAAAAAATAGCAAAAATTTATTAACAATTCCACCTTAACTTTTAACTACTTAGACCTGGGACACTTCCTGGGGTAGGTTTCCGTCTATAATTAAGCTTCCAAGAAAATAATCCCAATAACAATAATCCCAATAACTTAAAAAAGGAGGTACCGGGGCCTATCCGTGATCTTGATTAATAATCTTGGGACCAAGAAAAGAAAATTGCCTAAAAGCTTTAATCCAGAGAAATACAAGATGACCTTTGCCCGTTTTGTAAAGGCACGGGGAAATCATCCGACGGGGATGAAGAAGTCGAAGTTTGCAGCCAATGTGGGGGGTTCGGGTGGGTTAAGAAAGAAGCAGGAGAGGATTGAGGTGAGGGGGACCATGCAGACCTATTCTTATTTATGCAGTTATTGCAACTACTTCATCGAAACCAGCGGTCCGTGGCCGTACTTCGAACAAAAAAATAGAAAAGTACGATACGAAAATTTCATTGACGCATCTTCAGGGCCCATTCACGGTCTCAGAGCACTCATCTATTGCCCTGTATGTGACAAGAGGAAGGAATATGATATCGTCGAGTATGAAAAACCCCTCAGCAGTCTCAACGAGATCTGGCTGGCCATGCGTATCGGTGGCTCGAAATGAACGGCTTCCAGCGGTGCCTGATCGAGGGCGATATCTAATCGAGATGATTATTGGATTAGATGGAAATCTCTACCTTGAAATTTCGGCGTACATAACAGAATTTTCAAGGTAAGCTTTTCTTCTGCCTTCCTTTCCGGTCTCTCAAGAAGTGCTTTGTGGTTCTTGCGGAATATGGTATAAATTAGTGAGCCTTTTGGCTTTCCAAGCCTCGGGGCCGGATGGCTCAGTTTTAGCCCTGAGCGGCATTTCCTGGAATGAAAAATTAACGAAGGAGGTAATGGGTATATGAAAGGCACAGTGAAACGGTTCATAGGCAAAGTTCTCCCGGATGGACATCTTTCTCTGCCTGATGAGACAGCAAAAGAGGTTGGAAGTGTCTTTGATGTTGTCCTCATGCCAGTAGAGGATTCCGAAATTTACAGCTTCGCGGAATCTCTGGCGAGGGAGAAGGGCTTCATCGATTTTTCCGAAGAGGATGTTGAGAAGATTATCCATGAATCACGAGGTATCCGGTGAAGAAGGTTGTTCTCGATACGAATCATTTCCTCAATGATGCCAATCTCTTCCTTCCGAAATAGATCCTTTCCGTTACTGTTTATTGATTGTTGTTTACCTTCCGGAGTTCCATTGCAGGAGAGGTTTCTGCCTTCAGTCTCAGTTTATCTTCCCACCATCGTTTCTCCCTATTCGTTCTTTCTTTTGGCCACTGCTAACTGCTAACTGCTTACTGATCACTGTTCACCGGTTCTTCAATATTTGGCAGGGAATTGATCGAAGAAACTGAGAAAAATCAAAAAAGTGCAGATAAACGAGAAATGTGTTACTACCACATAATCTTGGTCAATTTTTGACTAGCCTAATTTTATCCAATAATTCAAAAAATCCTTTTTGTTCAATAAGTTAAATGCATATTTGTCTTTGGAACAGATAATGCTTGATTTTTGCCATTGGAGTCAAGTATGAAAAAGAACGTTGATAAATTTGGAGATTTTGAAATTGTATGGATGAGTATTTCAAGGATAGGAGATACAAGCTCTCAAGACCAAGGTTTAAATTCCCCGGTCGGCAATGACCGCAATAACGTTATAGTCTTCATAGATGGGTGGGGATGGTCGAGAAGAGAGACTAATCGTGTCAGAGTCCATGTCTTGAGTCCCAGGAGCGAGGAATGGGGAAGCCTGCTGGTCGATTCAATAAAGTTTTTAGAGGATTTAAAAAAATGTGTTCGAATCGTTCTTAAAGATTCAGATGGGAAATTGGAGATGGAAGTTAAAAACATTACTTATACATGGGCCAATGCTTAATTTAAGGAACTTTAAATGAATCTTACAAAAGAGGCAAAAGAGATTATACGGACGTTAGAAGAGAACAACTTTTATGTTGAGTGTCCATGTTGTGGGGAACCAATTTTATTGAAGGATGCTGGGTTGTTCTACCTCGACGATTTCTCACCTGACGCAGAGAAACTTTACCAGCAGAAGCTCAAGCAATGTAAGGTCCGTGAAAAAGAAATTCGGGAAGAACGAAAGGCGATATCCCGGAGGTCCGAGACAGCTGCAACCACAATTAATATTGGTTTTATTCTAGAAAGAATTGCGCCTACCATGAGCGACTTCCGTTTTGACCGGAACGATTGCCGCTCTCTGTTTGATCCCATTGACTATATTATCTTTGAAGGCCTCAGTAAGAAAAATTCTGTGAGTAAGATTTTATTCACCGAAATAAAGACAGGCAAAGCTCGCCTTAACGACCATCAAAAAGAAATACGCGCTCTTGTTGAGCGTAAACAGGTTACTTGGGATACTTATAAGAAAGGATGAGCGGATGAAGTCTGATATTGTGAAGTTTTTTGGACTACAGCGTCAAATTTTCGGAATCTGTCCAAGCTGCCAGGATTTCTTTCGCCTAAGCGATTGTAAAATTTTTATAAAAAAGAAACCCCTTGCCGACTGGATGGATAAGATTACTCTCGAAGAAAATAGACTAGATGGACTTGAAGAGAAGCTAGAGGAGAAGAAGGAAGATCTCCAGGAGAAAGCTCGGGAAGCTGGTCGAAAGCTTGCTCAAAGGGCGGTGAAGAAAATTGATCCTGTTTTCGCACCTCACAAACTCAATCCAGATGATGCCAAGGTTATATTTCATCCCATTGATTACGTGGTATTCGATGGAATGAAGAAAGAGTCAATCAAGAATATTATCCTCCTTGATAGGGAAGAAAAGGAGGCCGATCATCGGGCTCTTCAGAAGAGCATTGAAAAAGTTGTCGAACGCGAAAACTACGAATGGCAAACGTTAAGAGTTCAAGAAGACGGGAAAATCAAAGTCGAATGAGAATTAAATGCTTCTTAACATTTGTAATTGCGTTCTTTTCTTGATATAGTGGGGCAAGTTCGGGTGGGGGATTTAAACATTGAAAACTCTGGGATTGGTTTTAAGCCTATTCTCAAAAAGAATGGGCTTTTTGTTTTCCGGTATGACCGTAGGTATTTGATGGGCGCAAGGATATCACAAATTGTGATACCCTTGCAGGGGCTGAATGGAAGCGCTTATTCCCGTAGAAGTCATTGAGCAGCGGATCCTATTAATCCGGGGACAGAAGGTCATACTGGATGCTGACCCTGCAAAGCTTTATGGTGTCCCGACTCGTGTTCTTAACCAGGCGGTGAGACGAAATCTAAAGCGCTTCCCTCAAGACTTTATGTTTAAGCTTTCCCAACCTGAAAAGGATCAAGTGATCACAATTTGTGATCACCTCAGAAATCTCAAATATGCTAAAGCCCTGCCCAATGCATTTACTGAACATGGGGCAATTATGGCGGCCAGCGTTCTAAACACGGAAAAGGCCATCCAAATCAGCGTATTTGTGGTACGAGCGTTTGTCAAACTTCGGGAGATGTTGTCAACGCATAAAGAGTTAGCCCACAAGCTTGCCGCGCTGGAGAGAAAACTCCAAAACCATGATGAATCGATACGATCCCTGGTGGTTGCTATCAGGCAACTGATGGCAACTCCAGAGCCGAAGAAGCGCCCAATTGGATTCCTTGTTGAGGAGCCTAAAGTTCCTTATATCACAAGAATGAAAAGGAAAAGCTAGGTGCTACTCCTTCCGCCTCACCTGCCTGCTCGAAGCCTCTTGACCTCCGTAGCCTTGGCGCAGGAGGTTGGCGTAGGCAGGCGCTTTACGGCAGGATGCTCTGCGTAGTACGTTGGTGGGGTTAGTATGAATGGAATGAGTTTCATCTGTTTTTACAATCCGAATTCCGCAATCCCTGCCCGCCGAAGCTTAAGCGTAGGCAGGCGCAATCCGCATTGGAAGGCGCTCTGCGGTATTTTGAGGTAGACCATGCCAGCGATTGCCTCTCTTGAAGATTTGAAGGCTGCCCGGAAAGATCTTCTGAAAGCGAAGGACTTGAACGAGTTGAAGACCGTTTTTAAAAGATGGCGCCGCATTGGGTGGAAAAATGTGTGTGGAGCCCCACGGACAAGCGCATTGCAGCATACTTAAGCCTTGTGTGGGGCGACATCCCGACCAAGAGTTGGTGGCCTACTGCTGTCGGGGCAAGCTTTGGCTGGAAGAAAGGACTCCGGAACAGTTGAAAGGTGAGGGTGGATGAGGTTTCTCAAAGGGAAAAATAAGTGATAGAATTCAACTATGTCCCCCGGGAGGACTCCGAGGAGCTGGGGATATGAGCGCAGACAACCGACTGATGCCGGATGGTTACTCATCCCTCTTGGCGGAAATCAAAGAGCGCGTCCGTTCCGCCCAGTACGAGGCTTTGCGCGCTGTCAACAAGGAGCTGGTGACGCTCTATTGGGACCTTGGCCGGGTCATCTGTGAACGTCAGGCCGATGGGACCGGTTGGGGCAAGGCGGTAGTGGAGCGACTGGCGGCCGATCTGCGCATCGAGTTCCCAGGTATCCAGGGATTTTCGGCTCAGAACCTCTGGTATATGCGGCAGTTTTATCTCGCCTATCACGGCCACGAAAAACTCCAACCACTGGTTGGAGAAATCAGTTGGGCCAAGCACCTGCCCAAAGAACTTAAGGGGCAATTACCTGGGCCGGAGGAGATCGCCAGGCTTTTGGAGGATGGGGGATGAGTGAAGCAATGGAATCGGCGGCGATCATTATGTATTCGGGGTTTCCACGTTCGTCTCATGCCTCACGGCTTACGCTTTACGGAAGTGAATGGAGTCAGGTGGATTGAATGGGTTCCATCTGTCTTGACAATCCGCAATCCGCAATTCGCACTCCGCATTTGGAAGGCTCTATGCTTCTTTACGGACACAGACACTGACACGGTTTTAAAGAAAACAGAACCCGGAGCAATTGAAAGGTGAGGGAAGTGAATGGATGATAAAATGTCAAAAGATAAGTCTTTAATTCCTATTGAGCGTATCGAGCGATCGATCCTGTTGATTCGTGGTCACAAAGTTATGTTGGATTCCGATCTTGCCAGACTCTATGGGGTGACAACCAAAAGGCTGAACGAACAGGTTAGGCGTAATCTTTCCAGGTTTCCAGAAGATTTCATGTTTCAATTGACAGAGTCGGAGACTGACCTTTTGAGGTCGCAATTTGCGACCTCAAAGAAGGGGCGAGGGGGGCGGCGTTACCAACCTTATGCGTTTACAGAGCAAGGTGTAGCCATGCTTTCTAGCGTATTAAATAGCGAGAGAGCAATTAAGGTCAATATCGAAATCATGCGTGCTTTTGTTCGTCTCCGGAGGATGCTTGCATCCAATGCCGATTTGGCGCGGAAACTTGATGCCTTGGAAAAGAAATATGATGCTCAGTTCAGCATTATTTTTGATGCTATTAGGGAATTAATGAAACCACCGGAATCCAAGAAGCGCCCAATTGGATTCCTTGTTGAAGAACCCCATGTGCCGCACCCCGTTAGAGATTACAAGTCATGTACTATGTTTATGTAATGCAGAGCAAAAAGGATAAGCAGTTTTATACAGGATTTACACGAGATCTACAGAACCGCCTCCGAGAACACAATGCAGGCAGGGTTTCTTCAACAAAAGAAAGAGGCCCCTTTGAGCTTATATATTATGAAGCATGTTTGAATGAACAAGATTCTTTAGCTCGCGAGAAATA
>Ga0209253_10001288_pt1 | contig 22046 bp, 21 predicted proteins | sample FrelakmetBRP12BR_FD_187145 | JGI IMG/M metagenome (GOLD analysis project Ga0209253, IMG submission 187145) | Freshwater lake sediment microbial communities from the University of Notre Dame, USA, for methane emissions studies - BRP12 BR (SPAdes)... | ecosystem: Environmental > Aquatic >...
CGCATTCTAGCAGAGAGCGTCGCGCCCACCGCCGGTCGCCACTGCCTCAGCCATCCCACCTGCCGGACGCCGACGCGGGCGAATCGACGGCGCAGCTGCGTCGACAGCCGCGATCTGCGCTTCGATCGGTCGTGCGATCGATTCGGCGACGGCCGAGCATGGGCATGCTCGTCATCAGGCGGAATCGGCCGTGACGCCTCAATGGACGTCGCCAAAGTGCTCGCAGGACTGATCAAGCACCCCCCAATGCCGCGCGGGGTCGGTCGCAGGTGCGGCCGGGGGCGCGCCACGCCGAGGAGGGGGCGCGTTGACATCGGAGGGAGGGGGCCGCTATCGTGGCCCGGCCGTGAACGAGCGCATCTTCTACTTTCCGAGCCCGGCATGACCTGCCCCGGAGCGTGAGCTCCGGGCGCGGGACCTGCCGGGTGTGAGCAGAGGCCGCAGGGACCTCTGCTTTTTTGTTGGGCGACGGAGGATGATGGTCGGGGCCCGCGTGGGCCGCCGGCGCCGCCGGAGGCGGACGGGATGCGAGGCGAAGCCAGATGTTCGTGGTGATGTCGGTCGGGGCGACCGAGGAGCAGCTCAACGCGGTCCGGGGGGCGGTCCTCGAGGAGGGCCTGACGCCCCACGAGAACCGGGGCAGCTCGCACATCGTCGTGGCCGTCCTCGGCGAGGGCGGCGCCTGGGTCGAGCGCCTCGCGGACCGGCTCTCCCTCCTGCCGGGTGTCGAGTCGGTCACCAAGACGAGCCGGCCCTTCAAGCTGACCTCGCGCGAGTTCCATCCCGAGGACACCATCGTCCGGGTCGGCGACGTGGCGATCGGCGACGGCTCGCTGACGATCGCCGCCGGCCCGTGCGCGATCGAATCCCGCGACCAGCTCTTCGAGACGGCCGAGGCGGTGGCCGCCGCCGGGGCGACGATCCTTCGCGGGGGCGCCTTCAAGCCCCGGACCAGCCCCTACTCCTTCCAGGGGCTCGGCCTGCAGGGCCTGCGGTTCCTCGCCGAGGCGCGCGAGCGGACGGGACTGCCGGTCGTCACCGAGGTGATGGAGCCGGCCCAGGTGGAGCACGTCGCCGAGTACGCCGACATCCTCCAGATCGGCGCCCGGAACATGCAGAACTACTCGCTCCTCATGGCCGTCGGGCGGATCGGGCGGCCGGTCCTCCTCAAGCGGGGCCTCTCCGGCACGATCGAGGAGTGGCTGATGGCCGCCGAATACGTGATGTCGAGCGGCAATCCCAACGTCATCCTCTGCGAACGAGGGATCCGGACGTTCGAGACCGCCTACCGCAACACGCTCGACGTGACGGCGGTGCCGCTCGTCCACCAGCTCACCCACCTGCCGGTGATGATCGACCCATCCCATGCCGCCGGGAAGCGCTGGCTCGTGGCGCCGCTCGCCCTCGCGGGGACGGCGGCGGGCGCCGACGGGCTGCTCATCGAGGTCCACCCGCGCCCATCGGAGGCGCTCTCCGACGGCGACCAGTCCCTCACCCCGGCCCAGTTCGCGGAGCTCTCCACCGCCGTCCGGGCGGTCCACGAGCAGGTCCGCGCCCTCCACGCCACGCGGGGCCCGGCCATGGCCGCCGGCGCCCCCGCCTGACCCCTCGCCGATGACCGTCGCGCCGGCCGTCCCGGTCCTCGCCGTCCGCCCGGCCCCGCGCCTGCGGGGCGAGCCGCGCCTGCCCGGCGACAAGTCGGTGAGCCACCGCGCGCTGCTGCTCGCGCTTCTCGCCGACGGCGAGAGCCGGATCGCCGGCGCCGGGGACGGGCGCGACGTCCGGGCAACGGCGGGGATCGTGGCGGCGCTCGGGGCGACGGTCGAGCGATCCGGCGACGACCCGCGGGCCGTCGACTACCGCGTGGTCTCGCCCGGGCGGGCGGGGCTCCGCGAGCCGGCCGCGGTCCTCGACTGCCAGAACTCGGGCACGACGCTCCGCCTGGCCGCGGGCATCCTGGCCGGGCTGCCGCTCTTCGCCGTCCTCGACGGGGACGCCTCGCTGCGGAGCCGGCCCATGGGCCGGATCGCGGCCCCCCTGGCGGCGATGGGGGCGACGGTGGCCGGGCGGGCGGGGGCCACGCTCCCGCCGCTCGCGATCACCGGCCGGGCGCCGCTGCGGGCCATCGACCACGCCACAGCGGTCCCGAGCGCCCAGGTGAAGTCGGCGATCCTCCTCGCCGGGCTCGCGGCCGACGGGGCGACCGTGGTGCGGGAGAGCGTGGCCACCCGCGACCACACGGAACGGATGCTGCGGGCGCGCGGGGTCGCCGTCCGGACGGAGCCTCTCGCCGGCGGCGGGGCCGCGCACGCCGTCGAGGGGCCTGCTGACGTCGCGCCGCTCGACCAGCGCGTGCCGGGGGACATCTCCGCCGCCGCGTTCTGGCTCGTCGCGGGCGCCGTCCACCCGGACGCCGAGCTGACGCTCCGGGAGGTCGGGACGAACCCGAGCCGGCGTGCGATCATCGACCTGCTGCGGCGGATGGGCGCGGAGATCCACGAGCGCCCGCTCGGCGCAGCCGGCGACGAGGGACGCGGGGAGCCGCTCGCCGACCTCGTCGTCCGGAGCAGCACGCTCCGGGGGATCGACGTGACGCCCGCCGAGGTCGCCACGGCGATCGACGAGATCCCGGTCCTCTGCCTCGCCGCCGCGGCGGCGCGGGGGCGGACCACGATCCGGGGCGTCGGCGAGCTGCGCAGCAAGGAATCGGACCGGGTCGCCGGGATCGCCGCCGGGCTGGTCGCCCTCGGGGCGAAGATCACCGTGGCCGGCGACGACATCGAGATCGAGGGAGGCCGGCCGCTCACCGGAGCGGCGGTCGAGACGCAGGACGACCACCGGCTGGCGATGACCTTCGCGGTGGCCGGGCTCGTCGCCCGGGGCGAGACGCTCGTCCGCGACGCGGGGTCGGCGGATGTCTCCTACCCGGGGTTTTTCGGAGAGCTGGAAAGGGTGCGAGCATGACGAAGCGGGTCGTCCTCATCGGTCATCCGGTCGCCCATTCGCTCTCCGGCGCGATGCAGCAGGCGGCCTTCGACGTCGCCGGCATCCCGGCCACCTACGAGCTGTGGGACCGCCCCCCGGCCGAGCTGGCCGACGCACTCGCCGAGCTCCGCTCGGACGAGTTCCTGGGCGCGAACGTCACGATCCCCCACAAGGAGAAGGTCGCCGCCCTCGTCGACCGCCTCACCGAGGAAGCGCATGCAACCGGTGCGGTGAACACGATCACCCGGGAAGGGAAGCGTCTCGTCGGCCACAACACCGACGTCCCCGGCTTCCGGGTCGCCCTCGACACCCTCGTCGGCAAGCAGCGGATGCCGCGCCAGGCGGTCGTCCTCGGCTCCGGGGGCGGGGCGCGGGCGGTCGTCCACGGGCTCGTGGCCGAGGGCTTCCAGCGGGTCGTCGTCTTCAACCGGCATCTCCACCGGGCCGAGGCGATGGTCCGCTTCTTCGCCCGGAGCGCGGCCCACATGGAGCTGCGGGCGATGCCCTGGCACGAGTCGATCATCGAGGCCGAGCTGGCCAAGACCCGGGTCCTCGTCAACGCCACCTCGGTCGGCCTCCACGGCGACGAGACGCCGATACCCGGCGAGCTGATCCCGCCGGATCTCCTCGTCATGGACCTGATCTACAACCCGCCGCGCTCGCGCCTCCTGCGCGACGCCGAGGCCGCCGGCTGCCAGGTGATCAGCGGCGAGCTCATGCTCCTCCACCAGGGCGCGGCGGCCTTCACCCTGTGGACCGGCCAGCCGGCCCCCGTCGCGCTCATGCACGAGAAGCTGGCCGAGAGCCTGGCGGCCTCCGGGGCGGCCGCCGGTGGCGCGGCCGACGAGGGAGCGGGCACGGCCGGCGAGCCGGGCGCCTGACGCTGTCGCCATGACCGGCTTCCGCTTCCTGACCGCGGGGGAGTCGCACGGGCCGGCCCTCGGCGTCACCCTGGAGGGGCTGCCGGCCGGGGTGCCGGTGACGGCCGACGCCATCGCCCTCGACCTGCGGCGGCGCCAGGGCGGCTACGGGCGCGGCGCCCGCCAGGCGATCGAGCAGGACCGCGCCGAGATCCTGGCCGGGGTCCGCCACGGACGGACGATCGGCTCGCCCGTTCTGCTCCTCGTCCGCAACCGCGACTGGGAGAGCTGGACGCGGGTCATGCAGGTCGAGCCGCTCACCGACGAGGAGGCCGCGGCGCTGGCCGCCCTGGCCGAGGGCGGCAACAAGCGGGCCCAGCCGGTCACCCGGGTGCGGCCCGGCCACGCCGACCTGGCCGGCGCCCTCAAGTACGGCTTCGACGACGCCCGCCCGATCCTCGAGCGGGCCTCGGCCCGCGAGACGGCAGCCCGGGTGGCGGCCGGGGCGGTCTGTCGGGCGTTCCTCGCCGAGCTCGGCATCGAGGTCTGGTCGTTCACGGCCGAGGTCGGCGGCGTGGCTGTCGACCGGGACGCCTGCACGCGCTCCCACGAGGAGACCGAGGCCAGCCCGCTGCGCTGCCCCGACCCGGCCGCCGAGGCGCGCATGATCGCCCGCATCGACGAGGCTCGGACGCTGGGCAACACCGTGGGCGGCGTCTTCGAGGTGGTCGCCCGCGGGCTGCCGATCGGCCTCGGGAGCCACGTCCACTGGGATCGCCGGCTGGACGGCGCCCTCGCCGCCGCGATCATGAGCATCCAGAGCGTGAAGGGCGTTGAGCTCGGGCTCGGGTTCGAGCAGACGCGCCGGCTCGGCTCCGACGTCCACGACGTCATCGCGGGCCGCGGGCCGGACGGCGGGTGGATCCACCGCTCGAACAACGCCGGCGGCCTGACCGGCGGGATCACGAACGGCGAGCCGCTGGTGGTGCGGGGCGCGGTGAAGCCGATCTCGACGCTCGCCCGGCCCCTCCCGTCCGCCGACCTGCTGACCGGCGAGATGGTCGAGAAGGCGCACTACGAGCGCTCCGACATCTCGGTCGTGCCTGCCGCCGGCGTCATCGGCGAGGCGATGGTCCTCCTGACCCTCACCCGCTTCGTCCTCGAGAAGACGGGCGGCGATTCGCTCGCCGAGGTCCGTGACAACCTGGCCCGCTACCGCGAGCGGATCGGCCGGGCACCCGGGCGGTCGGTCGACGGCGATCGGGCGACGTCGACGAGCCCCGGCTCCGGCGAGGCCGGCTCCGGGGGCGACGACTAGGGGCCGGGCGGTGGACCTCGTCCTCGTCGGCCTGCCCGGCAGCGGCAAGACGGCCGCCGGGCGCCGCGTCGCCCGCCGCCACGAGGCCGAGCTGATCGACCTCGACGAGGTGATCGCGGCCGCGGCCGGCCGCCCGATCCCGGCGATCTTCGAGGAGGAGGGGGAGGCCGGCTTCCGGGCCCGGGAGCGGGCGGCGATCGCCGCGCTCGGCCCGGCCGACGCGTCGCCCGGCCTGCGCCGGGTGATCTCCACCGGCGGCGGGGCCCCGGTCGACCCGCGCAATCGCTGGCGCCTCTACCGCGGCCGGCAGGCCGCCTGGCTCGACGCTCCCCCGGAGATCCTGGCCCAGCGGGTTCGCCACAGCCCGAACCGGCGGCCGCTCCTCGCCGGCCGCGACCCGATCGGGAAGATGCGCGACCTCGCTGCCGCCCGGGCCCGCTTCTACGCTCCCGCGCTCCGGGTCAACGGCATCGTCGGCGTGGCCGGGATCGTGGCGGCCCTGGAGCGCCACGTCGACGAGCCGCTCCCCGACGGCGCCACGCTCCTCCGCGCGGAGACGGCAATCGGGCGCTACGAGCTGGGCGAGGGCAACGCCGTCGCCGGCGTCCTCGCGGCCCTGGGCGCGCTGGAGGCACGCCGGGCGATCCTGGTGTCGGAGCCGCGGGCCTGGGAGGCGGCGGGGGCCGGGCTTGCCGACGGGCTGGCGGCCGCCGGCGTGCCGGTCGACCGGATCCTCCTCCCGGAGGGCGAGACGGCCAAGCGCCTGGCGGTCGTGGAGGCGGCGGCCCGCGAGCTGGCCCGGCTGCGGGCGGAGCGGCGCGATCCGCTCGTGGCGATCGGCGGAGGAGCGCTCGGCGACACCGCAGGGTTCCTGGCCGCCACGTGGCTGCGGGGCGTCCCGGTGATCCACGTGCCGACGACGCTCGTCGCCCAGATCGACTCCTCGATCGGCGGGAAGACCGCCGTCGACCTGCCCGAGGGGAAGAACCTGGTCGGCGCCTTCCACCAGCCGGCGGCGATCGTCGTCGACGTCCGGTTCCTGCGGACGCTGCCGCCCCGCCAGCTCGCCGCGGCGCTCGGCGAGGCGGTCAAGATGGCGGCTCTGGGCGACGAGCGGCTCTTCGAGCTCCTCGAGGAGCGCGGCGCAGCGATGGCGGAGGGCGACGCCTGCGTGCACGAGGACGGGAGCCTGGCCGAGGCCGTCGAACGGTGCGGCTGGGCCAAGGTCGAGGTCGTGACCGCCGACGAGCGTGAGCAGGGCGGCCGGATCCACCTGAACCTGGGGCATTCGCTGGCCCACGCCATCGAGACCGTCGCCGGCTTCGAGGGGATCCTCCACGGGGAGGCGGTCGCATACGGGCTGCGGGCCGCCTGCCGGATCGGCGTCGCCGTGGAGGCGTCCCCGCCGGAGCGCGCCGCCCGGATCGAGGCGCTCCTCGACGCCCTCGACCTGGGGCGGGCGCCGCTCCCCTGCCCGCTCGGCGCGGTCCTCGCCGCGCTCGCCACCGACAAGAAGCACGCCGGGGGACGCCTGCGCTGGGTCCTCCCGACGGCCGCCGGCGTCACGGTCCGCAGCGACGTGCCGGAGGAGGCCGTGGAGGCGGCGGCGCGGGCCGTCCTCGCGGGCGCGGCCGCGGGGGCCCGCTCGTGAGCGGCGGCGCGGGCCGGGAGCGATCGCTGCGCGTCCTCGTCGTCAACGGCCCGAACCTCAACCTGCTGGGCACCCGCGAGCCGGAGATCTACGGGCGGGAGACGCTCGCCGAGATCAACGCCGGCATCGCCGCCCGGGCATCCCAGCTGGGTGTCGACGTCGACGTCTTCCAGTCGAACCACGAGGGGGACCTCATCGACCGCCTCCAGCGGCGCGACTTCGACGCAGCCATCGTCAACGCCGCCGGGCTCACCCACACCTCGGTCAGCCTGCGCGACGCGCTCCTCGCGATCGAGCGGCCCTTCGTCGAGGTCCACCTCTCCGACCCGGCGACCCGCGAGCCGTTCCGGCGAGTCAACTTCCTGGAGGACGTCGCGATCGCCCGGTTCGTCGGCATGAGGTCAGCCGGCTACCATCGCGCGCTCGAGGAGCTCGCCCGGCGCTGGGCGGCCGGCGAGATCGTGCCGCGGGCGCACGAGGGGGCGGCGAGCACTGGTGACGGCCGACCGGTCGGCGAGCGCGCCGACCGGCCCGGGGAGGCGCCCGATGCCGGAGCGTGACGAGCCCGACGTCGTCGCGCTCGACGCCCTTGCGGCCGACCGCACCGCGGCGGCCCTCGCGCCGCTCCGCGAGCGGATCGACGCCATCGACCACGAGATCGTGGCCCTCCTCAACGAGCGGGCCCAGATCGCCCTGGAGATCGGGCGGGCGAAGGAGCGAACGGGCCGCCGCACGGTCCGCGATGCGGGGCGCGAGGCGGAGGTCCTGGAGCGGGTGACGAACGCCTCGGCGGGGCTGTTCCCGGAGCCGGAGCTCGTCGCGCTCTACCGGAAGCTGATCGCCGCGACCCGGCGGGTGCAGCACGCCCAGAAGCGGCGGTCGGCAGCCGGCGGTGACCCGGACGGCGGCGAGGCGAGCCCGGGCGACGCGGGCCCCGTCGCGGAGCCAGGGCCGCGGTGATCCCGCTCGGGCCCCGCGATCCGGGCCCGGCCCGACCGGACCCGGCCCGGCTCCCGGCCGTTCCGACGACCCGCTTCGCGCCCGCCCCCACCGGCCTCCTCCACCTCGGCCACCTCGTCAACGCCCTGTACACGTGGGGCATTGCGCGCGCGACCAACGGCCGGGTGATCCTGCGGATCGAGGACCACGACCGCCAGCGGAGCCGGCGGGCGTACGAAGCGGCGATCCTCGACGACCTCGAGCTCCTCGGGCTGCTCCCCGACGCGCCGCCGCTCACGGAGCTGCGGGCCGGGCCGTCGCAGTACCGCCAGTCGGACGACCCGGCGCCGTACGAGGCGGCTGTCGAACTCCTGAGCGCGCAGGGCCGTGTCTACGCCTGCACCTGCTCCCGCGCCGCGCTCCTCGCCTGGAGCGGGCCCGGCTGCCCCGGTGACTGCCGCCGCCGCGGGCTCCCCCGGGACGCGCCCGGGTCGGCGCTCCGGGCGTGGCTCGCCGGGGACGAGGGCGGCGGCGCCCCCCACGCCGAGGCATTCGACGACCTCCTCCTCGGCCCGCAGGCCGGCGGCCCCACGGCCGACGGGGACCTCGCGCTGCGCGACCGGCACGGCAACTGGAGCTACCCGCTCTGCGTCGTCGTCGACGACGCCCGCCACCGGATCGACCTCGTGATCCGCGGCCGGGACCTCCTCGACGCCACGCCGCGCCAGCTCCGGCTCGGACGGCTGCTGGGGCGTGCGACGCCGCCGGCCTTCCTCCACCACCCGCTCCTGCGCAAGCCCTCGGGGGCGAAGCTCTCCAAGGCAGACCACGACACGGCCGTCCGTGACCTGCTCGACGGTGGCGCCACCCCGGGGGACCTCATCGGGTTCGCAGCCGCTGCGGTCGGGTTGTTGCCCGCGGTCCGCCCCGTCCGGGCGGCCGACGTCGCGGACCTCTTCGCAGCGCAGGCCGGCTGACCGGGGCATCGGACATCTCGGACGCGTTCCCGCCCCGTCGTCCCCCCCTGGCGCGCTACGCTCCGCGGCGGCGCCCGTTCCGCTCCACTACTCCAGCACCGTGAGGATGATGGACACCCAGCAGCTCCTCGATCCGCTCCCGGTCGTCGCCGTCTTCGTCCTGTTCGCGGTCATCGCGCTCGTCTTCTACGAGGGCGGCTTCCGCCTCGGACGGTGGTGGCAGGCGCGAACGCCGGACGAGAAGGAAGGGCCCACGGACATGCTCGTGGGATCGATCCTGGCCCTCATGGCCTTCCTGCTGGCCGTCACGATGGGCATGGCCTCCGATCGCTTCGAGGCCCGGCGGGGGCTGGTCCTGGCGGAGGCGAACTCGATCGGGACCACCTACCTGCGGGCCGACTTCCTGCCCGAGCCCGCCGCGACCGAGATGCGCGAGCTGCTGCGGGCGTACGCGCCGCTGCGCGTCAACGTGGCCGACCTCGACGAGCGGACGGCGAACTTCGCCCGCTCCCAGGAGCTCCTCGCCGAGATGTGGGCGATCGCCGCGGAGCAGGAGGAGAGCCAGGCGGGCTCGGAGACGTTCGCTCTCTTCATCGAGTCGCTCAACGAGACGATCGACCTCCACGAGACGCGGGTGGCTGCAGTCGTCTACGGGCGGGTCCCCGAGACGGTGATCCTGCTCCTGATCATCGGCTCCGCGCTCGCCGTCGGCATGAGCGGCTACCGCGCGGGGCTGACGGGCCGGCGCAGCGTCCTGGGCGCGGTGGTCCTGATCGTCTTCCTCGGCGCGGTCATCACGCTCGTCGTGGACCTCGATCAGCCCCGCCGCGGCTTCCTCACGGTGAGCCAGCAGCCGCTGATCGATCTCATCGAGCTGATCGGCCCGCCGTCGCCCTGACCCCGCGCCCGGGGGTCGACATCGACGATCGCGCACCCGCTACCATCGCCGCCGAGCCAGTCCAGACGAAGCGCGAGGCCTCCACATGCGTGCACCCAGGCTGGGCGCTCGTCGCGACCACGCCGAGCGCTACCTCCTCCTGACGATCGCCTCGTTCGCGGTCTCCGTCGCGGCCACGCGCTGGTACCTGGACCTGACGGGCTACCCGAAGGTGGGCGGCGGCGGGCTGCACGTCGCCCACATGCTCTGGGGCGGCCTCCTGCTCGTCGTGGCGGCCCTGCTGCCCCTCCTGTTCGTCGGCCGGCGGGTCCTCCTCCTCTCCGCGCTCCTCGCCGGCGTCGGCGTCGGACTCTTCATCGACGAGGTCGGCAAGTTCATCACGGAGTCGAACGACTACTTCTTCGCGCCGGCCGCCCCGCTCATCTACGGCGCCCTGCTGCTCTTGGTGGGCATCTGGCTGGTCGTGCGGCGGACCCGTCCCGGCTCGGAGCACGACGCCATGCAGGCTGCGGTCGATGCCCTCCGGGACGGGGTGGACGGTCGCTTGACGGCGGGAGAGCGGGACCGCGTCGTGGAGCGGCTCGGACCGGCACGCTCGGCGACCGATCCGGCCATCGCCGGGCTGGCCGAACGCCAGGCGGTCCTGCTGACCTCGCCGGAGATCGAGGCACGTCTCGCATCGCCCGGCTGGATTGAGCGGGGCGACGCCGCCGCGCTTCTGGAGCGGATCCTGCCGCTGCGGCTCGAGCGGGCCCTGGTCATCCTCGGCCTCCTGTGGACCACGCTCCTGGCCGCCTTCGCCTCCCTGCTGCTGCTGGGCCTGGCCTGGGCCGGCGGCCCGCTCGAGATCACGGTTCCCGAGAGCCCGGTCGAGATCCCCACGGAACCGATCTGGGTGATCCTGCTGCTGGTGATCGGTGTCGTCGTGGGCATCGCGAGCGGGGTGGCGGCGGTGCTGATCCTGCGCCGTCGGGAGCGGGCGGGGATCCGGGTGGCGACCGGTGCCGTCCTGCTGAACCTGGTCGCCGGCGGGTTGCTGACCTTCTATGTCGCGCAGTTCGGCGCGGTCGCCTCCACGGTGGGGCACCTGGCCCTGCTGGCGCTGCTCGTGGACCACGGCCGGCGGACCATGCCCACCGCGCCGGCGCCGCCGGCTCCGGCTCCGGCCTGAGGTCGACCACGAGATGCAGCGAGCACGGCTCCCGCCGTTCCTTGCCGACTTCATCGAGGACCGCGCGGCGCTCCGCGCGCTCGCTGCAGCCTGCCTTGCCCTTGCCGCCGCCGGCCTGGACCCGCACGTCCTCGACCCGGGCAGCCTGCGCGGGCAGGCCATCCTCGGGGCGGTGCCGGCGACGGAGTGGCTCTTCACGCTCGCCACGCTCGCGCAGGTCGGGCTCCTCCTGCTCGGCGGGGCGGTCGCCGACACCATGCGGTCCGGCCGACTGCTCCGGCGCGCCCTGATCGCCCTCGCGGCCGCCTCGGTCGGCGCCATCCTCATGCCCGCCGGCCCGGGCCTCTTGGCCAGCCGCTTCGTCGCGTGGGCGAGCGACGGCCTGATCATCCCGTTCGCCGTGGGGGCGGTGGCGCTCCTCTACCGAGGCGAGCCGCGCGCGACGGCCCTGGGCGTCCTCTTCACCGTGTACGGAGCGACGACTCTCCTCGCTCCCGCCCTCTCCACGCTTGGGACCGGCCTCCCCGAGATCCTGGCGTTAGTCCTGTGCGCCGCCGCCGCGCTGCTGGCCCTGTGGGCGACGCAGCGCTGGCTGCCGGCCCTGCCGCCAGCGCCCTCCTCGCATCGGCGGACGATCGTGTTGACGGCTGTCTGGGCGTTCGGGGTCGTGGCCGCGGTCGACGGGCTGGTGCAGGCGGAGCCATGGCTTGTCGGGACGGGCGGCCTGATCGTCGGTGGAGCGCTCCTGGCGCAGCGCGCCGGCAGGCGACGTCACCGGGATGGGATCGACGCCCGGCGGACGGGAGCCGCGCTCGCGGCCGGGGTCGTCATCGGCTTCTCGCAGGGCATTCCCCTGCTCGTCCTGCCGTTGTTCTTCACCGCGCTGCAGGGGGTCGAGAGCCTCCTTGCCACGGCCATGCTGGCACCCTTTGTGATCGGCCTGGTCACGGCCGGGCCGCTCACCGGCCTCCTGCTCTCGCGGTTCACCCCGCGACTCCTCCTCGTCGCTGGCACGTGGGCCATCGCGCTCGCCGACCTCGCGTTCTTCGCCGTGATCGATCCGACGACGCCGTACGCGGCCTTCGTCGTCCCCTTCGTCCTCGTCGGGGCGGGGTTCGTGATCGCGACGGCCGTGCGGACGGCCGTCATCTTCGCCAGCACGCCGCGCGAGATGCCGTCCACGGCGGCCGCGCTCAACGAGGCCTCGATCGGGGTTGGCGCCCGCCTCGGGACGACGCTCGTCATCCTCCTGCGCACGGGCGCCCTGGGCGCCATCCCCGCGATCGAGTGGCTTCGCGTGTCCCTCCTGGCGGCCGCCATCGTGGGGGTGATCGGCGGCATCATCGTCTTCCTGCTGCTCGGCGCGGCACATCCCGTCCGGAGCGTGTGGGACCTCCGGGAGGAGCGCGCGGCCGCCGAGTGACCCGCGCGCCGGCGGGCCGGCCCTCGACGGCACCAGCAGGGTTCGCGGGCCCTCCGCCCGCGACGCCGGCAGCTTGGTGATGGTCACGCATGCACTCTCTACGCTTGTCAGTTACTTTGCGCGCTGCAATCCAATCCGTTCCCGAGCGCCCAGCGAACATCGACCGTGGTCGGTGCCTGTGGACCCCGGAGCAACCACCCCATCTGCGAGGAACCCCCCCGTTGGACATGAGCTCTTCCCGATCCCGCGGCGCCGTCATCGGCGCGATCGCGATCGCCAGCCTCATCGGCGTGGTCGCCCTGATCGCCGTCATCGGCTCAGGCAACTCGAAGGGGCCAACGGCGACCCCCGGCACGACCGAGAACCCGACCTTCGGGGCCGTGGGCACGACCGAGGCCGTCCCCTGTCCCAGCTTCCTGACCTCGGGTGCCGCGCTCACCGAGTCCGGCAACGAGGTCGAGGGCAAGACGTTCAGCTGCGGCGTGGTGGTCGTGCCCGAGAACCACGACACGACGGACGGCCGCACCATCGAGCTGTTCTACCTGAAGCTCCACAGCACTGCCGCCTCGCCCGAGCCCGATCCGCTCGTCTACCTCGCCGGTGGCCCGGGATCGTCGGGCAGCTACGAGCTGACGGCGAACCCGTGGCTCAACAAGAACCTCGAGAAGATCCGCGAGCGCCGCGACATCCTCGCCTACGACCAGCGCGGCACCGGCTACTCCAACTACCTGCTGTGCGCCCCGTTCGAGTCCGCGCTCGGCATCCTGCAGGACCGCGACAAGAACCCGGAGATCGCGGCCGCGATCAAGGACCTCCAGGACACGGAGCTGGGCATCGGCTACAGCGCGCTGCGCGCCAACTTGTGCGGGGTCGGGACGAACCTGCTCGCGGGGGTGGACACGGGCCAGTACAACAGCGTCCAGAGCGCGAAGGACATCCCCGTGCTGGCGAAGGCGCTGGGCTACACCGGGGACCTCAACCTCTACGGCACGAGCTACGGCGCCAAGCTCGCGCAGGAGGCGATGCGCACCATCCCCGACAGCGTCAACGGCGTGGTCCTCGACGGATCCGGCGGCCCGGCCATCCCCAGCGGCATGTGGGCCGGCGTCAAGAACGTCACGCCGTACGAGGAGCTGTTCAAGCAGTGCGCGGCGGACGCCGCGTGCAATGCCGCGTACCCGGACCTGGCGAAGCGCTTCGGCGCCCTGCTCGACAAGCTCGCGACGACGCCGCTCGTCCTCGATCCGCCGATGGTCGTGAACCCGAGGCTGTCGGGGATCTTCCCGCCGGTCATCGCGCAGATCGACGCGGACTTCTTCGTGAAGCTCGCGGCCCTCAACAACATCGCCCTGGGCGGCGGCTTCGCCTCGGCGGTCCCGCGGATGATCGCCGCGGCGGAGCAGGGCGATGCGGCGTACTTCCGCTCGATCCCGATCCTCAATGCCGAGTCCAAGGGCACCGAGGAGCCGAAGACCGTCGTCCCGCCGGCCAAGGACCCCACGCCGGCCCTCGGGGCGGACCAGCCGCTCTACGAGGTGCCGTTCGTGACGCTGCTGTCGCTCGCGAAGAATGCCGCGGCGGCGCAGGGCCAGGCCGGCATCGACACCCAGTGGCTGGCCGTCGTCCTGGGCGACCTCGCGGCCCGGCTCGCCGCGGGCGAGAACCAGGCCGACCTCATGGAGGCCCTGCTCCAGCTCAGCGTGGTGCCCAACAAGGGGACCACGGCCAAGGAGCTCACCGACTATGCGAACGCCGCCCTGTCGCCGTCCGCGGCCACGGCGGCCAACGCGGTGGCCGGGCAGATGACCCGCAACGATGTCCGCGCCACGATGTGGAGCATCCAGGACGTCGCGATGATGCTGGGCACGACGCCGGATTCGCGCGCCTACTCGGATGGGATGCAGGCCGCGGTCAACTGCGCCGCCGACCTCGCGTTCAGCACGCTGGACCAGGCGGAGGCCGCCCTCGCCGAGTCCGCGTACCCGCAGCTGGCGGTGTCCCCGATGGAGGTCGCCGAGCGGTCGCTGGCCAGCTGCGTGGCCTACCCGACGACGCTCGACCGCAGCGTGATGGACCCGGTCAAGAGCGACATCCCCACCCTGCTGTTCCTGAGCGCGCTCGACAACGAGACGCCGATCACCTGGGGCCGGTCCGTGGCCGAGGGGCTGGGCAACGCCACCGTGGTGGAGTGGAAGAACATGGGCCACATCGCGGCCGCGCACGACGACAAGCTCTGCGCGGGCGCCATCGCCTCGGACTTCCTCTCGGATCCCTCGAAGGCGCCGGACCTGGCCTGCGCGCAGGCGGACGACTACAAGATCAACTTCGTCCTGAAGTAGCGGCTCCGGGGTTCGGAGCGCTCCCACGGAGGTCACGATGCGCTACGAGATCCAGTACGGCCCCGCCTACGCGCTGGCCGTGGTCCACCTCGACGAGGGAGAGCGGTTCCGCTCCGAGGCCGGCGCGATGGTCACGATGTCGGACACGATCCGGATCGAGACCAAGGGCGGAGGCGGCCTGGGGTCCATCCTGCGCCGCTCGGTCCTGGGCGGCGAGAGCCTGTTCATGAACGACATGGTCGCGACACAGCCGGACAGCCGGCTGACGCTCGCTCCGGCGCTCCCCGGGGACATCGTCGGCGTGGAGATCCCCGGCGGGCGCGATCTCCTCGTCCAGTCCGGGTCCTACATGGCCTCCACCGCCGACGTCAAGGTGGACACGCAGTTCGGCGCGGGCAAGACGTTCTTCTCCGGCGAGGGGCTGTTCCTGCTCAAGCTCACCGGCCCGGGCCTGACGCTCCTGTCGAGCTACGGGGCCATCGTGCCGATGGAGCTTGCGGCCGGCGAGTCCCACGTCGTCGACTCCGGTCACATCGTCGCCTTCGATTCGGGCATGGGCTACGAGGTGAAGAAGGCCGGCGACTCGTGGAAGACCACCCTGCTGGGCGGCGAGGGGCTGGTATGCCGGATCAGCGGACCGGGCCGCATGTGGTTCCAGACGCGCAGCCCCGGCGGCTTCATCGACTGGCTGCTGCCCAGGATCCCGAACAAGTCGAGCTGACGAGCGCGGCGGGGCCGGGACGTCCCGGCCCCGCTCACCCGGCTCTCAAACGGCCGGGCTGAGACCGGGCCTGGCGGCCCGGCAGCTGGGCTGGCCGCCCTGGGCCCGCTGCTCGCGATCTACGGGCCCCGACGACCGTGGAGGACCGATGATCCCGGACATCCGTCGCTGGCGGCGCTGGACGTGGCTGCTGCTCGGCTGGTCGCTCGCCATCCCGGGGCTGGCGCTGCTGGTGGCGGCCTCGATCGGTGGCGCCTGCAACGGCCTCGAGGGTCTTGGGCTCGACGTCTGCGCGGCCGGCGTCACGGCCGGCGGCGTGATCCTCTGGACGCTGCTCGGCGTGATCTGGGTGATCGGGTTCCTGGTCCTGGCGATCCCGTGGTTCGCTCGACGACCGGCCCGCCGCCTGTGCCCGCCCTACGGGCACCCGGTGGACCAGGGCGAGACCAGCTGCCGCGCGTGCGGCTACGACTTCATCGCGGGAGTCCGCGCCACGGCCGAGCCGCGGACAACCCAGCCGGCGGCAGTCGTCGAGAGCGTCGACCAACCCGACGCCTGACCCGAGCAGTCGCGTCCGGACGGCGGAAGGGCGAGATCATCGCCCGCGGGACGGCCGTCAAGCTGGCCGACCTACCAACCCACTCGCCCGTCAACGATCAGGCATCGGCGCTCGCGGACTCGCCGGACGAGGACGCTGCGTCGACGGCCTCGGCAACACCCTTGGTGACCGCGTCGCCGGCCTTGCGAGCGCCGTCGGCGGCAGCGCCCGCCACGCGGTCCGCGCCCTCGGAAGCCTGGTCGACTGCCGCGTGCGTGGCCTCGGTGGCCTGGCCGACGGCCGCCGTCGCCTTCTCGCGCGCCTGGCCGATCTTCTCCTCGAGCTGAGCCTGCATCTGGGTGAAACGCGCCTCGAGGCGCGTGCCGAGGGCGTCGAGATCGCGGTTGTCGAGTTCGGAACGGACCTGGTCGACCGCCTCGCGAAGGTCGCGGCCGGTCTGGACCGAGTAGAGGACGGCGCCCACGGCCCCCAGGACGAGGCCGGTGAGCAGCCCGAGGATGAACTTCATGTCGATGATCCCTCCAGATGTGGTGCGAGCGCGACCCACGGGCCGGCTCGTGACGAAGCCGAGCACCAACGGCAGGGGCCGGCGGCCTGCCCGCCGTGTCGCCGCGCCGATCGCGGACCCGAGGCGGACAAAACGCACGAGCAGAGCGTGCTGCGGCGGCACCGGTGTCCTCGCGTGGATGGCTCAGAACCTGCGCAACGATGATACTGCACGGGATAGGTATCCAGAGGCGGACGACCGCGGCGGCCTGCCGGCTGAGGCCGGCCATGTCGGCCCCGTGGGCCACGGCCATCCCGTCGACGGGGATGCGATCGGCACGCGCCGCACGACGGCCGGATGGATGGCCTACTCGTCGAGGAGGGCCCGCACCTTGTCGATGGTCTCGAGCAGGCCGGCGCTGATCTCCTCGAGGACGAGCACCATCGCCCACGCCACGCGCCGGCCCTCCTCGGTCAGGGTCAGGGTGATCGCCCGACGATCCCCGGCCACACGCCCGTGGGACCGTTCCACCAGCCCGCCCTCCTCGAGATGATCGAGGTGCCGGGTCAACGCGCTGCTCGTCATCCCGACGGCATCGAAGAGGTCGCGCGGGCGGAGCGGGCCGCGCAACGCGAGCTCGCCGAGGATCATCACGTCGACGTTCTTCGTGAAGGCGTCCGTGCGGAGGTGCCGGGTCATCGACGCGGAGATCTGGGACCCGAGCGCGCCGAGCAGGATCAGGATTCCGAGGGCGGCCTCGAGCTGGCGCCTGGACTCCGCGCTGGCAGCGTGTTCAACCCCGCTCGTCGTGATCGCTATCTCCTCACCCTGTCCGGCACGATCTCGCACCGACATGGTACGCGCTGGGACACCCGGTCGGCGGGACGCTGTCTGCATCTGCCAATAACTCCGAGTCGCAGCTTCTGCGCAGCATAGGTTCATCGCGTATCATCCGCTCGGCGAACGGCACGGACAATCGAGCCGGGCGGCCATAGGGGGGCAGGCTGCTTCGCGCTCCGACGAGGGGACGGGCAGGCCGGCTGGACGCATCGGCAGCGCGCAGCGCCGCCGACCGCACGACATCGGTCCCTGGGTGTGGACCGCCCGCGAACGCGGGCGGGCACGGAGATCAAGGAGGGAGACACGCACATGGCAAACGAAGTGGTCCTCGGCTTCTTCAAGGACGAGGCGGCAGCAGACAGCGCCGTCGAGGCGTTGAAGGCGTGGGACAAGCTCGACGACGACGTCAAGCTCAGCGCGATCGGCATCCTGACCCTCGACGAGAAGGGCAAGGTCAAGACCCAGAAGCTCGGCTCGCGCTCGGTCACCAAGGGTGCCGGGATCGGCCTGCTGCTCGCGCTGGCTGTCGGGCCGCTCGGCCTGGGGACGGTCATCGCCGGTGGCGTCGTCGGGGCGCTCCGCCACAAGGGCCTCGGCCTCTCGGCCGAGGACCGCGGCCGCATCGGCACAAACCTCACGAACGGCCAGGCCGCCGTCGGGGTCCTTGCCCGGACAGACGAGGCCTCTATGGTCGCCGCCAAGCTCGCCGAGCTCGGCGGCGTCACGGAGTCGCACGAGATCGCGCCCGAGGTCGAGGCCGAGATCGTCGCCGCTGCGCCGGAGGTCGAGGCAGAGATCGTCGCCGCGGAGGCCGCATCCGAGCCCGAGGCGCCCGCGCAGGCCTGATCCTTGCGGACCGGGGGTCTGGGGACCTCCGGCCTGCGCCGCTCGCAGATGGGGCATCGCGTACCCTTCCCCAGCAGCCGGCCCCCGCAGCGCCCCGCGCCCTCTCCAGGAGCCTCCGTGACGAACACCAAGCCGCTCGACCCCTCGCAGTGGGACGAGTCGAACACGCCGCAGTTCGCCGCGGCATTCGGGATCCCCGAGGGGGCGCCGATGGCGCTCCCGGCCGAGCGGCGAGCAAGGGTCTGGTAGCGGGGCGACCGCACCGGAGGGATGACCGCAGGATGACGTTCTCGATCGTGGCACGCGACCCGGCCAGCGGCGATCTCGGGATCGCCATCGCGTCGAAGGCGCTCGCCGTGGGCGCGATCGCCCCCTTCGCCCGCGCGAACGTCGGCGCGATCTCCACCCAGGCGATGCCGAACGTCGCCTACGGGCCGGACGCGCTCGCCCGGCTGGCAGCCGGGGAGGACCCGGAGAGCATCCTCGCGGCGCTGACGGCTGCCGACGCGATGGGCGCCCACCGGCAGGCCGGGATCGTGGACGCGCAGGGCCGCTCCGCCACGTGGACCGGGGCGAGCTGCCTCGAGTGGGCCGGTGGCCGCGTCGGCCCCGGCGTCGCGGTGCAGGGGAACATCCTGGCGGGCCCCGATGCCGTCGACGCGATGCTCGCCGCCTTCGAGGCCGAGACCGGCACCTTCCCGCGGCGGCTCATCGCCGCGCTCCGTGCCGGTGACCAGGCCGGCGGCGACAAGCGCGGTCGCCAGTCCGCGGCCCTGCTTGTCCGCCGCGAGAAGGGCGGCTTGGCCGGGCTCGACGACCGCTGGATCGACCTTCGCGTCGACGACCACACGGATCCAACGGCAGAGCTGGCACGCCTGCTGGCGCTCCACGAGAAGCAGAGGAACCTGGCGGATCCCGAGAACCTGCCGAAGGTGGCGTCCGCCATCGCCTCCGGCCTGGCCGGCGCGATCCGCAGGGCGGTGCACCCGGCCGAGCCCGGTCCCACGGGGACGCTGACGGCCTGGGCGCCCCCGCCGGCCGATCCTGACCCGGGAGCGCAAAAGGATGGCGATGCCGGCTGACGCCGCGCCCGGAGCTCGCCGGCGGCCGGTGCCGGTGACGATCCTGGCCGCGATCCAGCTCGTCACCGCGCTGCTGCTGGGCGTGACTGCCGTCGGCCTGGCGGTGGACCTGACGTCCGCCTCCGCGATCCTGGGGGACGCGGTCGGGACGGGCGAGGCTGCCGGCCTCGAGGCGGCGACCCTCGCCGTCATCGTCGGGATCATGGCGGCGCTCGAGCTGGTCGCCGCCGTCGCCCTCCTGCGTCTCAGCCGGCTGGGATGGACCCTCACGATGCTCCTGACCGGGGTGTCGCTGGCCACCCAGATCCTGACGTTCTGGTCCACCGGCGAGGTCCTCACCGTGTCGATGCTGCTCAGCGTGGCGACGGTGCTCTACCTCAACCAGCGGCCGGTCAGGGTGGCGTTCGGCCTGGCCGACGTCCACGGCGCCGACCTCGAGGAGGAGCGCGGATGAGCGCCGGCGGCGACCTCGAGCTGCTGCGCCGCTTCGAGCCGATCATCCGGTACACGCGGGGCGAGTACTTCTTCCCGATGGCCGTCGACCCGTACCTCGCGGAGTGCGACCTGTGGGCCGGGTCGCCGCGCGGCGGCTCGACGCTCCTCGCGCCGCGCGGCGAGGTGAGCGCCGAGACGCTCCCGCTCTGGCAGGCGCGGGTTCCCGGCCAGGCCCTCTTCCTGCGCCTCGTCCAGGAGCCGCTCTCGGGGCTCGAGCTGGCCCGGGGCGATCGACCCCGACGGCCGCCGTTCTCGGCGCCCAGCCGGCTGGCGCGCGTGGGGATTCTCCCCCGGCTCATCGACACGGGGTTCGACCTCTCGCTGCTCGTGCGAGGGACCGTGCCGGGCGGCACCGTCGCGGCGGCCGAGGCGAAGTACGCGCGCATGCGCGCGTCCGACCCCGCGTACTGCTACTACGGGCGCGTCGTCCGCCAGGCCGGCTGGACGGTGTGCCACTACCTCTTCTTGTACGCCATGAACGACTGGCGCTCCTCGTTCGCCGGGGCCAACGATCACGAGGCGGACTGGGAGCAGTGCTTCGTCTTCGTCGACGAGGCGGACGGGAGCGTCACGCCGGCCTGGTTCGCGCGCGCCGCCCACGACGAGGTCGGGGCCGACCTGCGGCGCCGGTGGGACGATCCCCTGCTCCTTCGCGAAGGGGACCACCCGGTGGTGTTCGCCGGTGCCGGCTCCCACGCCGCGTACATCGAGCCCGGCGAGTACCTCCAGGCGGTCCCGCTGCGGCTCCCCCGGTGGCTGGGCGGCCTCCTCGGGGCGGCGCGGCAGTTCTGGACCGGGACGCTGCGGCAGGGGACGCTCGGTGGCGCGGCCGACGGCGAGGCGGCGGCGGTCCCGTTCGTCGACTACGCCCGGGGCGACGGCCTGGCCATCGGGCCGGGACAGGAAGGAGCCTGGACCCCGATCCCTATCGGCGACGACGTCCCCTGGGTCAGCGGCTTCGCCGGGCTCTTCGGCCTCGACACGAAGGACCGGTTCGCCGGCGAGCGGGCACCCGCCGGCCCGAAGTTCAACCGGGACGGCCGGCCGCGCCAGTCGTGGATCGACCCGGTCGGGTTCGCCGGGCTGCAGTCCGTTCCGCCGCCGTCCCGCGAGGCCGCGGTGCTCGCCGAGCAGGTCGCGGACCTGCGGGCCCAGCTCGTGGACGTGGGCCGGCGCCTCGCGGAGGCCGAGGTGCGGGCGCAGCGGCTCGGCATCCGGGTCGAGGCGTCGCGGCGCGCCGGCCGCTCGGATGCCGTGGTGGCCCCGACCGAGGAGGCCCGGGCGGCGACCGTCGCGGAGCTGACCGACCTCCGCCGGCAGGCCGAGGACCTGCGGGTCGCGATCGCCGACACCGAGGCCGAGCGGGAGCGCCTCGCGCGCGGCGAGCCGAGCGACCCCCGTTCTCACCTCCAGTTCGTGGCCCACCCCCAGGATCCGGCCCTGATCCGCCGGAGCCGGATCCTCGACGTCTGGTCGGCCGTCGGGATCGCGGCGGCGCTGGTCCTCCTGGGCGCCCTGCTCATCTTCGAGGTCTCGTACTGGTGGGTCGGGATGCTGGCGATCCTCGGCGGCTACGCCGCGATCGAGGCCCTGGTCCGGCGGCGCTTCCTGGTCCTCCTGCTCAACGTCACGGTGCTCCTGGCGGTGGTCGCGGCGCTCATCCTGATCGGGAGCCACCTGCTCGAAGGGATCGCCCTGCTCCTGCTCGCGATCGGCGTGCTGCTCCTGCGCGACAACGTGCGCGAGCTGCGGACGTCGATCCGTGCCGGCTGACCGCGCGATGGAGCGCTGCCGGTGAGCCTCCTCCGCCCGATCAGGGAGACCTGGTCGACCTCGGTCGGCGTCGCTCGCGAGCGCCTGCGCGTGGGCGGCCGCCGGCGCATCGTGCTCGACTGGATCGTGCAGGCCGCCGTGCTGCTGGTCGTGGGGAACGTCGTGCCGGGCATCCTCGTGGAGAGCATCGGCGCCGCCCTGTTCGGCGCCGTCGTTCTCGGCCTTCTCAACGCCCTCGTCCGGCCCGTGATCATCCTCCTGACGCTGCCGCTCAACGTGGTGACCGTCGGGCTCCTCTCGCTCGTCGTCAACGCGATGATGCTCAGCCTGGCCGCGCCCCTCGTGCCGGGCTTCGAGGTGACCTCGTTCGCCGGCGCCTTCGCCGCCGCCCTGGTCATCACGATCCTGACGACGCTGATCTCGGTGGTGGTGTCCGCCAACCGTGACGACACCTTCTACGCCGAGCTCTCGCGCCGCCTCGCGTCCGTGGAGACACCGCGGATCGCCGGCGGCAGGGGGCTCCTCGTCGTCCAGATCGACGGTCTCGGCGCGCCGATCCTCCGCAACGCGATCCGCGTCGGCCTGACCCCGCGGATGGCCTCCTGGGTCCGCAGCGGCCGCTACCGCCTGGTCGAGTGGGACTGCGCGCCGCCGTCGCAGACGCCGTCCAGCCAGGCGGGGA
>Ga0209253_10001289_pt1 | contig 22031 bp, 20 predicted proteins | sample FrelakmetBRP12BR_FD_187145 | JGI IMG/M metagenome (GOLD analysis project Ga0209253, IMG submission 187145) | Freshwater lake sediment microbial communities from the University of Notre Dame, USA, for methane emissions studies - BRP12 BR (SPAdes)... | ecosystem: Environmental > Aquatic >...
TAAAGGAGGAACACCGTATGAAGATCAGGCCGTTACAAGACAGAATCATAGTAAAGAGGATCGAGGAAGAGGAGAAGACCAAGGGCGGGATAATAATACCTGACAGCGCGAAGGAGAAGCCGGTTGAAGGACAGGTAGTAGCCGTAGGGCCGGGCAAGGTGCTGGAGAACGGGACCAAGTCAGTGCCGGATGTGAAGGCAGGAGACCGGGTACTGTTCGGGAAGTATGCGGGGAACGAGGTAAAGATTGACGGGGTGGAGCATCTGATCATGCGTGAAGATGACATACTGGGCATCATCGAGAAATAACCTAACCTAATACAAATATAGATAGAGGAGAAAAGAGATATGTCAGCAAAAGAGATAAAGTTTGATCAAGAGGCGCGCAGCGCCATGATACAAGGGGTCAACATCCTGGCCAACACGGTGAAGGTAACCCTGGGGCCGAAAGGCAGGAACGTCATCATTGACAAGAGCTTTGGCTCACCGACGGTGACCAAGGACGGCGTGACGGTGGCGAAAGAGATAGAGCTGGAGAACAAGTTTGAGAACATGGGCGCGCAGATGGTAAAGGAAGTGGCGAGCAAGACATCTGATGTGGCCGGGGACGGGACGACAACAGCAACGGTTCTGGCGCAGGCGATCTTTGCTGAAGGCAGCAAGCTGGTGGCAGCCGGACACAACCCGATGGAACTGAAGCGGGGGATCGACAAGGCGGTGGAAGAAGTGGTAAAAGAGCTGAAGAAGGTGAGTAAACCGACCAAGGACCGGAAAGAGATCTCGCAGGTAGGGTCCATTTCAGCAAACAATGATGAGACCATCGGCAACATCATAGCCGAAGCCATGGACAAAGTAGGGAAAGAGGGAGTTATCACGGTGGAAGAGGCCAAGACCATGGAGACGAGCCTTGATATCGTGGAAGGTATGCAGTTTGACCGTGGGTATCTGTCGCCGTATTTTGTGACGGATCCGGAGCGTATGGAAGTGGTATTGGAAGACTGCTATATTTTGATCAACGAGAAGAAAGTAAGCAGCATGAAGGATTTATTGCCGGTACTGGAGCAGGTAGCGCGGAGCAGCAAGCCGCTGTTAATTTTAGCCGAAGATGTGGAAGGCGAAGCCCTGGCAACGCTGGTGGTGAATAAGCTGCGGGGCACGCTGCGGGTGGCGGCAGTGAAGGCACCCGGGTTTGGTGATCGCCGGAAGGCAATGCTTGAGGATATCGCCATACTGACCGGCGGGAAGATGATAGCCGAAGACCTGGGGATCAAACTTGAGAACATAAAGATTGAGGATCTGGGGCAGGCCAAGCGGATAACGATAGACAAGGACAACACGACCATCGTTGAAGGCTCGGGGAAGAAGGCGGACATCGAGGGACGAGTAAAGCAGATCCGGGCGCAGGTAGAGGAGACGACGTCTGACTATGACCGTGAGAAGCTGCAGGAGCGGCTGGCAAAGCTGGTGGGCGGCGTGGCGGTTATAAATGTGGGAGCAGCAACCGAGACAGAGATGAAGGAGAAGAAGGCGCGCGTTGAGGATGCCTTGCATGCGACGCGGGCGGCAGTGGAGGAAGGGATCGTGCCGGGCGGCGGTGTAGCATTGATCCGGTGTTTGGGAGTGCTGGACGGGATCAAGCTTGCGCAGGCAGAGCAGCAGAAGGGCGTGGACATCGTGAAGAAGGCGATCCAGGAGCCGCTGCGGTGGATTGCGAAGAACGCGGGTTTTGACGGCTCGATCGTGGTGGAGAAGGTGAAGTTAGAGAAGGGCGGGTTCGGGTTTAACGCGCAGACCGAGCAGTATGAAGACCTGACCAAGGCGGGGGTGATAGACCCGACGAAGGTGGTGCGGTGCGCATTGCAGAATGCAGCCAGCGTGGCGTCGCTGTTGATCACGACGGAAGCGATGATAGCAGAGAAGCCGAAGAAGGAATCCCCAATGCCGCCGATGCCTCCGGGCGGAATGGGTGACATGTACTAAGAGCAGAGAACGTATAGAAAAATTAAAAGGCCCTGCGAATGTATCGCAGGGCCTTTTTTAGTGAGACTGTTGGAATAGCGGGTGTCAGACCATATGACGGTACAAGACATTTATTCGCCCGTCAGCTCGTAAATAAACATGCCCACGTTCATTTAGATGCAATTTGCAAGGCGATGGAGGACTCACTGCTTGTCCACTATTTACCCTATGTGCTACTTTATACATGGCAATACAAAGGGCGCTGTTGTTCCTATTTCTTAAACATCATGATTTCTTGAGTTCCAGGTTTTAATTCACCGGGAACTGGGTAAAAAACCCATCAAGATACTGCAGCAATAACTCTCTTCCCTTATCATTCTCCTCACCGGGTATGGCAAGAGCTGTGTGGTCAAGCAGCGGATTGTTCTTAATGCCATCCTGTTTGGGGCCTTTATACAGAACATAGTTATACAGGGTTCCGTCCCTGACTCCACAGGGTTCTCCATTGCACTGATGGGGTTGCCATGGATCATCAGACAAATCTACCTGGGTGATGAATCCATCCACCGGCGGAATCCAGTCGCATTCAGGATCAAAGTCAGGGCAGGGTATGATATATGGCGGCCTGGTGAACCGCTGGACGTGGAGGGCCATGCCACGCTTTTCAGGAAACATATTGAGCAGATCATGGGTATCAACGGTGTCAATGAGAAATCCGGGCCAGCTCGGCTGATAGACAAAGGCAGAAGAGAGCAGACAGAGCCTTGCAATACGGCAATCCTGAGCAGCAGTTTTTTGTGCCACATACCCGCCTAACGAATGCCCAATGAGTGTCACCTGTGCAGTATCAATAAACCTTCTGAATATTCCCCTGAATTTACATTGGAGATAGTCGATAGTCTGGCTTGCCTGAAGCGCATAAATGTCAGTGGCAATTTCATAAAAAGGCCGGTCAGCTATCCCTGCATCATTTCCAATTAAAACCGGGATGGCAACAATGTAGCCGCGCTGAGCATAATAATTGCCCAGCCAGTCCATTGCACGGGAGAATTTTGGATCAGAGCCTCCGGCACCGCTGCAGAAGATGATAACGTGATAAGGCGCACCTTCCGGAGGCAGCTTTCCGGGCGTTGAGCCGGGATGAAAAATTTTGAGCTGCCAGGAATAACCGGGCGAGGGTCGATCAGGATCATCATCGGAATCCGGAAACTGGTTGAATGCCTTGACCTGATTAAAGATCATAGTAACCATAAAATGATAGTCAATGGGCGCACCGACTTCTCCCAGGTCTTTGTCCTGGTTAATCAGATACGGCTCATGCAGGGTTCTGTTATGTGCGAGTTTTGGCAGCAGCAGGTGTGCGGCACTGTGCTTATTAAGATAGAGCGTGGGTGGCTCAAAGCCCGGTGTCTTTCCCGTCTCAACTATGGAGACCGGATTATCCTGCGCTGATGACAGGGCAGGGGCCGAGATGATGGTGAAGGTCCCTGTTATAATGAGGAGAACAATAATCCACTTTTTTTTCATGGCACCACCAGTTCAGAGCTGTTTATAAGAAATAAGGGGGGATTTTATTAGCGGCTGCTTTGATTTAAGTATACATAATTTAAGAATATAATCAAAGAGATTGCAAGAGGGGAGGGGACACATTTTTCAGAAAAATAAAGCTGACTAAAAAAGCCCTGTGACTTACAACCACAGGGCTTTTTGTAAAATTACAAATTTATATTACAGACTTTCAATTTAAAACGGCACATCACTTTCAGGCGGTCCCACAGCGCTGTCATCAATAGGCGGCGGCTCAGAAGAAGAGGATCGGTCTTTATCTGCGCCGGGAGCGCCGAGCAGCTGCATGTTTTGCACTATTATCTCGGTGGTCCAGCGCTTTTTGCCTTCCTTGTCCTCCCAGTCACGCGTCTGAATCCGGCCTTCGATGTAGACCTGCTTTCCTTTTGCAAGATATTCTCCGCAGATCTCTCCCAGGCGGCCGAAAGCTACTATCTTGTGCCATTCAGTTTTTTCCTCTTTCTGGCCTTCCTTGTTGGTAAAAGTTGTGCTGGTAGCCATGCTAAAACTGGTTATTGCCGTGCCGCTGCTTGAGTAGCGGACTTCAGGGTCTTTTCCCAGCCTGCCAAGAAGAATTACTTTGTTTACTCCGGCCATAACCAACTCCTTTAATAGGTAAATCGGTTAATAGGTGAGCTGGTGATTATTTTTTAATTGAATTCACCTGTTAACCTATTCAACGTTTTGTAACTGGCAGCATTCTACAAGCTTGCCCGCTAAAGTCAAGGAGTTTGATGCGAAGCGTGATAACCGCGGGCGGAAGCGCTCCATAAGCTTATTTTGGGATTGACTATAAAAATATTATACAGTAGACTTTAAAAATTGTACTATTTGATTTTCTTTATTAATTTTTATCAATCCAGCGCTTTGCATTCCCTGTTACCTTGAATATGGCATCTTCAAAAAAACACCCCTATTTGTGGCGTGAAATAGCAGGAATCATCCTTATCGGTTTTTCGATTTTTGCTGTCTGCTGTCTCATTACCTACGATTCCCACGATCCATCTTTTTTCAGGGGATACTCCCGGATGCCGGTAAAAATTCAGAACGGGGGAGGGATTATCGGCTCCTATATATCTTCCTGGCTGTTTCAGATATTTGGTATTAGCGCTTTTTTAATTCCTGTGGCGCTGCTGTTTATTGCCAAAAAAATTCTCTTCCCCGCTCCTGCGACTCTTTCCTTTTACCTGCAAAGCGGCCTGTGGATCATTTTTTCCCTCTGCGCGATACTGTTTTTAAGCCTCTACCTCGATACAATGAATGCCTATAACTATCATTTTCAAGCGGGGGGGCTGCTGGGAGATACTATTTCCCGGCTGATGGTGAAATACCTGAATGTCTTTGGAACGTATTTTATTGTCATGCTGGTCGGCCTGCTCACGTTTTTGGGCATCTCCAAGATTTCTTATGTGAACCTCTCCAGGCGGTTTGTCCAGCATTCCGTAAAAGGCGGGCAGAAAGTAAATCAGGCTATCACCCGGACGGTAAAGAAAATAGAGTGGCCATTTTCCAAACAACCTCAAGAAGAAACAGCAGCGCCCGGGGATGAAAAAAAAGAGAGAACAATCATAACAGACAAGGTGCTGTGGGATGATAGCGTGATTGATGATGGCCTGCCGGAAGCAGCTATTGAACCAGCTGGCGCTGAGAAACGATTTCAACCTAAAAAAAAGGAAAGCCCGGTAAGCAGGGATGACATAATTATAAAGCCTCACCATGATGAAAAAGAAGAAGAAAAGATAACCTTTGAGCCTACCGTGCGTAAAATATCAGGCACGCTGCAGATGCCTTCCATCAATCTGCTTGATTCCCATCAGAAGGAACGGGATGGCCGGGTCAGCAAGGAATCACTCAGAGAAGATGCGCAGATTCTGGTCCAGAAATTAGAGGATTTTAATATTAACGGCAAAATTACCGAAATCAGTCCCGGCCCGGTTATCACGCGCTTTGAATTTGAACCAGCCCCGGGAATAAAAATAACCAGAATCGTCGGGCTCGCGGATGATCTGGCGCTGGCATTAAAGGCTATCAGTATCAGGATTATTGCGCCCATCCCGGGGAAGGCGGCCGTGGGCATCGAGGTGCCCAATAAACGGCGGGAGACAGTTTTTTTTAAGGAAATTGTTTCCCGGGAAGAGTTTCTTAATGCCGGATCAAAGCTTACGATCGGATTGGGTAAAGATACTGAGGGAAAACCGGTGATCAGTGATCTTGCCCGCATGCCGCACCTGCTCATAGCAGGCTCTACCGGTTCCGGGAAAAGTGTATTGGTCAATACTATTATCTGCAGCTTCCTGTATAAAGCCATTCCTGATGAAGTGAAGTTTCTGATGATTGACCCCAAGCGTCTTGAGCTTTCCCTTTATGAAGGGATCCCCCATCTGCTCCATCCGGTAGTGACCGATCCGAAAAAGGCGGCCATAGCGCTTCGCTGGGCAGTAGAAGAAATGGAGCGGCGCTATAAAAAACTTGCTGAGAAGGGGGTCAGGGATATTGTCCGCTACAATCAGAAAATTGCCGAAGAACTGGGACGGCGTCCGGAGAAGAACGGCAAAAAGGCGGCCCTGACTGAAACAGAATCCCCGGCAGAGCAGGACCCCAAAATGCCCTATATCGTGATAGTCATTGATGAACTCGCGGATCTCATGATGGTCAGCGCCCGCGATGTGGAAGTGCACATCGCCCGGCTTGCGCAGATGGCGCGGGCTGCCGGGATTCATCTCATCGTGGCCACCCAGCGGCCGTCAGTTGATATTTTAACCGGCACCATAAAAGTAAACTTTCCGTGCCGGATTTCGTGCCAGGTTTCTTCCAAAGTGGACTCCCGCACCATCCTTGACACCATCGGGGCCGAGCGGCTGCTGGGCATGGGTGACATGCTGTTTCTTCCTCCGGGAACCTCAAAGCTCCAGCGCATACATGGCGCCTATCTTTCAGAGGAAGAGATTAACCGGCTGGTAGATTTTCTCAAGCAGCAGATGAGCCCTTCCTATGATGAATCGATTTTGCTCTCGGCCAAGGCGGAAGACGCGGAAGGACCGGACGAGGACTTTGATGAGTTCTATGATCAGGCCGTGGCGCTTGTTGCAGAGACCGGCCAGGCATCAATTTCCATGCTGCAGCGCAGGCTCCGGGTGGGCTATAACCGGGCCGCCCGGATGATAGAAAAGATGGAAGAGCAGGGTGTCGTGGGCCCCAGTGACGGGGTCAAACCACGCCATGTGTTAATCAATAGATTATAATAAAAAAACGGGAAGGCTGCTGTGCGCAGACGCTATTTAAGATAATCCTGATACAGGAATACAAGAAACCATGCTGAAGAAGAAACCCTATACCAATAACACCCTGCTTATGCTGCTGGTACTTTCTATCTTCGCTGCCGGCCATAGCAGCTCTGCCGCAGGCACGCTTGATGATTGCATCCGTGGTCTTGAGCAGCGCTACCGGGCGATGCAGGATTTATCCGCCCGTTTCGAGCAGGAGACCTACATCGGCTCTCTCAAGCGCGCGGAAAAGGGTGCGGGCATGGTTTATTTTAAAAAGGGCGGGAAAATGTACTGGGAGTATACACAGCCGGCGGTGCAGAAAATTTATCTCGATGGAAAGAATCTGTGGTTTTATCTTCCTGAAGATAACCAGGTGCTGAAAAACGATGTGTCAAAGCTTCCTTCAGATATCACCCTGGACCTTTTTGCGGGAAAGCTGAAAATAAGAGAAAAATTTAATGTGCAGGTTGTCACCGGAGAAGCTCAGGAGCAGAAAGATACCTTCGTCCTCAAGCTCTCACCAAAGACTGCGCATCCAAACCTTAAAAGCCTTACGCTCTGGGTTGACCAGAAAAACTATTGCATTACCCGGTCATCTCTGGAGGACGAAATAGGGAACCGTACGCTGCTGAAATTTTCCGCCATAACCATTGATAAGGGGCTGAGCGATTCCCTGTTTATGTTCACGCCGCCTCCCGGTGTGGAGATCTACGAGCCGCCGTCCTTATCATCACCCAATCCCTCACCATAGCCTGCCGCGCTCATGGCCCAGCAATCATTCAGCACCATGCCGGCTCGTGCCGCGGAATTTTTCAGCCACAACAATGAGCTGAAGAAGCTCCGGGAGCTTATCGAGAGCAAAGAGCCGGAAATTTTCCTCTCCGGCCTTAAAGGCTCTGCTGCGGCGTTTTTCCTGTCCCTGCTGTTTCAGGAGCTGCAAAAAACCTTTCTCGTCATTACCTCCTCTCATGATGAAGCGCTTGACCTCTATGATGAAATAGCATTTTTCAGGGGGCGGGAAGCTGACGCCGGGAATTATGACGCGCAGGATATGCTGGTGTTTCCACCTCTGGAAACACATCCCTATGAGCATCTTGCAACGCATCCGGACGTGAGCGGGCAGCGCGTGTGGACCTTGTATCAGCTCTGCCGGAGGGAGAAGCCGGCACTGGTCATAACCTGTATGGAAGGTCTGCTGCAAAAGACGCTGCCGCGAAATATTTTATTGCGCGCGTGTCAGCGCATTCGTGTCAATGACGACCTGGACCGGGAGCCGCTCAGCCGGGGTCTCATAGAATGCGGCTATACGCGGGTCAGCCTGGTGGAAGACCGGGGTGATATGAGCATCCGCGGCGATGTGATGGACATTTTCCCCCCCGGCTATCCCCGGCCGCTGCGCATCAGTTTCTTCGGCGACACGGTTGAATCAATCAGGGCCTTTGATCAGGTAACCCAGCGTTCCTGTGCAGAATACCAGGAGGCGCTCATGGTGCCGGTGAAAGAAGCAATTCTGAACGGGGAGACGATTACCACCTTCAGTAATAAAGCGCTGGAGCCGTCCCGGAAAAAGATGTTCGCGGAGGGCCGGGGGAAAGCGTTTGCTGAAAGCATTCAGAGCGGCTTTTTCCCCGCCGGAATTGAATATGGCCTGTCCCTCGTCTATCCTGAACTTGAAACCCTGTTTCACTATCTTTCGCCTGCGGCCTGGTGCGTGTGGAACGAACCAGGGGCGCTTGCGGAAGCGCAGAAAGGCTTTCGCGAAGACGCTGCAACCCACTACCTGAGAGCGCTTGAGGAGCGGCGCATGGTATCACCCCCCGAGGAGCTTTTTATAACGGAAGAGCTGCTTAAGGAGCACCAGGCCGGATTCAAGCAGGTCATTGCCGAAAGCCTGGATGCGGCACGGCCGCACGCCGCTCAGGTCATATGCTCCAGCGCGTCAAACGCTGATATCCGGCGGGATATGATACGGTTTGATTCAGCTCAGGGAGCGCTCTCCCCGCTGGTGGAGAAAATGGGCGCCTGGCGCGACGAGGGTAACAGAATTTTTCTCATCTGCCATACGCCGGGACAGTGTCAGAGGCTCAGCGACCTGTTTCATGATTATGGCTTTCAGGTCCGGATCTCTCCGTCGGTCCGGGGTGTGGATGATTTTTTCACTATGCAGCCGGGCGTGGTTGAGCTGAAAATCGGCAAGCTGGCACATGGTTTCCGCTATGAGCCGGGTCAGCTTATTATTATTACCGAGGAAGAAATTTTTGGCGAGAAAAAGCGGCGCTCCTCAGCGGCCCGGATCAAAGAAGGCATTGAGATTTCAAGCTTCACCGATCTCAAGGAGGGAAATCTTGTGGTGCACCGGGAACACGGCATAGGGCGGTACCGGGCGCTTATAACCCTTGAAGCCGGGGGCATCCGCGGCGACTTTCTGGCGCTTGAGTACCTGGGAGGCGACAAGCTGTACCTGCCGGTTGACCGTATCAATCTCATCCAGAAATATGAAGGTGCGGAAGAGATCATCCCGCGCCTGGATAAACTGGGCGGCTATTCCTGGAAAAACGTGCAAAAGAAGGTCAAGGATGCCATCCAGAAAATGGCCAAAGACCTGCTTGAGCTCTATTCTGCACGAAAAGTGTACGAGGGTCATCCCTTCGCTGCCGTTGACCATTACTACCGGGAATTTGAGGCAGCCTTTCCCTATGAAGAAACCCCTGACCAGCTTGCAGCCATCGAGGATGTGATGCGGGATATGTCAGAGGCAAAGCCCATGGACCGGCTGGTATGCGGTGATGTCGGCTATGGCAAAACCGAGGTTGCCCTGCGCGCGGCATTCAGGGCGGCTATGGACGGCGCGCAGGTCGCCGTGCTGGTGCCCACGACGGTGCTTGCCCAGCAGCACTATCTGACCTTTACCGAGCGCTTCTTTGCGTACCCGGTCACGGTTGATATCTTAAGCCGTTTCCGCAGCAACAGGGATCAGAAAAAGATTATCGAAGGGCTGGCCTCCGGCACGGTCGATATTGTGATCGGCACCCACCGCCTCCTGCAGAAAGATGTGGTCTTCAATAACCTGGGCATAGTGGTGATTGATGAGGAGCACCGCTTCGGGGTCAAGGCTAAAGAGGTGCTGAAAAAAATGCGCAGGACGGTTGACGTTCTCACCCTTACCGCCACCCCCATTCCCCGCACCCTGCAGTTCTCGCTGCTCGGGATCCGGGACTTTTCCGTCATTAATACGCCGCCCCAGGACCGGCTTTCCATCAGGACGGTGGTTACCCGGTTTGATGAGACCATAATACGTGAGGCCCTGGTCCAGGAGCTGCGGCGCGGGGGGCAGATATTTTTCGTCCATGACCGGGTGCGCTCCATTCCCGCCATGGCACTCTTTTTAAAGAAGCTTGTTCCGGAGGCGCGGCTGGGCATTGCCCACGGCCAGATGAGCGCAAAGGAGCTGGAAGAAGCGATGATAAAATTCATCAAGAAGGAAGTGGACCTGCTGCTCTGCACCACTATTATTGAATCAGGGCTTGACTTCCCGGCAGCAAATACCATCATCATCAACCGGGCAGACAAGCTGGGCCTGGCGCAGATGTATCAGCTCAGGGGCCGGGTCGGCAGAGGAAAACTCCGGGCCTATGCCTACCTGCTTATCCCCGGAGAAACAGCGGTCAGCCAGGATGCAGCCAGGCGCCTTGAGGCGATTGCCGAATTTACCGAACTGGGCTCGGGGTACCGCCTCGCAACGCGCGACCTGCAGATACGCGGGGCAGGAAACATCCTCGGCCATGCCCAGTCAGGGCAGATTGCTGCCGTGGGACTGGATATGTACCTGCAGCTGCTGGATGAGGCGATCCATGAATTAAAGGGCGAGAAGCTTCCGCCCAAGATTGAACCGACCGTCAATCTGCCGGTACCGGCCTATATACCGGAAGACTATATCGGAGATATCAACCAGCGCCTGGTACTATACAAGCGGCTTTCACTGGTACCCAGCGAGGATGAGATTGCAGACCTGGAGCGGGAGCTCATTGACCGGTTCGGCGCGCTTCCCCGGACGGTTGAAAACCTGCTGGAGATGACCCGCATCAAAAGCCTGCTGCGGCGCTACCTGATTACCTCGGTTGAATTTGGGGCCGGGCAGATTATTTTCACCTTTCACCGGGAGGCAGAGGGGTCTCTGGATAAGATTTTATCGCTGGTGTCACGGGACCAAAAGAGATTCCGCTTCACCCCTGGACTCAAACTTTTTGCCCGCTATCAGGGAGAGACCGGGGAACAGATTTTCTCTGAAATTAAAAACATCTTGAAATAGAGAGGCATTCTGTGATTAAATAAAAAATTGACAAAATCGTAAAAAGTTAATTTCAGAAAGTTGTGAGATTGCCGCGCTTCGCTCGCAATGACAAATTGTTTACTTTTCGACTTTTTACGACGTCATCAAAAATTAGAATCAGTTACTCTCTACCATGAACCCTATGGAAATAACGCCACACAGGACTATGACCCGTACCTTTAAGCTGCTTTTACTGTCAGCATTGCTGACCGGTCTGGCTTTCGTGCCGGCTGCAACCGCCGATGAGCTCATCGATAGAATTATCGCGGTCGTTAATAATGACGTGATAACGCTCTCTGACATTAACAAAGTAGTTGCGCCCATGCTGGCAAGTTACAGCCAGCAGAAGGGGCAGGTATTGACCGATGAAGAACGCGCGGAGCTGGTGAAAAAAGCGATTGATCAGCAGATTGAAAAAAAGCTCATTGAGCAGAAAGCAAAAGAACTTGACATCAAGGTAACAGATAAGGAGATAACCAGGTCAATTGACGACGTTTTAAAGAGAAATAATATCACCCTTGAGCAGCTCAAGGATATCCTGATAAAAGACGGCAGCAGCTTTGCAGAATACCAGAAGATGCTCAAGTCTGAAATTACCCTGTCAAAAGTAGTAGCCCGGGAAGTCCGCTCAAAGGTCACCATAACGGAAAAGGATATACAGGAATACTACGGCAAAAGTGCCAGCGACACGAACAGGCCCGGAGAGCGGGTGAGAATCCAGCAGATATTTTTTGCCATCTCTGCGGAAACCACGCCAAAGCAGGCGGAAAATCTGACCAGGCAGCTGGAGGAGCTGCGGGCAAAGATAGTGGCCGGGGAAGATTTTGGCCAGATGGCGGTCAAATACTCCCAGGATGCCTCAGCAAAAGAAGGCGGCGACATGGGATACTTCAACCGGGGCGAGCTGCAGCCGCTCATAGAGAATGCCGCATTCAACATGCAGGCGGGGGATGTAAGTTCGGTTATAAGGACTCCGGCGGGCATACATGTTATCAAGGTGTTAGAGAAGCAGAATATGGGCGAGGAAAAGGCAATGTCTAAAAACCGCGAAGAAATTGAGGACAGCCTCTACCGGCAGCAAGTAGACACGCTTTATCAGAAATGGATGGAGGATATTAAGAATAAGGCGTATATAAAGATGTACTTAAATAGCTAATCAGTGCCTTCAGTTATAGTAAGGCCATTTCTATTCACCTCATCAAGAGCAAGAAATAAATCTGATGTCCACTTTTAGGCCTTGATCTTATTTTTATTTTTCTCCTCTTTTTTCATCTTTTTTTCATGCACCATCTGTTCAATTGGCCGCACATTATCCGGTGCCGGTTTGCCGAATCGCTTGAAATAGAGGTCTTTGATAAACTCAGGCAAAGGAGCTTTCCATGGTTCCTGCTTATGGTTATCAAGACTTCCGAATTTTTTTGGGTTCATACCAAGCTCCCGTGCCATCTGAATATGGGCATGAGACAATTTGTGTTTTTTTCTGGCATCAATCCACACGCGATACTTTTCAGGAATCTTGTCTTTTTTTGCCATGGTTGGTTGTCTTTCTTTCAAATAAAAATTATATGCTTAGTGCTTCGATTCGCAAATACAGTGACATATGTGATCCAAATAAAAGCTTTACAATGCTTACTCAGCCCTTCGATAAGCTCAGGGCGGTGAGCCTGTCGAACCGCACTAAGTCCTGAGTGAGTAAATTCGTCACCGAATTTATGAATCGTAGGACTTAGTATAAAAACAAGGGTCATTCCAGCCTGCCCGGAATCCATTTTATTTTTTTATGGTGCCCCCTTATTATAGGAAAACCGTTACCTCCTCCACCGGCAGACGGTGCCGGGGAATCTGGTTGAGCGGAGAATCTGCAACCGGATAGCCCACGGCAGCTCCGTCAACCAGAATAAGCTCTGGTTCAAGGTTCAGTGCTTCTTTGATATATTCCTGGCAGATGGAGACCGCATTCATCCAGCAGGTGCCCAGCCCCCGGGCTGTTGCGGCCAGCAGAAAGGTCTGCATGGCTGCAATTGTTGACTTAAGAAAGTTCTGATCCTTGCAGGGATAGGTAGCAAAGAGTATCCCCATAGGCGCATTATGGAATACAAAGTTGCCCCTTCCTATAGCCTTCAGGTCAACATTTTTATCCTTTAGAAACGCCATCATTTCACCAAAGGAGCGGTCTTTGCGCTCTTTTAAAGTTGATGCCACGCTGTCGCTGACCGCAGGTGCAGTATGGCCTGCCATTTTTGCCGCAGCCTCGGTAAAGTTATCTTCAATTACCCGGCACACGGTATTAAGCGCGTCATTGGTGAGGACAATAAATTTCCAGGGCTGCTGGCTGGTGGGGTTGGGCGCCCAGGAGGCAGCTTCAAGACATTCAAGAATTATTGCGCGGGAAGGGATTTCCGGTAAAAAGTGGCGGATGCTTTTTCTCTCTTTTATTCCTGTTACTATGTCCATAGTATCTCCTCTCATAAAAACAAAAAGCTATCAGCGCTTAGAGTTCGGAGTAATGAGTAACGAGTGCTGAGCGATGAGTTTTGAGTTGAACTGCAATCAGTTACAGCTTGTTTGCTTGTCTTTGTGCCTATTGCTTGCTTGTCAGCCATAGCTTTAGCGGCGGCTGATTGCCTTTTGCCTTCTTCTATTACAAAAGCGTCTGCTGTAGTGGATAGGTAATGCGTGTGCCCTCAACCCTGGCCATGGGGGTTACGGTATGGACCCTGGCGCTGGTGCGGCTCAAAATGTGCTGCACGGTAATGCCTCTCACGGTCAGAGCATCAGCGATCAGCGACCGGTGGCAGCGCCAGGGAACAGCTTCCGCGCACATGATGGCCGCGGGTTTTTCAATAGCAGCTTCTATGAGCTGCTGCACAGCCGCGGAAAATTCCGGAGTCTGCATATAGTCAGCAAAGCCCTGAAACGAAGCATTCTTCCATCCGGTATTTGCTGAACCAGCATGTGCGTGCCGTAACCCGCCGAGGTTTTTCATCGGCATATACCTGATGTTGTGGCGGGAGAGCGTTTCACCAAGAGTGTCGTCATTAAACTGCGGGTTGTGCCGTGAACGGGGAATGGTTCGTACATCAACAACAAGCCGAATGGCATATATCTGCAGCAGATGAACAAATTCATCAAGGCTGTGGGTTGAATGGCCGAGCGTAAAGATTGTCATTCCAGGAGGCGACGCTTTTTCACTGAGCATGCTGCAGGCTGCTATATTTTATTTGCCTGAATCAGGGATATATTCTAAACTATAGTATTATCCGGAAACTGTAAATTATTATATTGAAGAAAGAGAAAGGAGTCAGCAGTATGTTCAAGAAAATTTCATCAGCAGTGTTAATTCTAATAGCCGGTGTTTCACTCTCATACGCCGGCGCGGGCCCGAATATACATGAGGGGAATTGGGAAATTACCAGCACCATGGAAATGGAGGGGATGCCCGCAGGGGGTGCGGTGCCCATGAAATACGCACAATGCCTCACCAGCAAAGACGCGGTCCCGAAGAACCCGGATACCGTCAAGGGTTGCACCATTAAAAACATGAAAGCAGAGGGTAACACGGTTACATGGACAATGCGCTGCGATGAGCAGGGGGCGACCATTGACGGCAGCGGCACTGTTACCTACAGCAGCGATACTATGCAGGGCACCATAAAGATGACACTCAATGATCCAGAGGGTGGAAAGATGCAGATGACCCAGCGCATGAGTGGCAAACGTATCGGCGACTGCAAACAGTGATATACCCTGATAATGTGAGGCGACAATCCACCGGGGATAATAATTTAGGTGACGTTATCCTCTTTTTTGACGATAAATATAGCCTGGGAAAAAACTACTTTTTCAACAACCTGATAGTACCAGCGGGAAATCATCAGCTCGCGTAAAAGGCAGGTAAACACAATATGAGCAGTCTGAAAGTTCATGCACTGCAGGGCGTCGCGATAACCGCGGCCCTGTACCCGTTCATCGGGGACCAGGCACTCACCGTAGGCCTGGCAAATGTATTTATCGATGTAGATCATGTTATCGAGTATGTCCGGGACACCGGGTCATATGATGTGCGCGGGGTATTCGCGTACAGCCATCTTATAGAGAAAAACCTGGATAAGAACTATCTCGTCCTCAGTGCCTTCCACACCATTGAATTTTTTATCCTCCTGCTCTGCCTGTCAATTTTGTTCCCGCCCCTGGTTTATGTAATCGCCGGCATGGCATTGCACATGGCCACGGATCTGTACCATATTGCCATTACTCTGCGTCAGCCATTTGCCCGGGCCTTTTCAGTCCTGGAATACCTCTACCGCAGCAGGAGCGACAGGTGTCTGACATCGGTGAGAGAACTGGTACGGCAGGATAACCTCAATGTAAGCGGGGTCAGTGACGTATACCGCTGGCTGCGGACGTGGCATTTAGCCTGAAAAACCTTCCCTGATTGATAGCACTGCTCACCGCACGCCCAGGCCTTCGCGGACAAAAATAGCACGCTGAATCTGTTGAAAGAGATACTGGTAGGTTGCGGGGTTTTCTATCACCAGCGACTGTTCTTTGCCTCCGGTGGTGGAAATTTTCTGTGTCCCCTTCTTGCCTGAAAAGCTGTACGTGCTGGGGGTCAGAGAGCCGCATTTGGTTATGGTGATCCGGTGGCGCACGGTCTTTTTGCCCCACGGCTCGATATGGGCGGTAAGCTGTTCCCACCGGGTCCACTCCGGGAGCGCTGTTTCAGCTTTCCGGACTTTTTTTATAAGGTTGTCGCGATAGGCTGCTTCCTGCTCTGCATACCAGTCTTCAGCAGGGCCGATGCTGTCCTGGCGCTTGAGTGAGCTTGCCTGGATAATACCGCTCTCCTTGTCCACCACATCAATCTGCCAGCCTTCATCCTGGAGAACTGAAAGGGTTGCAGAAAAAGCAGTAGCGAAATCACCGCTCAGCTCCCTGGTCTGCATGGCTGAGCGCTGCTGCGACGACAGGGGTGGAGGAGGTGCCAGCCTGCCGGTGCTGCCTACAAAACAGCCGTTCAGCAGGAGCACTGCAGAGAACACTATGCTCAAGAGCCAATAGGATGGTTGCTGTATCACTCTAGTCCCACGCTAAAACTGGGTGGCCATCATGCGATAATCCTTAACCACATCATTAGCGCCAAAGGTTAACATGAGGGTAAAGGTTGCGCTGCTCACCTGACCGGTATTGCTGCTTTTCCCTGCCGAGCCGCCTCCTGAGGCAACCCCGCCGACCGGCGTGCTCCCAGCGAGCCCTGCACCTGCGGCAGTCACGCTGCCGCCGGCATTCCATGCAGCAATCTCTGAAACGCTTGCCATGCTCTGCCGGTCATAGGTCCAGACTTCATTGCCGTCCCGGTCCCGGGTGATAATGTTCGGGGCACCGAATACGGAAAGTAAGTCTGCCTGGGTTGCTTTTCCCACCTTGACATACTTTTTAACCATGCCGGCGGTGAGGTTGCTTTTCTGTGCGCTGCTCTGCGGCAGTGCCGGTGATTGCGCCATGATACAGGCACTGGTACCGGCGGCCATACAGAGCAGTGCGAAAACAGCAGACAATTTATTGTGTGACATAATTCCTCCGGAAGCGATGAACCGTATTATTTTAACCACAGTCCCGATAGCCATCAGCGATCCTCTGAGTGCTGAGTTAAAAAAAGGCAATAGGCATAAGGCACAGGGGCGAAAAGGTGAGTCGGTGAATGGGTGAATCGGTAAATCGGAATTTCACCTTTTACCTTCCACTTTTCACTCATCACCCGCCTACGCCTAAAGCTACGGCGGACAAGCGAGTCACGGTTCGGCTGGCTCACCGCAAGCGAGCCCCGAGCCCCTAATTCCGAACACCGCTGAATGCTCTCTGTGGTTTTATATAGAGCTCCTATATTAAATTCACCATAAGAAAAAGGTCTGTCATTGTCAATCAAAAAGCTCCATGCCATCACGAACCATGTTGCAAAAAAAGAAATATGTTCTATATATATAAACAATACATTCAACTGCCGTCCCGCACATGAAAAAGAAAAAACAAGCTGCAGTTCCTGATGCCATTGACCGGCGTGAATTTTTAAAGCTTCTGGGATACTCCTCCCTGCTGCTCAGTGCTCCGCTTCTGCCCGGATGCGAAGATGCAGGTGTGAAGACACCCGGTTCGGTAGCGCTGGTAAAAAACTCTGATGATGCATACGCGCTGAAGCGGGCCATTCAGCTTATTGACGGACTTTCCTTTCTGAAGCCCGGCGACAGTGTGCTGCTTAAACTCGCCCTCAATTCCTCAAGCTCCTTCCCGGCGACTACCAGCCCTTTTGTGGTAAGTGTTTTGACTTCTTTGCTTAAAGAGCGGGGAGCTGGAGAGGTTCTGGTGGGAGATAAATCACCAAGCTGGCAGGACACCTTGAACTGCATGCAGGAAACAGGAATTCATGACGCGGCAGTCAGTGCCGGCGCCCGTATGGTAACTTTTGAAGATGAAGACATGATTGCCGTACAGCCGGAAAAAGCAACCCACTGGCCCAATGGCTTTTCCATGCCGAAGATTTTCAATGAAGTCGACCACATTATAGCGCTTCCCACCTTAAGAACTCATCAGATGGCCGGGTTCACCATGGGGATGAAGATTTTTGTCGGCGCGCTGCCCCAGGACGACCGGAACGCAATGCACCGTTCCCTGCAGTTTCTTGAGAGCATTGCCGAGATCAGCCTCGGTATAGCTAACGTGCGGCTTTCTCTGCTTGACGCGCGGCAGGGTTTTAACAGCGGCGGGCCTGATTCAGGAAACCTTATCGAGCCGGGCATCATGATAGCAAGTGCAAATCTTGCGGCGGCTGATGCCGTGGGCCTGGCCCTGTTGAAAGTCATAGGTACAACATCGGCATTAACAGCCATTGATGTCTGGGATCACCCGACTATCAGGCGGGGCATCCAGATTCACTCTCCGGGGCTCTCCGCTGCGACGCTTAAGCTCCTGTCCGAGGGCGTTGAGAACATTGCCGCGATAAAAGAACAATTGCATGTATAGCAGGGTCTGTGGCTCCTGCTCAAGATCATTAACCGGGTGCCGGCAGCCGGCACCCCTGTGTAAACCATAGCTATGAGGAGGATTGTATGCCGGGTATTGAATTTAATTTTGACGAACAGGCAGCAAATGTGGCGCCAGCGGTACGGATGCTTTTTCAAACCTACACTGATGTCATGCCCTATCCGCACAAATTTAACGATGCGCTCCTGAAAGCCCATCTTCAGGGCCTTGATTTTGCGGTAAAGCATAATCTCTGGAAAGAAAAAATAGAGCATGAAGCCTACATCCTGGGGCCGATTCTTGAGATGATCGGCGGATGGGTGAAGGAGCAGGGGCCGGAGAAAGGCCTTTGGGGAATTTTTGAGGCGAACTCATGCCACTATCAGCAGTTTGAAAAGATCGAAGTGCGTCCGGGTGAGCGCTTGCTGCAGTGCCCGTACAAGGAAATGCTTGAAATAGTAGGGTCGCTGGGAACCTTCAGCATCACCTGGGAAGATGTTCATCATAAGTGGTGTATTCCCCTGTGGAAGGCATTTGCCGCCAAAGTCGGGATCGAGATTGAGGTCTTTCCCGGTGAAACCTGCCGGGTATGCCTTAAGAAATAAGTGCCGTGCCAATGACTGGCGTAATGGAAAATCAGGATGACTGAACCAAGCCCGCGTGATTTTATTGCGAACCTGCGCTGCAGTATGGACTGGCGGGAAAAACTGCGCCTGCTGCTGAAGAATAACCTGCTCAAGCTTAAAAATTTCCAGAACTGCTGCAACCATCCGGGTGAGCCGGGTTGCTGAACACGCACTAAGCCAGAGCCCGGGCAGGGCTCTAAGAAAGGCGAGATATAATGCACTCTATTTCTTCATCCTTCGCAGTGATCAGCTTTTTACTGTTCATGGCAGTGTTCAGTTTCAGCGCCGGGAACCTCCGGGCTGAAGATGCAGGCAGCGTGTCGAACGAGCTGCAGGTGGTGGATCACGTTGAACTGTCCCGCTATTTGGGCGCGTGGTATGAAGTCGCCAGCATCCCGGTCTGGTTCCAGAAGGACTGTGCCGGCGGCACCAAAGCAACCTATACGCTCAATAAGGACGGGACGATCAGCGTGCTGAACCAGTGCTGCACCAAAGACGGGCAGAAAAAAGAGGCGCGGGGTCAGGCGTGGGTGGTGGACAAAAAGACCAACGCCAAACTGAAGGTGAGCTTTTTCTCGCTCTTTGGCTTCTGGCTGTTTGCCGGCGACTACTGGGTTATTGACCTCGGGCCGAACTATGAATATGCGGTTATCGGTCATCCCGGCCGCAGCATCGGCTGGATTCTCAGCCGCACCCCCGTGCTTTCAGAGGAGACCCTCAGAGGTATCGGTGAGCGGCTTATTGCAAAAGGATATAATTATTCTCAGTTCAAAATGACAAACCAGACTGATTCTGCATGCACCGCACCGTAATAAAAAATCTGCTCGCCTGCAGCCATTAATAATTCGCACCCACTGACGATGTAAAACTATACCCCATCATGAGGCTGGAAAAATTCAGCTGGATTTCTCCCTTTTGCCGATTATATAATGGGCGCCAAAAGGAGAATAAATTTCCTCTATAAATAACTATACCGTGCAGGAGAAATATTCATGGGAGCAGGGGCAATCCCCATAGATATTGAGAAAGTATTCAAAGAAAGAGCAAAAAATAAGCATAAGCTTACCGTCTATATGGCAGACGAGGGTTATGATGGTGAAGGTAAAATTGATGTATCGTTTTACGGCGGCGATCCTGTTTTTACCCCTCCCAAGCAGCAGCTGTTTGACTACAAGCTGGGTAAGCTGAGCAGGGAAAAGCTGCAGCAGCAGTATTTTAAATTTCTCGAGAACAGTTTTATTCAGTATCAATACACCTGGGATAAAATACTGGACAGCGGAAAAGTTGTGCTGGTATGTTCCTGCAATGCCGCGGGCAAAAACTGCCACCGGTATATCCTCGTTGATTTTCTGAAAAAGTTCGGCGCAGTATTCAAAGGCAAGCATAAAAGCTGATACCTTCTTTCCTCTGCAGTGAACCTGCAATCGTTCCCACCGCACGCAGCAGAAAGAATTTTATCCTCAAGAAAATCTTCCAGAAAACGATTATATAAGACCAATTGTACGGCTGGTGAAAAGGAACCTGGCAGAACATTGCATACTATTGCGGGAGGTGCACGATGGCGTTACTGGATACTATCTTCAAACAGGCAGTTGAAATGAAAGCTTCCGATGTTCACGTCACGCCGGGAGAGCCCTTTATCGTCCGCCAGTGCGGCTGCCTGCGTAAATTAAACGGAGAGGCGCTTGCCGCTGAGAAGTGCCGGGAGCTGATACTTGAGATCCTTGACCAGCAGCAGCAGGAGCGGTTTGCCGAGGACCTGCAGCTTGACTTTGCCTACGCGATTCCCGAGCTGGGCCGCTTCCGCGGCAGCGCGCTTATGCATCGGGACGGCGTGGGAGCGTCATTCCGTATCATCCCGCCGCGGATCCCTGCTTTGGAGGCGCTGGGCCTTCCAGAAGTAGTCAGGAAGGTGCTGGATAATCACCAGGGCCTTATTTTAGTGACCGGCGCTACCGGACACGGCAAGTCAACCACCCTTGCCGCCATGATTGACTATATTAATGAAAACCGCCCCCACCACATTCTCACCATAGAAGACCCCATTGAATTCATTCATCCCCTGAAAAAGGGCGTGGTTAATCAGCGGCAGCTGGGCACTGACACCTTGAGCTATGCCAATGCGTTGCGCGGGGCGTTACGCGAGGACCCGGATGTTATCATGATCGGCGAGCTCAGGGACCTTGAAACCATATCGCTTGCCATATCTGCTGCCGAAACCGGTCATCTGGTTATCGGCACTCTGTCCACTTCCACCGCTCCCAAGACGGTTGACCGGATTATCGATTCCTACCCGCCGGAGGAGCAGAACCAGATACGCGCCATGCTTTCTGAATCGCTCAGAGCAGTGCTCACGCAGAAACTTATTCCCCGGGTGGATGGCAACGGCATGGCGCTTGCGGTTGAGGTGCTCATCTGCACCCTGCCGATGGCAAATCTCATGCGGGACGGCAAAACCTTTCAGATTCCGTCCATGATGCAGACCGGAAAAGGTGTGGGCATGCAGACCATGGACGATGCGCTCATGGCCCTGTTAAAAGCCGCAACCATCAGCGCCCGGGACGCATATATGTACGCGCAGAGCAAACAGGCATTCAAACCCCTGTATGACAGAGAAATAAAAAACGCCGCCGGTCCGCTTATGACTTCAGGCTTTAATGTTTAAGCATCGGGAAACGGAGAGGTTATCAGATGGCACAGATAGATGCACTTTTCAGGGAGATGAAGGAGCGGGGAGCAAGCGACCTGCATATGGTCATAGGCTTTCCGCCGCTTCTCAGAATGCGCGGAGACCTGGTGCCGACGCAGCACCCGGTCCTGACGCCGGAATCCAACCGGGATATCCTGTACGAAATTCTTTCCGCAGAGCAGCAGTCCCATCTGGAGAAAAACCGGGATTTGGATCTTGCCTATGAGGTTGCGCAGCTTGCCCGGTTCCGCTGCAACTTTCTCCATCAGCAGCGCGGCCTTGGGGCGGTGTTTCGCATTATCCCCACTGATATCATGACTGTCGAGCAGCTGGGCCTTCCCGCGGTGGTAAAGGATATTGCCATGCTGAAGCAGGGGCTGGTGCTCGTTACCGGGCCAACCGGAAGCGGCAAGTCAACCACCCTTGCCGCCATCATCAATTATATCAATGAAATTCGTGAAGCCCATATTATCACCATCGAAGACCCCCTTGAATTTGTCCACCCCAATAAGAAGTGCCTGATCACCCAGCGGGAGATCGGCACCCATGCCCGCAGTTTTGCCGATGCCCTGCGGGTAG
>Ga0209253_10001291_pt1 | contig 21995 bp, 20 predicted proteins | sample FrelakmetBRP12BR_FD_187145 | JGI IMG/M metagenome (GOLD analysis project Ga0209253, IMG submission 187145) | Freshwater lake sediment microbial communities from the University of Notre Dame, USA, for methane emissions studies - BRP12 BR (SPAdes)... | ecosystem: Environmental > Aquatic >...
CGGAGAAGCCGGTCCTGAAGTGGCTCGGCACCGCCACGGCCAGGGACATGGCCACGCTGCTCGCCGACGGCGAGCGGGCGGTGAAGGGCGGCTCCGGCGAGACGCCGGCAGCGCTCCTGGCGCGCGCCGACCGCGCCGACGCCGCCGGCCACCGGGAGGAGGCCATCCAGCTGTGGCGCCAGGCGCTCGAGAAGGGCGGTCCGAGGTGGGAGCGGCGCGCCCGCGTGCTCGAGTCGCTGGCGCTCGGGCTCCAGGCGGCGCACCAGTACCAGCCCTGCGCGGAGCTGGCCCGCGAGCACGCGCCAGGGATGGCCCGGGGCCAGTCCTTCGCGAACGTCGTCTCGGTGGGGCTCTCCTGTGCGCTCTCGGCGGACGACGCCCCGTGGGCCAAGGCGGCCGTGGCGGCGCTCGAGCCGCTCGCCGACGAGGCGGTGAGGCTCCCGGGCGTGCTGGCCGACGACCGCGCCGGGCTCTTCGAGGGGCTCGTCGAGGCGCGGAAGGAGGCAAGGGACGAGTCCGGGGCCAAGAAGGTCGCCGAGGCGTGGTGGGGCTTCCTCGTGGCCGAGCGGGCCCGGGGCCGGACGCCCGAGTCGCTGGCCATGCTCGACTCCTGGATCGTCGGCGCCGCGCTGGCGCTTGGACAGCCGGGACGCGCCATCCCGCTCCTCCAGGCGTCGGAGAAGGCGCTGCCCAAGGACTACAACCCGCCCTACCGGCTGGCGGCGCTCTACCTGGAGGAGAGCCGGCTCCCCGAGGCGCTGGCCTCGTGCGAGCGGGCGCTGGGGCTGGCCTACGGGCCGCGGAAGCTGCGGGTCCTGTCGCAGCTCGCGAGCATCCAGGAGGCGCGTGGCGACCCGGCGGCAGCCCGCCGGGCCCTGGAGGACGCCATCGCCTTCGCGGCGACGCTTCCGGTGGCGCAGCGCAGCGACCGGCTGGTGGAGCGGCTCCAGGCCCGGCTCGCCAAGCTCGGCGGGAGCTAGTGGGCGGCTCGGGACGGGATGGCGCAGGGCTCGTTCGCGCAGTCCGGGCTCGGCGGCCGCTCCCGACGACCGCCGTGGGGCCCGCGGGCGAGCAGACGCCTCGGCCCCGGGCAACCCGCGGCCAGGTCCCGAGCAGGGCCGTGGCCGCGAGCGGCGACCGAGCGGCGAGGCGCGAGAGGCGCCGCCGCACCGCGACTACTTGACCAGGATGCCGGACTTCGCCAGGTCGGCGACGAGCGAGGCGGCCACCGAGCTTGCCGCCTGCTGGGCGCTCGAGAAGTTGAAGGTGTTGGAGTTTCCGCTCCAGACGAGCTTCTCGCTCGCCACGCCGTAGACGTTCGTCTCGGCCTGGACGGTGACGTCCTCGCTGTAGTAGCCGGGCGAGTACACCGCGCCGTAGCCGTAGCCATAGGCGCCGTACCAGCCTCCGTAGTAGGGGGCAGGCGGCACGTAGGCCACCGAGGGCGGGTTGTACTGCACGGAGGTCTGCTTGTTGAGGCGCATGACCACCACCAGCTGCACGTCGTTCTCCTTCACGTACTGTGTCACCTTCTCCTTGTCGAGCGCCCCCGGGGGGAAGATGCCGGCGGCGGTGGCGGCCTGTACCCCCTTCGAGACGAAGGCCCGGGCGACCTCGTTCTCGAAGGTGACCGCGTACTGCTGGTTGGGGATGATGGCCACCACGAAGATGCGCTTCACGGGAACGGCCACGTAGTTCGGGTCCCGCCACACCTGCACCATGCTGGTGGAGGCGCAACCGGAGAACAGGAGGGGCAGCGCAAGGGCCGAGGCAAGGAGCAATCGCTTCATCGGGATTCCTCTCGGGGGTATCGGGACAGCCGGTATCCTAACGCGCCACCCCGGCGGAGTCTGCGACCAAGAAGGATCAGGGCGAGGAATGCCGGCAGGGTCGCCCCGCCCCCCGTCGAGGCGCACCCGGACGCCGCGGGGGGCTTCTCCGGCGTCGTCGCCGGCGGCGCGCTCCCGGGCGGGCCCAGGCGGACGACGCGCCCGTCGAGGACCGCCAGGTACGCGGCGCCGTCCGGGCCGAGCCGGATCGCGGTGGGGGTGCCGGTGATCTGCGCCAGGTCGGCGCGCGGGCTGCCGGGCAGGGGGGCGACGCCGTCCCTGGCGCCGTTCAAGCCCAGCGACCAGATCTTGCCGTTCGTGCAGTCACCGAAGACGTAGCGGCCGCGCACCGCGGACGGCCAGGTCGCGCCATCGACGATGGCACCGCCGAGGATGCAGCCACACTGCCCGTCGAGGCCGGCCACCGTGCCGTGCGAGCAGGAGTAGACCGGGTCCACGCAGTCACCGGTGTCCGGCAGGACCTCGCGGCAGCGGGAGGCGGGGTATCCGGCGCCGCCTTCGCGGAACGGCCAGCCGTGGTGGCGCCCCCCCTTCACGACGTCGATCTCCTCGTAGCTGACCTCGCCGACGTCGCCCACCCAGAGGTGGCCGGTGGTGGGGTCGAACCAGAGGCGGAAGGGGTTTCGGAACCCCCAGGCCCAAAGGTCGGGGCGCGGCGGCGCCGGCGCGGTGGCGGAGATGGCGACGCCGCACGAGGCCCCGCAGGCGGTGGCCTGGGCGACGCCCACGAGCGGGTTGTCGACCGGGATCGAGCCGTCGAGGTTCACGCGCAGGATCTTCCCGTTGCCGTTCGAGAGGCAGGTGCCGAACCAGTTGCTGATGCTGCCGCCAGGGGGCGCGCCGGAGTTGCAGCCGGTGTCCCCGACCCCGACGTAGAGCAGGCCGTCCGGGCCGATGGCGAGGCCCCCGCCGTCGTGGTTGGCCGGGCCGCGCAGGCCGCGGACCAGCACCTTCTCCGAGGCGGCGTCCAGGGTGCCGTCGGCCTTCAGCGTCGCCGAGACCACCCGGTGGCGGTCGAGGTCGGTGCCGCCCGCCGCCCCCGAGGCCGAGTAGTAGAAGAACAGCCGTCTGCTGGTCGCGAAGGCGGGGTCGACCGCCACGCCCAGCAGCCCCTTCTCGCTCCCGGTGTCGACGGAGAACGTGCCGGCGGTGGTCACCGTGCCATCGGTGGCGCGGAGCTTCACCGCGCCGCCCTTCTCGACGATCACCGCGCGCCCGTCGGCCAGGAAGGCGAGGTCGGTCACCGGGCCGAGGCCGGTGGCCCAGTCGCCGATCTGGAGGCTCGCCTCCAGGCCGGGAGCGACGGCGTCGCCGGCGGCGCGGGCGGGAAGGAGCGTGGCGGCCGCCAGCACGAGCCACGAGGCGATCCAGGCAACCCGGAGCGGCGGGGTCGCCGGTGACGGCGGCAGGCGAGGGAGGACCGGGATCGGGGCGAGGGAGCGCAGGCGCATGGGAATACCTCCGGCGAGGGTTCCTAGCGCCGCGGCCTGCGGCGCGCTCCCGGGAGGCAGGCCTACATCGGCGCCACGGTGGGCCGCCGTCGGGCGATGTGCGGAAGCCCTGGCCTCGGAGACGCCGAGCGGGTCCGCCCTAGGGGATCCGGTAGCGGAGCAGCTTCACCTCCAGGGGGCCGTTCCACAGTCGGTGCGAGGACTCGGGCCGCAGACCCAGCTCCCGCTCCAGCAGCGGATTGCCTGCGAGCAGCACCGCCCGCCAGCCGTGGAACTCCCGCAGCGCCGCGCCCAGGCCGCGGTAGAAGCCGCCCAGCTGCAGCGGGCGGGTCCCGAGCCGCTCGCCGTAGGGTGGGTTGGAGCAGACCGTCCCCTCCCGCGCGGGAGGCGCGATCTCCCGGGCGTCGCCCTCGGCCACCTCGACGTCGGCCGCCACGCCCGCCGCGGCGGCGTTGCGGCGGGTGGCCTCGACCGCCCGGGGCGAGGCGTCCCGGGCCCATATGGGCGCCGGGGCGCGGGGGCGCGCCGCGGCGCGCGCTTCCTCCTTGAGCCGGTCCCAGGCCGACTGCAGCGCGCCCCGGTAGCCGGGCCAGCGCTGGAAGGCCAGCGGTCGGCGCAGCCCCGGGGCCAGGTCGCGGGCCGCGAGCGCCTGCTCGATGGCCAGCGTTCCCGAGCCGCACATGGGGTCGAGGAAGGGCCGGTCGTGCTCGACGCCGCCGAGCAGCAGGACCGCCGCGCCCAGCGTCTCCTTGAGGGGGGCGTCGGTCATGGCGACGCGGTACCCGCGCCGGTGGAGCGGCTCGCCGGCCAAGTCCAGGGAAAGCTCCCCCTCGCCGCGCGAGAGGTGCAGGACGATGCGGACGTCCGGGTCGCGCACGTCCACGTCCGGGCGCGCGCCCAGCCGGGCACGGAGCACGTCCACCACCGCGTCCTTCACCTTGAGCGCAGCAAAGCCGGTGTGCGTCAGCTCCGGCGTGGAGCCGGAGGCCTCGACGGCGAGAGTCGTGCGGGCGGTCAGCCACTCGGTCCAGTCCACCCGGCTCGCCCCTTCGTAGAGCGCGGCGGCGTCGGGGGCCGGGAAGCGGGCCAGCGGAAGGAGCACCCGCATGGCGGTGCGCGACCAGAGGCAGGCGCGCATTCCGTCCTCGATCGTGCCCTGGAAGGTCACGGCGCCGCGGGCGCCCTTCACGCCTCGGAAGCGGAGCGCCGAGAGCTCGCGCCGCAGCGCCCCCTCGGTGCCGCGAGCGCAGGTCGCGAGCAGGTTCACGGCGCGCTTCCCGGGGTGGGGACCACAGCCGCCCGCCACCCGTCCTTGCCGGCACGCTTCACCTGGTACATGAGGTCGTCCGCGCGCCGGATCATCTCCTCCACCGTCGCGGGCGGGGCGAGGAAGGTCACCACGCCCATGCTGAAGGTGACGCCCTGGCCGCGGGCGGCGAGCGCCTCGCGCAGTCGGCCCCGCAGGCGCGCCGCCAGCGCCACCGCGCCCGGGCCGTCGATCTCGGGCAGGAGCACCCCGAACTCGTCACCGCCGAGCCGCGCCACCGTGTCGCTGGTGCGCACCGCCTCCCGCAGGGCCGCGCCGACCGCCGCCAAGACGCCGTCCCCACCGACGTGGCCGAGCCGGTCGTTCACCGCCTTGAAGTCGTCACAGTCGAGGTAGACGAGCGAGAGCGGGCGGCCGTGGCGGCGGGCCCGCTCCAGCTCCAGGGTGCCGGCCTCCTCGAAGGCGCGCCGGTTGGCGGTGGCGGTGAGCAGGTCGGTGCGGGCCGCCAGCTGCTCGAGGAGGAGCCGCTTCTTGAAGGCGTCGAGCACGGCGGCGAGCAGCAGGAACACGCCGAGCTGCTGCGCCGCGTTCCAGGCCAGGACCGGCATCGCCAGCCGCGCGCCGCCGAGCCCAGCGGCGCCCACCGCGCCGATGGCCGCAGCCAGCGAGAGGGCCGCGCCGACGCCGAGCCCGGCGTAGAAGGCACCGAGCCCGATGGGGGCGAGGTAGAGGAGGGTCAGCTCGACGCCCGGGCCGGTCCGGAGGCTCGCCGCGAAGACCAGCAGCACCAGGGCCGCGGCGATGGCCGAGGCCCCGCCCGGGGAGACCCCGTGGAGCCACTCCCGCACCTCGCGGCGCAGCTCACCCACGGCGGCCCCCGCGCGCAGCCCGCCGCCGCCCCCTCCGTCGCGACCCGCCGCCGTGGCCCGCCCCTCCGCGCCCGACGTCTTGCGGGCCGCTCCAACAGACCCCTCCCGGGGCCCGCCGTCAAGGGTGGGCGGCCGTCTCCGGCAGCGCCACCACCTCGACGCGCCGGTTGCCGGCCCGGCCTCGCGCCGTGAAGTTCGGCAGGAGCGGCGCGTCGCCCCCGCGCCCGGTCCAGGAGAGCCGCTCGCGGGGAACACCCAGCTCCACCAGCCGCTCGCCGGCCGCCTCCGCCATCGCCAGCGAGAGGCGCGCGTCCTCGTCGGGACGGCTGCTCGAGTCCACGAACCCCTCGATGCGGACGCGTACCGCCGGTGATGCCCGGATCGCGCCGGCCAGGTCCTCCAGGCCGGCGTCGCGCGCCATGCGCGCGCTGCGTCCCTCGAAGGCGACGCCATCGACGGCGAAGCGCTCGCGGGCCCCGAGGCGCCAGGCCCACTCCGCCTGCCGGGCGGTCGCCGGGGGAGGGGAAGACGCGGGCGCGAGCCGGGGCGTGGCGGAGGCGTCCGTCGCGGAGGGCGGGGGGACGGAGGCCGCCGGAGGGGACCCCCGCGCCCCGCCCCGCAGGGCGGCCTGGCGCATCAGCCAGAGCCGGTCCGGGTCGAAGCAGCCGTGCGGCGGGAGCGGGCCGCCCAGCAGCGCCATGGCCTCGCGGCCGGCCTGGGCCGCGGCGCGGCGCACGGCGACGAGCGGCCGCTCTGCGCCCTGCGGCACCACCGGCGCGGTGGCGAGCATCAGCAGGTCCCTCGAGCCGGTGAGCGACAGGCGCAGCGTCACCGTCAGCGTCGGCCGGGTGCTGCGGCTGCGCCCCTCGACCGCTCCGTAGAGGACGCCGTCCGCGCCCAGGACGTCACCGAGCTCGATCGCCAGGCTCGGCGGGACGCCGCTGGCGAGCTCGAGCGAAGTGCCCTCGAACACCGAGCGCAGGTCCGCCTCCGAGAGCAGGCGCTCGCGGTCGGCGCCGGCGAAGGAGACGAGCGCCTGGTTGGCGGCCGCGGCGGCCTCGGGGAGATCGGAGGCGTTCTCGAGCGGCGCCACCAGCAGGCAGCGCACCGCGCGGCGTTCGGTGGTCCCTGCCGGCGGCGGTGCGGCGTGGGCCAGGGGGGGAGCGGCCAGGGCGGCGAGGGCGAGGAGGGCACGGGAGAGGTGCATGACCCCCCGATGGTAGCCCATTGCCCGGTCGGGTCGTAAACCCAGAGTCAAGGGACGCGGCGGGGGAGATCGACCCACATCCGACTCTTTTCACCTACCCGTCGCGGGTCGGACACGGACTCGTCACCCAGGAATGGATTATGACTGCTTCGTGGCGACGATCCTGGTGGTGGACGACGAGCGAGACCTCGTCAGCCTGTTGGACTTCAACCTGCGGCAGGCCGGCTTCGAGACGGTGCTGGCGGCGAACGGGGAGCAGGCCTTGCAGGCGGCGCGCCTGCGGGCGCCGGACCTGGTCCTGCTCGACCTGATGCTTCCCGATCTGCCCGGCACCGAGGTCTGCCGACAGCTGAAGAGCGACCCGCGCACCAGGGCCGTGCCGGTGGTGATGCTCACGGCCCGGGGCGAGGAGCTCGACCGGGTGGTGGGCTTCGAGCTGGGCGCCGACGACTACGTGGTGAAGCCCTTCAGCATGCGCGAGCTGACGCTCCGGGTGAAGGCGGTCCTGCGCCGCGCCAGCCAGCCGCGAGGGGACCGCCCCCCCCCCTCGGTAGGCCCCATCCGCGTGGACGTGGATGCCCACCGCTGCCACATCGCCGGCGAGGAGGTGGAGCTGACGCCACTGGAATTCCGGCTCCTCACCACGCTGATGGCGCGGCTCGGCCGCGTCCAGTCGCGCGAGCGGCTCCTCACCGACGTCTGGGAGATGTCGAGCGAGGTGGAGACCCGCACCGTCGACACCCACGTGAAGCGGCTCCGCGAGAAGCTGGGGCCCGCCCGCGACCTGCTCGAGACGGTGCGCGGCGTGGGCTACCGGCTGATGGACCCGGCCGACCGGAGCTAGGCCGTGTCGATGTTCCGCGACCCCGTGGCGGCCGCCGTGCGCGAGCTCGAGATCGAGCTCGCCGGGGGCCGGCGCGCCGACCTGGAGCCGGCCGTCGAGACCCTGGGCGTCCTGCTGCTGGAGCGCGAGGCGCGGCTCCGCGCGCTCGAGCGCGAGCAGCCGGAGCGGGAGCTGCTCGCCGCCATCCCCGACGCGGCCGGCCTCCTCGCCCGCGATGGCCGGGTCCGGGCCGCCAACACGGCCCTGGAGAGCCTCGCGCCCGGCGGCCGCGCCATCGGGCTCACCGTCCTGGAGCTCACCCGCAGCGGCGAGCTGGCCGAGGGCGCCCGGCGGGCGCTGGAGGGGACGGCGAAGCGGCTCGAGGCGGAGCTCGGGCGCCGGACCCATCTCGTGCACCTCGCGCCGCTGGTGCGCGGCGAGGTCCTTCTGCTCATGCGCGACGTCACCGAGACGCGCATGGTCGAGGCCACGCGGCGCGACTTCGTCGCCAACGCGAGCCACGAGCTGCGCACGCCGGTGACCGCCATCGCCGGCGCCGCGGAGACCCTGCTGGCCGGAGCCATCGAGGATCCGGCCCAGGCGCGCACCTTCGTGGACATGATCGCCAGGAACGCCGATCGGCTGGCCCAGCTCACCCGCGACCTGCTCGACCTCTCCCGCATCGAGTCGCGGGAGTGGACCATCCGGCTCGAGGCCGTGGACGCGGCCGTCGTGGCCGGGAAGGCCGTGGAGCTCTGCTCGGACGCCGCGCGCCGCAAGCAGACCGAGCTCCGCAACGACCTGCCGGCCGGGCTCGCCGTCCAGGCCGATCCCCGAGCGCTCGAGCAGGTGCTCGTGAACCTGCTCGACAACGCCGTGAAGTACACGCCGGAGGGCGCCCGCGCGGTGGTCTCGGCGGAGGCCGACGACCGGTTCGTGACCCTCTCGGTCGCCGACGACGGGCCGGGCATCGATCGCCACCACCTGGCCCGAATCTTCGAGCGCTTCTACCGGGTGGACTCCGGCCGCTCCCGCGAGTCCGGAGGCACGGGGCTCGGGCTGGCCATCGTGAAGCACCTCGTCCAGGCGCAGGGGGGCGAGGTCGGGGTCGAGAGCGGCTCCGGCGGCACCCGCTTCCTGGTGAGGCTTCCCCGGGCGGCACGCTGAAGCGCCGGAACGCCATGTTTGCGCTGCCGTCACCGGTCCGTCACCTGCGGCCACTAGATCGTGAGCGCTCAGGACACGTCCCGAAAGGATGAACGACATGAAGAAGCCCGTCCTCGCCGCGCTCGCCGCCGCCCTCGCCACGGCCGCGTCGGCCCAGACCCTCATCAACGGGGCGGGCGCGACGTTCCCGTACCCGCTCTACTCGAAGTGGTTCTCGGACTACACCAAGGTGAACACCGCCGTTCGCTTCAACTACCAGTCGATCGGCTCGGGCGGCGGCATCAACCAGTTCACCGCCGGCACCGTGGACTTCGGCGCGACCGATGCCCCGATGAACGCCGACCAGCTCGCCAAGGTGCCCGACGCCATCCACGTCCCGATGGTGCTCGGCGCGGTGGTCATCACCTACAACGCCCCCATCGAGGGGCTCCGGCTCACCCAGGCGCTCGTCGCCGACATCTTCCTCGGGAGGATCAAGAAGTGGAACGACCCGGCCATCGCCGCCGTGAACCCGTCCACCAAGCTGCCCGACGCGAACATCACCGTGGCCCGGCGCTCCGACGGCTCGGGCACGACCTACGTCTTCACCGACTACCTCTCCAAGATCTCACCGGAGTGGAAGGAGCAGGTGGGCACCGGCACGAGCGTGAGCTGGCCCGTCGGGCTCGGCGGCAAGGGCAACGAGGGCGTGACCGGCCTCGTGAAGCAGACCCCCGGTGCGATCGGCTACGTCGAGCTCGTCTACGCCAACCAGAACAAGCTGGCGAAGGCGATCCTGCAGAACAAGGACGGCAACTTCGTGGCGCCGACGCTGCAGGCCACCTCCGCGGCCGCCGCGGGCGTGGCGATTCCCGAGGACTACCGGGTTTCGCTGACGAACGCGTCTGGCAAGGATGCGTGGCCCATCGCCGCCTTCACCTGGCTGCTCGTCCACAAGGACACCAGGGACCCGGTGAAGGGCGAGGCGGTCGCGAAGTTCCTGTGGTGGGCGGTTCACGAGGGCCAGGCCACGGCCGCGTCGCTCGAGTATGCGCCGCTGCCCAAGCCCGTGGTGGTGATGGTCGAGAAGACCATCCGGTCGCTGCAGGTGCAGGGGAAGCCTGTCTCCATTGCCTCCGCCCACTGACACCGTGGCGCTGACGCCGGCTGGCACGACGGCCCGGGCGGGAGTCTCCAACCTCGGGGACCGCACCTGGGCCGCCGCGCTCGTCGTCTTTGGCGGCGCGGTGATGGTGATCGCCGGGCTCATCCTCCTCGAGCTCGGCCGGGAGTCGGCGCCGGCGTGGCAGAGGATCGGCTTCCTCCGCTTCCTCGTCTCGAGCGACTGGGACCCGGTCCAGGAGAAGTACGGCGCCCTGCCTTTCATCTACGGCACCCTGGTGACGAGCGCCATCGCGATCCTCGTCGCGGTGCCGGTCTCGGTGGGGCTCGCCCTGTTCCTGTCGGAAATGGGGCCCAGGAAGCTCCGGCGTCCGGTCGCCTTCGCGGTCGAGGTGCTTGCGGCCATTCCCAGCGTGATCTTCGGACTGTGGGGGCTCTTCGTGCTCGTCCCCTGGCTGCGGACGACGGTCGAGCCCGCCCTGCAGTCGGCCTTCGGGTTCCTGCCCCTGTTCCAGGGACCGCCCATCGGCCTCGGCTACCTCGCCGCCGGGCTGATCCTGGCGGTGATGATCCTGCCCACGATCTCGTCGGTGACGAACGAGGTGCTGAAGACGGTCCCCCTGGCGCTGAAGGAGGGGGCGCTCGCGCTCGGGGCGACCCGCTGGGAGGCCATCCGCATGGCGGTGCTCCCCTACGCGCGCCCGGGCATCGTGGGAGCCGCCCTGCTCGGGCTCGGCCGGGCGCTCGGGGAGACGATGGCCGTCACCATGGTGATCGGCAACTCGCCGGAGATCCACGCCTCGCTCTTCGCCCCGGGCTACTCCCTCCCGGCGGTGATCGCGAACGAGTTCGCGGAGGCGACGTCCGACGTCTACGTGGGAGCGCTGGCCGCCCTCGCGCTCGTGCTCTTCGGCGTCACCCTGATCCTGAACGCCGCTGCGCAGCTGCTCCTGCAAGCCGTCGCTCGCGGCCCGAGGCGAGCGTGAGGTCGGTGCGCTGGCGCGGGTTCGTCAACGTCGTCTGGACCGTGATCTGCGGCCTGGGGGTGGTCTTCGCCGTCGTGCCGCTCGCCTCGCTGCTCTGGCTCGTCGTCTCGCGCGGGGTCGCGGGGCTCACCCCCTCGTTCTTCGTGAGCCTTCCGACCCCGGTCGGCGAGCCGGGCGGCGGCGTCGGCAACGCCATCGCCGGCACCTTCCTGCTCGTGGGGCTGGCGAGCGTCGTGGCCCTCCCGGTCGGCATCGGCGCCGGGGTCTACCTCGCCGAGAAGGGGGACGGCAAGGCCGGCAAGCTCGTCCGCTTCACGACCGAGGTCCTCTCCGGCGTCCCGTCCATCGTCATCGGCATCGTCGCCTACGGACTGGCGGTGGTGCCGATGAAGCGCTTCTCCGCGCTCGCCGGCGGCCTCGCCCTGGCGCTCCTCATGGTCCCGACCCTCGCGCGCTCCACCGAGGAGTTCGTCCGCCTCGTCCCGGGGGCGCTGCGCGAGGCCTCGCTGGCGCTGGGCGTGCCGGCCTGGCGGACGAGCCTCCTCGTCGTGCTGCGCACCGCGGCCGGAGGGATCATCACCGCGGTGCTCCTCGCCGTCGCCCGGGCCGCGGGAGAGACCGCGCCGCTGCTCTTCACCGCGCTCAACAACCAGTACTGGAACTTCCGCCCCGACCAGCCCACGGCGTCGCTCACGGTGCAGATCTTCAACTACGCGATCAGCCCCTACGAGGACTGGCACGCGAAGGCGTGGACCGCGGCCCTGGTGCTGCTGATCCTCGTCGGCGCCCTGAACCTGTTGGCACGCATCCTGGCGAGGAACAAGATGATGGAAGGTGCCTGATGACACCCGCCCCGGAGCTGGCCGTGAACCGCGAGGTCGACGAGCAGAAAGCGCCCAAGGAAGACCCCGGCGGCAGGGTCGCGCCCGAGGGCGCGAGGGCAGGTCCCACGCCGCCCCGGCCCTCGGTGGCCCCGCCACGCCCGACGTCGTCCGCCGGCGCCTCGGAGAGGGAGCAGCCGAAGCTCACCATCGAGCACCTGAACGCCTACTACGGAAGCAACCACGCCCTCCACGATGTGAGCCTCCTCGTCCCGCCGCGGAGCGTGATGGCGGCGATCGGCCCTTCGGGATGCGGCAAGTCCACCTTCCTCCGCTGCCTGAACCGGATGCACGAGCTCGTCCCCGGGGCGCGGGCCGAGGGCCGGCTCCTCCTCGACGGCCAGGACCTCCTCAGCCGGGAGGTCGACCCCGTCGTCCTCCGGCGACGCGTGGGCATGGTCTTCCAGCGGCCGAACCCGTTCCCCACCATGTCGGTCCGCGACAACGTCGCGGCCGGCCTGAAGCTGAACGGCGCCAAGGGCAAGCACGAGGAGATCGTGGAGCGCACGCTGCGCCAGGCGGCGCTCTGGGACGAGGTGAAGGACCGGCTCGACTCGAGCGCGCTGGGCCTCTCCGGTGGCCAGCAGCAGCGCCTCTGCATCGCGCGGGCCCTGGCGGTGGAGCCCGAGGTCCTGCTCATGGACGAGCCGGCGAGCGCCCTCGACCCCATCGCCACCGCGAAGATCGAGGACCTCATCCACGAGCTGAAGGCGAAGTACACGATCGTGATCGTCACGCACAACATGCAGCAGGCGGCGCGCGTCTCCGACCAGACGGCCTTCTTCTACATGGGCGACCTCATCGAGGTGGGGCCGACCGAGAAGATCTTCACCAACCCCGCCGAGCAGCGGACCGAGGAATACGTGACCGGAAAGTTCGGGTAAGCCATGGCCCCCCAGACCCACACCGACAAGGTCTTCGACAGCGAGCTCGCGCTGCTGCGCGACAAGCTCCTGGAGATGGGCGGCAAGGTCGAGGCGGCGCTCGCCGGGAGCGTGCGCGCCCTCATCGAGCGGGACAGCCCTCTTGCGGAGAAGGTGCAGATCCAGGACCGCGAGATCAATCGCCTCGAGGTCGAGATCGACGAGATGTGCGCCCGGACCCTGGCGCTCCGGCAGCCGGCCGCCAGCGATCTGCGCTTCATCACCACCGCGCTCAAGATCGTGGTGGACCTGGAGCGCATGGGAGACCTGGCCGTGAACATCGCCGAGCGGGCGGTCGAGCTGAACCAGTCGCCGCCGCCGCGCCCCTTCCACGACCTGGTGACGCTCGCCGACCTTTCCGAGGCCCAGCTCAAGAAGGCGCTCGACGCCTTCGTGGAGAAGGACGTCCGGAAGGCCGAGGAGGTCATGCAGGGCGACGACCTTCTCGACGCGCTCTACCAGAAGCTCTTCAACGACCTGCTCACCTACATGATGGAGGATGCGCGGGTCATCCGGCGGGCCACCAACGTCATGTTCGCAGCGAAGCAGCTCGAGCGCTTCGGCGACCACGCCATCAACCTGGCGGAGATGGTGGTCTACATGGTGCGCGGCACCGACGTGCGCCACCCGCAGAGCCGGAACCTCCCGACCCGGCCGGGGTGAGGGGTCGGGGCTGCCGGCGCCGGTCCGGTCCGGCGCCGCACATGGGCGAGCCGGCAGCGCGCCCGGCGCCTAATATCCCCGCCCATGGCCCACCCGCCCCTGGCCCTCCTCGCGCTCGCGGCCCTGGCCGCCGACCGCCCCTTCGCGGAGCTCCCCTACACGCCCGGGCTGGACCCCACCGCGATGGACCGCGCGGCCGATCCGTGCGTCGACTTCTACGCCTTCTCCTGCGGAGGGTGGCAGAAGCGGAACCCCATCCCGGCCGACCAGTCGACCTGGAGCGTATACGGCAAGACCGCCACCGAGAACCTGCAGTTCCTCTGGGGGCTGCTGGAGGCCGCGGCGGCGAAGCCCGACGCGGAGCGGTCCGCGGCGGAGCGGAAGGTGGGGGACCACTTCGCGGCCTGCATGGACGAGAAGGCGGTCGAGAAGGCCGGCGCCGCGCCGCTCGGCGCCGACCTGGCCGCCATCGAGGCGCTCGCCAGCAAGGAGGACATGGCGCGGCTCGTCGGCCGGCTCCACCTCTCGGTGGACGGGGGGATGCTCTTCGGCTTCAGCAGCGAGCAATCCTTCGAGAACTCCAACGAGGTCGTGGCCTGGGTCGCGGCCGGCGGCCTCGGGCTCCCCGACCGCGACCTCTACGTGAAGGACGACGCCCGCTCGGTCGAGGTCCGCAAGGCCTACGTCGCCCACGTGGCCCAGATGCTCCGGCTCTCGGGTCTGCCGCCGAGGACGTCCGCCGCGGGCGCGACGACGGTGATGCGCATCGAGACGGCACTCGCCAGGGCCGCGCTCACCCGCGTCGAGCGGCGCGACCCGAAGAAGGTCTGGCACCGGACCCCGGCGGCTGATCTCGCCAAGGCGGCGCCGTCGTTCCGGTGGAGCGACTACCTGGCGGTGTCGGGCGCACCGACCGTCGAGTGGGTGAACCTCACCGAGCCGGCCTTCCTGGCCGAGCTCGATCGGCAGCTCGCCGCCGAGCCGCTCGCGGCCTGGAAGACCTACCTGCGCTGGCACCTGGTCCGCTCCCAGGCCCCCTACCTTTCGCGACCGTTCCAGCAGGCGAGCTTCGCCTTCTACGACGCCAGGCTCCGTGGCGCGAAGGAGCTACCGCCCCGCTGGAAGCGCTGCGTCGGATGGGTGGACCGCGACCTCGGCGAGGCGCTCGGCCAGGTCTTCGTCGCCCGGGTCTTCCCGCCCGCGGTGAAGGCCGACGCGGACAGGATGGTCCGGCTCGTCCAGGCGGCGATGGGGAAGCGGATCGACGCGCTCGAGTGGATGGCCCCGGAGACGAAGAGGGCCGCGCACGACAAGCTCGCCGCCATGCGGAACAAGATCGGCTACCCCGACCAGTGGCGCGACTACACGGCGCTGGAGGTGAGGCGAGGAGACTTCGCCGGCAACCTCGCGCGGGGCTCGGCCTTCGAGACCCGTCGCCAGCTCGGAAAGATCGGCAAGCCCGTGGACCGCGGCGAGTGGGGAATGACGCCCCCCACCGTGAACGCCTACTACAACCCGTCCATGAACGACATGAACTTCCCGGCCGGGGTCCTCCTGCCCCCGCTCTGGGACCCACGCATCGATCTGGCGCCCGGCTACGGCAACACCGGCGGAACCGTCGGTCACGAGCTCATCCACGGGTTCGACGACGAGGGGCGCCAGTTCGACGCCCAGGGCAACCTGCGCGACTGGTGGACGGAGGCCGACGCGCGCGAGTTCGAGAAGCGGGCCCAGTGCATCGTCGACCAGTACGCGCAGTACGTGGTGGTGGACGACATCCGCGTCAACTCCAAGCTGACGCTGGGGGAGGACATCGCCGACCTCGCCGGGCTGCTGCTCGCCTGGGACGCCTGGAAGGGCGCGACCGCCGGGGAGAGGCTCGAGCCCCGCGACGGCCTCACGCCGGAGCAGCGCTTCTTCGTCGGCAACGCGCAGTGGGCCTGCGCGAACCAGCGTCCCGAGGACCAGCGACTGCGAGCCATGACCGACCCGCACTCGCCGCCCCGCTGGCGCGTGAACGGCCTCATGGCGAACGTGCCCGAGTTCGCCCGGGCCTTCTCCTGCAAGGCCGGGCAACCGATGGTGCGGGGGAACGCCTGCAAGGTGTGGTGAAGGGGAGACCCGCCGGCGATGGCCCGGCGCGACCCTAGGGCGGCGTCCCGGTGACGCCCGGGGAGGGCCGATCCCGCGGCGGGGTGCGGGCCGCGGCCGGAGCGCTCGCCAGGGCCCGCGGAAGGCGCAGGCGAGCCGCGGTGGCGGAGACCAGCGTGAGCAGCACCGCCGCCGCCAGGACGGCCCACCGGTGACCGGACATCCCGAAGGCGGCCTCGTCCGGGATTGCCAGCAGCGACCCCAGGCCGGCGGCCAGCGCGCAGCCCGGCAACAGCGCCAGGGCCGTGGCCGCGGCGAAATCCCTGGTTCGCATGCCGGTGGCTCCGAAGGCGTAGTTGAGGAGGTAGAAGGGGACGAGCGGAGACAGTCGCAGCCACAGCACCACCTCGAACCCCGCATGCCCGAGCGCCCGGGCAAAGGGCGCGACCCGCCGGCTGCGGCGGAGAAGCCTGCCGAGGGCGTCTCCGCCCACGTGGCGCCCGGCCTCGAAGGCGGCGAGCGCGCCGAGCGCCGCGCCCAGGGCGGCGACGAGCGTCCCCAGCACGGGGCCGAAGGCGTAGCCGGCTCCGAGCGCCAGAGGGGCCGCGGGGAGGAGCAGCAGCGCGGCGGGTACGAAGGCCGCCGCGTAGAGCACCACGCCCACCGGTCCGGCCTGACGGACCAGGCCCAGGAGCTCGGCCGCCCACTCCCGCACCGGTAGCAAGGCTCCGGCGACGAGCAGGGCGGCCATCAAGGCCAGGAGCGTCAGTCCCCTCCGCACCGCCATGGCAGTGTAGTCGCCGGGGGGCGGAACGCCAGTCGACGGGCTCGGCCGGGCGGGCGGCCGCGCCAGAGGCATTGGCGCTCTGCGAGGCGGCTGGCCGGACGCCCCGCTACCCGCCGGCCATGGGCACGATCACCCTCGCCGCCGCCCCCGCCAGGCTCCCCAGGAACGCACCCACCGCGACGTCGAGCGGGTAGTGCGCGCCGAGGTAGACGCGGGAGAGGGCGACGCCGAGGGCGAGGGCCAGCGAGATGGAGCCGAGGCCGAAGGGCGCCCCGGCCAGGGCCACCGCGGCGGCGACGGCGGCGGTGGTGTGGCCGGAGGGGAAGGAGAAGCGGTCGGGGTTCTCGGCGAGCGCCTCGAACCCGGGAATGCGAGAGGTGGGGCGCGGCCGGTTGAGCGTGCGCTTCAGCGACTGGGAGAAGGCGGTTGCCAGGAGCGTCGCGGCGGCGAGGCGCAGGCCCGTGCCGAGCAGCGGGCCGGGCCAGGCGAGCCCGGCGGCGATGAGGGCCAAGCAGGCGAGCGTCCAGGAGCTCGCGTCGCCGGCGCGGGTGAGGGCGCGGGCCAGGCGGGTGCGCCACGGACCGTGAAAGCGGGTGGCACCGACGAGGAGCCGCTCGTCGAGGGCCAGGAGCCGCGCCAGGCGGCCGACCCGGGCCTGCATCGCGGCTGCCACCTCCGCGGTCGCGGCGGCGACCCCGGCGGCGGCGCCCTCCACGGCGTCCACGACGTCCGCCACCTCGACCCCGGGCGATGCCGGCATCTCGGTCGCGACGACGCCCGGGCTCCGGGCTGCGAGGGCGATGTTCGCCCGGCTGTCGATACGGCCCTTCACGGCAATCATCCTCTCCCGTCGCGGGGTCGCGCGCACGTCCCACGAGCTACGTTTCGGTGACGACCGCATTTCGTGCAGCCGACGTGCCCGGTCACCGGCGTGTCACGGGGGGCTGCTCCCGGGGCGGCCGGCCTCGCCAGGCCCGGCCTCGGGCTCGAGGACGAGGAGGCGCGTCCGCACCCCGCCGTTCTGGACCTCGAGCGCCTCGGAGACGGGCTGCCCCAGCATCCTCGCGAGCCGGGCGGCCGACGAGGCCGGCGCCAGCAGCCCCACCCTCCAGCCGCCGAGGCGCGGCAGGAGCGCTCCGAGCGCGCGCCAGGAGCTCTCCACGTCCGTGTCCAGCCGGACACCGTAGGGGGGATTCACGAGGCACACGCCGGGCCCGAGCGGGGCGACCACGTCGGCGGCGTCGCGCCGCTCGATGCGCACGAAGTCCGACATCCCGGCCGCCGCGGCATTCCTCGCGGCCAGGCGCACCGCCCCGCCGTTCCGGTCCGAGGCGAGGACCGGCGCCGGTGGCACGCGAGCGCGTGCGGCGAGGCGCGAACGGATGGCCCGGGTGCGCCCCGCGTCGTGGCCCTCCCAGGACTCGAAGGCGAAGGTACGGCCCAGTCCGGGCGCGCGCCGGGCCGCGAGGAGGGCCGCCTCGATGGCGATGGTGCCCGACCCGCACATCGGATCGAGAAAGGGCATCGCGCCGTCGTAGCCGAGCTCGAGCAGCAGGCCGGCGGCGAGGCTCTCCCGCAGCGGGGCCGCGCCGACCCGTGCCCGCCAGCCGCGCTTGAAGAGCGGAGTGCCGGCCGCGTCCCGCGAGCCGCCCCGGGGCACGCGCAGCCTCACCGCGTCGGCGACGCGCGAGCCGAGGCAGGCGAGCGCCACCGCGTCCAGCCCGCGGGCCTCGGCGCCGCCGGGCACCGCGCGCGCCTCGAGCCCCAGGGCGGCGAGCTCGCGCGCCAGCGCCGGCTCCAGGCCGGGGCTGCAGGCGGCGAAGATGTGCTGGGGAGCGGCGGGTCGCACGGCGAGGTGGGGGCGGGCGCAGGAGGGCGGCAGCGGGGCGATGCGGCCCCCGGCGCATCACGCCGGCCGCGGCTTCTCGAAGAGGTAGTGTGACACCATCCACTCGCTCCCGGCGCCGTAGCCCCAGAGCTCGGCGCAGGCGAGGAAGAAGATGCGCCACATCGCCAGGCGCCGCCGCGCCTCCGCCGGCCCGTAGGTCCCGGCGAAGATGCGGAGCACCTCGTCCCGGCTGCGGTCGAGGTTCTCGAGCCAGTGCTCGGCGGTCTTCTGGTAGTGGACGCCGTCCACCCGCCACCGCTCGACGATCCGCAGCTGCTCCTGGAAGTGGAGCAGGAGATCGTCGGACGGCATCTGGCCGCCGGTGAAGAACTCGCGCGCCATCCAGTCGGTCTCGTCGCGGTCCTCGAAGGCGTACGCCAGCTCACGATGGGTGAAGATGTGGACGAACAGCAGCCCGCCCGGCTCCAGCCAGCGCGCCACCCGTGCCATCAGCTCGCGGTAGTTGCGCATGTGCTCGAACATCTCCACCGAGACCAGCCGGTCGAAGCGCCGGTCGGTGTCGAACTCGTTCATGTCGCGGGTGACGACCTCGACGTTCCCGAGCCCCCGCTCCTTGGCCCGCGCCTCGATGAAGGCCTTCTGGTCGCGCGAGTTCGAGACCGCGAGGATGCGGCTGGACGGGTAGTGCTCCGCCATCCAGAGCGTGAGCGAGCCCCAGCCGCAGCCGAGCTCGAGCACGCGCTGCCCGTCGGCGAGCCGCGCCCGCGCCGAGGTCAGCGCCAGCATCCTCTCCTCGGCCGCGGCGAGCGTCTCGCCGCCGCCAGGGTAGTAGCAGCAGGAGTACTTGAGCCGCGGCCCGAGCGCCTTCACGTAGAAGGCCGGCGGCACCTCGTAGTGCTGCTGGTTGGCGGCCCGGGTGTGGATGGCGACGGGCCCCGCACTGCAGGTCCTCACCCACTCCATCAGCCGCGCCGCCCGCGCCTCCGGGCCGCCGCGCCCTTCCTGCGCGAGGCGCTGGCGGTTCAGCCGCCGGATGCCCCAGCGCAGCGCGGTGTCGGGAAGGAGCCCCTTCTCGGCGAGTGACAGGTACCACATCGGTCGGGTCGCCTCGCCGCTCGGCTCAGTCGGCGCGCGCGGGGATCGGCGGGGGAGCCGCGGTCGCGGTGGGCGGCGAGGCCGCGAGATCCCGCGAGACGGGTGCGCCCGGCGCGCCGCCCCGGGGCATGGGGAGCCGCGCCAGCAGCGGGCGGAGGAGCGCGACCAGCAGCACGGTGGCGAGCGGGGCCACGAGCGCCCAGGCGCCGATGGCCCGGAGGTTGGCGTCCCAGTACTTCACCATCGTCGGCCAGATGCCGGCGGCGAGCTCCGCCTTCACCTGCGCCACCGAGAACGAGACCGGCGGCGCGCCGAACAGCCAGGCGCCGCCCTCGAAGAAGGGGACGTAGAGCCCGAGCTGCAGGGGCGTGGCGGCGTAGTTCGCGGCGATGATGGCTGGCTGGTTGAGCCGCAGCACGGCGGCCACCGCGACGCACAGGATCCCGGTCACGCCGAGGACCGGCATCGCGGACAGGACGAGCCCGAGGGCCAACGAGAGGGCGAGCTTCTCGGGCGTGATCCCCTGCCGGAGCTGGCTCATGACCGGCTCGGCGATGCGGCGACGAAGGAACTCCCGGACTTTCTTCATCTTGGTTACAGCATAAGGCGTGACCCTCGCCTGTGCACGCCCCTGACAGGGGCGCGTCGAAACCCGTGCAAAGATGGTTCACGGCCGCTAATCACAGGCGGCGACGCGGAGGCAAGACCTTGGAACTCCTGGGGACCGTGATGGCGCGCAGCGGGGCGGCTCTCACCGTCGCCATGGCGCTGCTCTGGCTCCTCTCGCTCCGGCTCAGGAACGCCTCCATCGTCGACCCGTTCTGGGGCTCGGGCTACGTGATGGTGGCCTGGGTCTCGGCCCTGGGTACGACTGGTGCCGAGCCACGCCGCGCGGTGGTGCTCGCGCTCGTGACGATCTGGGGGCTCCGGCTCTCGGTCCACCTCCTCCGGCGCAACGCGGGCCACGGTGAGGACCCGCGATACCGTGCCATGCGCCGGGGGCACGGCGCGAGGTTCTGGTGGGTGAGCCTGTTCACGGTGTTCGCCTTCCAGGGGATCCTGCTGTGGGTGATCTCGCTGCCGCTGCAGGTCGCCATCGTCGCGCAGGGGCCGGCCGGGCTCGGGCCCCTCGACCTCCTCGGGATCGCGTTCTGGGCGGTGGGCTTCGTCTTCGAGGCGGTGGGCGACCGGCAGCTGGCCCGCTTCCGGGCCAACCCGGCGAGCCGCGGCAGGGTGCTCGACACCGGCCTGTGGCGCTACACACGCCACCCCAACTACTTCGGCGACGCGGCGCAATGGTGGGGCTTCGGGCTGCTGGCGCTCTCCGCCGGCGCCTGGTGGGTGCTCATCTCACCGGCGTTGATGAACCTGTTCCTGCTCAAGGTCTCGGGCGTGGCGCTCCTCGAGAAGGACATCGCCGAGCGGCGACCCGGGTACCGGGAGTACGTGGAGCGCACCAGCGCCTTCCTGCCCTGGTTCCCCAAGGAGGCCCGGCGATGACCGGACGCGACGCCGCGACGCCGTCCCCGGCCGGAGTCGCCGGCGAAACCGATCCCTCCGTGGGGCGGGCCGCCCGGGTGGCCGGTCTCGCCGCGGTGACCGGGAACGTGCTCGGCGTGGCGTTCCTCCGGGACGTGCCCTCGCCCTACCGGCCCGGCGACGTCCCGGCCTGGTTCCGGGGGCTGCTCGCCCAGCCCGTGGCGGCGCAGCTCTCGGCCTGGTGCTTCGTGGTGGGACTCGTCGCCCTGGCGGTCTTCTTCGTGCTCGTGGCCGTGGCGGTGCGCCCGGCTTCCCGCGGCACCCTCCTGGCGGGCGCCGGGCTCGCAGCCATCGGCGCAGCGGTGAACGCCGTCGGCTCGGTGGCGCCGCTGGCCGCGATTCGCTTCCTTCAGGACGGGGGAGACCCGTCCTCGGCGGCGGCGGCCAAGGCGCTGCTGGGCCTGGCGCTGATGACCGACGCCAGCTTCAACCTGCTGCTGGGCCTCGGCCTCGTGGCCCTGAACCTGTCGCTCGGGCGCGGGTCGGGCTGGCCGGCCTGGGTGCGGGCGCTCGGCGTCGTCGCCGGGCTCGTCAGCCTCCCGGTCGCGGGGCAGAGCGTCTCGGACGGCTTCGCGAGGCTGCTCCTCCTTTCCGGGCCGCTCTGGCTGGTCTGGATCGGCGCCGCCGCCGTCGCCGGGCTCTGGCAGCGGCCGCCCACCCCCGCGACGCTCTGAGCGCCGCCGGCACGCCCCCGGTGGCTTCGCCGGCCGGACGGCGCTAGTCTGCGCCGCCCATGGGCGCAGCCGCTCCCCGAGCTCCCGACGGCCCCGGCGCCAGCGACGAGGTCCGGCCACTCCGCGCCGGCGCGGTGGTCCTGCCGCTCCTGGCCCTGTACGTCATCTGGGGCTCCACCTATTTCGCCATCCGGGTGGGCCTGGAGGGCTTCCCGCCGCTGCTGATGGCCGGGTCCCGCTTCCTGCTGGCCGGCGGGGCGCTCTACGCCTGGTCGCGGCTCCGCGGGGCGTCGCGCCCGGGCGCCTCGGGCTGGTGGAGCGGTGCCGTGGTGGGGCTCCTCCTCTGCGGCGCCAACGGCCTCGTCACCGCGGCGGAGCAGTGGGTCTCCTCCAGCCTGGCCGCGGTGGTGGTCGCCTCCGTCCCGCTGTGGGTGGTGATCGCCGCGAGCTTCTGGGGGGAGCGGCCCACACGCGCGGAGCTGGCGGGGATCGCGGTGGGTCTGGCGGGCGTCGTCCTCCTGTTGTGGGGCATCGCCTGGGTGGCCGTGGCCGTGTTCTTTCTCGGCGCGACTGCACTTGGCATGGGTAACGGTTCGGTGTTCCAGCTGGTGCCGTTGCGCTTTCGCAATGAAATCGGCGTCATGACCGGTCTGGTCGGCGCCGCCGGCGGTATCGGCGGATTCTTTCTCGCGAAGGCGCTTGGAATGTCCAAGGGGATGACCGGAGGTTTTTTTGCCGGATTCTCGCTATTTGCCGGTCTCGCTGTTATTGG
>Ga0209253_10001292_pt1 | contig 21994 bp, 17 predicted proteins | sample FrelakmetBRP12BR_FD_187145 | JGI IMG/M metagenome (GOLD analysis project Ga0209253, IMG submission 187145) | Freshwater lake sediment microbial communities from the University of Notre Dame, USA, for methane emissions studies - BRP12 BR (SPAdes)... | ecosystem: Environmental > Aquatic >...
CGGCGGGGGGAACGGGAACGCCCTGGACCTGGAACTCTCCGAGAAGTCCACGCTGAAGGAAGTGGCAAAGATCGCGCAGCGGAACGCCGAAAGGGAACTGATCCAGCGGGTGCTCCTGCAGACCCGGTGGAACCGGCGAAAGGCGGCGCAGATCCTGGACATCAGCTACAAAGCCCTGCTCTACAAAATCAAGGAGTGCGGCCTGAACATGGCGTAGCGGTTCATATAATTGCTCTTAAGTAACAGTAAAGAAAGAGATAAGTTGTTTTTTGTGCGGCAAAACAAGGCGATTTCGGGAGGTGGAATGGTGAAGGCCATATGGGCGGTAGCCTGTTCGATCCTCGTGCTCCTGGATATCCTGGTGCCCCTGGCCCTTCCGGTATTCGCGGCGGATACGACGGGGATTGCCGGAACCGTACGGAATGTCCCGGGGCAGACGGAAAATTCCGCGCGGAATGTCCCGGCGCTGATGGACAATTCCGCACGGACCCGGAAGCCCGCTTTTTCGGCACAGGGTTCCCAATCCGACCCATCCTACCGCCTCGGTGCCGAGGATCAGCTTCGGATATCGGTCTGGGACAACAAGGAGCTGACGTTGGACCTCGTTGTGCGGCCCGACGGAAAGATCTCCATGCCCCTCATCCAGGATGTGGCAGCCGAGGGGTTGACGGCAAGCGAACTTGCTGCGACCATCCAGGAGAAGTTGTCGGCCTTCATTGTGAATCCCGATGTTACCGTTATCGTGCTGCAGGTCAACGCGCCCAAATATTACGTCATCGGATACGTGGCGCGTCCCGGAACCTTCCCATTGCGCGGCGATATGTCGGTCCTCCAGGCCCTCGCACTGGCGGGCGGAATGACCCAGTTCGCCTCTCCGAGAAGCATCAAGCTGATCCGGGGCATGCAGGGAAGACAGGAAGTCCGGAAAATCAACTACTATGACATCATCGAGAACGGGGAGGGCAACTACCTCCTCAAATCCGGCGACACGATCGTGGTGCCGTAAATGATGGCCCACGGACATCGGGATTTGGGAACGGGGCGAATGGTCCTACTCGCCTTCGTGTTCGCACTGATACCCATGATGGCCACCGATGCGGCGGGCATCAACATGGAGGCGATTCCTACGATCCGGCTCGAGGAGGGATGGAACTCCAACGTGTACGACACGAGCACCAATGAGGTGTCGTCCTTCGGCACCCGTTTGACGCCGGGGCTCGCCTTAAGGTTTACCTCCCCGGATAACGTCATGTTGCAGATATCCGGCAATTACGAGATGTTACGGTACTACGATTCAAAGGCCAAGGATGCGGATTCCAACACCTGGTTTATCCGGATCGACTCGACCGGGGGGTGGGCGTTGACGCCGACCTTGTCCTTGACCCCCTCGGTGTATTACCTCAACACCACAGACTCCTCCCGCCGGACCCAACTGGTGCCTTCCGGAGACCTGGTGCTTCCGCCGGTTACGATCACCAACTACGGGAACACGAATACGGAGGATTTCGGGGGGGCGGTGAACTTCACCTACCTCGCGACGCAAAATGTGACCATCGGGGTGAACGGGAATTACAGCGAACAGCGATTCAACGACAGTACCGCAGGTTCCGGACTGACGAACTCAACGACAATCGGAGGGAATGCATCGGTTTCATATCAATTTTCGCCGCGGACCAGCCTTGGGGTTCTCGCCGCGGGAAACCACCAGACCTACGAAAACGCCCCGGACTCCGATACCCTGTCCGGCGGCATCCTGTTCGGTTACCAGTTCTCCCCCGCGCTTCACCTCGACGGCGCCTTCGGATGGTCGTATATCCGGCAAAGCGAGGCCCCGGGGATCCCGGAACAAAAGACATCCGCTCCGTCGGGATTGTTCAATCTCTCATACACTTCCGAGACCTTCACCGCCAACGTTTACGGCTCCGCCGTGTATTCCGGTGGGAGCGGATACGGGCAGGCCACGCGACAGTGGACAGCTGGCCTTGGTTTTTCCGACCAGTTCACCAGGGAGTGGTCCTGGAATCTCGGCGGGACCTACCAGGTCAGCAAGTCGGTTTTCACGACGGATGCGGTAAATCTGAATACAATCTTTGGCACTGCGGGTTTGAGTTACAGGCCTTGGGAATGGGGCAGTTTCAACCTCACCGGCAACCTCAACCGGCAGACGTCCGATGGCCAGTTAGGGGAGAATTTGAATACTTATTCCGCCCTTCTGGGGTTTACAATCGGGAAGTCCTACAAGATCTTCTAGAGGGAAGCCATGCCACTACGCCCCAATATGGAACCCAGCGAATTCCTGGACATTCTCCGGCGGAGGAAATGGATGATCCTGTTTTCCGTTCTCCTCATCCTCTTCGGGGCGATGGTCTACTGTGTCCTGGTGCCGGATCTGTATCAATCCAGCACGAAGATCCTCATCATCCCGCCGACCGTGGCGGAGGGGATGGTCCAATCCACCGCGAACGTCAGCGCCCGGAATCGCCTGGCGATCATCGAGACGAATGTCCTCAGCCGTTCCCGCCTCATGGGAGTGATCAGGGAAACGGGAATATCCATTCTGGGCTTCACGGGCATGTCCGAAGACGCCATGACGGATATCATGCGGGGGCGCATCAATCTGGACGTCGGCGGCAGCGAGGGAAACATACTCACGTTTATCCTGTCCTTCGAACACGTGGACCCGCGAGTCGCCCAGAACGTTGCTTCCCGACTCGCTTCCTTGTTTATCGACGAGAATGTCAAGAACCGTGAAGCGTTGACCCAGGGAACCGCGAAGTTTCTCGAATCCCAATTGGAGGAAACACGGACCAAGCTCGTGCAGCAAGAGGAGAAGATGAAGAAGTACAAGCTCCAGTTTGGAGGCGAGTTGCCGCAGCAGGAGCAGTCCAACCTGAACAGGCTCTCAAGGCTGCAGGACCAGATCAAGAGCAACTCCGAAGCCGTGGCGCGACTGCAAGACCGGAAGGTTTTCATGGAGGCACAGATCAGCAACCTGGAGAGCGGGATCCGGTCGGCAGACAGTGCGGATACATCCGCCGATCAGCTTCTCGCCGACCTTGCCATGCGACGAAAGAAACTGGAAGAGTTGAATGAGAAATACACCCCGCTCCACCCCTCGTTAGTGCAGGTGCGATGGGAGATAACACAGCTGGAGGCAAAGATCGCAAAGCTGCGCCGGGCGGAAAAGAAGGGCGATGGGGGGTCCGCCGGGAGAGCGACAGACCCTTCCCCCTCGCAGGCCATGCCGGACACTCAAAGGGCGGGCTGGGAGAGGGGAGAGGTGCAGCGTCTCCGGGGGCAGGTCGCCGCTATCGACCTGGAAATTGTAGCCATGAAGAGGGAAACCGCGAGCACCGCCCGTACCATTGAAGAGATCCAGCGCAAGGTGGAAAGGTTGCCGCAAAGGGAACAGGAGATGATCTCCCTGTCACGCGATTACGAGAACATCAGAAGATCCTATTCGGAATTACTGGAAAAGAAGCTCAAGGCGAATATCTCCGAGAACCTCGAGGAAAAACAGAAGGGGGAACGGTTCCAGGTGCTTGAGCCCGCGGAACTCCCTACCCGGCCGAGCAAACCGAACCGGCTGAAGGTGCTGGCGCTGGCATTGATGGCCTCCCTGGTGATCGGCGCCGGGGGGCCCATCGCCCTTGAAATGTTGGACCCGACGTTGCGGGGATCGAGGGATTTCAAGAACTTCTTCGACCTGCCGATCCTGGCGTCCCTCCCCATCATCCAGGACGATCGGTACAAGCGTTTGGTCGCCGTTCGGCGGGCGGCGGTCATTGGCGGGCTGGTTTCGATCACGGGGGCCTATATGGTCTTCCTGTTGATCCACGGGAAGAAAGTCATTTCGATCCTTCAATCCGCCGCATCCACTGTCGGAGGTCGATTTTGAAGACATTCACCCTCCTTGGCAAGAAAGAGGCGGAGTTCTCATCGGCGCGCCCGTATGTTTTCAATATGCGGAAAATCGACCCCCTGTATAACGAAATTTTCAAGGGGCTCCGGGCCAAGATCGAATACAAGATCGACATGGTGGAACTCCGGGTCCTCGCGATGACCAGCGCGGTCGCCGGGGAGGGGAAAACGTTAACGGCCATAAACCTGGCCGCCAACATGGCATCGACCGGCCGGAAAAAGGTCCTCCTGATGGATCTGGATCTCCGGAAGGCCGACGTTGGCAGAATGTTGGGTATCGCCCCGGATTCGGGGCTGAGCGAATATCTGTTAGGGTCCGTTTCCAGGGAGATGATCGTTCGAAATTCCGCGGTGCCGGGTTTATATGTCATCGCCGGCGGCAGGACGATCTCGTCCCCCACGGACTTGCTCGCGGGAGATAAATTCCGTTCTCTCCTCCGGGATTTGCGGGAGCAGTTCGATCTGGTGATCCTGGACACCCCGCCGATCCTGCCCGTCCCGGATGCTCTTACGATATCCGAACAGGTGGACGCTTTCATCGTGCTCTTCCGGTTGAGCCACACCCCCCACCAGCTGTTTCGCCAGGCGGTAGACGAGTTGGGGGAAAGGAAGATCATGGGCGTGGTCCTGAACGGCGAGGAGAAGAAATCCGATAAATATTACTCCAGATACTATGGCAAGTATTACCAGGCCGTGGACACCGAAGGGAAGAATCGTTGATCATCCTCGAAAACCGGTTTTTCTCTCTACGGAGCGCCGCCTGTTTCTTCGTCGAGACGGGAATCATCATCTTATCGGTCGTGGCGAGTTTCATCATGCTCCACAGCCGGGCCGGCACCCCCGTTGTGAGCATGGGAGATGTGGTCGCAAGGGCGTTGCTGATCACGTTTTTCTGTCAGTCATGCATGTATCTGCTCGATCTCTACAATTTCAGGCTTTTTCAAACTTTGGGGGAAGTGCTTTTCTCGCTGGCGATTGCGATCGGGGTCGTTTGCATCGGTATCGGGTTGCTCTCTTATGCCATCCCGAAGTTTGGCGTTGCGGGAAAGATGTATTATCTCAGCATCCTGATGGCATCCGTTTTCCTCTTGATTTGGCGCCTTTTGTTCGAGTTGTACATTACCCGGTTTGCGCCTCGGGAGAACATCCTGATCGTCGGAACAGGGGAAGTGGCCCGGCAGGTCGCACTGGAAGTGAAAAAGAGTCAACGTCTCGGCTTTCGTCTCGTCGGATTCATCGGCACTCATCCAGGAAAGAGTGACCCTTCCTTGGGGGAAATCGGGGAGGTTCTCGGCGATCCTACGGAGATGGATCGGATCATCGGGAAACATGGCGTCCGCAAGATCGTGGTGGCGATCACGGAACGGCGCGGCGAATACCCCGTCAAGGAGATGCTGGCTCTCCGGGTGAACGGGAACCAGGTGCTGGAATGGCCGGGATTCTTCGAGAAACTCTCCGGGAGGATACCGATCGACAGCCTTGCCCCCTCCTTTTTCATCTTCAACGAAGGGTTCCGGAAATCCAGGGTCCTTCTCCTGATCCGCCGCTTCGTCAGCGCGATCGTCGCCGCCGTTGCATTGGTCTTCATGCTGCCGGCATTTCTTGTCGTCGCGATCCTCATCAAGCTCGATTCCCCCGGGCCCGTGATCTATTCGCAGATCCGGGTAGGGCAGAACGGCCAGCGGATCCGGATCTATAAATTCCGCTCGATGCGAAACGACGCGGAGCACAACGGGGACGCCATCTGGGCGGTGGAAAACGATCCCCGCATCACGAGGATCGGCCAATTTCTCAGAAAATCGAGAATCGACGAACTTCCCCAAATGTTCAACGTTCTGATCGGGGAACTGGATTTCGTGGGTCCCCGTCCGGAGCGTCCGGAATTCGTCGAGAAACTTCAGAGCCTGATCCCGTATTATGCCCTGCGTCACACCGTCAAGCCGGGGATCACCGGATGGGCGCAGGTCATGTTCCATTACAGCGGAACGATCGACGAGTCGAAGGAAAAACTCCAGTACGACCTTTTCTACATCAAGAACATGTCGCTCAAGCTGGACCTTCTGATCCTGTTCCATACCTTCAAAATCGTCCTCCTGGGCCGCGGGGCGAGGTGAATCGCATGGCACCCGGAGGAATCGCTCCATCCATCCGGAACGCCTTTACGGTCGACGTCGAGGAGTATTTCCAGGTGGAGGCTTTTTCCGGAATCATCGAAAAGAAGGACTGGGAGAATTATCCTCGCCGCGCCGAGGGGCAGACCCACCGGTTGCTGGATATTCTCGAGACATACAAGGTCCAGGGGACATTTTTCGTGCTGGGCTGGTTGGCCGAAAGACACCCGGCCCTGATTCGGAAAATCCACGATGCGGGGCATGAAGTCGCCTCGCACGGCTTCGGGCATCGAATGATCTCCAAGATGACGCCGGAAGAGTTCCGAAAGGATGTACGCAGGTCGAAAGAGGTCCTGGAAGGGATCACGAATTCCGCGGTCGTTGGGTACAGGGCCCCCACCTTTTCCATCCTGGAGAAAACCTCGTGGGCCTACGAAATCCTCCTTCACGAGGGATACCGGTACAGCAGCAGCGTGTATCCCATCTGGCACGACCGGTACGGATGGCCGGAATTCGGGTATCACCCGCGCAAAATGGCGTCCGGTGAAAACGGGGAGATATGGGAGGTCCCGATGGCCGTCGGGTTCCTCGGTCCGTTCAGGATCCCTTTCGGCGGGGGAGGGTACCTCCGGTCCTACCCGTTTTTCCTGACCAAGGCGCTTTTCCGGAGCCATGCCAGGAAAGAGAAACCGGCAGTCGTCTATGTCCACCCCTGGGAACTCGACCGGCAGCATCCCGCGGTTCCGGCACCGTTCTTCCGGCGCCTGCGCCACCATATCGGAATCCCGAAGATGGAACGGAAATTGTCCGCCCTTCTCCAGTCGTTGAATTTCGGAACCGTCGCACAGCTGCTCGAAGCCAGTAAACACCGTCCTTGACAATACAACGGGAGAGAGGTGACCCATCCATGGGAATGAACCGGTTCCAAAGGTTTTTCCGTGAAGCGTTCGGGCTGGAGATCAAACACCCCAAGGAGGAAAAAATGCGATTCCGTAGAACTTCCGGGTTTCTCTGGTTTTCGGTGGTTGCTGCCCTCTTCGCGATGTACGGTTGCGGTGGCGGAGGCGATTCCAGCTCTCCCGCAGCGCCGCTGACCCCGACGGTCACTACTTCCGCTGCCGCACCCGCAATCGAAAACGCCACCCTTGTCGGGGAAGTGAACCCCCGCGGGCTGGCCACGCAAGTCTGGTTCGAGTACGGGACCGCCAGCGACCTGACGGGTGCGACCTCCACCAGCAACAACAAGAAATCCGCGGGAGACAACACCGCGACCGTTCAGATTGCCTACCAGGTTGCGGGCCTGAGCCCCTGGACGGACTATTATTGCCGGGTGGTGGCGGAGAGCTCGGCTGGACCACCCGTGAAGGGAAATATTGTTCCCTTCAAGACGAAAGCTCCGACCCCGACGGTGAATACACTTCCTACCGATAATAATATTGGATTAACCTCGGCGATCCTCTACGGGGAGGTGAACCCGAACGGGCTGGCTGCCGATGTGACTTTCGAGTATTCGGTTTTCCCGGACCTGAGCGGTGCCTTCCCCCCGATACCCGTAACGACTTTACCCGGAGGAAAAGGGATCATAAAAGTTTCATATCCATTAACCGGTTTGACCAGAGATGTAACATATTATTACAGGGTTGTGGCAAAAAACGCGGGAATCCTCCTCCCCTCGAACGGGAATATCAGGAGTTTCAAGACTCTCCCGAACCCGTTACCCATCGCCGAAGCCGGTTCCGACAACACGGTCGGCCCCTCGCCGGCGAGTGGCCCCATCCTCGTGACGCTGAACGGGTCGGCATCCTATGATCTGGAGGGTGGAACGATCGCATCCTATGCCTGGGAGCAGGTCGCAACTCCCGGTGTACCGACCGTGACCATCAGCAATTCTCCTCCTCCCCCTCCGGGCAGGGCAACGTTTGCCGCTCCCACCTCGGTTCCGTATCCGGGCCTCGACCTGAACTTCAAACTCACGGTGGGCAGCAGCAGGGGCCCCTACTTCGGTTCGGACACGACCAAGGTCACCGTCAAGTGGGGATTTCTCGATGACTTCACCACGGACACCACGGCCTGTCCGTGTACCCCCCTGTCCGACGGCAATCCATATACCGTAACCGGTTATTATTACCGGAATACGGGGGGTTACACGGTCAGGGTGTATGCCACCGTGACCGATTGGATCGCGGTCGAGGGGGAGGGCATGAATTACTACCCGGCGTATCAGCTCGCGGAAGCCAAGGTGAGCAACAATCACGGGGTCGTGATCTCCCACGATCTTCCGACCAGCGACAAAGGCGTCTTTTCCATGGATTTCTACCCGATCCGGAACTTCGGGGAAGGGGCGGGGTTCCTCGTCCGTCTGGTGCAGGACGCGAACAACTATTACGAGCTTACGAACTGGTATGACGATGGAACCGTGTTCATCGGGACACCCACCATCAAGAAGGTCGTGAACGGAACGGTGGTGAACCCGCAGCAAGCAGTATTCCCGAACCGCTATGAGCAAAACGGGGGGGCGTTCCCCTATCCCATCAAGATTACCTTCAGCCCCACGCAGGTGACTTGGGATTTCGATAATACGTCGTACATCTTTTCCGATACCAATCCGATACTCTCAGGAAGAAGCATTTCGGTGAACAAGGTCACGATGGATTTCTTCCAGCAGGACGCCTTTATCGACAACATTCGCTTGGTGCCGTAGCCTTAACGCTCTGCAGGGAAAGTTTTCCGGCGCAAGAGTGCGTTCGATCCTTTTGTTCGTTGTTCCCCGGGGGGGCTCGCCGAGCCCCCCCGGGAACAAGTCCCAAGTTGTTACCCCGGTACACACCGCCATACCATCCGATGACGCCGCCACCTGATACAGAGTGAACCGGGACGGGCTGGCGCCGCTACCATGGTCCGGTGGCGAGCCTGACCGGTCATGATGGACTTCGCGACCTTCGGAAAGGGACGATCCAATACATGGAAGCAGTCGAAAAGATAAAAGGAATCTCTCCCCCGGCACATTTGACGGTGATCACCCCTGCGAAGGGGTGGCTCGCCCTCAATCTTCGAGAGGTGTGGGAATACCGGGAACTTCTCGGGATTCTCGCATGGCGGGACGTTTCGGTCCGGTACAAGCAAAGCGTCGCAGGCGTCGGATGGGCGATCATGCAGCCGCTGTTGACCACGATCATCTTCACCATCATTTTCGGGAAATTCGCCAAGCTTCCCTCGGAAGGGATTCCGTATCCGATCTATACGTATTGCGCTCTCCTTCCCTGGAACTACTTCGCGCGTTCCCTCGGCAGTTCCAGCGACAGCATCGTGGATTCCTCGCATCTCATCACGAAGGTCTATTTCCCGAGGCTCATTTTGCCGATCAGCAAGGTGTTCGCGGGACTGATCGATTTTTGCATCGCTTTGCTCATCCTGGCCGGGATGATGTTCTGGTACAAAATTTCTCCCACGCGAGGCGTGGTGTACCTGCCGTTGTTCATCCTCATGGCCTCGATGACCGCATTGGGAATCGGGCTCTGGTTCACCGCCCTGAACGTCAAATACCGGGATGTCAGGATTCTCGTGCCGTTTATCACGCAGGTCTGGATGTATGCCTCGCCGGTTGCCTATTCGATCACCATCGTTCCCGAAAAGCTGAAGTGGGTGTACTCCCTCAATCCCATGGTGGGGGTCATCGAGGGGTTTCGATGGGCCCTTCTCGGGAAAGCGGCACCCGATGCCCAGACGATGCTGATCCCGATGGGCATCGTACTGGTCTTGTTGATCGGCGGTTTCTACTATTTCAAGCGGATGGAAAAGATGTTCGCGGACATCATTTAGCTGCAGGAAGCGGTTCGTTTCCATCGTGGAGACTACCTGATCCACAAGGGAAAAGAGAGCGATGATCACATCGATCGATCAATTGGCCATCTTCGGCGGCCCCCCGGTGTTCGAGAACAAATACCATGTCGGGCGACCGAACATCGGGAACAGGGAAACCATTTTGAAGCATTTCAACCAGATTCTGGACAACCGCTGGTTTACGAACAACGGGCCTTATGTCCAGGAGTTCGAGCGGAAAATAGCCGGGATGACAGGGGTGAACCATTGCATCGTGATGTGCAACGGCACGATCGCCCTGGAGATCGCCGTCAGGGCTCTCGACCTGAAAGGCGAAGTCATCATCCCGTCGAACACATTCGTCGCCACGGCCCATTCCATCCAGTGGCAGGAGATCACACCGATATTTTGCGACATCGATCCGCACACGCACAACATCGACCCGGGATGCATCGAAAAGATGATCACGCCCCGCACCAGTGGAATCATCGGCGTGCATTTGTGGGGACGGCCCTGCGACACGGAAGCTCTGCAAAAAATCGCCAGGGACAACGGGTTGAGGCTGCTGTTTGACGCTGCGCACGCCTTTGGCTGCTCCCACCGGGGGAGGATGATCGGGGGTTTTGGAGATGCGGAGATCTTCAGTTTTCATGCCACGAAATTCTTCAATTCGTACGAGGGAGGCGCGGTATTAACGAACGATCACGGATTGGCGGAAAAGATCCGGCTGATGAAGAATTTCGGGTTCAAGGGGTACGACAACGTGATCCATATCGGTACGAACGGCAAAATGACGGAAGTCTGCGCGGCCATGGGATTGGCGGGTCTGGAAAGCCTCGACGAGTTTATCGCGGTCAATTACAGGAACTATAAGAAATACCGGCAGGAACTGTCGGGGATCCCGGGCGTCACCCAGTTGGCGTACGACGAAAGCGAAAAGAACAACTACCAGTATATCGTGGCGGAAGTGGACGAAACCGTCGCGGGCATCGGCCGCGACACCGTGATCAGGGTTTTGCATGCGGAAAATATCCTGGCCAGGCGCTATTTCTATCCGGGTTGCCACAGGATGGAGCCGTATCGCTCCTATTTTCCGCATACCGCGTTGCTGCTTCCGAACACCGAGCGGGTTGTCAAACGGGTGATGTCCCTGCCGACAGGCACCGCGGTCGGTCCGGAAGAAATCGCGAAAATCGGCCAGTTGATCCGGTTTACGGTTTCGAACGGCAAGGAGATCCGCAAGAGGCTGGGGGAAAGCTGATCATGGGGCCCATCATCGCGGTCGAAAACCTTGCCAAGAGATATGTTCTCGGGCAAACCCATACCTACCTTCTCAGCGAGAAGATCGAGAGCAACCTGCGGTCCCTGGTTCATATGCTCCAGGGGAAAATGCCGGTCCGCAAACCGGTACGGAACGCTTCCGAAAACGAATTCTGGGCACTCAAGAACGTGAATGTTGAAATTCAGGAGGGAGAAATCGTCGGAATCGTCGGGCCGAATGGTGCCGGCAAGTCGACCCTGCTGAAAATCCTTTCCAGGATAACCGACCCGACGGCGGGAAGAATCACGCTCCGGGGGAGGATCTCGAGTCTCCTGGAAGTCGGGACGGGATTTCACCCGGAACTGACCGGCAGGGAAAACGTGTTTCTCAACGGGGCGATCCTGGGAATGAGCAAGACCGAGATCCGGAACAAATTCGACGAAATCGTGGCGTTCGCGGAAATCGAAAAGTTCATCGATACTCCCGTGAAACGGTATTCCTCCGGGATGTACGTGCGCCTTGCCTTCGCCGTGGCGGCCCACCTGGAGCCGGAGATACTGGTTCTCGACGAGGTCCTGGCGGTCGGGGACGCCCAGTTCCAGAAAAAATGTCTTGGAAAAATGGGCAATGTGGCGAGGGAAGGGCGGACGGTATTGTTCGTCAGTCACAACATGACCGCGATCCGGGATTTGTGCAAAAGGGTGGTGTGGCTGGAGGAGGGAATCGTCCGGGAGGACGGGAACGCAAGCGAGGTCGTTTCGAAATACCTCTACAAATACTCCTCGGCGGTCCGCGAACAGGCATGGCCGGATCCGGAATCCGCACCCGGCAACGAGGAAGTGCGCCTGCGCCTTGCGCGAATATCACCCCAAGGAGAGGGTCCGTTCATAACCGTTCGGACACCGCTCGATATCGAATTCGCATATTGGAATAACGTGCCCGGAGCGGAGCTGAATGCCAGTTTGCATATGTACAACATGGAAGGCACGTGCATCTTCAATTCGGAATCGGAACCCCGGATCCACGAGAAGGGACTCATCAGGGAAACCTGCCACATACCAGGGAATTTCATGAATGACGGCGAATATAAAATCATGATCATGATCGTGAAGGATCGCTCCACGAGCCTGTATCAGCATGATGATGTTCTTGTTTTCGAGGTGCAGGACGTGGAAAGAGACTCCCACTGGCACGGGAAATGGTTAGGTGTCGTGCGGCCGACATTCGAATGGACGACGGATTATCTGGGGCAGCGGGACAAGGCGGTTTCATACCATGTGTGACCCCGAACAGGAGCGACATGGAATCGGAAATGTTCACCGTTCCACGGGGGGCGGAATGAAATTAAGCGTTTTGCTGATCACGTATAACCACGAAAAGTTCATTGCCCAGGCATTGGACAGCATCCTGATGCAGAAGGTGGATTTTGATTATGAAATCGTCATCGGGGAGGACTGTTCCACCGATAAGACGCGGAAGATCATCAGGGATTACCTGGATCGGTATCCGGATAAAATCCGCTTCGTCGCCCGGGAGAGGAATATCGGTCCGATCAAAAATTTCATCCAGACATATAAATCCTGCACGGGGAAGTATATTGCGATGATCGACGGAGATGATTACTGGACATCTCCCGACAAGCTCCAGAAGCAGGTCGATTTCCTGGAAAAGAACGATGATTTCGCCATCGTGTTCCACATGGTGGGCACGGTGGATGAACTGGATGGCGCAAGAGAGGGACGCACCTGGCCCGATCATCCGAAGGATGTGTACACCATCGAGGATCTGTTGAAAGAGTGTTTCATGCACACCGCGGCGACCGTGTGCCGGAACGGTTTATTCGGTGAATTCCCCGAATGGTTTCATTCAACGATCATGTACGATTGGCCGACGCACGTACTGAATGCGCAATACGGCAAGATCAAATGCATCCGGGAGATCTTGGGCATTTATCGGTTTCACGGGGGAGGGTTATGGTCCGGACTCGAAAAGCCCGCGACCCATTTGGAATACATAAAATTTTACAAGGCGATCAACACCCATTTGAAAAAACGGTATGAAGGCATAATAAAGACAAGATTGGATTATCATTATTGCACATTGGCTCTTATGTATTATGAACTTGCCCTGGAGAATGAAGAAAGCGGAAACATCGGTAACGCCAGGACATATGCGCTGAAAAGCATTGTTTGCAACCCGACGAACAAGGAGAACAAGGAAGCGTCGAAATATTTCAAAGAGTTACCAAGCAATAAAGACAGATTGAAGTTGTTTTCCAGGGTGTATTTCCCCTGGGGGTACGGAATGCTGAAAAACATCAAGCTCCTGGTATCAAAACATTCGTAATCCTTCGAACGGGGCCCCGTATGGATGCAAGCATAATCATCGCGACATACAACCGATCCGTATCCTTGAAAAGGACGCTGTCGAGTCTCGAAAGGATGGAGGTACCACCGGAGATAACCTGGGAAGCGATCGTTGTAGACAACAACTCCAAGGACGGGACGAAAACGGCGGTTGAAGAATTCCGAGGGAATTCAAGAATCAAGTTGAAATATTTGTTTGAGAAAGAGCAAGGGAAATCTTATGCACTGAATAGCGGTTCAAAAGCGGCGAACGGGGAATTCCTTGTCTATACCGATGACGACGTCGTCGTTCACCCGTATTGGCTGACGAACATCGTAAAGGCGTTAAGGGGCACCCACGCGGCGTGTGTGGGAGGCAAAATCCATCTTGACTGGGAAATACCGCGTCCTCCCTGGTTGAATGCGACTTTGCTGGGGCATTTGGGATATCTTGATCTCGGGGAAGAGCCCATCAAGCTCTCCACGAGTGAAAATTACCGGGATTACGGGCCGAGACTCTACGGGGCCAATATTGCCGTTAAATCCTCTGTCGCCGAAAAATACGGGTATTTCAATACGAAAATGGGGCCCAAAGCGGAGAAAATGTACCATGCGGAAGACACGCATTTCATCGAAACGCTCATCCAATCGGGAGAGGACGTATATTATATTCCGGATGTCATCGTGAATCACTGCATCCCCGAAAAAAATATCCAAAAAAAATACTTCAGGAAAAGGGTGTTCCACCAGGGGGAGTCGAGAGGAGTCCAATGGGGAGCCTACAAGTTCCGGAATGTCCTTGGAACCCCGTTATACATTTTTAACGAATTCGGCATTCATGCGTGGAAATACTTCTGGCTGCTGATAACAAAACCGGGGGAAGCGTTTCACGAACAGATACAGCTATCGCAATATCTCGGTTTTTTCGTGGGAAGATATAAGTACACGAAATCTTTAAACGAACATAAAAAATGGATTCAACTGGCGAACCCCCCCGAACACGTGTAGAACTTCCTTCAGACCGCCCAGGAAATTCCTCATCTCCACATCCCGTCGGGACCGGCTTTTTCCAGGGCCTGGCATCCCTTCCGGCGTTTCAAGGGGTAACATTTTCCGGTGAGGCCAGCAGGGGCATTTCGAATATGAATGTGAAAATCGCCAATATCGAAGACAGCAAGCGGATCGATTCGTATATTCAGGAAAGCGCATTTTCTTCCCTTTACCACAAGTATTCGTGGTGTGTTGTGATCGAGAAAAGTTTTGGCCATAAATGTTATTACCTTCTGTGCCAGGAGGGGAACGGAAAACCGGTTGGCGTACTCCCCCTGGTTCACATGAAAAGCATGATTTTCGGGAATATGCTCGTTTCGATGCCCTTTTTCAATTACGGGGGCGTTTGCGCGGATGATGACGTTCACCGGGATCTCCTGATCCAGGAGGCCATTCGCATCGCGAAAGATCTCGATGCCGATCATATCGAGTTCCGGCAGGAGAACCGGTTGACCAGCGGGTTCCCGGTAAAAACGCATAAAGTTTCGATGAGGCTGTCCCTCCCGGTTTCCATCGATACGCTGTGGAAAGCATTCCCTTCGAAATTGCGGAGCCAGATCAAACGATCGCAGAAAGAGGGAATGGTTGTTCGGACCGGCAGACACGAAGAGCTCGACAACTTCTATAAAGTGTTTTCGCTATGCATGAGGAATCTCGGGACTCCGGTCTATCCGAAGCACTTCTTCCGGAACATCCTGGATCATTTCCCCGATAGCACCAGGATATGTTCCGTGTATCTGGGGGATAAGCCGGTAGCTTCCGGATTCCTCGCGGGGTTCAAAAACAGGCTGGAGATTCCGTGGGCGTCCTCGGATCCCAGATACAACCGGTTCAGCCCGAACATGCTGCTTTACTGGAATTGCCTGAACATTGCGTGTGAAAAGGGATTTACCGAGTTCGATTTCGGAAGGTCGACCGTAGGAGAGGGAACGTACAGATTCAAGGAGCAATGGGGAGCGGTTCCCTCCCAGTTACATTGGTATTACTGGCTGCGAAACGGGGGTACGCTTCCGGAAATTACCCCCCGCAACAAGAAGTACGACCTTGCCATTGCGATATGGAAAAAACTTCCTGTTCCGATTACAAGGACTTTGGGTCCTCATATCATCAAGAACATTCCTTGAGAATCGGAAGAACAATCCCTCCTGCGGCGGCCCCGATTTCCTTTACCGAAATCTTGCATGGATTGTGCGGGATGAGGAACAAAAAAGCGGCAATGAAGCTGGAAAATGAAATTCGGGAGTATTACGGCGCGAAATACGTATTCACGGTGTCTTCGGGGAAAGCCGCGCTCTTCCTGATCCTGGCAGGGATGAAAATGGCGAGCAAAAGAAGAAAGGTCATCATCCCGGCATATACCTGCTATTCCGTTCCGTCGGCGATCGTCAGGGCGGGCCTGGATCCGGTCCCGTGCGACGTGAGACCGGAAACCCTGGATTATGACTTCGAAAAATTGCGGCTTGCAGCGGATGACGAAACCCTTTGCATCATTTCGACCCATCTGTTCGGTATTCCTTCCGACGTGGAGAGAATCCGGAGGATCTGCAGCGGCAGAGGAATTTATGTGATCGAAGATGCTGCGCAGGCGATGGGGGTGACGGAAGGGAATAAAAAAATCGGGACGTACGGAGATGTCGCATTTTTCAGTCTTGGAAGGGGGAAGAACATCACCTGCGGTTCCGGAGGGATCATCATCACTTCCTCGGATGCGATTTCCTCCGCCATCTCGAAGGCATACGGAGAAGTGAAGCGGGAACCGGCCACGGAAATCATGAAAACCCTGGTGGAAATTTTCCTGGTGAAAATTTTTCTCAACCCGGGTCTTTACTGGATTCCGGACAATCTGCCTTTTCTGAAGATCGGGGAGACGATGTTCGATACGAATTTTCCGGTCTACAGATTAAGCGATTTCAAGGCGGGCCTGCTGGACCGCTGCTTTTCCAAACTCGAACGGTTCAACCAGGCGCGGGCGTCCGTATCGGGGCTCTACATAAATGCCATGAAACCGGGATTCGCCATGCCGATCTACCATGCCGGTCGTCCATACCTGCGCTTCCCGATATACGAAGACGACGCGGTTTCCAGGGATAGAACATACCATCGTTTTCGGGACCTTGGCGTTAGCCGGATGTACCCGGATTCCGTGAACAGGATAAAGGAATTGAAGATGGATTCCAGGGAAGGAGGGTATCCCGGGGCCGAGAGGATCGCGAAAACCCTGTTGACATTGCCGACACACATCTTGCTGAAAGATAAAGATAAAGTTGCCTTGTGCGAACTCGTGAAGGGAAGATGAATGGATAGCGGACCGCTCATGTCCCACCCATCCCTCAATCCGCCGGATGATAACGAGTTGAAAAAGCTGGCGAAAATCGTCCGCTTGACCCCGCATGACAAGGATCTGGCGGAAAAGTTTTTCGATGGTTTTGAGGATTTGGACAAGCACGCGGCGGGAAAAGACACGAAGGAATTCCATGCCTTAAAGACAGAATATTTAATGCTGAAGTATTTTCACGAACACAGCAAATGGCATTACTTGAATCTGCTTGGGAGTCATTACCTGGAGAACGACAAACACCATTTAACATCGTTGTGTCTACTGGAATCTTTGAGAATCAATCCGATGCAGCCGGAAATATTAAGTCTGTACGAAAAAAACAAACATTTGTCCCTGATGGAATATCTTGAAAAGGGCCCAGACCCTGAATGTACGATATCTGTAATAATGGGTACGTATAAAAGAACATCGGAAATAAAGGAGAGCATACAAAGCGTATTGGACCAGACATTTCGCGATTTCGAATTGATCGTTGTCAACGACGGCGGTCCTGACGAAGTGGAATCGATTGTACGGTCCTTCAACTCATCCCGGATACATTATTACAAGCTGGAAGAAAACCGCGGTCATGCGGCTGCGCTGAACGAGGGTGTGAAAAAATCCCGGGGGAAATATATCGCGTATCTGGACGACGACGACGTGTATTATCCGGATCACCTCGAAAATTTATTGAACTCGTTGATATCATCCGGCAATAAGTTCGTCTACTCGAACACGATATTTATTCAAGGCAACATGGACAATGGAAAATTCAGACCGGACAGGATAAAGGGGGTTTGGAGCGAAAAATACGATAAAAACAAATTGATATTGGAATGCTATATAGCGAATCTAAGCATGCTCCATGAAAGGAGCTTGTTTGCAGATATCGGATTATTCTCGGAAGATTTGAATGCGGTTATGGATTGGGAACTGTTATTGAGAGCTGCTTTGAAATATGATTTTTATCATCTGGATAAAATTACAGGAGAATACCGTTTCGGGGGAAGAAACATTACTTCCACGAATCGACTGTTGGTGGATTTTTATACGACGTTAATACAAAATTATTATATGTATTATCGAGGACTAACAACATTTATACGATATCACTTGAATTTTAAAGGCGGAGACACCGCCCTTCACCTCTATCGGGAATTAAAATGCGCCTATGAAGAATATTTTAAAGCCACGCCGTCTTTTATGGAATTATTAAGCATCGCAGTGTATTACAAGGATGATGTGTTTGTGAAACAAGTGTTGAACGACTTTTTCAATATGGACCCCAGGAATTGTGTCAGGTACATTTATGGGGAAAAATCAATAAAGATGTTTTGCATGATTCTCCCGTTATTCCCCCGGAAAGCACTAGGAGCATTGGTTCATCGCGTTTCCCGAAAAATGAAAATGCGAAAAAATATTGAATTTGAAAACAAGGTCGCGGCATGAATAGTAATTCACTGCCGAACCGGGAATATATACGGCTGATATGAATTTGTAACACATTGAAAAACCAAGATAATATCCATTCATTCGATGAGACCCGCAGGGAGAGGACGCTGATGAACCGTGTGAAGGCAACAACCCGCCTGATGTTTGGAATATTGATTGTTCTTCTCATCGCACGATGCGGAGGCGGCGACGGCGGCAGCGGCCCTGGAGCAACGCCCGTTCCGGGGGGCGGCGGTATCGGCAGCGGTGGCGGTGCCGGTGCAGCGCCCGTTGTGGAACTTCTTGCCGAAACATCTGTCACCGAAAGCAGCGCCGCCCTGAACGGGAGTGTAATCCCGAATAATCAGAGGACAGATTTCTGGTTCGAATACGGAACCGAATCGTCCCTGGCAATCCGTATCAGTACACCTCCGCAATCGGTAGGTTCGGAGGTGACAAGCCAAACGGTCCGTTATGCCCTGAGTGGTTTGGAATCGGGGAAAACCTATTATTACAGGATCGTTGCGGTTAACGGGGTTGGCGAAGCAAAAAGCGCGACCGCAAGTTTTACGACTTCCTCTCCAGGTTCGTCACCGGCCGTTACCACTCTGGTTCCCACCTCGGTTTCCAGCACGAGCGCAACTCTGAACGGCAACGTGACTCCGAACGGGCTGGCAACGGACGCCAGGTTCGAGTGGGGTCCCGACCCGAACCTGGGGACCCCCTCCCTGACTCCCTTGCAGACCGGATTATCCGGGACGTCGCCCCTGTCGATCACCGCGCAGCTCACGGGCCTGACCGCGGGAGCGACCTATTACTATCGGGTGGTGGCCAGTAACAGCACGGGGATTTCCAGGGGGGCCATAATCGGGTTCCCGACGGCCGCGGCGACGGACACCATCCCGCCCACCGTGAGCATCACCGCCCCCGCGAACGGGGCGACGAACGTGAACTCCGGGACGTCGGTCAACGCCGTGTTCAGCGAGGCGGTTCAATCCTCGACCGTGACCACGACGACCTTCACGCTGAAAGCCGGGAGTACTTCCGTGCCGGGAACCGTGACGCTGAACGGGACCTCGGCCACCTTCGCGCCGTCGGCGCCCCTGGCCAACAACACGCTCTACACCGCAACGGTCACCACCGGCGTCAGGGATATCGCCGGGAATGCCATTACGGCGGACTACACCTGGTCTTTCACGACGGGCGCTGCGCCGTCGGTAGCCTCATTGGCCGCCACATCGGTTTCCATCACAAGCGCGGTTCTCAACGGCAACGTGACCCCGAACGGGCTGGCAACGGACGCCAGGTTCGAGTGGGGTGCCGACCCGAACCTGGGGACCCCCTCCCTGACTCCCCTGCAGACCGGATTATCCGGGACGTCGCCCCTGTCGATCACCGCGCAGCTCACGGGCCTGACCGCGGGAGCGACCTATTACTATCGGGTGGTGGCCTCCAATTCGGCGGGTACCACGAAGGGGACGATCCGGAGTTTCCGCACGTTTTCGAACCTTTCGGGATATTTCGATGATTTCAGCATCGATACCACCATCAGGGCCGGTGACATCCACACGACCGATCCCTATACCATAGATTTATACGACACAACGGGGGGCTACACGGTGAAAGTCTACGCCAGCGTGACGGATTGGGTGGCGGGTGAGAATGAAGGTATGTTGTACAGGTCGGATTTTCTTCTGTCCCAAGCCCACACGAGCATCAATCATGGGGTGGCGATTTCGCACGATCTTCCCTCCGGTTCCCAAGGAATATTTTCCATGGATTTCTACCCCATCAAAAAATATGGAGACGGCGCGGGGATCGTCTTCCGCCTGCGGCAGGATGCATACAATTATTTCGAGATCTCCAACGGGGTCAACGATGGGTGGGGGGGGATACCTACCATCAAAAAGGTTGTGGGTGGGACGACGGTATATCAAAAGCAGTTCACGGATTATTACTCACAGGGCGGTGGGGGTACGAATTATCCCATCAAGGTCACGTTCAGCCCGACGCTGACCACCTGGGAGGCGTTCGGTTTGACCGATGTCGATCCGACACCCGGAAGCATTTCGGTGGGAAAGCTGGAACTGGATTTTTTCCAGCAGGAGGCCTTCATCGACAACATCCGCCTGCAGGCGGTGCCTTGACCTTTCAAAATATTTCCAGGGGGTTCACGGGAATGGCAGGCAACTATTGGACCGGGAAAAAGGTGTTGGTGACCGGAGGAGCCGGATTCATCGGGTCCCATCTGGTGGATCTGCTGCTTGACGACAAGGCAGAGGTAACGGTTGCCGATAATCTGTCCCGCGGCAGGCTGGAAAATCTGGCCCAGGCGATGGACCGGATCCGGTTCCGGAATGTGGACCTCCGGTACCTGGACCGTTGCGAGGATGTGAGCCGCGGACAGGATGTGATCATGAACCTGGCCTGTCCGGCCTTCGGCGTGGAATACAGCATGACGCATCATGGAGAGATGTTGACCGACACGGTCATGATCGGATTCAACATGCTTGAGGCCGCACGCCGGAACGGCGTCAGGAGGTTCCTCGTCGTCAGCAGCTCGTGTGTATACCCGGACGACGCAGGGATTCCGACCAAGGAAGAAGAAGGATGGCGCGGGACTCCCGAAACGATCAACCAGGGGTATGGATGGGGGAAGCGCATGCTGGAAATGCAGGGGCAATATTATGCCAGGGAATATCGAATGGAGGTGGCGATCGCGCGGCCGTTCAACGCCTACGGCGTGCGCGAACCGATCGAAGGCGAAAAAGCGCACGTGATGCCCGCATTGATTCTCAAGGTGCTGGAAGGCCGGGATCCCGTGATCGTCTGGGGAAGCGGGAATCAGACGCGAAGCTTCGTGCACGGAAAGGACTTTGCGCTGGGGTTGAAGCTGATCACGGAGCATTACGCAAGCGCGGACCCTGTGAATGTCGGGCACGACCGGGAAACCTCCATCCGCAGCCTGGTCGAAAAAATCATGGCTATCACCGGGGCGAAGTCCCGCCTTTTCTTCGACACGGAAAAGCCGGAGGGTGCCAGGAGAAAATCCGCCGATGTCTCGAAGCTGTGCGAGGTTACCCACGGGTTCAGTCCGCAGATCACCCTGGAGGAAGGGTTGTCCGAGATGATCGAGTACTTTCGACAGACCATGCCCAAAATGGGCGTGGAAAGGAAATAGCCTGAACCCGTGCTCACACACCGGTCTACAGAAGGAACTGCCCGCATGAGCGAATGGCCCAGAATTTCCGTCCTGGTTCCGACCCGCAACCGTTCGAAATATCTGAAGCGGATGCTCGACAAGATTCTGGAAACGGACTACCCGAACCTCGAGGTGATCGTGCTGGACGGCGCCTCCACCGACGGCACGGTGGAACTGCTGAAATCCTACGGGAACCGCATCACGCGCTGGGTCTCGGAAAAGGATGGCGGGGAATATGATGCGCTGAACAAGGGGATCGGATTGGCCACCGGCGAAATCATCAAGCATATGACGGACGACGATGTCCTGTTACCCGAAGCGTTCCGGTTGGTCGGGGGATACTTCGCGAGCCATCCGGATGTCGGGATCGTGTTTGCACAGGTGCGATGGTGGGAGGAAAAAGAAGGGATTGCAACCTTGTTGCACGCATCGAACTACACGGATCCGGCCGTCCTCAAACCCGGGGCATACATCCGTTCGATGCGCCATCGTCCCGGTCCGCCCACCCTCGGAGGGTTCATCCGTCGCCGCGTGTTC
>Ga0209253_10001293_pt1 | contig 21992 bp, 20 predicted proteins | sample FrelakmetBRP12BR_FD_187145 | JGI IMG/M metagenome (GOLD analysis project Ga0209253, IMG submission 187145) | Freshwater lake sediment microbial communities from the University of Notre Dame, USA, for methane emissions studies - BRP12 BR (SPAdes)... | ecosystem: Environmental > Aquatic >...
ATCTTTTCAATTGAATACCCGAGAGACGGGTATAGACGACCGGTACGGCAAGGAACAGGAAAATTCCCTGAAAGATCAACCCAAAGAGGTTGAAGCGGACCAGGCTAAAGATAATATATGGCAGTACACCGAAGATGACCCCTGCGGCAACTGTGATGAAAAGGCTGCGCGAGCGGTGTTTGCGGGTGACAAAGCGCACACCTTCAGCGATGATCACACCGGCAGTTGGCGAGGCAATGATGATGATGAGCCAGCCAAACAGGCCGGCTATTCCGCTGATCAAACCCATCAGCAGGCTGGCCAGGAAAGACAGTAGGGCCGCCGTACCAAAACCCAGCAGATAATCAACCCATCTGGCAGTGTTGAAGATTTTCTGCTGGCCGCGCACACATTCCTTGCAGCGATAGCCGGTGGGCGTATGGATGGCGCACTGGGCACAGATCGGTTTTCCGCAATTGTTGCAGCGCAGGCTGGTTTCCACGCCGGGATGGTTGGCACAGTAGATGGGAGCAGGCGAGTTGATCATCTGGGAAATCCTGCGGAAGGATTCTGATTCATGTGGGCGGTCAGGTTGCGATAGAAATAACCCGGGTCGCCGAAGCGCACAAATTTGGCGGCATACTCCCCGGCGCGCACTTCCACCACATCCCCTTCGGCCAGGCCGACAGGGATCTGGCCATCCACGCTCAGGACGGCATCCCCGCCGCGCAGGCTGATGCTGACAGAAGTGCCCTCCGAAAGGACCACCGCCCGGTCAAAGGACAGGTGCGGAGCGATCGGGACAACCAGGATATTGCGCAGCTCCGGTGGCAGAATCGGTCCTCCGACGGCCAGGGCGTAAGCGGTGGAACCGGTGGGTGTGGCGGCGATCAGACCGTCCGCCACGTAGTTGGTCAGCTGCATCCCGTCCACGCTGGCGGAGAGGCGCACCGGCCGGACGGCTGCGGTTCGGCAAACCACAACTTCGTTGAGGGCATGCCAGTTTCCCAGCGCTTCGCCGGCCCGTACATGCTCGGCACGGATCATCATGCGGTTTTCGATCCAGTATTCCCTTTTGAGCAGCTGTTCCAGGGCGGAATGCCATTCCTCACGGCCGAACTGAATCAGGAAACCCAGCCGCCCCATGTTGATCCCCAGGATGGGCACATTGCAAGGGGCGCAAAGATGGCTGACCCGCAGCATGGTCCCATCCCCGCCCACTGCGACCAGCAAATCGAACTCGCCCTGCTTGACCCGCTTGCGCAAGGAGGCATCATCCAATGTGCCAAAGGCGGATTCCAGGCCGTGCTCTTTGAAAAAAGAACTGATTGTAGCCGCTTCCGTCAATGCGTCTGGAATTCTGGGATGCGCCGCAACGGCAACGCGGTGAGGGGTGGAGGGGGTGTCGGGCATTGGATAATTATACCGTGTTCGTCATCTCCCCAAACCCTTCTACCTGTTACTGTGGGGAGAATAAATCACACAGTTAGAGACTAAATTATAATGATAGCCTTATGCTGCTTTCAGCTGCCCTGATCCCTTGCGTATTTAGTGGAAATTTAGTTTTTTTGAAATGACATCATCCCTATATCTGGCTGACAATATATATCGAGTAGAATGTACAAGAAATCCATTTATTTTCAATAATTTTGATCAGTATTCTTTGTACCATTTACCTCTCAGACATTATATTGATCTGACGAAGGTGTCCTATTCTCAATGCTTAGGTCCTCGTTTATCGTTTTTTAAGTGCCAACAATTCAAAAAGTGTAATGAAAAAAACGTTCGCACAAATTCCCTGGTTCTATATTCTCCTTACCTTTTATCCATTGCTTTTCCTGTGGACGACAAATATTTCCGCGATTGATCCTGCGGTCGTGATACGTCCATTCATTGTTACCTTATTGGGGTCTGCGGTGCTTTGCGCCATTCTTTATGCTTTATTTCGTGATATTAGAAAGGCTGGATTGGTTGGGGGCTTGATGTTAGCGGCGTTCTTTTCGTATGGTCATGTTTATTATTCAGCCCGTTCTGAAGTGGCGTTAAAAATTCTCAGCCACCATAGTACCTTGATTCCAATGTACCTTGTTCTTTTTGGCCTAGGTATTTGGGGGATAACGCGCATCAATAAATATGGAAGTGTGATTCGATATTTGAATTTGGCGAGTTTTGTACTGGTTCTCATCCAGGTTATTCAATTAAGTTACTCCTATGTTGGAACGTTTTATGAAGCCCGCCGCCCGGTCGCGCTGCAATCAGGCCTGACAGTTACAAACAATCGCGGTGATTTGCCGGATATATATCTTATTGTTCTGGATTCTTATACGCGTGAAGATGCCTTGAAGCAAAACCTGAGGTTCGACAATAGTCAATTCATCGGTCAGTTGGAAAATATGGGATTTTTCGTGGCTCATTGCAGCCGGTCAAATTATCGATTCACACTAGGTTCCATCGCTTCAACTTTGAACATGAAATACTTTCCTCAGGCGTATGCAAGTGATTTTGCAAGCAGTACTTTTTGGGCCGTGATAAATAACAACGAAGCGCGACGACAATTGGAAAGCGTAGGCTATAAAACCGTCTCCTTTCAGGGAGATGACCCACGGGTGGCCTTAACTGATGCAAATGTACTTTTCGAGGTGAATCGTCCGGCCATGGATTTTAGCTCTTTGCATACATTCGAAGCCATGTACATGCAAAGTACTGCCATGATCATTCTACGGGATGCAAATACCAGATTAAAGATATCACAATACTTTGGCGTGCATACCAAAAGCCAAAAGATATCTTCGGTGGATTTTTCCGGTATGAGCCCCGATAATCGGGATCTTATCCGGGAGCATGTCACTGCACAGTTATTCTTTCTTGATAAGCTTCCAGATGTCCCTGATATTGCAGGACCAAAATTCACATATGCTCACATCTCCATCCCTCATTTTCCGTACGTTTTTAGCCCGGATGGCAAGATGTTGACTGACCCCGGATTTTATAGCGGGGCAAACGGTGATGCCGTGAACGTGGAATTTCAAAAACAGGGTTACCTAAGTCAAGTACAGTATATCAATAAGCGGATAATCCCTATTCTGCAGACAATCATCGAAAAATCAAAAACGCCGCCCATTATCGTTCTTATGGGTGATCATGGTTTGGGAGACAATAACCGATATACCATTTTAAATGCCTACTATTTGCCAAATGGATTTAAAGGTGTATATGAGACAATAACACCGGTCAATTCGTTTAGAGTAATTCTCAACGATTACTTTGGGGCGAATTATCCTTTGTTGCCGGATGTATCCTACTCCGGCGATGGTAACGATTACGTTGAAAATGAAACATATATGGATTGCATTCCATGAAGAGGGTGGATACTAATGCTATTCGGCAATGCTATCTGCCTGAAAAAGAATACCTGATTGACGAACAGAGTAAGCCAAATCAATAAAGTCAATTCAAGTCAGGCAACGGCTGTTCCTTTAATTCACTCCACCAATGTCTCGCGGGGATATTGGCAAAGAAGATGAATTATCAAGCCAGCCTTTGGTCACAAATCGTGTGAAAGCCGCAACAACGGCAGCGCTGTTCATCCTCGTGGGAACGTTGGACCTCGGCACGTTGCTCGTCAATGCGCATATCTGCGATCAGGTCGAGCAGGGCATTCTCCAGATCAGAAGTGTAATCCACGGCGAAATCGCGGCCGGGGTAGTGGATGATGCCGTGCGAAGGGCGCTTACCGGTCGTCCGGTGGACCAGCAGACAGTAGACTGCCAGCTGAAAAATGTGCGAGTCGTAGGGTGCTTTCGGCGCCCGTCCGGTCTTGACCTCCACCGGGATGATCCTGCCGTTCTGCTCGACCAGGTAATCCGGCATTCCGGTCAGGTTGAGGGTTCTGTCAAAAAAAGGTTTTTCGACCTTGCCCCAGGCGCGTGTGTCAGTGTAGATGACCCGCCCGCTGGGCAGACCGGAGGCGCGCCGCTGCCGGCCTGAAATGAAGAACAGGATAAAAGCGAAAAGCAGGAGCAAAAGGCCGGCGTAGAGGGCAATCATCGTTTCAGGAAATTTTCCCGGCCTGTTTGAGTACTTTCTTAAGCCGGGCCAGGCGCGCACCGCTGGCCACTCCGATCCATTTTTCAAGGATTCTGATGAAATTGGCTTTATCGGCCGGGCTGATCGCAGCCAGGATGACCTCGGCATAACGCGGCACATCCACGGCGCGTGAGTCGGCCAGGCGTTCGAGCAGAAAGGGTACGATTTGCTTACGGTATTCGTCTTTCCTGGCAGCAACCCCGGTCAGTGTCTTGATGCCAGCGTCGTAGGTAATGACGGAACCGCTTTTCATCGTTTTTATGATCTCTTCCACATGCGGGAAGATTTTGTCGGCCTGCCGGCTGGCAATGGTGGACAGGGCGATCATGCCTCCCCAGACCAGGCGATTATTGCGCTGTTTCAGGAGTCTGAGGAAATCCTCAACGTATTCAGCGATCAAATCGGGGGCGAGATAGCCAAGTTCGTAGAGCACTTTGAGACAGTCGCTTTGGATGTTTGGTTCTTTGTTCCATAGATTTTCGGCGATTTCGTGGATATCGGTGGCGCTGCGTGTTTGCGCCAGTTCGCGTGCCAGTTCCTGGTTGGGGACTTCATCCCGGCGGTCCTGGTAAAATGCGATCTTTTTCAAGGCAGACATGCAGACCTCCTGTTTTAGATAAATCTGGCCGTGCAATAGGCCACCACCAGCACCACCGCCACCAGCAGCAGGATCACTGCCAGGGTGTGCGTCAGGCCGGAAGCAATGACCGTCCGGCCATGCTGACGGTGAAGCTCGGTCCCGCTGGTCATTTCAGCCTGGTTGCTGGATTCAAGCCCCTGTTGGCGGTACCACCAGGCGCGTGCACAGTAGATGTAAGAGCCGATTTCGGAGGCACGGATCGTTTTCATGGGTTTGGACCATTAGCAAATTTATTCTACTGCTTTTTGCGTAAATACGTGAACCAATTGGCTCATTTCCCCTCAAAAAAGCAGAATTCCGTTTCAGATATTTGCGTAGTAGTCCGTAACACATTTGGCTCTTGACTCGAACCCTACCGGAGGGTCTATACTATGCACACTGACGGCCATCAGGTATAAAGGGTAGCGCATGATCAAGATCGGCGACTTTTCCAAGCTGGCACACGTTTCCATCAAGACCCTGCATCATTACGATGACCTGGGATTGCTCAAGCCATTCCACGTGGACCGCTTCAGCGGGTACCGTTATTACGAGATCGGGCAATTGTCGCGTCTCAACCGCATCCTGGCTCTGAAAGACCTGGGGCTGTCCCTTGACCAGGTGACCGAACTGCTGCGTGAGGACCTTTCAACTGCCGAGATGCGGGGTATGCTGCGCATGCAGCAGATGGAATTGTCGACACGGGTGGAAGAGGAACTGGGGCGTCTGTTGCGGGTGGAAAGCCGCCTGCGCCAGCTCGAAACGGAAGGCTGCCCGCCGCATAGCGAGATCGCAGTGAAGGATGTGCCGGCGCAGACAGCGCTGGTGGCGCAAAGTGTGGCAACCAGCGAGGAGGCCCTCCAGCCCGCCCGGGCGAGCCTGCAAACCCTGCTGCAGAACGCCATGGAGACGGCCCGGCTCAAACAAGTCACACCCTGGTTCGCCCTGTTCGATGACCTGCCCTACCGGGAAACCGACCTGGAGCTGACCCTGGCAGTGGGCGTGGACTTGCGCAAAGGCCAGCGTGCCGGCGACTGGCAGAATACCCCCGTGCACCTGCAGGAATTGCCGGCGGAGCCGGCCATGGCGAGCGTGATCCACATCGGCGACCAGGTCACCCTGCCGCAAGCCTACGCCTCGTTGTACACCTGGACGCAAAGCAATGGTTACCAACCGGCCGGATCGTATCGTGAGCTTTACCTGCCCGCGGGCGTCCCGCTTTTCCAGGCTGGCGTGATCGAGCTGCAATGCCCGGTCGAAAAAGCCAGCGTTCCCATCTCTCTTCGTTCCAATGAAAAAGGAGAACCCATGCAACCTAAAATTGTCAACCGTCCTGCCTTCAAGGCGATCGGTCTTTCCTATGTCGGCAAGAACGAACATGGCGAGATCGGTCAAATGTGGGGCCGCTTCAACCAGCAATGTCAGGCCATCCAGAGAATCAACGACAAGGAAGCCTTTGGCCTGTGCTTCAGTACCGTTGAGGGTCCCTCACGACCGGGTGAGTTTGAATACGTGGCCTGCTTCGAAGTAGCCGACGACAAGGCCGTCCCGCCCGGCATGGTCTACCGCCAGGTGCCGGCCTACAAGTATGCCGTCTTCACCCATCACGGCAAGCTGGATACCCTTGGCGAGACCTACCAGTTCATTTATAACACTGGTCTGGCCCAGGCGGGCCTGAAACCTCACCCCGACAAGTTTGACATGGAAGTCTATGATGAGGGTTTCAAGCTCGGCTCGGATGAGTCAAAGTTCTACATCTACGTGGCAATTGAGTAACCCCTTCTCTCCGCACTTGAGCCTCCCCCATGACCAGAAGATGGGGGAGGCGTTTTTATTTTTCGGCAGGTTTTTAACGTATAATTTCCTTACCGGAGGAGACCATGCCAACTCTGCCTGAGATCAATACCCCCTTCCTGCTCGACTTCCTGACCAAGCTCCTGAATACACCCAGTCCAACCGGGCTGGCCGAACCAGCCATTGCCCTGACCGAGCAATCGCTCGAAGCGTTTCCAGCTTTAAAGCTCTCCCGCACCCGCAAAGGGGCGTTGTCCGCCACCTGGCCCGGCGAGCGGGATGAGGGTGCGCGCGCCCTGACAGCCCACGCTGATACACTGGGCGGGATGGTCAAGGAGGTCAAGACGAATGGCCGGCTGAAGCTTTCCCAGATCGGTGGTTATGTATGGAACACCATCGAGGGCGAAGGCTGCACCGTCCTCACCCGTTCCGGGCGGCAGGTACGCGGTTCCATCCTGTTGACCAAGGCCTCCAGTCATGTCTTCGGTCATGAGATGGAAGAGATGAAACGCAGCGCGGATAGTCTCGAGGTCCGCCTGGATGCCCGGACCTCCTCTGAGAAAGAGACCCTCGAACTGGGCATCGGTATCGGCGACTTTGTGGCCTTCGACCCGCGCGTGGAGCTCAATGCCGGGTTCGTGCGCTCGCGCCACCTGGACGATAAGGCCTGCGTGGCCTGCTTGGTGGCGGCGGTCAAGGCCCTGGCGGAAGCCGGGCTCAAGCCTGGTCATACCACCACACTGCTGATCAGTAATTACGAGGAGGTCGGGCACGGCGCCGCGGCAGGCATCCCGGCGGATGTGGAAGAATTGCTGGTGGTGGACATGGCGGCAGTTGGCGAGGGCCAGAGCTCGGATGAGTTCCACTCCTCATTGTGCGTAAAGGATAGCGGCGGGCCCTACCATCACGGCCTGTCGGACCGGCTGCGCCTGCTCGCTGAGAAGTACGCGATCCCCTATAAGGTGGATATCTATCCTCATTACGGCTCGGACGGCGAGGCTTTTTGGGCCGCTGGCGGGGATGTGGCCGTGGCGTTGATCGGTCCCGGTGTGGATGCTTCGCATAGTTACGAGCGCACGCACACCGAGGCGTTGGTGGCAACGACCAAGTGGGTGCTGGCGTATTTGTTGGAAGATTGACTTGCTTTTTTATAAGCGAATCTCCGCCAATTCTGGCGGAGATTCGTGTTGTCCGGGTAAGTATCACTACTTGTGCTGATTCCACCATGACCACCAACAATTGATGTCCTCTTCACATTTCTGATCGGTGATTCGCCAAAGGGCGCTGATTGATTCCTCTCGGTCTCGCTCACTCAGAGTTGTATCCTCGACGATGGCAATTAATGCAGGCACAGCCGTAAGGGAAGCTTTTCCATAATTTCTAAGTACCACGGAAGCCGCTTCTACACAATCTTTTTTGACTTCGAGAATTGGGATCAGGGCCGGGATAACCTCCCCGGCAGTTCCAATGTCACCAAGAGCATAAACTGCTGGACATTGTGCAGGCGCTTCGGGATTTTGGGCGATTATGATCAAATCTGGGAGAGCTTTCGATGCGGCCGGTCCAATGGCACCCAGGGCATCTGCTGCTGGCTGAGTTACTTGCCATTGTTCATCATGCAATGCCTTGATCAGCTCTGGGACCATCACTGCTGCATCGGGGCCAATTGTCCCCAAGGTGTAAGAAGCATAATCTCGGTCCGACCAAAATGGGCTTTGAATTGCCTGGCGCAGGATGGCAAGACGGGACTGAAGGTCCGGATAACTGAAGGCTTGTACATCTTCTTGAGTAGGGCCTCCTCCAATGGTATACCCGACCAGGAGTTCCAGAATTCTTTCAATTTCGCTTTCGTTCCCACCCAGGATCCGGAATGGGTGCACGGTACGTTCGACCATATCCCAGGGTGAAGATGATCCTGCTCCTCCGGCATATGTTGGCAATTCCTCCAAAAAATAAATATCGGTGTTTCTTTCAACAAAAAGGCTGGAGAGGATTGCCAAGTTTTGAATATTGCACCCTAGACCGCCCAAGCCTAGACAGCCCTCTCTTTTATACGCATAAGTGATAAAGAGATCTGTATCCCCGCCGGGGTTGCCAAAAATCTTGTCTTGTATAAGAAGGTACTGGACATAATACTCCCGTTTATCCAGGGGCAGGAAGTGTACCCGCCATTCAGAGACAGGTGGCAGGGCATATCCCGCGGGAGCCTTGAGCGCTTTGCTTATTCGATCCAGGTAAGGTTGAATCGCGGTTCCGTACAGGTTAAGGATATCGTCTACCGGCGGTAAGGCGGTCGGTGTTGGCGTTGGTTGGGGGGTGAGAGTAGGCTGAGGCGTAGACGTGAAAGTAGGCGGGGGTGCCTCGGTCGGAAATACTGGCGTCGGTGGAAAAGTTGGGAAGGATGGAATTGGAGCCGTGGGTGGCGAACTTGGATGCCTGAAGGCAAACATGGCAAGGAGAATGACAGCTGCCACGATCAGGAAGATGACAGAAGAAGGAACTCGTTTGCGCTTCATTTCTTACCTCCGGATAACCAGGGGGGAGAGGCAATATTTTGTGTCATTTTCCTTTCAAGGCGGATTTTCAATATCAGTATACAACATCCTCGGGATGTATTCAATCCCATCAGGAACAGGAACAGGCAAAAAGGTTGCTTGCCCTTCCTTTCCACATAAGTAGAATTCATAGTATCATGGCTTTCAATGGAATGTGCTCCAATCGGCAAGGTTGGAGCAATGGCAGGCAAACGCTCTCCCGGCGTCCTTTCCGCGGATTCGGAAATTCGTATTTATCATAAGGTAGGTCAATTCAAATGGACTTTACAGACTACCAGAACAAATCACGCAAGACCGCCAGATACCCGGCCATCGGGCACCCGGTCATCTATCCTACCCTCGGGCTGACCAACGAGGCCGGCGAAGTCGCCGGCAAGATCAAGAAGATTTTCCGTGATAAGAACGGTGTCATTGGGGAAGAAGAGCGGGAAGCTCTGAAGGGCGAGCTGGGCGATGTGCTCTGGTATCTCGCCCAGATTTGCACCGAGCTCGGCCTCTCGCTGGATGAAGTGGCGGAACACAACATTGCCAAACTCTTTGACCGCCTTGAGCGCGGCAAGATCGGCGGCGATGGTGACAATCGTTAGGAGGAGGAACAATGACGCTGTTTGATTGGATCATTGCCGGGATCATCCTGATCGTGTTGGTCTACCTTTCATTCGTCCTGACCCTGGCCGACTGGCTCTTGGCCCTGAAAAAAGGCCAGGCCGTGACGCTCCTGCCGGAACGCAAAGGCAGGGTATGGCCGCTTTGGACCCAGGTCGCCATGGTGCTCCTTGGGCTGGCGTTGTGTGTGCCGCTCTTTTACTTTCTCTGGATCCCCTTGTTCGAAATTCCCGTCCAGGTGGGGCGCATCCTGGATGTCATCGGTCTTGTCGTTTACCTCGCCGGCGTTGCCTTCGTCCTGTGGGCGCGCCGCATGCTCGGCAAAATGTGGGGTCTCAGCACCAGCCGGAACGTCAAGCTGCGGGATGACCACCAATTGGTCAGGCATGGTCCATGCGCCTTCGTCCGCAACCCGATGTACTTCGGCTGGTGGGTGGCCATGGCTGGACTGGTGCTGGTCTACCCGACCTGGGTGGTGCTGCTCTTCCTGGTTTTCTCGGTGATCTCGTTTGCCGGTCGTGCCCGGCGGGAAGATAAAGCCCTGACCGAACGCTTTGGCGATGCCTGGACCAGGTATAAAAAGCGCACAAAGTTCCTGATCCCATATATCTATTAATTGCCGAAAAGCGGCCTCACCGCCGCGGATTTCCACAAGCCATCCCAAACCGGAACCACTCAGGGCTTGTTGGCATCCCACCAAGCCTGCCATTGATCCGGCTCTTCCCCCAGACCTTGTCCCGTGATGGCGGTCAATGCCTTGAGGGCGTTATATCTTTCAATAGAGTTCCCAAGCTTAAGCAAATCGATCAGTGCTGGTACGGCCTGGATAGCAGCAGGCCCCATTTTAGTCAGGGCATTTGTAGCATTAAGTGAGAGAAACTCAACCTTCAACAAATAAGGAGTAATGGCTGGTACTGCTTCCGCCGCGGCAGGTCCAATGTTCCCAAGTATATTAAGGGTCTGATAGATGCACACTTCCCCAGCTTCGAGAACGCGCATGAGACCCGGCACGGCAGGAGCTGCTTGTGGACCAAAAAACTCCAACGTGGTGATGATGGTGCATTGAGCACTTGAATCGCTTTCGGTGTTTAAAGCGGAAACCAGCGCGGCGATCGACTCCGCAGCCGCTGGACCGATTTTTCCGAGTGTCTGGGCGGTCGCCTGCCGGACATCCAGGACCTCATCGTTCAAAAGAGGAATAAGATCCTCCACGGTCTGTGCTGCGGCAGCCCCATACTCTCCCAGGGCTTCTACCGCTGTTTTTCTTATATCATCATCTGTATCCTTGAGAACACCGACCAGGATGGGTAGAACTGCTTCCACAGTCTTTGATGATGCATCCCCATACCCTCCCAGGGCTCTTACCGCTGTTATTCTTACATCATCATCTGTATCCTTGAGAGCACCGACCAGGGTGGGCAGAACCTCTTCTGCAGAACCAATTTTCGCGAGCGCAGAGATGATGGCAGCGTGAGAATCGGAAAAGCGTTCATCGCCCAGCAGATTATTCAATGCAGGGATTGATGCTGCTGCGGCTGGCCCTATCTGCGCAAGCGCATGAATGGCAGACGAGCGCACGCGCCACTCTTTATCAGCCAGGGCATCGATCAATTCAGGGACGGCCGCGGCTGCATCCGGACCAATTTCTGCTAGTGAATCGGCAGCCTCTTCCCTGTCAGTCCAGTACTCGCTCAGCAGGGCTTGCCTGAGAATGGCCACGCGGGTCTGGGTATCTGGTCTCACGTATAAGCTTGCATTATCAACAAGATCCGTACCAGCCGCAAAGCTGATGATGATCTCCAGGACCTCTTCAATCGCTTTCGCCTGTCCCCCCAAGGAACGCATGGGACCAACGGCATATAATGGGATGACTCTACTGGTGGGTGCCCCGGAACCGCCGGCTTCGGTCACCGACTTATCGAAAAGGTACAATGAATCGCCATTTTCAGCCAGCAGCAAGATTGTCACATCCATACCTTGAAACTGGCACGTCATTCCAAACAAACCCAGACACCCGCTGCGTCCGTAGGAATAGACAACCAGGAGTTTATTGGGCGTAATCGCATTTCCCACCACATAATCAGGGAAGAGCAAGGTTTGCACGTAATACAAACGCTCATCCATGGGTACGAATTGTATATGTCTGTTATCTTCGGCCGGCAGGGTCAAACCTGCCGGGGCAGAAGGTGCGGTTTTCAGTTTGGCCACCAGCGTGGAGAGCTCTTGATCATAGGCTCGAAAATAAGCCTCCACAGGTGGTAAAGGGGTTGGAGTAATAGTAGGAGTACGGGTAAAAGTAGGTGTTGCGGTTGCCTCAGGTGTGGAAGTTGGCCTGGGAGTGCGCGGTTCGACAATGGAAAATGGGGTCCTGGTGGGCCTTTCGAATGTAACCCAAGGGACAGGCTCCGTTGGTGTTTCGGGCGTTTGACAGCCTGATAGACCTGCTGCAAAAAGAAAGAGGATTAACACTTGTGTAAGTTTCATCTTCCAGCTCACAATCGGTCGAATTTCGAGAATGGGTACGCCAATTTGCAGAATATTATGTAGCACCCTCCAGAATCATTTTATGTCAACTTGAGAGTAATTACAACTATGAGTTTTTCCAAACTCTAATCATTCTCATACAAAATCCACCCGGCTTTTTGGTAGAATCAATCCAGACATTTTTTGTCCGAATGCGTAGGAGGGGATATTTTCTCGTCCCTCGAGGAGCTTGATATGGCTAGTATGGAACGGTTCACTCAGCGGGCACGGCATGTACTGACCCTGGCTCACCAGGAAGCCGAACGCGCCCGCCAGGGGCTGATTGGCACGGAGCACATGCTGCTGGGTCTGTTGGAAGAAGACGGCGGCGTGGCCGGGCGCGTCCTGCGCGAACTCGGTCTGGAGACCGGGCGCGTGCGTGAGATGATCCAGCGGGTCAGCGGCGAAGGCCAATTCGAAATCGGCAAGATCGAGCTTGCCCCGGATACCCAGCAGGTCCTGGAATATGCCATTGAAGAAGCCCGCAAGATGGGCCATCATTATATTGGTACCGAACACCTGTTGCTCGGGCTAGTGCGCTCGGAAGGCGCTGCCATGGAAGTGCTGAAGAAGCTGGGCGTCACGCCCGACCAGGTGCGCCGCCAGACCCGCCGCGTGCTGCAGGAAAGCACCGGGAGTGCTGCTTCAGCCGTCCCGGAGACCGCCAAGCCGGGCGGCAAGCAGGAGCCCAAAACCCCCCTGGTGGATCAACTGGCGACCGACCTGACCACCCTGGCCGAGGAAGGCAAGCTGGACCCGGTCATCGGCCGCCAGACCGAGATCGAACGTGTCATCCAGATCCTGGCTCGCCGCACCAAGAACAATCCAGCCTTGATTGGAGAGCCAGGCGTGGGCAAGACGGCCATTGTCGAGGGACTGGCGCAGCGTATTACGGATGGGGATGTCCCTGCGCCGCTGTTGGGGAAACGCGTCATGAAATTGGATGTAGGCTCCCTGGTGGCCGGGACGATGTACCGCGGCCAGTTCGAAGAGCGCCTGAAGCGCGTCATTGATGAACTTAAATCCACCAAGTCCATCCTGTTCATCGACGAATTCCACATGCTGGTGGGAGCCGGTTCAGCCGGGTCTGCGGTGGACGCGGCCAATATTCTCAAGCCCGCCCTTTCGCGCGGCGAATTGCAGTGCATCGGCGCGACCACGTTGGATGAATATCGCAAGCATATCGAGTCGGATGCTGCCCTGGAACGCCGCTTCCAACCGATCCTGGTGGATGAGCCCACTGTTGAAGAGACGATCGAGATCCTCAAGGGCATCCGCAAGATGTACGAGGAACATCATCACCTGGTCATCGCGGATGAGGCGCTCGAGGCGGCCGCCCAGCTTTCTGCCCGCTACGTTTCGGATCGTTTCCTGCCTGATAAGGCCATCGACTTGATTGACGAGTCTGCCTCGCGTGTGCGTATGTACAAATCCGGGGCGAGCGTGTCGGCCAAGGATATCTACAAGCAGCTCAAGAAAGTGCGTTCAAACCGGGCGTTGGCCCAGGAAGAAGGCAAGCCCGAGGATGTGCTCACCTGGGAGACCCAGGAAGCCGATTTGAACGAACAACTCAAGCAGATGAAATCCAGCTGGGAACGTGCCAAAAGCCCGGTGGTCAGTGGTGAGGATATCGCCGAAGTGGTGGCCATGTGGACCGGCGTGCCGGTCATGCAGATTGCCGAGGCGGAATCGAAGCGCTTGTTGAAGATGGAAGAGGAGCTTCAAAAACAGATCATCGGTCAGAAGGAAGCCATCCAGTCCATCGCCAAGGCCGTCCGGCGGGCGCGTGCCGGGTTGAAGGACCCCCGGCGTCCGATCGGTTCGTTCATGTTCCTCGGTCCGACCGGCGTCGGCAAGACCGAGTTGACCAAGGCCCTGGCCAAGTTCATATTTGGCAGCGAAGAAGCCCTGATCCAGCTGGATATGTCAGAGTTCATGGAACGCCATACCGCCAGCCGCCTGGTGGGTGCGCCGCCCGGATATATCGGTTACGATGATGCTGGTCAGTTGACCGAGGCCCTGCGGCGCCGCCCGTATTCCATCGTAGTCTTTGATGAGGTCGAAAAGGCGCATCCCGAGCTCCACAACATGCTCTTGCAGATCATGGAGGAGGGTCATCTTGCGGATGCCAAAGGTCGTACCGTTGATTTCCGCAATGCCATCATTGTGATGACCACCAACGTTGGCGCGGAGGAGATCAAGAAGCAGACCAGCCTCGGTTTCCAATTGAAGCGCGACGAAAAGATCGAGGAGCGCCAATCCTACGAGGAGATGCGCAAGAAGCTGACCGAGTCGCTCAAAAAGGTCTTCCGTCCGGAGTTCATCAACCGCCTGGACAGCGTCATCGTCTTCCGCTCGCTCAACAAGGATGACATCCGCCAGATCGTCTCGCTCGAATTGAACAAGGTAACGGAACGCCTGGCTGATCACGACGTGAAACTGACCGCCACCGAAGCCGCGCTGGACCTGTTGGCTGAATCCGGTTATGACGTCGAAATGGGTGCCCGGCCTCTACGGCGGGTCATCCAGCAAAAAGTCGAGGATCCGCTCTCAGATTCCCTGCTGTCCGGGACTTTCTGCGAGGGTTGTACCGTTCTCGTGGAGGTTGCCGAAGGCGAAGTGGTGCTGAGACGAGCTCCCGAGCAGGCAGAAAAAGCATCCGAACCGGTTGCATGATTCGGTATGGGCACGATATCCTTCCCGTAAGGGAATATGTTGGACCCCTGCCGTTATTGGAGGTTTTTTATGGGTATACAATATGAGATTGCCACTCTGGCAGGCGGCTGTTTCTGGTGTCTGGAAGCCGTCTTCGACGAATTGAAAGGCGTGGAATCGGTCGAGTCCGGTTATTCCGGCGGGCATGTCGAGAGCCCCAGCTATGCACAGGTCTGCGACGGCGACACCGGCCATGCCGAGGTGGTTCGGGTGACCTTTGACCCGCAGGTGCTGTCCTACAGGGACCTGCTGAAGGTGTTCTTCACCGTTCATGATCCTACCACTCTCAACCGCCAGGGCAATGATGTAGGTACGCAGTACCGCTCGGCGATTTTCTATCACAACGAGGGGCAGAAGAAAGATGCCGAAGAAGTCATTCGCGAAATCACTGCCACCGGGATCTGGGATAGCCCCATCGTCACCGAAGTGACGCCCTTCGACAAGTTCTTCATCGCCGAGGATTACCACCAGGAATATTTCCGCAAGAATCCTTTCCAGGGTTACTGCCGTGTCGTGATCGCCCCGAAAGTGGCCAAGTTCCGCCACGCGTTCGCGGAGAGATTGAAGAAATAAGGGTTTAAGTAGTAGCGACTTAAGTCGCTATTTCGACCAGAGGGACGACTGAAGTCGTCACTACCGTATGGATTTTATGGACTCAATCCAACCCACCACTTCTGCCTCATCGCCCACGTTCCGCGTGGGTGATGTGCCCGTGTATGGGGATGCCATTCTGGCCCCCATGGACGGTTTTTCGGACTGGCCGTTCCGCTCGCTTTGCAGTGCGCTTGGCTCGGCCATGAGCTACACCGAATTCGTCAGGGCGGAGTTCATCGTAGGTGCATTTGAGCACATGCTGCCCCGCTTCAAATACGAGCAAGATGAGCGGCCGGTCGTCTTTCAGATTTACGGGGATAATCCAGGGCTGCTGCTGAAAGCCGCTTTGATGGTTCAGGAGCTTTCCCCTGACATCATCGACATCAACCTGGGCTGTCCGGCCAAAACCGTCGCAGCCCGGGGCGCCGGCGTGGGATTGATGCGCACGCCCCTCAAGGTGGCGCATATCTTTCGGGACCTGAGCCGCGCCCTGAAAGTGCCGTTGACGGGAAAAATCCGCCTGGGCTGGGAAGATTGCCGCAGTTACATGTTGATCGCCCGCATCATTGAAGAGAATGGCGGCGCAGCCATTGCCTTGCATGGACGGACGAAGGAGCAGGGCTACGGCGGGCAGGCAGACTGGGATGCCATTGCCGAAGTAAAGGCAGCCGTGAAGATCCCGGTCATCGGCAATGGGGACGCGAAAACCGCCGCAGACATCGAGCGTATGAAGAGTTACACCGGCTGTGAGGCGGTCATGATTGGGCGCGCCGCGGTCGGTAATCCGTGGATATTCTCCCGCCTCGACCGGGCCCAGGTTCCTCCGGAGAAGGTCCGCCAGATGGTGCGCCAGCACTTGGAACGGAACGTGGCGTTTTATGGTCCGCACAAAGGCCTGATCTTATTCCGCAAACATGCCATGCAGTACCTGAAACTCCAACGCCTGCCGCGCCAGACGCGCACCAAGATCATCCTGCAGGATAGCGCGGACGGCTTCCTGTCCCTGCTGGATGAAGCCTATGCTGAGCTGGATCATGTAAGATCCTGACCCCCCGGAGTGTGGAGAATTGTGCAAAAAAGGGTGCGTGGCGCTATGCTCCACGCACCCTTTTTTGCTTCTTTACACTATCTTTGGCGGCCCCAGATGGATGCGGTCCGTGGTCATTGCCATGGAGGTTAGAGTCACCCATACATCCAGCGCAGGCACACCTTCTACACCGACATTGACATGATCCCATAGAAAAAAACCATCCCAACCGGTTTCTTCGGCCTCGCGCGCCAATTCCGCCAGGCCGCGCGCGCTGTCTTCTGCCCCGAAATTGGGGAGATAAAGTGCGTACTGCATGTTTTTTCTTTTTTAGAATGGGGTGCAGAAGGTCTCTACACTCCCGGCCGGCCAAGCTTGAACAAAATTACTTTATACCGCTTTTGTAACGCGGATGTCGATGACCTTTTTCACCAACGGCTGGATGGCCTTCTTGAGCGGTTCCATCTCCATGCCTTCCACCTTGAAGGTGACCCATCCTTCTGCCGGGCTTTCGCCCAAGGTGGTTCCCAGGGCGATGATATTGCCACCTGCGTTGTGGATGGCCCTGGTCAGGTTGGCCAACTCTCCCGGTTTATCGGGCAGACTGACCGTGACCCGGATGCCGGCGCGCCGGGCGCCCAGCAGTTCCAGGAAGATGCGAAACAGGTTGGATTCGGTGATTATGCCCACCAGTTCTTTGTCGCGCATCACCGGCAGCCCGCTGAAATTATTATCGGTCATGATCAGGGCGGCCTCTTCCAGCGGGGTGTCTTCCGTGGTGGTAATGACTTTTCTGGTCATGATCCGGTCGACGGTCAGTTTGCTGAGCAGGTAGGTCACCTCATAGATGCTCAGGCTGGTGGCTTCGGACGGTGAGGCCTTGAGCAGGTCCGTCTCGGTAACAATACCGATCAGCTCGCCGCGTTGGTTGACCACTGGTAAGCGCCGGATATGTTCCTTGCGCATCATGTCGAGCGCCTCCGGCATGGATGTGTCCGGTCGAACGGTGATGACCGGTTTGGACATGCGTTCTCCAACTAACATGGGTTGCCTCCTAAGGTAAATAAGGATATCGAATATGAGTTATTCGTAGCTGTCATATAGCGAGCGGACCTGCAGTGCCGCTTTGGCCTGTTCCAGCCTCCAGCCGTCTGGCAGGGAACAGCTGACTGTGGTTGTCCTTCCGGCAGGCAGGTCAAAATAGTTGTCACTGAAGATGCCATCTGTTCCAGCGAGTCCCAGCTCGACGAAGCGTGCCAGGGAGGCTGCTTTCAATTGGATGATCAGGCGTTGACCAGAAGTGGAGGCTTTCATATCAATCTGCGGCTCTTCCAGTTCCAGGTGCTTGTTCGGTGCGAAAGTCGCCACCTGGCGGCTCAGGAACCGCCTGTCCTTCCATAGTTCGGCGATGAAGACCACCTGGCGGCGGTTTTCGTCATTAACGCGTTCTCCGAAATCCAGGCTGCGAATGGCAGCCGCCGCCAGTGCAGGTGCGCTAACATTTTCATCTCCCTGGGCAAGTTTATTCCCTTTCAGCGTTTCCAGGCTCCAGCGCACCTGTCCGGTCCAGGGTTCGGCGGTGTCGTTGGCGATGAACAATCCCATCTTCTTGCCCTGGTCCTCCACGGAAAGCAGGATGGGCGCATAGAACTTGCGCGCAGCGTAATGCAGGGCCTTCCAGCGTCCGAAATAGTCAATACTCGACCAGGAAGCCACCGGCCAGCAATCGTTCAACTGCCAGATCAGCGTGCCGCTGACCCGCTCACGCGCCCGGCGCCAGTGCTCCACCCCGTAGCGGATGCCCTCGGCCTGCAGCAGCATGCTTAAATAGACCAAAGACTGGAAATCCTTTGGCAGCCGGAATGTGTCGGTCATCTGGCTGACCATCAGGCCATTGCCTGAGCCCGAGCGTTGGTGATGCTCCATGATATAGGAGGTCATGTTCTGATCTTCCGGGGCGGCATAGGTCTGGATGGTCTGGTAGGGCGGCAGGGCCTGGAAACCGAACTCACTCATGAAGCGCGGGAACTGTTCACGATATGCGCTGAACGGTTTGCGCCCATGCCAGACGTCCCAGTAATGCGTATCGCCGCGCGACTGGCCGTTCGGGTCGCTAAACGGGATGCCTGAGGAGGCCGAGCTGGACCAGTAAGGCCGGTCGGGGTCTTCGGCCGCCACCACATCGGGCAGCAGGTGGTGGAACATGCGGTCATAGCCAGCCTTCAGGCGCTGGACATCCGGGTCATGCGGGTCGTTCCATTTCCAATCCGCCCAGCCTTGCTCCATCTCGTTGTTGCCGCACCACAGCGCCAGGCTGGCATGGTGCCGCAGGCGGCGCACATTCTCGATTGCCTCCTCGCGCACGTTCCCGGCAAAGACATCATCCTCCGGGTAAATCCCGCACGCAAAGATAAAATCCTGCCAGACGAGCAAGCCGTACCGGTCGCACAGATCGTAAAAACGCTCTTCTTCGTAGAAGCCGCCGCCCCAAACCCGCAGCATGTTCATATGGGCTGCCGCGGCATCCTGGATCAGGCGCTGCATGTGCGCATTGCTGATGCGGGTGGGGAAGGAATCGGCCGGGATCCAGTCCGCCCCCTTGGCAAAGACCGGCACCCCGTTCACCACGAAGGTGAAGGACTCACCCCATTGATCCGGTTCCCGGCGCAATTCCACCCGGCGCAGCCCGACCTGGTAACAGCGTTGGTCCAGTATCTTCTTCCCAGACCCCAGAGTCACTTCCAGCTGGTAGAGCGGCTGCTTTCCAAAGCCATTTGGCCACCAGAGTTGGGGATTGGTGATTTTAGATTGAGGATTGCAGATTGACTTATCACTGCAAGGGGTTGGTTTAACAACTACGGTTTGAATTTCTCCCTCAGGCGAAGTGATATTGAGCGTAACGAGCAGATCACTCTCCTGCCACTGCTTAATCTGCACTTCCGCCCGGAGGTTCACTTTGCCTTCCGCATGCACCTGGCGGATGTGGATATCCTCAAACTTGGCCACGCTGTGGCCTTCCAGGCGGATATCTTTCCAAATTCCGATCGGCGGCAGCTTGGGACCCCAATCCCAACCCCACTGGCAGGGTGCCTTGCGCAGGTGCGGCCCACCGGGGATGTCACCGCCGCCCATCAGGGGTTTGGCGGCCTGTCTGGCTGTAATGTAGCCCACCGGGGAGTGAAAAACGATCTTCAGTTCATTTCCACCGGCTGTCAGGAGATCGCCCACGTCCCAGCTCCAGCGGCGGAACATGTTATCGGTCTTGCCAAGCAGCCTGTCGTTCAGAAAGACTTCGGCCAACGTATCCAGTCCGTCACAGACCAGCCGCTTGTGCTCTTCTCCAGCCAGGGATTTAACCACGCTGAAGCTGCGCCGATATTCCCAGTCGCTTTCCGCCACCCATTGGACCTTCTTCTCATTATCAGCCACGAAGGGGTCGGGAATAAGATCGAGGGCGAGCATGTCGGTATGCACACCGCCTGGGACATTCGCCGGCAGCCATTTTTTACCTCCAACTTGGCGGAACTGCCAGTTGCCGTTCAATGTTTGTATATGCATAAGACATCCCATTTTATATGTTTTTACACTGTATTTTACACGTTTAAGGGACAAACCATAGCACTCTTGCTTCCGGAAATTCCAGCCAGCCCAAATCCCTTGAATTCCTGCCGCGTTTTCCACAGGCATCAATGACGAGAAAATTGCCTCTTGACAATGACCAAGAAATAATATATACTTTATTTAATTTGAAGTTTATAAATAAGGAAGTATATATTTTGTTTAGGAGGTGAATCATGTTCCAAACCAGAAAGTTGAAACCAGATCGTTCGATTAGCGGGTGGATCATCCCGATCGGATCGATTCTCATCATTGTGTTGAGCATGTTGTTCTTCGGCTACGCGGCCATGTTCATCGCCCTGGCAGGAATGTTCTGGGTTGCTGCACTATATTCCCTGTACATCTTCGCACGCACGGGCAACTCCGGTCACCTGGTGGTTTTCTTTTTCCAGGTATTTGCGGGCCTGATGGGCTTCCTCGCCCCTGATTACATTTCGGATCAGAGGTTCCAGGAGTGGCGCTTTGCCTGGATTTTCGGGGTTGTTTCATATGGTGTGCTGATCGTTTTCCTGGCGGTCACCAAGCGCATCAAGTGGCGCGGGCGCGAGATCTTCGAGCTGGTCGCCGAATTGGTCGAGGAGACCGGCAACGGGTACACGCCGCGGCCGAGGCCGGTCGGCAGGGTGGACTTCAGCAAGCAGGAGATCCTGGCTTTCGCCCGCTTCTGCGCCCGGCACCTGATCGCGGTCGTCTACGTCAGCCCCCGACAGGTCACTTTTGTGCCGGTCAAGATGGGGGGTGAGTACACGTTTATGTTCAGGCGAGCCAGCCTCCTTCAAGAAATGACGTGGATCTCCTTCGACTTTGACGGGGACGTCTCGGTACACATCGCCCAGAAAGACTACCTGGATTACGTGGAACCGCTGGCCTTTGACAAGCTGTGCGAATCCCTCGGCCAGTTGTTCATCGAGTTCGCCGGGATGCACCAGCGCGGCGAGGGCGTACGCATCATCGACCGCATGGACGCCCTGCGGATGGGCTACTTCTCATAAGGCAGGCTGTCATGGACTTCCGAACCGCTGCCAAGCTGGGCTCCCTGCTGTCCAAGGATTATGCCGAGGATGTCTTCGACCTGCTGGTGAACTACCGTGCCGTCTCGGCCTCCGAGGTCGCCGCCCGCCTTGACCTGCACATCAAGACGGCTCAGGATTACCTGGAAGGGTTGACCGAAATGGGCATCTTATCGAAGGAAGAAGTGTTTGAGAAGAAGCGCCCGTACTTCCGCTATGTACTCGAGCAGGAGCGCATTGCCTTCGACCTGGACCTGATGCAGGTCAAACGCGCCCCGAGCGCCGATAATCTGTCGCTGCGCATCCGGGAACGCGAGAATGCCGGGGCGCGCTTCCTGGTGGGGCGCAGTGCCGACACCATTACCCATGTGACCATCTGGACCGGCGAAGGTCGAGAACGGGCGGAGCGCAAGATCAAGCTGACGGCGCCGCAGGGGAAATTCCTTTACCACTTGCCCTTCCCCAAAGCGGAAGCTTTGACGGTGGCAGAGGTCATGCGCAAGGCCGGGGTGGAAGAGGCGCTGTCTCCCGAGGTCCTCGATCTCGTCCAGCTGCTCGACAAGTACTCCGTGCTCGAAAAGCTCTAGCGATAACCTCATCCCTTGAAGAAGCACCTGCGCGACCACTGGGCCGGTGCCCTGCTGCGCTCCAGCGTCGAGAGTTGGCCGCCCATCTCGGTGGACAAGGTCGGGGAGGCGTATTTTTGTCGAGGAAGGCCATCAGCGTGTCTCGGTGGCGAATTTCCTCGGGTTGGCCTATGTCCAGGCCGAGGTGTGGAAATACCCGCCGAGCCCGGACCAGGCGCAGGTCTGCCAACCCATCGCCCGTCAGGTTGCCAGGCGCCGGATCGAAGTTGCACCGGCGCA
>Ga0209253_10001294_pt1 | contig 21969 bp, 22 predicted proteins | sample FrelakmetBRP12BR_FD_187145 | JGI IMG/M metagenome (GOLD analysis project Ga0209253, IMG submission 187145) | Freshwater lake sediment microbial communities from the University of Notre Dame, USA, for methane emissions studies - BRP12 BR (SPAdes)... | ecosystem: Environmental > Aquatic >...
TCGCCGGGGTCGGAGCCCACGATCGTCAGGGGGATGCGCTCCCCGTTCTCGGCGCGGCGCAGGACGAGGAACTGGCCCGCCTTCCGCTTCCGGGCGATCCGGGGCGCCTGGATCCGTTGCAGGTAAACGTTCTTCGCGATTTCTTTCGACTCAAGGATGGGGAACACGGAGTCTCCTCCACGCCCGCCGGGAACGATGGCGGACCAACGGGAATTCCTCTGGGTGTATGGCAGGCGCACGCCGACGCAAAAACGGGAAAAGTCTACCCCTTCCGCCCCGGTGAAGCAACAGAAAAAGCGAGCCGGACATCCCGCCACAAGAGATCGATCCCCGCTTTCGTCCGGGCGGAGGTCAGCAGCGGAGGGGCGCCGGCCGACAGCCACGGCTCCCCCGCGAACCGTCCGGCCGCGACATCCCTCTCCCGGGCTCCCAGCTTGTCCGCCTTGGTCCCCACCCACCGGTACGGGACGGACCGGGAGGCGAGGAATGAAGCCAGCTGGCGCTCCTCCTCCTCGGGCCCCCGCCGCACGTCCACCAGGATGTAGACCCTCCGCAGCCGCCGGCACCGGTCGAGGTACCCTTCCACGAGGGCCTTCCATGCCTCCCGCTCGGCGCGGGACACCCGGGCGAAACCGTATCCCGGGAGGTCGGCGAAGGCGAACCGCCCCTCGACCTCGAACAGGGCGATGCCGCGGGTCCGGCCCGGCGTCCCGCTGACCCGGGCGAGCCGCGAATGCCCGACGAGGGCATTGAGGAGAGAGGACTTCCCGACGTTGGAGCGCCCCGCGAAGGCGACCTGCGGCAGCCCCACGCGGGGCCACTGGTCCCCGACCGGATCGAACAGGAGGAAGCGCGCGGGCACCGGCAACGGAGATCCCGTCTTCCGTTACTTTTTCAGGAGGGATTGGACGTCTTTCTCCAGATCGTCCTCCTTGCCCCTCCCCGTCCGGACGTACGCCACCCTCCCTCCCTTCTCCACCAGGAAGAGGGCCGGGATCCAGGCGACGCCGTAAAGGTCGGCGGCCCTGAACGTTTCCCGTGCGTCCAGTTCGTCGATCAGGACGCGGAAGGTGTACCCCTCCTGCCGAACGAATCCCGCCACGACGTTTTTCAGTGGGGGCCCGTCCAGGGCGACGGCGACGACGGCCAGCCCGCCGTCCTTGTACCGGTCCTGCAGTCTCTGGAGGAGCTGCATCTCGAGACGGCAGGGATCGCAGAAGACCGACCAGAACACGAGGAGGACGGCCCTCTTCCCGTTTTCCTCCGCGAAGCGGAACGTCCCGCCGCCCGTGTCCCTGAGGGTGAAATCCGGCGCGGCGGATCCCGCCTCCGGCATCCGGCTCCCCTCGAGGACCCCTGGAACGGGCGACGTCGCCGCCTTCTCCTCCGCGAAACCGGCGCCGGCGGCCAGGAGGATCGGAACCGCCGCCCAGAGGGCGAGGACCCGGATCCCCGGACCTGTGCGAACGGCGACCCTCCTGACGGAACGCTCCTCCGCGCTCACACCTTTCCCAGGACGGCTTCGTTCACCGTGATCTTGGCTTTCTTCTTCATCTCCGCAACGTACTCGTCGAACGCCTTGCGGCGCTTCTCGTTCTGGAGAAAGGCCCGGATCTGCTCCTTGACCGCGGAGAGGGGGATCTTCTTCCCTTGCTGCATCATCTCCCCGGAATGCTCGTTGTAGGCGGCCTCGATCTCCTTGTCCGTCACCACGATATCCTTTGCGACCACCTTGTCCGCCATCAGGTTGAGCAGGATGTTCCGCTCCAGCTCCTGCCGCGCCGATTTGTACCAGTCGGAGCTTTCGATCCCCTGCTTCCTCGCGTACGCCGACAGCGCCTTCCCGGTCAGCTCCCGATTGACGACATTCGCGATCGCCGCGGGGTTTTTCATCAGATCCCGCGCCCCGTCGGGTCCCTGCCCCTGGGCAAACCTCTGCAGCATCTTCTTCACGTCGCCGTAGAGGACCTTCTCGTCCCCGGCGGTCCCCAGGACCGCGGTGTCCGGGACGCTCTCCCCCTTCCCGATCCGATCGATCGTCGCCTGGTCGACGGCGGCGCCGGTCTCCTTCTTCGCCGCGGCCACCAGATCCTCCTGGAGTTTGCGGATCCGGGCCTCTGCGACCGTCTTGCTGGCCTGGGCCATCGCGTCCGCGTCGGAGGTCGCGCTTTTCGCCTCCTTGAGCTTGGCGGCCTCCGCCTTCACTTCCTTGTCGTCGTCGAGCTTGACCTTCGCATCGATCTCCTTCCGGAAGAGGGCGTTGATCCGCACACCCTGCTCGTTCTGCCGGAAGATCTCCTGGAACTCCGGCGTGTTGTCGAGCCCGCGGGACCGCGCCTCCTGCGCCAGCATCCGTCCCCCGACCAGACGATCGAGCACCTCCTTCTTCTTCTCCGCCGGGACGTTCGTCACCGCGAACACCCCGGCCGGCGAGCCAAGGGCTTCCCGGAGTTCGGCCACCCGGATGTCTTCCCCGTTCACCGTGGCGACGACCTCCTGCTTCACATCCTTCTTGGCACACCCCGCGGCAAGCGCAACGACGGCGATCCCCGCCGCGAGGAGGATTGCGACAGTTTTTCCCTGCAGTCTCTTCACTCCGGTTCTCCTCTCGCGAAAATGAATGCGATTACATCACAACCCGCAAAGGGGTTCAACCCGGGAGGCTCACCCATCCCTTCACCGCGAGCCCCTTCAGGAACTCCAGCACCGCCTCCTTCGTCTCCCCGGCTTCCCACCCGAACAGGGCCCCGACCTCCTCCGAGATCCGTTCGATGGAGTTCGCCCCGTTCACCCGGGTCCAGATCTCCGCCCCGATCAGGTTCAGCTGGTGGATGGAACCCTCATGCATGAGGGTCAGCACGCCGAGATCCTCGAAGTCCTCCTCCTTGCGCGCCTTCTCCCACGCCATCTGGTGGATCCCCTTCTCGAGGCGCCAGACCACCGCGGGGTTCCGTTTCGGACGCATCGCTCCCTCCCCTGCGGCCCTTCACCCCTCCAGCAGCCGGACCTGCGCCGGGGAAGAGATCCCCAGGCCGGAATCCAGCGCCTTCCGGATGTGGGAAACGTCTTCCGGCTTCAGGCCGAAGATCTTCTCCGCGGCCACGACGTCGGCGGCCACCACGTCCGCCGAGGCGAAGGCCCTCCCGAAGACCTTCACGTCGGCAAGGTTCCCGCCCGAAGGGCCGTTCCGGAGAAGGACGCGCCCCGCGTCGATCACGGTCAGCCGCGGAGGCACCCGCCGGTGGATGTCCACGAGGCATTCGGAGAGGCGGAAGTGGATCTGTCCCCGGTTCCCCCCCATGACCCCCATCATGTTCTTCAGCCCCAGCGTGATGCCCGCAAGGGTGTGGTGCTTGGCGATCGGGACGTTGACGACCTTGTCCGCCTCGAGGGCGTCCCGGTAGAGGTCCCACTCCTTCAGGGCCAGCGCGCCGGGGATCGCGGTGCGGACGAATTTGCGGTCCTCCACGTGGTAGATCCGGAGCGCATCCTCCGCGCGGTTCTTCTTCGCAAAGCGCTCCACGGCCTCCTGGATCCCGCTGCTCGTGTAGCAGCGTCTCGGCTCGTTGCAGGTCCGGTCGAAGACGCGGACGGATCTGGCGCCCGCGGCGAGGCACATCTCCGCCACGGCAACAACAACGTCGGGGTGGGTGTTCGCCGCCTGCTCCGGCGTGCGGTCCCACCCGATGTTGGGTTTGATGACGACGACATCGCCGCGGCCCACGAAGACGCCCATTCCCCCCAGGGCCGCAACCGCTTTCTTCGCGTTCTCCCCCGGAGAGTCGCCGGACGACATGGCGACGGGGACGGGAGGACCCGAAGCGGCGTACAGCAGCGAAGTTCCTCCGGAAGCGGCAACGGTCCCCGCTGCAGACCCCGCAATCTTCAGAAACTCCCGTCGACTGAACCGGCAACCGTTCATGGGACCCCCAACCGGATATGCTATAAAATACCATGTTCCCGTGCCTGTACATCTCATGACGGAACGGCCCATGCACACGCCACCCGAGGCCGTCCGGGTCCTGGTCGTCATCCCGGCGTATCGCGAGGAAAAGAACATCGGCGCGGTGGTCTCGGCAGTCCGGAAGCATTTCCCGTACGACATTCTGGTGGTCAACGACGGTTCCCCGGACAACACGTCCGCCGCCGCCCGGGCCGCCGGGGCCGCCGTCCTGGACCTGCCGTGCAACCTGGGGATCGGTGGGGCGGTCCAGACCGCCTTCCTCTACGCCCGGGACCACGGGTATGGCGCCGTCGCGCGCATCGACGGGGATGGACAACACGAACCGCAGGACATCGGTCGCGTGCTGGACCCGATCCTGGCCGGAAGCGCGGATGCCGCGATCGGTTCCCGCTTCCTCGGAGAAACGCAATACCGCGGCTCGATCCCCAGGATCTTCGGGATCGGCTTCTTCCGGACCCTGGTCAACCTGTTCACCGGCTACCGCGTCACGGACCCCACCTCGGGTTTCTTCGCGATCAACCGGCGCCTCATCGAGTTCTACTCCAACCACTATCCATCCGACTATCCCGAGGTGGACGCCTACATCCTCATGCACCGCCTCAAGGCCCGCGCCGTGGAGGTTCCGGTGCGGATGCACGAGCGGTGGGAGGGGAAATCGTCCATCACGCCCTTCCGGGCGATGTATTATATGGTGAAGGTGACGATGTCTTTCATCATCAACTGCATCCGGAGATTCGGGTGAGCCGGGTAACCCTCGTTTCCATCTGCGCCTCCGCCGGACTCCTCGTGTACATCCTGGAGATGGTGCGTCGGCGGCGCCTGCGGGAGGAGTATTCGATCCTCTGGCTGTTCGGCAGCGTGGTCATCCTGGTCCTCTCCCTGAAGCAGGACTGGCTCATCTCCCTCGCCCGCGCGGTGGGGATCGCCTATCCCCCCTCCTTCCTGTTCCTCGTCGGCATCCTGTTCATCCTGCTGATCCTCATCAACTTTTCCATCGCCATCTCCAGGCTCCACCAGATGAACAAGAAAATGGCGCAGGAGATCGCGCTGATGAAGCGAGCGGAGGAGGAAAAGAACGAGGCCGGGCAGGAGCCGGAGACGCGGAGCGTCCGGTCCCCTTCGTGAAGTTCCGGGAACAGACCGCCGTCGAGGGTCTATTCTCGGCAGCCTCCTTCAACCTCGGCGCGCGGGTCATCACCTTCGTCCGCCACGTTGTCATCACGGCCTACATCGGGCTCTCCGCCGGACTCGACGCCTTCTATGTCGCCATGTCGGTGATGGGAATCTTCATCCTCGTCTTTGCCGACATCTTCGATTCCCTCGGGATCCCCTTCCTCGTCAAGGCGCTGGAGGAAAAAGGGGAGGAAGGGTTCTCGCGCGCGGCGGCGTCCATCTTCCGCATTTCGGTTTACCTTTCCGTCTCTCTGTGCGCCCTGATGCTCCTGTCGTCCCCCTGGTCTCCGGGGATCGCCGCCGGGTTCGCCCCGGACAAGAGGAGCCTGGTCATCGGCCACCTCTTCCTCCTCGCCCCGATGGCGGCATGCTACCTCCCCTACCACGCCATCGGGTCCTTTTTCCGGGCTCGACGCCGGTTCCAGGCCTTCTTCGCGGCGGAGTTCATCGTGTCGATCGTCGGTCTTGTCGTGGTCCTGATGTGGCCTCGCGACCACCGGATCGTGTCGATCGCCTGGTCCTCGAGCTACCTGCTCGGCTTCCTCCTGCTGTTCACCGTTTACCGCCGACATTTCGGATCCTTCGCCTCCCGGGAGCAGGGACTCCGAAAGGATTTCCTGCAACAGATGTTCACCCTGATCCCGGTCTATGGGGTGGGCTACATCTACACCGCAACCCAGCAATATTTTGCGTCTTTTCTTCCCGAAGGATCGGTTGCGGCGCTTTCCTACGGGCTGACGCTCTGCCTCCTGCTCCCGGGGATCCTGAACATCGAGAATGTCTTCTCCACCCCACTGGCGGAGAGCCGGGCACAGGGGGAGATCCTGGAGTGGATCCTGAAAGGGATCATCCTGTTCTCGGTTCCCGTCACGCTCTTCACCTGTTCGGACGCTCTCCCGATCGTTCAGGCGATCTTCGAACGTGGGGCATTCGACGACAACGCGTCCAGGATGACCGCGACGGCTCTGGCATGTTACGCCGCGGCCCTGCCGGGGATCATGACAACGGCGGTCTGCGTGAGGGTCTTCCTGATCCGCAGAAGGCTCTACCGACTGTCCATCCTTTGCCTCCTGGGGGCGTTGCTGAATCTGATGCTGAATTTCCTTCTCACGAGGAAAGCCGGGCTCGGGCTCGCGGGGGTTGCCCTGTCCACCTCGATAACGAATTACCTCCTGGCGGCCGCACTCCTGTGGCGGATCCACCGGGAGACCCCGATCGAGGGGGAGAAATATTTCACGGGGATTCTCGCTCCGTCCGTCGCCGCCGCGCTGCTCGCCCTCGGGCTCTCGGTTCTTCTCCCTTCTTTCGGGAACCGGATCCTCGACATCGTCCTCCGGGGCCTCCTGTTCGTCGGGGCGTACGTCGGAGCGATCAAGGTCATGCCCGTATCGGAACTCCGGCGTATGGAGGAAATCTTCCTCCGTTCGTTCTTCCGCCGGGGGGAGGCCTCCGCTTGAGAGGGCCGATCCCGATCGAAATCCGCCTGGTCCTTCAGCCCCTGCTCCGGTTCTTGCGGAACGCTGCCGTCTGGCCCGGCTTCGTTCGCGACTTCCTGCGTTTCCGGTCGATGTCGCGACCGCTTCCACAACGCCTTCCGCTTCGCTGGGGCGACCGCCTGCCCAACCTCGACGACCGGACGGGGAAGACGCCTTTCGATCCCCACTATGTCTATCACCCCGCCTGGGCCGCCAGGATACTCGCCGAAACGCGTCCCGTGCGGCACGTGGACATCTCCTCCACCCTCCACTTCTGTACGATCGTATCGGCCTTTGTGCCCGTCGATTTCTACGACTACCGCCCGGCCCCCCTCGAACTGGACAACCTGACCACGGGCTCCGCGGACCTCATGCGCCTCCCATTCGGCGATGAGAGCGTCCCTTCCCTCTCCTGCATGCATGTCCTGGAGCATGTCGGGCTGGGCAGATACGGCGACCCGCTCGATCCCGAGGGGGACCTCAGGGCCGCCCGCGAGCTGACCAGGGTCCTGAGGCCCGGCGGCACCCTCCTCATCGTCGTACCGGTGGGGCGCCCCCGGATTGTGTACAATTCCCATCGGATCTACTCCAACGCGGCCGTCCTCGATGCCTTCCGGGGCCTCGAGGTGCGTGAGTTCTCCTTGGTCCAGGATGCCGGGGCACCCGAGCTCTTTGTACGGGGGGCCTCGATGGAACCCGCGGACAGGCAGTTGTACGGGTGCGGCTGTTATTGGTTCGTAAAACCGGGGGAACCGGAGATTTGAAGCGCCTGTTACAGAGGATCGGAACAGAAAACGAATCGAACCGGGACCGGTGGCTGGAAAAAGCCATTCGGCAGATCCCTTCCGGGTCCCGCATCCTGGATGCGGGGGCCGGAGAGCAAAAACATCGTCCCTTGTGCTCGCACCTGGAATACGTCTCGCAGGACTTCGGGAAATATGACGGAATCGGGGATCAGAAAGGCTTGCAGATCGGTTCCTGGCGTCAAGCGGGGTTGGATATCGTCAGCGACATTACGCAAATTCCGGAACCGGATGGATCTTTCGATGCGATCCTGTGCGTCGAGGTCTTCGAGCATCTTCCGGACCCCCTGCTGGCCTTGAAGGAGTTCCGGCGATTGCTGAAGAACGATGGCACGTTGATCCTAACGGCCCCTTTCTGCAGCTTGACCCACTTTGCGCCGTTCCATTTCTATTCCGGTTTCAACAAATATTTCTACATGGAGCATTTGCCCAAAATGGGGTTCTCCATCCGGGAAATCGCCGGAAACGGAAACTATTTCGAATATATCGCCCAGGAAATCCGAAGGATCGGCAATATGGCCGCCCGATATGCCGGCGATGGTCCCAGGATCTGGGAGAAGGCCGCGATGGCGGCGGTCCTGAACATGCTCGCCCGGTTCTCGGCAAAGGATTCGGGTTCGGAAGAAACGCTGGCCTTCGGATTTCACGTCGTCGCCGTGAAATCGGAAACCCGGTAAGGCAATGCAGGAGCATCCTTGAGGATATTCTACGCGTCTGCGTCGACACCGAATGCCGAATTCCGGTCCGACATCTGGAGGAACAACCTGTATCTCCCGCTGGTGGATCTTGGGCACGATGTTGTGGAGTTCGCGTATGACCTTCAGGAAACCTTTCAGAACGTCGATATCTTCAATCCACGCCAGAACGCTTTTATCCGGAAGAATCGTCCCCGGGTGACGGAGGAGTTGCTGCGGCAGATCCGCGTCGCGCACCGGGAGCGTCCTGTCGATCTCTTATTCAGCTATTTCTATGATGCCTGCGTTCTCCCGGAGGCCATCGAGGAAATCCGGAGCATGGGGATCACGACCGTCAACTGGTATTGCAACGGTTCGTATCAACTGCACCTGGTTCAGGAGATTTCCCCGAAATACGACTGGTGCCTGGTCCCGGAAAAATTCCGGATCCAGGATTACGTTTCGATGGGAGCCCGCCCCATCTACTGCCAGGAAGCGGCGAACCCCAACATATACCGCCCGTACCCGCTGCCGCTTGACTATGATGTGACATTCGTCGGGCAGGCTTACGGGGATCGGCCGTCCTACATCAAGGAACTGTTGGACAACGGCGTCGATGTGCGGGTTTGGGGTCCCGGGTGGCGGAAGTCTGCCGACGGGGTGCCGGAGCGGAAACCGGGGTCGATCGGCCGCGACCTCATGGGTGGCGCGCGCATTCTCGCGACTCCGGAAGGGAGGAAAGCGGCGGGCGACCGGGTCCGCCGTCTGCTGGGGGGGGCACCCGATCCCGGCAGGAGACTCGAAGGGATTCCCGACAAGGCCGTCGGCGGGGTTCTTCCCGACGGGGAGATGATCCGTTTGTTCAGTCGCTCCAGGATCAACCTGGGATTTTCGACCTGCGGGGACACCGGCATTGCCGGCGAGAAGATCCGCCAGGTGCGCCTGCGGGATTTCGAGATCCCGATGAGCGGGGGCTTCTACATCGTCGAGCACTTCGAGGAACTGGCAGAGTTCTACGATTTCGGGAAGGAAATCGTCTGCTACGTTTCTCCCGAGGACCTGGTGGAAAAGGTCCGGTATTACCTGCGCCATGAGGGAGAACGGGAACGGATCCGGAAGGCGGGGTTCGAGCGGTGTCGCAGGGATCATTCCTGGCACAAGCGGTTCATCGACGCTTTTGCGGTGATGGGGCTGTAAACGGATGTGCGGAATCGCCGGACTCGTTGCCCCGGACTGCCGGAGATACGAAACCGCTCTTTCCCGCATGGGGGCCACCCTCGGACGGCGGGGACCCGATGGGTCGGGAATCCATCTTTTCCCAAACTGCGGCCTGGGCCATACCCGGCTGAGCATCGTCGACATAGAGACCGGCCAGCAGCCCATGCTGACCGCGGACACGAAGGCGGGGATCACCTTCAACGGGGAGATCTACGGATACCGGTCGATCCGGGAAACGATCGACGGCTTCCCGTTCCGGACGAAGTCCGACACGGAAGTCCTCCTCGCCTTGTATCGTCGGTCCGGCAGCGATCTCTTCCGCCATCTGCCCGGGATGTTCGCTTTCGGCCTTTGGGACGAAGAGGAACAGATGCTGCTTTGCGGCCGGGACCGGTTCGGGGAGAAACCGCTGTATTACGCTTTCGGGGCGAACGGCGAGTTCCTGTTCGCTTCGGAAATAAAGGCGTTGCTCGCCTCGGGGCTGATCCGGCCGGTGTTGGACCTGGATTCCGTCGCCCATTATCTGAAATACCTCTACATTCACCCGCACCGGACGATTTACCGGAACGTTCACACGCTTCCGCCGGCGCACCGTCTCCAATACCGCCAAGGGCGGGTGTCCGTGGAGAGGTACTGGTCTCTACCGGCCCCCGGGCCGCGGATGACCCTGGACGAGGCGGCAGAGGAATTCCGGAGGCTTCTCGATGCGTCGGTTGCCCGACAGCTCGTGGCGGATGTGGATGTCGGGGCCTTCCTGAGCGGCGGGCTCGACTCCAGCTCGATCGTCGCGATGGCGAGCCGCCACAAGGCGTCGTTGAAAACGTTCTCCTTCGGCTTCGAGGAGTCGGTCAGCGAATTGCCGTTTGCCCGCGAGGTGGCCCGGATGTACGGGACGGAGCACATGGAGCTCGGGACCGGCGCGGTCGACCTGGCCGAATTGATGACCGAGATGCAGGATGTTTACGACGAACCGCTGGCGGATTCGTCGAACATCCCCACGTACCTGATATCGAAGCTTGCGCGTCGGCACGTCAAGGTCGTATTGACCGGCGACGGGGGGGACGAACTGTTCGGCGGGTACTCCTACTGGTACCGCCCGGTCTACTTCATGAACCATCGGCCGCCTGTCCGCCACTGGTACTCGGGCCTCTTCCGCTCGGCCGCCGCGATCGTGAGGAGGACGGGCATCCCGCCCGCTCCCTCCTCGCGCTACCGGTTGCTGGGGGCGTTGTACAGGAACTCCGGTCGCTCCATCGCGTCGACCCATTCCGAGCAGAAACGGTATCTGACGGACCGGCAACTGGCAGGGATCCTGCCGGCTTCCGGGACCATCCCCCCGGCGGCGGTGGAAATGAAATGGAACGGGGGAACGGTCGACGATGCGATGCGGATGGACATCGAGGATTACATGCCCGGCGACATCCTGGTGAAGATCGACCGGGCGTCCATGTCGAACGGACTGGAGCTTCGCGCGCCGTTCCTGGATGTCGAATTCGCGTCGTTCTGCATCTCCCTTCCCGATTCCCTGAAGATCGACGGGGAGAGGGAGAAGGTCATCCTCCGGGCGGCCATGGGAACCGCCTGGCCGCCGTCGGTCCGGAACCGGGGGAAACTGGGTTTCGGCGCGCCCGTCACCCGATGGTTGAAACAGGGCGCCGTCCGTTCCCTGAAGAGCCGGTATCTTTCCGATCCGGGACAGAAGATCTTCTCCCTGATATCGCATCGGCGCACGCGGGACATGGTGGCCCGGGACAACTACAACACCTGGGCGCTCCTGGTTCTTGCGATGTGGATGGACCGGCACGATTTCGATTTCGATGAACACGGGGATGCCCGCCGGTGAGCATCCCGGTCACGGTCCTGATGTCTGTCCACAACGGCGGGGAGTATCTTGCCGGCGCCGTGCGAAGCGTTCTGGCCCAGACGTTTCACGGGTTCGAATTCCTGATCATCGACGACGGCTCGACCGACGGTTCCCTGCAGGTCGCCGCCTCCTTCGATGACCCGCGGATCCGAATCCTCCGCAATGAACGGAACACGGGGCTGGCGACGTCCCTGAACAAGGGCTTAGGCCTGGCCCGGGGGAAATACATCGCCCGCATGGATTCCGACGACGTGTGCAGGCCGGATCGGCTCGAACGCCAGCTGGCATGGCTGGAATCCCACCCGACGGTCGGCGCCTGCGGTTCCTGGATCCGGTACGTCGGCCCGGGCGGGGGAAAGACCGTCCGATACTACAGCGATTCTTCCCTGGTGAAGGCCTCCCTGCTGTTCGGTCCCCCCATGGCGCATCCGGCGGTCCTGTTGCGGCGGGATCTTTTTCTCGAACACGGGCTCGTTTACGACCCGACCTTCCGGCACGCCCAGGATTACGACCTTTGGGAAAGGGCTTCGCATCATTTCCCGTTGTCCAACGTGCCCAGGGTCCTTCTCGATTACCGGATCCATCCCGGGCAGGCGGGAGGACGCACGTACCGGGAACAGCAGGGGGACGCGGACCGGACCCGTCTCCGGCAACTGAATGCCATGGGGTTGGACCCGGGCGAAGACGAGGTGGCCGTCCACCGGATCGTGTCCGAATTGAAAGGCGTTCCACCGACGAGGGAACTCGTCCTTCGGATCGAGGGATGGCTCGGCAGGCTGAAGGAAGCCAACGCAAGATCGGGAACCTACCCGGAGCCCCATTTTTCCCTTCTGCTGGGGTCCCGCTGGCTCAGCGCCTGCATCATGGCCTCCTCGCTGGGGGCGTGGACGTGGGGACGTTTTTTCCGCTCCCCTTTGTGGAAGCTGACCGCGATGAATTACAAGAGGTTCCTGAAAACCCTTTGAGCGAGGAATGCCCGCGTGACACCGTTTCTTCTCGATTATCTTTGCGATCCGAAAGACAAAACCACTCTAACCCTGGTCGACGCCCGGTACGACGGGGCCGGCAATATCACGGAAGGCGTTCTCGTCTCCGGATCGGGAAACCGTTACCGGATCGTCGACGGGGTTCCCCGGTTCGTGGAGAACATGCCGATCAAGGCCTCGGTCGATTCTTTCGGTGACGAATGGAATTATTTCAATTTCGACCAGTTCAAGCGGAACTGGCTCAGCCACACGGTAAAAAACACCTTCGGGTCCGCGGATGCCTTCAAGGGAAAAGTCATCGTCGATGCGGGGGGAGGCAGCGGCATGCAAAGCCTCTGGATGAGCCAGAGCGGCGCACGGCACGTCATCTGCCTCGAATTGTCCCACTCCGTGGACGGCGTGATGAAGGAAAACGTCGGCGGCGTCCCCAATATCGATCGTGTCCAATGCTCGATCGATTCCCCGCCGATCCGGGATGGGAGCATCGACGGGATCGTGTATTGCCACAATGTGATCCAGCATACCCCCTCCGTGGAAAACACGGCGCGAGCGCTTTGGCGGATGGTCGGTCCGGGGGGAGAGTTCGTGTTCAACTGCTACCGGAAAACGACGGGGGGATTCCCGAACGTTTTACGGAACTGGACATACGATCGCCTCCGGGGGTTCCTGCCCAGGAGGTCCTTCCGGTTCATCCTGAACTACTCCAGGGTCATGTCGTCCCTTCGATTCATCCCCGTCCTGGGGAAATCGCTGGAGATACTCTCTTTTGTCTGCAGGGGGGATGTCCCGAAAGGGGGGAACTATTTCCGACGGGCATACCAACAGGGGGTTCTCAACACATTCGACCTCTATGGGAGCCATGCGTATCAGCATTTGAAGACCGACGAGGAAATCCAGCGCCTGATCTCCGAATTGCAACCGGACAACAAGAAGATCTCAAATTATGCGATGTATTTTTCCCGTCATACGCCGGAAGGTTGCGCTCTCCGTTTGACAAAATAACGGAGCCTCCATCCCCCGCTTCCATCCGCTCTCCCCTTCGAACCCGAACGGGTCAGGTCACCCGATACGGCGGCACCGGGAAGAAACAGAGCCCGATGGCGACGACGACGGCCAGAAGGAGGGACGCCAGGATCGTCCCCTTGAGGACCTTCCCCGGACGGGAGAGGAGCAGCAACACCAGGAAGAAGAACATCCCCATGCCGACACGCCCCGCGCTCGTGATCGAATCTCCGATGATGTAACGGTTCGCGCTCAGGAACAGGACGCTGGCCCCGGCAAGCTGGAGGCCTGCCGGGTCACGCGATTTCCGGAGCGCTGCAAGCCCGAACACCAGGCTCAGGGCGGCGACCAGGACCATCGGGACGTTGCTCCAGGCCATCAAGGTTCCCTTGTCGAGTGCCGGGAGGGGAAGCCCCCGGAAGTATTCGAGGACGCCTGCCCCGGGCCAGGTGAGCCACCCCTTGACCTTCAACAGCGGGATGTATCCCACCTGGAGCGTCAGATATACTTCCCAAAGCCCGACCCCCAGCCCGCTGAGCGACACCAGCGCCGCCCGGGCCACCCTGCCGTGAAGCACCTCCCACAGCCCCACCAGGACGACGCAAAAGAGCGTCTGCTCGCGCGTCAACAGCGCCATGTTCCACCAGAGAGTCGCCGCCGCCAGACCGCGCATCGTCCCTTTTTCGTAGGCCAGCCACCCAAGGACCAGGAACAACAGGGACAGGGAGTCGGTGAGACAGTTGTAGACGCTCAGGACCGTGCCGGCGTTGACACCGATCAACAGCGCCCACCAGGCGCTCACCCCTGCGGCGCGCAACCGGGCCGCGACCACCCAGGCCATCACCCCGGGCACGATCAGCGTGAGGCCGATCATGGCCCACAGGATTCCCGCCTTGTGGCCCCCGCCCAGCGCCCAGGAGAGCAGGGGAAAACCGATTCGCTGGTAGCGCAGGACGGAGTCGACGTGGGCCAGCCCCTCGGCGCTGAAGGGCAAGTGGTTCGCCACCCAGTAGTAAAACTGCCCATCGTACCCGCGATTCTCCAGAACCACCGTTCCCCGGGGCAATTCCCGGCAATAGCGTTCCACGTTGCCGGGCATGGAACCCGTGCCGAAGCGCAGGAGGGCGGAGGCGTTGAAATCGTACCGCGATGCGTAGGCCACGGCCAGCAACCCCATCATCGCCCACGTGACGGTGGCCACGCACCAAGGCTGTCCCCACCGCCCGGCCCTATTCGTCATACAGCCTCGCCGTCTCCTCCGCCATCCGGAGATGGCTGAAGACCTCGCGCACTTTCGGCATTCCCTTCAGCGCCCGGTCCCGGCAAGCCGGGAGGTCGGCGACAACGCGGGCGAGGCCCGCGGTAAACTCCCTCGCCCCCATTCCGCCGGCCACCTCGGGATTCGCCCCGAGAGAAAGAAGGTCCTCTATCCCCTCGTACGGAGTGCAGAGACACGGGATGCCCATGGACAGCGCCTCGATCACCGAGAGGGGCATCGCCTCGAACCGGGTCGGGAGGACGAACAGGTCGGCGGCGGCGAGGCGTCGAACCGCGTCCGGGACCCACCCCGTGAAAAGGGCACGGCCCGCGGAAACCTCTGCCGCGAGCGCCCGCTCCATCTCCGCACGCATCGGCCCATCCCCCATCACCAGGAGGAAAAGGTCTCCCCGCCGCTCCCTTGCGGCGAGAAACGCCGCGGCCAGCGTGTCCATCCCCTTCTCCCGGCAGACCCGTCCGGCGTAGGCCAGCACGGTTTTCCCGTCCAGCCCGAACGCCCGCTTCGCCTCCCGGGCACCCGCTTCGTCCGGGACCGGAGGGAGGGGAATGCCGTTCGGAACGATGCGCAGCGACCCGTCTTCTCCGTACACCCGTGCGAACCCCATCCTTTGGCCGGCCGAAGGGCAGATCTTTATGTACCGGTGCCGCCGGAAGAAGGGGCGCAGCAGGAACCGCTTCCCCGCCCCCAGGAGCCGGTTCGCCTCCGGCGGATCGGCCCGGAGGTGGATGGTTCCGAGGACCCGGGATTTCCCGTGCTCCAGCGCACCCCGGACGAGATCGATCCCGTCTCCCTCGTAGGTCTGGTTCACGTGGACGACTTCGGGAGCGATCCGCCCGCACAACCTTCGCATGTCGCGCCGCGTCCGCGGGTGCCAGAGCGACAGCAGCAGGTTCGCGCGGATATCCCGCACACCGGAGTACCCGTGCCGGAGGACCTCGACACCGGGGGGAACCTCTCCGCCCGGCCATTCCGGCAGGGGTCGCTCCCCGTTCCAGGTCAGGACGACCCGGTGTCCGAGAAAGGCCAGCCCCGCGGCGAGGTAGACCGCGTAGTTCTCCGCCCCCCCCGGCTCCCGGACGTGGTGGTTCGCCAGGAGAACGCGGATGGATCGGTTCCCGTTCACCGGGCGCGACAAATCGCCTCCAGGAACGACACGTACCCCTCCGCCATCCGCCTCCGGGTGAAAAGGGCCGAGCGGGTCCTGCCCGCGGCAACCAGCCTTTCGCCGAGATCCCGGTCGGAAAGGACGGAAACGACCGCCTTGCCGATCTCCCCCGGGGATCGCGGGTCCACGTAAAGCGCAGCGTCCCCGTTCACCTCCCGCAGCACCGGGACGTCGGAACAGATCACCGGAACGCCCATCGCCATCGCCTCCAGCGGCGGGATGCCGAACCCCTCGACAAAGGAGGGGAAGACGAACAGCTTCGCGTTGGCGTACAGGTTCCTGATCTGGTCGTCCGTCGTCCCGGTGAGTTCCACCAGTTCCGGCCCGAGGGAGAGTTCGCGCCGGAGGCGATCCACGTCGTCCTCCCAGAGGCGCTTCCCGGCCACCACGAGCTTCAGGGACGGGAACGCCCCCCTGGCCTCCAGCCACCCGCGGATCAGCCCCGCGTGATTCTTGTGCCCCACGCGGATCCCGACGTGGAGGAGGTAGTCCCCGGGGACCAGGGGAGCCCGGCGGTACGGTTCCGGATCGGCACGGAGATACTCCTCCCCCAAGGCCGGGTGGATGACCCGCACCGGCGCCCTCCCCTTCCCGAAGACCCTCTCGACCTCGCTGCGCGTGAAATCGGAGATGCACACCAGGCCGCTGCAGCGGGAGAGCGCCCGCTCCGTCAGGGCGCGGAACAGGTATTTCTTTGCGGGACTCCAGCTGGAATCGGAGGTCATCATGATGATGTCGTTCACGGTGAAGACGAACTTCCCCTTCGGGAACAGGGGCACGTTCATGTTGGGGAAGAGGGATACGTCGGCCCGTGGAGAGAACCCGTCGATCAGCCGCTGCTTGAGGAGGAAATCCCCGGGGGTGAACGGCCCGAACCCGGCGAAGAGCGCGCGCACCTTGGGATGGCGCCCGTAATCCGCCCGGAATTCGCCGGCGCATGTCGCGGGGACAACGGTCTGGATCCCGGAAACCCGATCCGAGTCGATCAGCCCGCCGAGGACGCTTTCCAGGACCTTGCCGATCCCCGTCCGCCGGAAATCCATTCCGTCGATATAGAGGATCATCCCGCTGGCAGGTGTGCTGGGCATAGGCAATCTTCATCGAATTATATTAGAATTCCATCACCTTTGCGGCTTTTTACCCACGGGAGCGCGTGGACATGCACCGAAAGAAGGCCCTCATCGCGGGGATCGCAGGCCAGGACGGCTCGTACCTTGCCGAACTGCTCGTCCGGAAGGGGTACAGGGTCCTCGGCTTCCTGAAGAAGGGGGAGGACACCGGCAACCTCTCGGGGGTCCTTCCGTCGATCGAACTCGAGGAAACGGAGCTCGTCCGCAAGGAGGATATCGTCCGCTGGACCCGGCTCTTCGACCCTTGCGAAATGTACAATTTCGCCGGGGTGTCCTTCATCCCCGAATCGTGGGACGACCCCTACCGGGCGTTTCAGGTCAATACGCTCCTGGTGGCCGCTTTCCTCGAAACCGTGAAGGACCACTGCCCCCGCGCGCGGTTCTACCAGGCGTCCTCTTCGGAGATCTTCGGCGCCCCCCCCGTATCTCCGCAGGACGAGGACACGCCCCACAATCCCATGACGCCGTACGGTGTGAGCAAGCTCGCCGCCCATCTGCTCGTGGGGCTCTACCGCAGGCGGTACGGGATGTTCTGCGTCAGCGGGATCCTCTACAATCACGAATCGCCGAGGCGGCAGGACCACTTCGTCACCCAGAAGATCGCGAAGGCTGCGGCCGAGATCTCCCGCGGGAGAACGGAAAAACTGAAGCTCGGGAACCTCGACGCGAAGCGGGACTGGGGGTTCGCGGGCGATTTCGTGGAGGGGATCTGGCGGATGCTCCAGCAGGACTCCCCCGGCGACTACGTCCTGGCAACCGGGGAGGCCCACTCGATCCGGGAATTCCTCGAGATCGCCTTCACCCACGTGGGGCATCGTTGGGAAGATTGGGTGGAGACCGACCCCGCGCTGGTGCGCCCCGTCGACGTGGGTCTCCTCGTCGGTAACGCGGGAAGGGCCCGCCGGATCCTCCAATGGGAGCCCCGGACAGGTTTCGCCGACCTCGTCCGGATGATGGTCGACGCGCAGCTGGCGAGAACCGTCAATCCTTCAGCGCCACTTCCTCCGCGGTCATCCGGAACTTCCGCAGCAGGACGCGGAATTCCGGAGGGGTGATTCTCCTGCGTTCCCGGACCCCCCGCCGGTCCTTCAGCAACCGCGGGAATCCCGCCAGGCCCGAGGCCTCCGCCGAAAGGGTCGCGAGGAACAGCCGCCACACGGGGAAAGCGCTGGCGAACCGGCCCGAAGCCCCCTTCCCCGTCAAGGCGCCTTTCAGGTGCATCCCCCACCGGCACACCGTCCATACCGGGGAGATCAGGATATCCCGCCACGGGAAATTTTTCGTCAGGATCCAGAACCGGTTCCGCTCCACGAGGAACACCTTGTCGGGCGAATAGGCACCCGTCGTGGCGGAATATTTGTGGTACACCACGGCCGCCGGGACATAGAAGCACGTCCACCCGGCCCACCGGGCCCGCAGGCCCAGGTCGACATCCTCCCCGTAGGCAAAAAAAGATTCGTCGAGCAGGCCGATCTCGTCGAGCATTTCTTTTTTGTACACGCCCGCGCAACCGCTCGGGCAGAGCGACTCCCCTTCCTCCTCGAACCGGCCGTCGTCCCTCTCCAGCCGATGTCGCCCGCGCGCCAGCCCGTCCGGGTAGATGACGAGTCCCGTGTTGTCGATTTCGTCCCGGCGGTAGTAGTTGAGGATCCTGGGGGTGAACATCCCCGCCCCGGGATGCCGGTTCGCCGCCGCGTGGAGGGCGAAGAGCCACCCCGGGTCCACGGTCGTGTCGTTGTTCAGGAGGATGACGAAGCGGCCCCGCGCCCCGCGGATTCCGGCGTTGTTTCCCCCGGCAAACCCCAGGTTGGAGGGAAGCTCCACGAGGCGCACCCCTTGGGCCCCTCCCTCCTTCAGCCAGCCCGCGGAACCGTCCGTCGAGCCGTTGTCGACGACGATCGTTTCAAAATCGCGGTATGTCTGTGCCAGGACCGAGTCGAGGCACTCCTCCAACAGGTGTCGGCCGTTCCAGTTCAGGATGACAACGGAGAAAAAGGGGCCGTCCTCACGGCGGTCATCCTGCGGCACCTATTTCCCCCGGCCGCCCGCGGGAATGCCTCCGCCCTCCTGTTCGAGCTGCAGGATGCGGGCCCGAAGATACGGGTCGTCCACCTCTTCAAGGGCCTTCCGCAACATCTGGACGGCCAGGTCGCGTTTCCCCATGACCAGGTACATGTTGCTCATGGTCTGGTAGGCCATGACCGGAGAGACTCCCAGGAATGTGTAGTGGTGGGCCTCCCGGATGATGTGCTGCGGCAGGATTCCCTTGGGGACTTCATGGCGCCGGATGTAGTCCCGCATCTCCGGGGTATTGCGAACAAAGACAAGAAACAGCCCGTCGGAGAACACGAGAGCCCATTTCGGGTCGTTGGCGAGGACCGGGACGATCGGAAGGATCATGCCGGAAGAGTCCATCCCCTTCAGGACGATGTAGGTGATCCCGTATTTATTCAATATGTTTTCCCACCCCGGCTGGGCTCCCGTCACGGTCTGGTGCTCCATGAAGACCTGCGCGTTATAGGTCCGCCCATCGATGAAGGTCAGGGCTTGCGGGAACAGCTGCCAGTCGAGGAATCCCCCGATGTCGAAGAAGTTGAACATCTTCCCCGGGATCGGGTTCTCGCGGAGGAACTCCGCCGCCTGGAAGGAGAACTTGTGCTGGGTGATCCCGATCCCGTATTCCAACTGCGAAAAGGAGAACGTCAAGGTTGTACTCCCGAAGGCTATCAGCGCCAGGAAGGCAAAGGAGGTCGTTGCGATGCGACCGATGGAAGCACGGAAGGACTCCTCCGGGGGCTTCGAGGACTCTTTTCCCGAAGGAGAACCTTTCCGTTTCCCCTTCTCCCTCGCCGGTTCCCTTTTCCGTATCTCCTTGGGTGCAAACCATTCCTCCGCCTTTTCGAGGAACCCCGTCAACTGAATGGCAATCCCGGGGGAAAGGAAGAGCCCCATCATCGAAACGGCCCGTGCGGAATCCCAGGCGCCCTTGAAGGAAATGGCGTACAGGAACAGATCGAGAAGGTATACCTTTCCTCCGATCAGCCCCAGGCAAAGGGAAACGAGGGCGAAGGCCACCCCCGCTTTGTAGTATGCATAGAAACCCGTCCCTTTCACCGGGGTCAGCTCGGAAATCGACATGAGCACCGAGGAGCCGCCGCCTCCCGCCCCGCCTCCCCTGGAAATCAGGTGCAGCGGGGCCAGAAGGGCATCATACCGGTGCGGGTTCAGGCCGCACAGGATCAGCGCCAAAATGCCCAGGGCGACCGGAGGCAGGATCGTTGCCTTCGCATCCGCCCATTGGAACTCCTTCCGCCACACCGCACGGGCCACCCGGTCGGCGATGAAAGCCCCGCACAGGAGGAACGCCATCAAATAGGTCGGATGGGAATTCGCCCAGACGAGGACCACCAGGGGAAACAGGTAGACCAGTTTCTTCCTGGAACCGAAAAAATATTCCGAGAAGATGAAGATCGTCAATGCGATGAAGAAGTAGGTGAAGATCTCCGGGCGCGGCTGGATGCGGATCCGGAGGAAACCCGAAAACGCGAAGATGGCGAGCACCGCGATCAGGGGGTTGGCACCCCGTAGGACCATGGCCCGGTGCAGGAGAAGGTAGATGCCGAACACCAGGAGCCAGCAGAAAAACGAGACCCCGTAAGCGCCGCCCGCCGTGTACACCAGGTACAAGACGGCCTGGAATCCCCACTCCCCGTTGGGGTTGTGGATTCCGAGGGACGGGTAGTTCAGGAATTCCTTGTCCGGCAGGGTGCGCGTCTGGACGATTTGCCGGCCCTGGGCGATGTGCGTCCCGAAATCGCTCGTGAAGTTTTTCGTCAGCATCGGGATGGTGATCGCGAAGAGGAGGAACAACACCGCGAGGTTCTGCCGTTGGGGGGTGAGTTCCCACCAGGGACGGGGCGCACCCCCCACGGACACCGGTTCGGCCATCTACCTGTCCCCTCCGTACCCCGTCTTCAATCCCGGAAGCGCCGAAGACGTTCCATTCGCGCAGGTAAAGATATCACATGCCTTGGGCGACCCGCTTCGGGATCACGGGCTCGCCGAACGGCTCCTTGTGGAACACCGTCGTCAGCGAAAGGCTCGGACAACGGGTGCAGTCCAGGCACCGCAGGCAATCCGGGTCCGTCGGCTTCCGGTCGGGCCGGATGTCCACCGGGCAGATCTTCCGGCACTTCCCGCAACGGGAGCAGGTGTCCGGGTTCCAGGCCAGTTGGAGGAAACTCGTCTTGTTGAAGAAGGAGAGGATGGCGCCCAGCGGACAGACCGCGCGGCAGAAGGGGCGCTTGACCATCGTCGACGTCGTCACGAAGAACAGGAGGATCGAGATCTTGACCCAGAACAGGGACCGGATCATCGACCGGACGCCCGGGTTCATCGCGACCCAGGGCAGGCCGGCGGTGAGGGTCCCCATCGGGCACAGCTTCGAGAACCAGTTCTCCCGGGTCGCGTAGGGAATGGCGAACACCAGCCCGACCAGAACCGCATATCGGAGGTAACGGGTCCACGGCGGGATGGAAACTTTCCAGGCCCGGAACTTGTACAACAGGTCCTGGAGGGCCCCGAAGGGGCACAGGGTGCCGCACGTCATCCGGCCCACGCCCGACCCGATGACCGAGAGGGTCCCGATCCCGTAATACGGCACGTTCCCGGTCGCCATGAAGTGCTGCAGCGTCCCGATGGGGCAGGAAAACAGCGCCGAAGGGCAGGCGTGGCAGTTCAGCAGCGGGGTGCAGGCGCTTTTCAGGGAACCCTGGTAGAGCGACGCCGAAAGGAACCCCTGCGCGTAGGCGTTGGGGAGGATCGCCCCCATCCCCTGGAAGATCCGCCGTTTCAGGATTCCCACGGAGTCACCCGACCCCGATGCACGACAGTCAAAGCAGCGCGGCGTTGAGCAGCACCTCCCCGATCTCCTTCCGGAAGATGCCGAACCCGAGGACGGCGGCGGCCGCGACGGCCGTGACCAGGAAGGCGGCGGACCGGCTTCTCACCTTTCCCGCCGACCCGGGGGGATCAGCTCCCCCCATAGGAGTGCAGACCGGAGAGGACGAGGTTGACGCCGAGGTAGCAGAAGATGGTGGCGAGGAACCCGACGATGGACAGGATGGCGGCGCGCTTCCCGTGCCACCCCCGGGTGACCCGGGCGTGGAGGAAGGCGGCGTAGACCAGCCACACGATGAGGGACCACGTCTCCTTGGGATCCCACGACCAGTACGTC
>Ga0209253_10001295_pt1 | contig 21961 bp, 23 predicted proteins | sample FrelakmetBRP12BR_FD_187145 | JGI IMG/M metagenome (GOLD analysis project Ga0209253, IMG submission 187145) | Freshwater lake sediment microbial communities from the University of Notre Dame, USA, for methane emissions studies - BRP12 BR (SPAdes)... | ecosystem: Environmental > Aquatic >...
CGCGCGCTTCTGGCAGACGGTGTCCGCTGCTGCTGCGGCCGGCGTCAACTTTCCGGTGCTGTGCTGCGAGGCGGCCGCCGCAACTCGGGCGTTCCACTGGCCGTCGCAGAAAAACGGCCTGTGTTATAGCAGGCCTAGCGGGGTGCCAGCTTTGCTCACGATGCGTGATACTCGCCTCAGAGGATCGCGGGATATCCTCCGCAACACAGGTCTTGGAGAGATTCTGCGCGATCCCTTGCCCGAGATAGCGACTTTGCTTCATCGGGCGGCCAGGAGACGCATTTCTTCCGACTGACTTCCGGCATCCCGTGGAGTTCAAGGTCGAGGGTAGTATCGACGGACCGCTACCTGACGCCGCGCGCAGGCGCGGCCGGCCCGCGTCGGCCGCTTATGCCGGATCACCTGGCGGTACCCCGGGACGTAGTCGAGCTGCCCGCCGGCCTTTTTACGGATAGCCGGGCCAATGGCGAGATCATCTGCGGGGGCCACCGCGGAAGACTAAGTATCTGCTGAGCGCGAAGTTCAGCGCGAGCCCGGCCAGCGAGCCCGCGGCCACACCGATCACGGGATGGGCTGCCACGGTCGGCTGAGTCGCGACCAGCGCGGCGTATGTTCCGTAATTCACGAGCCCTCCGACGGCGTTGGCAGCCAGGAAGCGGCCCCACTCGCTGATTCTGGCCGAACTGCGCTGCGCGTGAAAGGTGAAGCGACGGTTCAGAGCCCAGGTGGTTGTGGCCGCGACGAGGTAGGAGATCACTCGCCCGAGATAGAGTCCGGTGCCGAGCACGCCCATGGCGACGTGCAGCGTGGCAGCATCGACCAGGAAGCCGATCGTGCCGACCACCGTGAACGCCAGCAGTTGGCCGCGCACTGCCATCGCCTGCGTCTTCGCCCCGGTTCAGCCGCCTGTACGTTTGCGAAGCGGGATACTGAGATAATGCAAGCGCTTGGCCTCCGTGCGGCCGCGTGTGACGGTCGACAGGATCAGGCCGCACACAAGGCTCAGGAAGCTGAGCAACATCAGGCCGGTGGACAGCACCGCGGTTGGCAGGCGTGGCACCTGGCCGGTGCGCAGGTAGTCCGCGACGACCGGGATCGCTAGGATGACGGACGTAAGGGCGAGCAGCGCAGCCATCGCCGAGAAAAACTCCAGCGGCCGCTCCTCGCGTACCAGCCGCATGATCAGGCGCATGATCCGGATACCGTCCGGGATCGTGCGCAGCTTGCTCGACGAGGCCGGCGGCCGCTCGCGATACGGCGTCATGACTTCGGCAATCGGCAGGCGCAACTCGAGCGCGTGCACGGTCAGCTCGGTCTCGGTCTCGAAGCCGCTGGCAAGGGCTGGGAACGACTTGACGAATCGGCGCGAAAAGACTCGGTAGCCCGAGAGCATGTCGGTCATACGCTCGCCAAAGAGCTTGGCGACGAGGCCTGTGAGCAGGCGATTGCCGAAGCGGTGACCGCGCCGATAAGCGGCCTCGGATTTCTCCTCGCGAGCGCCATTGACCATGTCGAGCGAGTTGTCCACCAAGCGCCGGATCAGCGCCGGCGCGCTGGCGGCGTCGTAGGTATCGTCACCGTCCACAAGCACGTAGATGTCCGCCTCGATGTCGGCGAACATGCGGCGCACGACGTTGCCTTTGCCCTTGAGCGGCTCGCAGCGGACGATAGCCCCCGCCTGGCGGGCGACCTCGGCGGTCCGGTCCGTCGAGCCGTTGTCGTAGACGAAGATCAGGGCCTGGGGGAGATGCTTGCGGAAATCGGCCACGACCCGGGGGACCGCAGCCTCCTCGTTGAGGCAAGGGACCAGGACGGCGATCTGCGGTGTCCAGCTCATGTGTGCTCCAGGTCCGGCACGGTTGCAGTCCGCTCATCGCGGTACTGGATCACCCGCTCGATCTGGTAATCCTTGATCGCCCGCGCGTGCGTGAAGATGATCAGCTCGCCGAGCAGGCCGAGCGCGAAGAGCTGCAGGCCGAGCACGACCAGCAGCGACGACAGCAGCAGGGCAGGCCGCTCGGCCAGCGGCTGCTCGAAGAACAGGCGCTCGACGACCAGCCAGGTAACCAGCAGCGCGCCGACTGCGAAGGTGCTGACGCCCACCATGCCGAAGAAGCGCAACGGCTTCTTGGTGAAGCGCACGAGGAAGAAGACGGTGAAGATGTCGAGGAAGCCGCGGGTGTACTCGCGCGGCTGATAGACGCCCTCGAAACGATCCTTGGCCGATTGACGAAGCTCCACTTCCTGCACCCTGAAACCCTGGCGATCGGCCAGCACAGGGAGGAACCGGTGCTGGTCGCCGTACAGTTGGATCTCCTCGAGCACCCGGCGGTGAAAGGCGCGAGCGCCACAACCGAGGTCGTGGTACTGCAGCCGCGTCACCCTCGCCAGCAAGCCGTGGAATACGGAGCGTCGCAACCGCTCGAGTGGGCCGCCCGTCCGGGGCCAGCGTCGACCGATCGCGAGGTCGCTCGAATCGAGCGCGGAGACGAGCTTCCCGACATCGGCCGCCTCGATCTGGTGGTAGGCGGGCAGGGTGACGATGATCTGCCCGGAGGCATGCTCGAAGCCCGCCATCAGAGCAGTGGCTTCGCCGAAGGTGCGCGTCAGGCTGATCACGGTGAAGCGGTGACCCGCTTCGAGCAGCGAACGGAGCCCGGCGGCGAAATCGCTGCAGGGGCCATCGAGGACGAAGATCAACTCGTACGGCTGGCGCAGGGCGTCGAGGCCGGCCTTGTACTCTGCGTGCAACGCTGCAGCGTCGGCGTGGCGCGAGCCGATCGGAATGATCACGGAGAGTTCGATGTCCAAGGTGCGCTCAAGCATGCGTCGAACCCTCGAATTCACCCCGCAGCGGTGCGGTTGGCCAGACCTTTCCGGTGAGACGCGAGAAGTCTTGCTCGCGCACGTCGCCCAGCTTGTACACGAGTTCGCCCAGGATTCCCCCGCAGGCGAGGATGAAGGCGCCCATCAGCAGGATGACCCCGGTGCCGGCCACGGGCAGCGGCAGCGTGCCGATGGCGCCCAGCCGCCACAGCGAATGGCCGATCGCCAGCAGGCCCAGCAATGCCATCGGCGTCGCAAGCAGACTGAACCAGCGCAGCGGGCGCGACGTGAACGACGCTACGGTCTTGATCACCATCAGGTCGAGCAGCACCTTGTAGACGCGCGACAGGCCGTACTTCGACTGGCCAAATTGCCGGGCGTGATGCCGCACCTTGATTTCCGCGATGCGCGGGCCCGCGATGGAGGCCATCGCCGGGATGAAGCGGTGCATCTCGGAGTACAGGGGGATTTCCTTTATCAGGGACGCGCGGTAGGCCTTGAGCGAGCAGCCGTTGTCCTTGATGGGCACGCCGGTGACCGTGCCGATCAGCCAGTTGGCGATTCGTGACGGGATCTTGCGCGACACCAGCTTGTCCTGCCGGTTGAAGCGCCAGCCCACGACGATGTCGTAGCCTTCGTCGATCTTGGACAGGAACTGCTCGATGTCGCGCGGGTCGTTCTGCAGGTCGCCGTCCATCGTAATGAGGATTTCGCCGCGGGCCTGCTCGATACCCGCCGCCATCGCAGGGGTCTGGCCGTAGTTACGGCGGAAATTCACCACCCGCACCCGTGCGTCCCGCCGGGCGAGGTCGATGGCGAGTTCGAGCGTCCGATCGCGACTGCCGTCGTTCACCAGCACCATTTCGAACGGGTGACCCAACGGCTCCACCGCTGCGACGATCGCCGCGTGCATGCGGTCGATGTTCTCTTCCTCGTTGTAGAAGGGAACGATGACTGAAAGTTTCGGATTGACCGTCACGCGGGGCGAGTCCTGATTATGGGGAGCGAATGATAACGTGACCGGGCGAGCAAAATTGCGACCGGCTTAACGGGCATAATATTTCCTCATGGACCCGATGCCTCAGAGCCGTCAGCAGTGCCCGGTGGACGGCCACGTGCACTTTCACGCGGTCGCGCGCGCGGCGCCCACTCTGGACGCCGCTGCGGCTAATTTCCGTGCGCAAGGCCACGCCTCACGGGGCCTGCTGGGCGCCGTTCTGCTCAGCCAGACGGCGGCGGAACGGGTTTTTGAGGAACTGGCGACCTCCGGGCGAGCCCACGACTGGACCTTGACCCCGGCGGGCAATGAAACAGAGTCGTTGCTGGCTCGCAAGGGGGCGGCGACGATCGCGGTCGTGTGCGGCCGGCAGGTACGGGCTGCGTGCGGCCTCGAAGTGTTGGCGCTCGGCACCCTGCAGACGTTCGTTGACGGGCTGCCGTTCGAGCAGGCCGTCGAGGCGGTGCAGCGCTCGGGCGCGCTCACGGTCTTGCCGTGGGGTTTCGGCAAGTGGCTGGGCGAGCGTGGCCGCCGCGTGCAGGCGATGCTGGAGCGTCTAGGGCCCCAGGCGGTGTTCCTCGGCGACAACGGGGGGCGCGCGGCTCTGGCTGGGGTCCCGTCGCTCATTCGCCGCTCGGAGCAGCGCGGGTTCCGGGTCCTGCCGGGCAGCGACCCATTGCCCATTGCCTGTGATCATGAGCGGGTTGGGGCGTTCGGATTCCTTGCCGAGGCCCGATTGACCGAGCATGCGCCGTGGCACACGTTGCGTGAGTGGCTCATGCAGCGAAGCACGTCCCCGATGCGCTACGGGCGGGCGTGCAGCTCGCTGAGCTTTGCTGGCAACCAGGTCCGGCTGCAGCTGAGCCAGAGGCGCGCGCGACGGTGCACGGCGTGATGCGCGACCGCCGTGCGATAATCGCGATGACCAGCGGCAGACAATCCGACACGGGAGATCCGGCCTTGGCAGGGAGTGCGGTCGCAGCGCCGGACATTGAGACATCGTCTGCGGACTACGCGAGTCGTTTCCGCGGGCCGGCCGGGCGCTATCTGCTCGACGTGCAGGCGAGGTCGGTGGCGTCTGCCCTGGAGGGGCTGCCACCGGGGCGGGCGCTTGACGTTGGCGGCGGACACGGACAGCTAGTGCAGCCCTTGAAGGCCCTGGGTTGGCAGGTCACCGTCCAGGGCAGCAGCCCCGAGTGCGAGCGCAATCTGCGCGAACTCCATGGCGTGCGAGATTGCGAGTTCCTGCAGGGCAACTTGTTCGAACTGCCCGTCGCCGACCGCAGCTTCGACCTGGTCATCGCCGTGCGCCTGTTGTCCCACGTGGAAGATTGGCCCGGATTGCTGGCGGAGATGTGCCGGGTGGCGCACCGTGCCGTGGTCGTGGACTACCCGAGCAGCACGGGCCTCAATGCATTGACCCCGCTGCTCTTCGGTCTGAAGCGCTCGCTGGAGGGCAATACGCGCAGCTACACGAGCTTCTCCCGCGCGCAACTCTGCGGCGAATTCGCGAAGCACGGCTTCACGCGTCAACGAGAGGTCAAGCAGTTCTTCCTGCCGATGGTCGCGCACCGGCTGGGCAAGGGTTCGGCACCATTGCGTGTCGCGGAGCGCCTGTGTCGGGGAACCGGACTCACGGCTTGGGCGGGATCACCGGTGATACTCCGCGTGGATCGTACGGCCTGAAGCAGACGACGCGATGAAGATCCTGCTGGCTGCACCGCAGCCGTTCTACCAGGAACGCGGCACGCCCATTGCCGTCAGGCTGCTGGCGGAGACGCTCTGCGACTTCGGCCACCAGGTCGACCTGCTCGTCTACCACGAGGGCGAGGACATCGTCGTGCCACGGCTGACGATTCATCGTGCCGCGCGCCCTCCCGGCGTATGCCAGGTGCCGATCGGGATCTCATGGCAGAAGCTCGCCTGTGATGTCACGTTCGTTGCCAAGATGGCGAGCCTCGCGCTGCGCAACCGGTACGACGTCGTGCACGCGGTCGAGGAGGCGGTGTTCCCGGCCGCAGCGCTCGACCTGTTCAGCCGGAGTCGGCTCGTGTACGACATGGATTCGTCGCTCTCGGAGCAGCTCACCGACAAATGGACGCTGCTGCGCCCGCTGGCTTGGCTGTTTCGCGCGTTCGAGCGCGGTGCAGTGCGGCGCTCGTCCGTGGTCCTGCCGGTCTGCGAGGACCTCGCGGCCAAGGTGCGACCCTGGGCGGACGCACGGCGCGTGATCGTGCTGCCCGACGTGCCGGTCGGCGACGCCGAACCGCTCGGGGCGGTCGACTCGCTGCGCGAAGTGACGGGGGCAGCGGGGCCGATCGGCTTGTACGTGGGAAACCTCGAGCGCTACCAGGGTATCGACCTGCTGCTCGACGCCCTGGCGCAGACCTCACCGGCCACGAGCCCGCAGATGGTCGTCATTGGCGGCAATGCGCCGGACGTTGCCCGCTATCGCCAGCGAGCCTCCGAGCTTGGGCTGGCGGGCCGCGTCCATCTGCTGGGACCGCGTCCGGTCGCGCACCTGAACGCCTACCTCGCACAGGCCGACCTGCTCGTGTCGCCGCGTACCCTGGGCCAGAACACACCGATGAAGGTCTATTCCTATATGCAGTCTGGCAAGGCGATCCTGGCGACCGACATCCGTTCGCACACGCAGGCGCTCGACCCGGGTTGCGCCGAGCTGGTACGCGCGGAGCCGGCCGCCATGGCGGCCGGTCTCGAGCGGCTGGCAGGCGATGCCGAACGGCGCGCACAGCTCGGCCGTGCGGCGCGCGCCAAGGCAGAACGCGAATACTCGGTGCACGCGTTCCGCGCGCGCCTGGCGCGAGCCTACGAAATGCTCGCGGGAGCCTGACTCATGCGTCGCGACCTGGATCAGTTTGATTCCCGCCTGTTCGACGTCGTGGTGGTCGGCGGCGGCATGCAGGGGGCGTGGGTGGCGCTGCGCGCCGCGCAGCGCGGGTTGAGTGTCGCGCTGGTCGAGCGCGATGACTTCGGAGGCGCAACGTCGGCCAACAGCCTCAATATTCTGCATGGCGGCCTGCGCTACCTGCAGCACCTCGACCTGCCGCGCATGCGCAGCTCGATACTCGCGCGCCGCGAGTTCTGCCGCATGTCCCCGCAGCTGGTGCGTCCGCTGCAGTGCGTGATGCCGCTGCGCCTGGCCGGTGTGCGCAGCCCATGGACGCTCGGACCGGCGCTGCTGCTCAACGACCTGATCTCGGCCGATCGCAACCAGGACGTCGTGGATTCAGCGCGCCTGCCGAACGGCAGGCTGTTGAGCGGGGCTCGGTGCCGCGAGCTGATCGCACCGCTGGCTGCGACGGATGCCGTGGGCGGGGCTGTCTGGTCGGACGCGGTGACGCTGGATGCGGCACGGCTGACGTTGGACGCGGTCCTCGCGGCCGCGGATGCCGGCGCGGTGGTCGCGAACCATGTCGAAGCGTGCGACTACTTGCGGCAGGACCGTGCCATCGTCGGAGTCGCGGTTCGCGATCGCCTGTCCGGGCGCGAGTCCGAGATCCGCGCGCGCGTGGTAGTGAATGCGACGGGGCCGTGGGCTACGGACCTCTCGAAGCGCGCCGGGCTGCCGACCAGATTCGCGCCCCCCGGCTGGGTCGGCGGGCTGAATGTCGTGCTGCGGCGGTCGCTCGGCATCGGCACCGCAATCGCGCTGTCGGCTGCGTCAAAGGCAGCCGATCGTTCAGCGGTGCTGCAGCGTGCGAATCGCGAGCTGTTCTTTGTTCCGTGGCGCGGTGTCACCGCCGTCGGCACGGACTATTGCGCGGTTCGCGACGCGAGCGAGGGGGCTACGGTCGCGGAGTCCGTCGTCGCCGGCTTCGTGGCCGAAGTGGCGCGCGTCGCGCCGCGCGCCGGGGTCTCCATGGCCGACGTGGCGACGGTGCAGTGGGGCCTGCTGCCGCAGGACGATTCGGGTGCGGTGCTGCCCCGCAAGGCGCCGATCCTCGCCGCAGGGGTCGCGGAGGCGGGGGCCCGGGGACTCGTGGTACTGATCGGCGAGAAGCTGACCAGCGCTCCCACGCTCTCGCGTACCGTAGTGGGCCGGGTTCTGCAGGAGCTCGCACAAACGGGTGCAGTGCCGGCGGCGCCTCTCGCTACTCGTTCGGCCGCCCCGACTTCGGTACAGCGCGAGCCGGTCGACGAGGGAATCGAGTTGCGTGCAGTGGACGTCGTGCACGCGATTCGCGAAGAGATGGCGATGGGGCTCGAGGACCTCGTCCTGCGCCGGCTGGGTCTCGGCTACCTCGGACACCCCGGCATCGACGTATTGCGACGTTGTGCGGAGATGGCCGCCCCGGAATTCGTCTGGAATGCGGCAGACGTAGATCGAGAGGTCGCCCAGTTGCACGACCGTCTAGCCAGGTATTCGTTCGGCACCGCGGAGCCGCGGAGCATCGCCCCATGAGGGTGCTAGTGACCGGCGCGACCGGCTTCACGGGCGGCCACCTCGCACGGACGCTGCGGCGCGCGGGTCATGAGGTGCGTGCCCTCGTTCGGCCGGGCAGCAATAGCCAGGAGCTGGCCGATGCCGGAATCGAGCTGTTCGAGGGGCAGTTAACGCGCGCGGACGACGTGCGGGCGGCTGCGCGCGGCTGCGACCAGATCTATCACATTGCAGCGGTATTTCGCACGGCGGGCCACCCGGACAGCTATTACCGCGAGGTCAACGTCGGCGGCACGATCAACGTGCTGGAGGCAGCGCGGCAGGTTGGTTGCGAACGCGTGATCTATTGCTCGACCGGCGGCGTGCATGGGCACGTAGAGAGTCCGCCGGCGAACGAGAGCTACCGCTTCAAGCCGGACGACATCTACCAGGTGACCAAGGTCGAGGCTGAAGCTGCAGCCGGCGAGGCGATCGGGCGCGGCCAGCCGGTGGTGGTCTTCCGGCCCGGGGCGATCTACGGCGAGGGCGACCTCCGGTTCCTAAAGCTATTCCGCTCGATCCAGAGGCGGCGCTTCGTAATGATCGGCGCGGGCGAGACGCGACTGCACATGGTGCACGTCGACGATCTCGTGCAGGGCATCCAGTTGTGCGGGACGCGGCGTGAGGCATTGGGCGAGACTTTCCTGCTGGCGGGTCCCGAGGCCCCGACGCTGAATGAGATCGCGGCCATCACTGCGCGAATCTGCAACGTATCCTTGCCGCGCCTGCACGTGCCGGTATGGCCCGTGTACGCGGCGGGCGCGCTCTGTGAGATCGCGTGTGTGCCGTTCGGTATCGACCCGCCCCTGCACCGACGCAGGGTGGGCTTCTTCACGCATCACCGGGAATTCGACATCGGCAAGGCGCGGCGCCTCCTCGGCTTTGCGCCCCGAGTTACCGTGCGGGACGGCATCGAACGCACGGTGCGCTGGTACGCGGCCCACGGCTACATGGAGTCGCCGTCGCGTGGCTAGCGGCAGCCCACGCGTCCTCGTCGTCGCGGACCACCTCGGCTATCCGGGGGGCGTGGTGCACGGCGTGACGACCTATTTCCTGGAGGTCCTGCCGGCACTCGTGCGTGCCGGCGTGGACCTGACGGTCTGCTACCTGCGGGAGCCGCATCCAGCGGCCGAGTCGCTGCGTGCGCAAGGGATTGAGCCGATCTTCCTGTCGGCAGCGCGTGTCAATCCGTTCGTCGGTCTGCGGGTCGTGGCGATGGCGCGCCAAACGGGTGCCACGGTCCTGCACGCTATGGGGATCAAGGCCACCCTGATGGCGCGGCTGGCGACGCGCATGGTGCCGGCGCGGACCATTCTGCACCTGCACGACCTGCTCGAACCGGGCCCCGTGGTCGGCCGGCTGCAGCGGACTTTCGCCCGGCCGACCGACATGGCGATCTGCGTGGCGCGCGCGGCGGTCCCGATCGCCGTCGAGTGTTACAACGTCCGTCCGGAGCGCGTACGCGTGATCCACAATGGCATTCGCCTGGAGCTCTATCATCGTGTGCAGATGGACGCCCGGGTACGGCTGCGTGGCGAGCTGGGCGTCGACGAACAAACGCGGGTGTTGCTCCTAGTCGGACGCATGCATCCGATCAAGGGACACCGCACGATGCTCCGCATGCTGCCGGGCATTGTTCGTCGGTGTCCTGACGCCGTGCTTTGGCTGGCCGGTGACGGGCCCGAGCGACCGGCGTGCGAAGCGCTGGTGGGCGACCTCGGGTTGCAGCAACGAGTTCGATTCCTCGGGCAACGCCGCGACGTGCCTGAGTTGCTCGCCGCAAGCGACCTCGTCGTCGTTCCCTCGCAGCTGGAGGGGTTGCCAATCGCGGCCATCGAAGCACACGCTGCGGGACGACCGGTCGTTGGCTTTGGCGTCGGCGGCGTTGGGGAAGTCGTCCAGGACGGGATTTCCGGTCACGTCGTGGGAGCCGCTGACGAGGCGGCGTTCATCGCGGCTGCGGCGGCGCTGCTGATGGATGATCGTGGCCGTGCCGAGTTCGGTACGGCTGCTCGACGACTCGCCGAGCGGTTCAGCCTCGATGAGCACGTGCGGCAGTTGATTCGCTGCTATCAGGACATCGCCGTGACTCGCGACGCTCGAACCGCGCGTATCGTCAATGGATCGAAGGAGAAGACCTAGATGGGAGTGGCCAAGACGCTCAAGGATGTCTGGCAGAAGCATGAATCCGAGGTGCGCGGGCTGTTCAACGGCGCATTCCCGGAATTCGTGACCTCATCGAGGCCAAGCGACGTCCTGCCAGGTATCCCGGTCTTCTGCTATCACCTCGTCGAGCCTGAGCAATTCGAGGTGGACCTGGCGTACCTCGCTCGCAATGGCTATCAGACGATACGCGGCCAGGACTTGATCGACTTCCTGTGCGGGGCGAGGAGCGTGCCCGAGAGGTCGGTGCTGCTCACCTTCGACGACGGCCCGGCCAATTTCTTCCAGGTGGCATTCCCGTTGCTGGTGCGCTTCAAGGCTCGCGCGACGGCTTTCATTGCGCCCAGCCTGCATGCTGATGAGGAAGCAGAGAGCGAGAGCGAGGCGCGGCCGATGACCTGGGAGGAAATCCGCCGTATCCACGAATCGGGCCTCGTGGAATTCCAGTCGCACACCCTGGAGAGCCGTTTCGTGCCGAAGTGGCCGATGCCTGCTCCGTTGTCCGGCTGCCGTTGGTCGTTGGAGTCGCGCCGCCGCGGGACGCCGTTGCCGCTGCGCGAGGATCTCGCACGCTCGCGCGAGGTCCTCGAGCAGCGCTTACCGGGGGTCGTAGTGAATCAGCTCGCGTTCCCCATGTACATCGGGACGGCGGAGGCCGTGGAGGCCGCGCGGGCCGTCGGAATGCAGGCGTGCTATTGGGGACTGCGGCCGGGACGAGCGCTCAACGGCGCCGGGGACTCTCCGTACCAGATCAGCCGCTTGAGCGACGAGTTCCTCAGGCGACTGCCCGGCAGTGGGCGCCTGTCGCTGCGCGACCTGTTGGGTGAACGCACGCACCGCATCCAGTCAGCCCGGGAATGGCGGCGTCGCCACGCCGAGTGATCGCAGGTTGGGCATCTTCGCATCGCGCTGGTTTCGGCTTGCCGTCTCCCTCGGGCTCCTGACGGCAGTTGTCTGGCTCGCGGACTGGCGCTCCATCTGGTCGGTGCTGCGGGAGGTCGACGGACGCTGGGTCTGGTGCGCATTCATGCTCGGCTTGCTCGACCGAGCGGTGCTCACGTACCGGTGGCAGGTGCTTCTGGACGTGCGCGGCCTCGACCTGAGATTCGCGAAGCTGCTGCGGTTGCAGTTGGCGGCCAACCTGCTTGGGTCGTTCCTGCCGAGCTCGCTGGGCGTGGACGCGATTCGCATTGCGGCGCTGTGTCGGTCGGGTCTTCCCGCCACGGAAGTCGTCGCGACCACGCTCCTGGACCGCGCGAGCATCGTCGTCGGCACCTTGGTGTTTGGCTCCATCACCATGCTCGCCCTGGCGGGCACCCGCCTGCCGGCCAACCTGTTCTTGTCGGTCCTACTCGCGACTGGGGCGGTCGTCGCGGTGTGCCTCGTCGCGTTGCTTCCAGGCGTCCGAAAATGGGGCGGGGCGTCCCTGCTGCCATGGCTGCCCGCAAGGATCCGTGACCGGGTCGCCGAAGTGGCGCGCGCCACGCTGGCCTACCGGCATGAACCCGCCAAGCTACTTTGGATATCGGCCGTCACGGTCGCGATCTTCATGATTCGCCTGTGTTTCGCCAAGATGGTGGTGCTCGCCTGCGGCGCAGACGTAGCGTTCATGGACCTGATGTTGGTGATCCCCATCCTCTGGATCGTGATGATGCTGCCGATCACCGTTGGCGGCATCGGCTTGCAAGAGGCCGGATACGTCGCGCTGATGGGCGTGTTCGGGATCACGCCGGCGATCGCGGTCAGCATGTCGATCATCGAGCACGTGGTGAATCGGGCTGTGTCCCTGCCGGGCGCTTTCTTCCTAGGGGATGTCATCGGTGCCACGTCCCCCGACGCGTCCCCGTAGGCGCGTCGAATCAATTCCCGAGGGCTAAATCCGTTTCCCTGGCGAGCGTCAGCGGCGCGTTGGGCGGAATCTTCATCGGCAGCACGCCCATCAGGGCCCGCTCAAGCATCGGCGCAGGGGTGCGCATCTACGTCGCCGTGATGTGGTTATCGTCGCGGTAGATCATCACGTTGCCGGCGGCGGGGAAGCAGGTTGTGGCATCGGAGAAGTAGTCGCTCAGGTCCACCAGGTGAATATTGGGCGGCAGGTCGGGCAGGCGTTCGGCCGGGTTGTGCTGCGCCAGCATGGTCTTTCGGGGTCGCGAACAGCGTGCCGCCGCGGCACCGAATACCTCGAAGCATTCCGCCGCCGCGAAATTGAGGTACGGCGTGTCCCGGACCGCGACTACCTGCACGCCGGACTCGCCGAGCTTCTGCCACATGCGCGTGAAGCCGTCCGGGACGATCTCGATTACGTCGCCGCCGTAGGTGGCCGTCGTGAACAGCACGTCCGGAGGATCGCTCTTCAAGCGTGCCAGGACCCGCGCTTTCCAGCGGTCACAGCCTGGGTAAGGCTCGCCATACTTCGATGCAGGGGCCAGTGCGAACCAGCACATGTCCTTGAGGTAGGTAACGATGCGCCAGTCGTGACGGTCGGCGAGGATCTGCAGCGCGGGGAGCCAGTGCGTGGAGTGCGATCCACCGACCAGCGCGATCGTCGTGCGTGCGCTCTTGCGGCCATACGTGCACGAGAAGAAGTCCTCCCGACGCTCGCTCACCTGGCAGCCGTCGGCGTAGACGTCGGGCAGGTCGTCGCGCACCCGAGCGGACCCGGGTAAAGGCGTGCGTTCGGCACCGCTGCCTGACGAAAGCCGGGTTCGAGGGCGCGAGCGCCTGGATAGCGCGGGTCCTCCTGGGCGATCGGTGCCTGATCCACCCGCTTGGCATTGACGTACACCAGGCCCCAGGCGACCGACAGCACCAGCACACCTGCGGTTGCGCCGGCGCCGCGGCCGATCGCCCAGACTGAATTGCCCTTGCCGCGCCGCGGGTTGCGGATGAGGTTTTCGACGTAACGGGTGGTCAGCCGGGCAATGAGGATCGTGAGACCAATGATGGCCATGCCCGCCAGCAAGCCAACCTCGGCCGAGCCAGTCAGCGTGCGATAGAGCACGAACAGCGGCCAGTGCCAGAGGTAGATGCTGTACGACACGTCCCCGAGCGTGTGCCACAGTGCGGCGTACCCCGGGGACACTCGGGACACGGGCAGCAGCAACCCGCAGGTCAGGATGGCCAGCAGGCCGATCCAGCCAAGCGACAGCCGCGCCTGGCGCGGCAGGGTCCAACCGGCTGGGACGAGCGCCAGCAGGAGCATGCCGCCCGCGGCCCGCCGCACGTCGAGACCCATGCACCGCGCCGCGAAGCCCGTCAGCGCCAGCAGGGTCGGCCACAGGATGTAGACCTGGCTCTGCAGCGACATGGCTCAGAACTGCTGGACGGGGCTCGCAACGAATCGCGATCGAGGTAGTCGTACTCTTGTAGGCGAGGTACCGATTCTCGAGGTAAGACCCGGAGGCGATTACGTCCTGGATCGTCCTCGCCCAGTGGATCTTGGGCAGCCAGACCACGCCGGCGATGACGACCACGCTAGCACCAGCCGAGCAGCCGGGAGCAAGCGCCGGGCAAGGCCGGCCCAGAACGTGGCGAAGTCGATGCGCCCCGACCGCTCGAGATGTCCAAGCAAGGTCCGCGTGGTCAGGAAGCCGGTGACGACGAAGAACACGTCCACGCCACTCGAGACCCGGCCGAGCCAGATGTGGTAGGCGGCGACCAACAGTGCCGCTACGGCGCGCAGCCCCTGGATCTCTGGGCGGTAATGCTCGCGCGCCGTCATCCTGTCATTCGCCGGCGAGTCGCTGTGCGACGGCCTCCCGCGTCGGAATCAGCCGCTCGGCATTACGCACGTAGATCTTCTCGAGCACCTCGGCAGGCAGGTCGAGGCCGTAGATACGCCAGCGTCCCTGGTTGTGCGCGCCCCACATCGGGTACTCGACGTACTCGTTGCTCGTCTCGAGGAACTCGAAATAGCTCTGGAACAGGCGCTCCGGGGTCCAGCCAGGCTGCTGCGCGACGAGGCCGTAGCCACCGTCCGTGCCGAACACGATGCGGTCCTGGTAACGAATGAAGAAACTCCGGGCGGTGACCGGTTGCCGGCCGAGGGCGTGCACCACCGCGGCGATGTCCACGAAATAGTTGGGGTACCGATCGAGCAGGGCACCCACTTTCGCGAGGTCATCCTCCTGCATGCCCATGTGCGCGCCGATGAAATTCGTACCCGGATGCCGGACGAGCAGTCGCTCGCGTTGTGCGAACAACTCGTCACGCGACGGCAGCTTGCCGTAACGGCTCCACTCCGGGTTGCCGAGCATCTCCTCGTAGCGCTCATTGCGTGCATCGGCCGGATGGAAAAAGGCCTCCGTGTCGGCCGTGTGGATCAGTACGGGCATGCCAAGCTGACCGGCCTTGGCCCACAACGGGTCGAGGCGTGGGTCATCGACCGCCAGGAGGCGGCCCTCGCGGTCGAATTGTCCCATACCCAACGACTTGCTGATCTTCATGCCCTGGGCACCGAGTGCTGCCGCTTCCTCGATCCAGCGGACTTGCGCGGCGACGCCTGACTCGAGACCGTTCGGGTCACTGACGGCGGCCGCCATGTCGGGCTTCACGAACAGGATGAAGCGATCCGGATAGCGGGCGGCGAACGTGGACGCGGCCAGCTTGAACAACTGCGGCAGGCCACCCAAGTCGGCGATCTTCGCCACGCCGGCGGCATCCATGGCCTGGACCAGGCGCTCCGGCGTGATGGCCGGGATCTGCGATTCGAGATGCCAGTGGATGTCGATGACGGGATACGGCGCTCGCGTGACCGACTCCCGCGGCACCACCAGCACGGGCTCGGGCTGGTAGCGCCCAAGGCGGATGTCGGTTCCGAGCAAGATGGCGGCGCCGTCACCGATACGCTCCAGGCTGAGGATGCCTTGGTTGGGATAACGCTGCGAGAACTCGCGTGCGCCGAGTGCCGCGGTCGCCACGAGGACCACGACCGCCAATGCGATGAAGCCACGCTTGTTCCGACGCAGGGCGAGCCAGGTGCCCAACGCGAGAACCACGACAACGGCTGCGAGCGCGCCGAGTCGCTTCAGCGAGAGTCCCCCGGCGACGCGTTCCGCAATGCCGGCCGCCTCACTGATGTCAGCAGCGGTGACCATGATGAACGCGAGGGACAGCGCAAGTGCGACCCGGATGGCGCTGTGCAAGCTCGACAAATGCTTCATGCGGAAACCTATCCCAGCTAAATCAGAGGGTCGTCTGGCCGCAAACTGCAGAGTATACCCGTGAGAGCCGCTCGAACCGGAACGCGATTCACACCTTGTTTGGACTTGAGGGTAGCGTTCGAATGCCGGTCCGATCGTGAACGGCCCGGGGATGGCAGCGCTATTATGTCAAGGTCATTCTCGCCGCTGGTGCAGCGCTCGAATTGCGCTCCTGTGTGTCAATGCGTGTTGGAGTGCAGCCATCGCCGAATGGCCTTTAGGATGTCCTTCTAGAGGTGCCACTGACGGCAATAACAAGGGAGAGTTTCCGTGCCTGCGGGTCGCACCTATGCATGGATTCTTGTTCTTTCTTGCGCCCTCGCGCGCTTCGTCGCCGCGCAGGGAAATTCCTATGAAAGCGAGATCCTGGCCGGTGAGTAACAGGATCTCCTGGCGCGGCCGCCCAGGAATTCAGTCGTGGTCATCGGCAGTTCGACGTTGCGCCGCTGGACGTGATTCCGTCTCGATCGGATCGTGCCGAAGTACCAGCCCCGTGCCGTCGGCATCGACGAGGGGGACAATGACATCGCGGCAGGCTTCATTGCCGAGTACGTGGCCTCGCGCATGGAACAGATCGCCTCGAGAATCACTTGCAGGTTCCCGAACGCGAGAATCTGCATCATCTCAATCAAGCCGAGTCCCTTGCGCTGGGGTGTCTGGGCGCAGATGAAGCTGGCGAACCAGTTACTGGTGGATTCGTGCGCAACGAATGCGCGGTACAGGTTTGTCGGCGCGGCCTCTGCGTTGTTGCCGAGACCTGAATACGACGCGCCCTACGGATTGCACCTCAGCGCCGCAGGCCACACGGCGTGGAATGGCGTGGTTCGGTCAGCGTTGATGGCGGGCGAACAAGCGAGCATCGGCGGTACGGCCGACGCACTTCGCTACGCGTGTCAGCTGCTCACGGGGCGCGGCCAGATCACGGCGCGCGTGATGAGCCAGAGGAACAGCCCGTTGTGGGCCAAGGCGGGGGTGATCTGCCTCTCCGCCAACGGCATCACGTGGACGACGCGCGGCATCGTCCCCTTCAGCAGCCTGCCGAGCACGGTGTACGTCGGCCTCGCCGCGAGCAGCTACGGCGCGAGCTCGCTCGGGACCGTCGCGTTCGACAGGGTATCTCGATCACCCTGATGGCAGGCGGGCTCGGCCGGTCAGGCGCTGGCGCAACCGCTCCGGCGTCAGGTGTGAACGGTCCGCTGCAGCTTCTGGCGTGCAGTGCTGAGGCTGCCCGATACAAAGTCAATCCTGACCGGGACCATATGCGGCGCAAGCCGTGAATGGCAGTGGACGCGGATGCGTCGCAAGGCGTCCCGCTCGTCCATCGCACTGGTCAGTGCGACCGTGGCAGCGACGACCTGTCCCATGATGGGATTGGCAGCCCCGGCAACGAGCGCTTCTCTGACGAAATCGAGTTCGAGAATCACTTGCTCGACCTCTGCTGGCGAGACCTTCTCGCCACCCACGTTGATCCGGTCGCTGCTGCGCCCACGGAAGCGAATCCACTCGCCGTCGATGTCGACGAGGTCGCCGGTGCAGTACCAGCCGTCCGCGTCCACCGGTGATGGCGCGTTCAGGTAACCGAGAATCGTTCCTTCGCTGCGCAGGTACAGCACACCGTCGATCACTTTCGTTTCCACGCCGTCCCCACCCAACTTGAGCCACAGGCTGTCGTTGTCGCGGGACACACTGCGCGGCGAGCCTGTTTCCGTCGTGCCGTACTTCTGACTGATGCGGCAATTCGGGAAACGGTCATTCAGCAGTCGCAGTGTGTGCGGATCCATCGGCTCGGATCCGTAGGTGATGATCCTCAGGCTCGAGAGATCGCGTTGCGTGCCGTCCCCGGCCAGGCAGAGCAGGCGCAGGAACGTGGGTGACGCCGAGAGCACCTCGACCTTCGCCTCCTCGATCAGACGGCTGATTGCCGATGGCGAGCGGTCGCGTGTCACGACCACCGTGCCCCCGTTCGCCAGCGTGTAGAACAGCGTGTCCAGACCCGCGACGTGGTCGAACAGGAGAAATGCCAGCGTCCGCAAGCTCTTGCCGGGCTGCGAGAACTTGCCCAGGAACCGGTGCAGGCTCTGCAGGGCCGCTTTTGGTCGCCCGCTCGAGCCTGACGTGAACAGGACAATTCCGGCATCGCCGGTTGCGCGGAGGGATTCCAGCAGAGGATGGGCGTCGCTCGTGCCGGGGCGTTCCGTCCAGCGGCACTGTCCCTGCGCCGCGAAATCAAGCAGGCCCGTCGCATGGCAATCGTCGAGCAGGGATTCGGGATCGCGTTCGCGCGGCAGCATGGCTACGGCCGACCTGGCGGCGAGCAACGCGAACAGGGCTGCCACGGACTGCAGCGAATAGTCCGCCCGCACGGCGACGACGCGTCCAGGCCCGGCCCCCACGGAAGCGACTCCGTCCCGGGCCGCATCGATCTCGCTCAGCAGTTCGGCATAACCGAACGACTTTCCGTCGCACACCAGGCACTCGCGATCGCCCTGGCCCCGAAGCCGCTCGAGGAACGCCGCGAAACGATCGGTCACGCCGTCAGTTGATGCCGCCAAGGTAGATCGTCTGCCCGGTGATGAAGTCGCTGTCACGCGATGCGAAGAAGTCGATGACATTGGCAATGTCCCGGTGCTCGCCCATGCGCCGGATCGCCTGAGTGCCGATCAGCGCGTCCATCTTCCGCTTCGGCACCGTGCGAATGAGGTCGGTCATCACTGGCGTCGGGCCCACGGCATTGACGGTGATATTGAAAGGGGCCAGCTCGCGCGCTGCAACGCGGGTGAGCGACTCGACGGCGGCCTTGGAGGCCGCGTAGCCCGCTTCGCCTTCGAGATTGAGCGGCGTGGCGACGGTCGCAAAATTGATGACCCGGCCGTAGCGTTCGGCCATCATTACCTTGGCGCATTCGCGCATGGTGACGAAGGTGCCGAACACGTTGGTCGCAAAAATCCGCTGTACGGTGCTCAACGGAGTCAGCGTGAGATGGTTCATCGCCGCGATACCAGCGTTGTTGATCAGCACGGTGATCCGGCCGAACCGCTGACGGACGGCGCGCACCATCTCAACCATTGCGCGCTCGTCGGTCACGTCGGCTGCAAAGTGAAAGTAGTTTGCGGGTACCGCCCCGTCGAACTCGCCGCGGCTGCAGCCTGCCACGACACAGCCCTTTGCGAGGTAGTGGTCGACGAGGTGGCGACCAATTCCCTTGCGGGTGCCGGTGATGAGCACGATTTCAGCCATGCACTTCTCCGAGGCGCTCGTACAGCAGCTCGCTGAGCGTTGCCACGGTCCGGAAAGGACTGTTGCGCCGCGACATCGCCCGCTCGTCCGCCAGGACCACGCTCATGCCAAGTTCGCGCTCGGTCGCGCGTTCGATGTCCGCGACCAGCCGGACCAGGGAAAGAGAGTCGATGCCATCGTCGCCGCCGAACAACTGAGTGGACTCATCCGGCTTCACCAGCGACGGGAAACCCATGTCCTCGCCGAGTTCTGCCACTGCCTTGCAGACGACTTCATACGCTTGCTGCTTCATTTCCTGCATCGCTTTACTCACCTGCGCTCTGCAATTACTTTCGCCGGGTTACCCTGGATGATGGAGTTCGGCGGGAACCGGCGGTTGACGAGGCTGTTCGCGACGACGATCGAGTTGTCGCCGATGGCCGAACCGTCGAGGATCACCGAGTTGGCACCGATCCAGACATTGCGTCCGATCACGATGCCCTTGGACGAGTGCCCCTGTTCCTCGAAGATCGTGGCCCGGTTGGCATACTGGTAATTGGTCGCGATGATCGCCACGTTGGGGCCGCAGATTACGTGGTCGCCCATGCGGACGCCGGCGGATCCGGAGTCAAGAAAGCAACCGGTGCCGAATCCACACTTCACGCCGGTCACGAGGGGCCCGTCGGTCACCTTGATCTTGGTGAACGAACTGACCCGCGTGCCCCGACCGAGCTGCAGGTGAGGGGAGAGCTCGACCTCGGCGCGCGGACTGATGGCAGCCCGCAGCTTGAGATAGCCGTACGCCGAGACCACGAAACTCGGGATCAGGAAACGACGCAGGACCAGGCCGATCTTGCGTGATACCAGCGACGCCGCTGGAACGGCGCCGATGGCAGGTTGGCCAAGCGATGGCTTCGCCTCATTCATTGTATTGCCGGGTCAAGAACGGGAATCGATATCGAAATACTATATCACCAATGACGCATGCTCCATGTGAACGCATCCGCGGTATTCTTGATGGCGAGTTGATTCGCGGTCAGGCCGGGCGGATTTGGAGGGGTGCAATTTGGGCAATCGAGACCTGATGGGTGGCTTCGTCCGCCTGCACGTGCTTCATCACGCAAGCACGGGCCCGATCTTCGGCATCGGCATCATCGAACGGCTCGCCTTTCACGGTTACGTGCTCAGCCCCGGAACGCTCTACCCCATCCTCCACGGATTGGAGAAAGAGGGCCTGCTGCGCTCCCGCGGCGAAGTGGTCGGCAAGAAGCGACGCCGGATCTACGACATCACAGCCGAGGGCCAGAAGACCCTGATCCTCAGCAAGGCACGGCTGTGGGAGTTATTCAAGGAAGTATTCGAAAAAGAACTGAGCCCCGACACGGCCGGGCACGTCGAGGCGGCGCTGAGAGCCGCCATGGTCACGGCCAGCAGGACACCGGGTTCGTCCGTGGCGAAGCAGAAGTCACCAGGCCGGGCCGGTCGCAGCCGGCCGGAATGACGTCGGAAGATCCTGAGAGCGCTACTCGAGCCAGATCCGCACCAGGTCGAAGCTGCGGGCGCGATTTGCCGGATCGCCGGTCAGGACGATCGAGTGGACCATTGTCGTGTCGACGCGGGCATGGCCAGAGGCCATTGCCAGGTCGCTCAGCGGCACGCGGTGGATCGTGCGTGAGCCGGGCAACAGCTCGATCGTTCCCAGGTAGCCGGCCCGCCTGTCGTTGACTTGGGTGCCATCGCGGATCTTCATGCGCAGCACCAGTGAGGCGTCACCGGGATTTGCCAGGTCGACCGCAAGCCGGTGGTAACCGCTCCAGTCGGCGGATGGCTCCCAGAGTGCGAGCCCCCATTGCGGAAGTGTTCCGTCCAACTGTGCGTGAAGCGCAACGGCGCTAGCGGATTCCCCGGCCGACCCGAGCGGCAGGGGCGCCTGATCGATGCTCACAGCGCCATAAGGGACGACAAAGTACGTGCCGACAGGCGAACCGAATTCAACCAGCGTGGGGAAGATCCGATTTCGATGCAGGTATGCGGCACCTGTGAGCGCCAGCGGACCGATGAGCGCCGCGGTGCTGACGATTGCAACCAGCAGTGCGGTTCCACGAATGATTCTGCCGCGTGACAGTGCGCGCACGCGCGGGTCGAAGAACATGAGCGTGCCCGCCGCCGCGAGCACGCCGAGTGCGTCCTTGCCGAGATCGCTCAGGGAGGCATCGCGCCCGATCGCTCGCTGCAGCAGTTCGATGATTGCACCAAGCAGCACTGCTGCGGTCATGGCGCCAACGTAAGCGCGCAGCACGGATCTCGGCCGATTCGGTCCTTGCCACGATAATGAGATGAGCGCGAGCGTCACGACAGCGAAGGCGGGGCCGTGAGCGAAATCGTTCAGTTCGGCGGCCCAGCGACCCGTACCAGGAAGGTGCCCGAACGTGACCAATGCAAGCACTGAGAACGCAATGGCCAGCCACAGGGCAGGGTGCGAACGATGCAGGCGATCCAAGGTCATGGATTGGTCGCTGGCCCAAGGATTGCCGCCGTGCCGGCCTCACATGGAAGAGGCCTGCGACACCTGGAACGGAAGCGGCCGTCGCGTCACCGATCGTGGTGGGCGTGGTGGCGCGCAGTCGCCCGCGGACGTGCGCAACGGCCTGGTGGCGACCGAGCGATACCCGGGTGTATCGGGCGTCACGTCGATCGGAGCCGACGGCGACGCGCGCAAGCGCCCCTTCCTGCTGGAAGTACGCGACGGCCAGATGAGCTCCCTGGAGTAGTCCCGCGCCTGGGACGCAGGACGCGCTCGCCGGGCATAAGGCTTCACGCAGACCGGTCGATAGGGGACTCCGAGCCAGCTCAATGCTCGCCCGGGGTGAAATTGGCCCTTCCCTCTGAATGTCGTGACGACTCGCCGATCCGCGTACTGCTGATCGAAGACGACCTGGCCGACGCACGCTGGCTACGCACGCTGCTCGAGGCGTCGCGCGAGCCGGCTTTCGAGGTGGCAGAGGCGCGCAGCGTCGAGGACGGCCTGCGGCGGCTGCGCGACGAGCGCTTCCATGCCGTCCTGCTCGATCTCTCGCTCGAAGAGGGGCAGGGACTCGCCGCGCTCGTGCAGCG
>Ga0209253_10001296_pt1 | contig 21956 bp, 17 predicted proteins | sample FrelakmetBRP12BR_FD_187145 | JGI IMG/M metagenome (GOLD analysis project Ga0209253, IMG submission 187145) | Freshwater lake sediment microbial communities from the University of Notre Dame, USA, for methane emissions studies - BRP12 BR (SPAdes)... | ecosystem: Environmental > Aquatic >...
CGCCTGAAAGTGCGTGAACATTTCTCTTGCGGCATTCCCACATGTCGACCGCGTCCAAAACTTCCTTAACGCGTTTCTTGCGATCTTCAGTCGATAAACCACATACTTTCGCGTGCCAGTTCACTATGTCCCAGGGTGTGCTTACCCACAACATCTTTGGCTCTTGAAAAGCTATACCTAGGAGCTCGCGCACTTTGTCAGGGTTTTTCCTTATTTCATATCCACCTACGTATGCAGTACCTTCCGAGGGTCGAATGACTGTAGCTAGCATTAGAATGGCTGTAGTTTTGCCTGCACCGTTCGGTCCAAGAAGGCCGAGTATCTCTCCTTCCTCAATTTCCAAGACTAAATGATCCACTGCGGCTACATTTCCGAATTTTTTTGTTAGGTTGTCAACCTTGATTATCGGTGCCATTTGATTACCTTTTTACTACGGAGAACTGTAAGAGAAAGACGAAGAGAGAAATAAAACTAACGGAGAGCTTACGGGTTCTTAGTTTATCGCTTCCCGTTTGCTCAGATGTGCATCTGAGTTAAGTCTACCGAACTTGTATGCACTCATAGTGAATAGCTACTCCTTCCTAGGCATTGAGAAATGTGTGCTTCTGCTTTGAGGTTTTCTACATTCTTCACATAGTCTTCGGCCAGTTTCTGTTTCCCCGCTGTAATGCGAACTGGTGCTATCACTTAATTTGGGTTGTAAGGTAATAGTTGGGGCACCATGCTAGAAAGAATAAGCAATTGCTCGATGTCTCTATAAAGAATCGTTTTCGCGTTGTTGCCATCTCTCTGCGGCTTGTCCCACACAACAATGCTTTATGTTTAATATTAACGTTGGATTGTTAGGCTAAATTCTGTGTGCTGCTTCATAACTTATAAGTCTCGGCATGAACTCTTGCTATTTCCGAAAACAGATGGCCAACACAAGACTAGATCACCGCGTACGTCTGCTATTCCACAGCCTCGGCCTAAGCTGCTTAGGGGGCGCTATTTTCCTCCAAATTTTAGTCTTCACCGACATCTTCACACACGGCTACTTCATTGCTATCGAGAACAACCCTGCCATACTAGCGCTTGAAATAGGGTTGACTGGCTTCGCTCTAGTCTATTTTGTATACATCTATCAGCGTCTAGTACGGCAAATCAGATGAACCAAACATTGCTTTCCATTCCGCGACAGTTATGTTACTCGAGAACTGTAAAAACCTGAAATAGGTTTTCACGAAACTTGTCATCAATTCGAATCCCGCTTTGTGAAGACTTTAGGAAACACAATTGCCCCCGTGGCATCTGTGATGTCGCCTTTGGCCTTTTGCTTCCCAAAAGTGTAGCTGCACAAACGATACGTTATTGCGAACGTTCTTCTCAAGAAAATTCCATCATCAGTATTAGCGCTAATGCCTCACGAGAAGTCATTCTGGACAAAACATTGCGAATAGTCTGCGGATTACCTGCAATGAAGATTTTGAGCAGCGATAAACGTTAACCCCTTTCTAGTCAGCAACTCTGCTGTCCTGTTTACAGCGGCATGTTTGTCCATGTAATTCTGCAGAAACTCTGGCATGAGCTCCTTCGCAACAACGTCTTTCTTTGGCATAAAGTAATCCAAGATGTCTGAGGGATGTTCCCGAGTCTTTTCGATACTTGGAACTCCGCCTTCATGTTTAGCGCTGACATTTTTGACGTGGTCTGCAATCTCTATCAATTCTTCGATCCGGTCGTAAGGCTCACGTACAATGCTCTTATATGCCTCAGTGATGTGATGCTCCAAGCGCACATTATCCTCAAAGCCTAGCGCATCTCTGGCTTGCGACGATAGTTCAATAGTCGCATTGTTTACAGAGTTTGACAGGTTGAAACCGATGAGCGGCGTTGAGCCGTCCTCTCGACTCAGTAATTTCGCCATCATTAACGTCCAAAGTATTGAATAGGGGTTGTCGTTGCCCATAAAGACTGAAATCTTGAATTCGATATCGATTCCAAGTTTACGCATTAAGTAACCCAGCAATACTGTTCCCGGGTTTGTGTTCAGAACCTGTTGAAGGCCATACTCAGTATAGTAGTGGAGGAATTCGTCCGCCCACTTCAACGCGTATTCGTTCGGCGCGCCAACGCCTCCAAAATATCCGGTGATTGTTTCGGGACCGCCTAAATGAATGTTGATAGGTTCGCCGTCAGAGCCAAGCAAGGTTCCTTTTGTGTCAAGTGTTTGTACATATGAAGCTCCGATGATTTGCATGGAAGCTGCAAACGCGAGAATATCATCATCTTCGACTTGTTCTTTCATGCTCCGAACACGAATATAGCGACTGGGCATGAGTTCCTGTTTCCTAATCGCTTGTTTCGCCTCTTCAATGAGCCAAGGGAAAAAGTTGAACGCGCTAATCTCGAGAGTGACTGCAAAGGATTCATCAAACTTGGCTGAATCTGCTTTTTCTCCTAATATTTTCTTGCGGTACTCTGCGATGCTTATGAACGCTTCATTGTCGCGTTGTTTAATCAGCCACTCGAGGTCTCTGGCAAAGGGTGATTTGTTTTTTATAAGTTGTCTCATGAGGTTTTCGAGTTTCCGCGATTCTCTGGCTTTGCGGTTAATTTCGTCAACTCCACCGTACTTGTCAACAATCTCCAGCAGGCCATTCACGAGGGAGTTATCTTTCCTCAGTAGAAAATCATTGATCTCCTTGAGGTTCGCTTCGTCAATCCTCAATCGTCTTCTAGGATCACTCAACAGGATTCCTCCGAACAATGTAGTGTGTTTAGCGAAGTAGATGATTTAAGCATTTTCGGGTCGCACGGATTTCTCAACGAGCCTTACAGGCAATGAGAAGGGTTCGAGTCTCTTGCAAAAACTTATATTTGATGCTTGAGCGGTTGTATCAGGGAAGGCTATGAGCGCACTCAAGGATTTCTCGCTTATTCTGTTAAGCATACTGTTTGTTCCATGTGGCGCAATGCTTTTCATGGCACAATACGTATTATTCTTTTGGTCTTACGGCCCACTTGGTTACATCTACGCAATGTGGCACGTTATTGCGTTCTTGATATTTGCGCTGAGCATTGATTACAAGCGATCCAAAGGTATGGAAAACTGGCACTTCGAAAGTAGAACCGTGACGACGAAGCAAATTGATGAATATGTTGAGTTCATGAACAAGACAAAAGAAAAAAAGCAAAAGTAATTGACAACATGCTGTTAGCGATTTTCTTCTTTGGCGTTTAATTTCTGTTCTTTCAATCGTTCGTCTTATCCGAACTGTCTTATCGTTTTGCAGTTTTGACCTTTTTGGTACGTCTCCTTTTTGTGACTGATTCTTTCGCGCCTCGCAAAATCTTGGCATAGCAGTTTTCCAGATTTTCCATTTGCAGCATGTTCTAACTTTGCAGTAAGATATTACTCCGCCTTGAAGGCAATCTATGCATCCTCCATTAGAAAACCACTCCACACTCTTATGAAATTCCGGGAGTTGAAGCCCTGTGTCACATAGTGCGCACTAGCTTCCAGTCGCCATAAGGACACGCTTGAATGAGTCATTTAGCTCTTTTGCCATGCATGGAATATGTTTCCGCATATCACAATGACTACAGCAGATTCTGCAATAACTCACAGTAGGACATTTATTCGTATTGCTGAGAACCATCATCACCAGCTGAATATGTGATATTGTTTGAAAAGCTTAAAATTGTATAAGAATTATGCTAAAGGCAAGAAGGTGAACAGTTAGCATGTTTAAACCTGAAGGAATTTTACCTGCACTTGTGACGCCTTTCACGGATGATGGAAAAACAGTTGACGAGGAAAGATTACGAGCATTGGTTAATTATTGCATCGAGTTGGGTGTGAATGGTGTCGTCCCGTGCGGCACGACTGGCGAATTCATAAACATGACCGAAGAAGAGAAGAAGCGCGTAATAAAAGTGGTAGTTGACGAGGTCAATGGCCGTGTCCCGGTGGTGGCTGGAACTGGAGCAAGTAGCACTGACCAAGCTTTGGAAATGACACGATACGCGAAGGACGTTGGGGCAGATGCCGCCTTGATTGTAACGCCGTTTTATCTGAAGCCAGCGGATCGTGGGATCTATGAACACTACTCTACAATTGCCAGCGGTGTCGACCTGCCTATAATACTTTATAACATTCCCCAATGTACCGGCTTACCGTTGCCGTGGCAGATGGTCGAGGATTTGGCACAAATATCGAATATTGTTGCTGTAAAAGATAGCAGCGGACAATTGAGTTTTATTTTAGCCGTTTTGGAAAAGGTTAGAGACAAAATCAATGTTCTGTGCGGACACGACGAAGTGGTGGTTGCAGCTTTGGCGGCTGGCTGTTCAGGAGCGATCTTGGCGAGCGCTAATGTGATACCGGATATATGGGTCAAGATCTACAACCACATCAAAAAAGGTGAACTGCAACAAGCTCGGGAATGGCAGTATAAAGTGCAGAAGATAGCCAGAATAATTGCTGGAAGTGGGGCGGTTGGCACGAAAGAAGCCCTGAACATGATGAAAGTTAAAGTAGGCCCAGTGCGGAAACCGCTAAGCGTAGGTGGAGAACTGACTTATGAGTCGAAAGAGGAGTTGCGGCTCGACTTGGAGAAGATAGGTAAAATAAAGCCTAAAGAAACAGCGTTCGAAGTAACTGAGAAGCCACTGGAAGAGCGTTTTGCAGCAGTGGGTATCATGTCTCAAACGATACGGGATTTGAGACTTAAAGTGGGCGAAGCCCTTGCAGGGGGAGGGGCTGAAGTAGCTCATATCGACCTTATGATCGGGAGAAATGATGGTCCAGTTGGCGAAGCTTTCGCAAAATCCAAAGTTGCTCCGACAGTCGGGCATGAACCACTTTTAGCGATTCTGGAGCCGAATTTGTCTGTAAAACCTGTCACGCTCATCGTACCTACGGTGACAATTACGAGCATGCGGCAGGCAAGCATGGTTTATGGCCCTGCGCAAACCGCCGTGGCGAAAGCAGTTGTTGACAGCGTTGCAGATGGAACAATACCGAAAGAAGCGGTTGAAGACTTAATAATCATTGCAAACGTCTTCGTACATCCAACGGCAGTTGATAGACAGCGAGTCTACATAAACAATTACAAGGCAATGCGCCATTCTATACGCAAAGCAATAGAAGGAAGACCCGACATCGACGAGCTTATTGAGAACAAAGACCGGTCAAAACATCCATTCAAATACACGCCTTAGGGAATGCCATTGTCAACAGAAAAAGTCAGTGAAGGCAACTACATCCTTCTTTCTCTTGGTTCCCGAAAAACCTACATGGTTAAAGCTGAAGTAGGTAGAAGCTTTCACACGCACAAAGGTTTCCTAAAGTTTGACGACATCATCGGGAAAGATTACGGCTCAACTGTGGTGAGTAGTCTAAACGTTCCGTTTGTGATCTTGAAGCCACTTCTGCGCGATTACATAATGAAATGTGCACGACAGACGCAAATCAACTATCCGAAGGACATTGCGCTTATGGTCATGTTTAGCAACATATGCCCCGGAAGCCGCGTTGTGGAAGCAGGCACCGGAACAGGCGCGTTGACCACTGCAATAACCCATTACATCCGGCCAAGCGGTAAAGTGCACAGCTACGAAGTTAGAGAGGAATTCCAGAAAACTGCAGAGAAGAACCTGACACGCGCTGGATTAATCGACTTTGTTGAATTGAAGCTCAAAGATATAACTATGGGCATAAACGAAACTGAAGTAGACGCAGTCATCTTAGATCTGGCAGTTCCTTGGCTCGTTGTCCCGCACGCCTACATCGCTCTGAAGCCTTGTGGGACGATAGTTTCTTTCAGCCCAACCATTGACCAGGTGGTTAAAACTGTTGAGGCCTTAAAGGAAAATGGATTTGTAGACGTTGAAACGATTGAATGCATGATGCGTGGAATGCAGACTGAACGAGGAAAAACGCGGCCACACACACTGATGACCGGGCACACAGGCTACATAACATACGCAAGAAAAGCAATAAAACCCATGACCAATCTTGAGAACAAGCAGGCTTAACCGTGCGCTCGACCCAGGTCGGATGTTAATTCTGGAAGATAAGTGTTTTATGCGGACGACTGTAAGATATTTATGCCTTCTCAGACATAAACGAAAATCACTTTGAGGGGCTTATAATGGTTAGTTTTTCGATAAGCGAATCTGAACACAGAGAGAGAGTGGAACGTGTCAGGAGAACTCTGGTGAGGCGCAAACTTGACGCATTATATTTGACGAACGGCGCGAACATGTTCTACCTCACAGGTTACTCATTCATATCAACTGAAAGACCCGCCGCATTGGTGATACCCACCGACGGCGAGATTACTTTCATCGGGCCGCTTCTAGAGAAAGAACACATTCCGCTTAAAACACGGCTTATCGAAGACATCAAAACCTACGTGGACTACCCGGGGGAAAAACATCCGATTGAGCATTTCGCCGAATTCCTGAAGGAGATGGAGCTTGCAAGGAAACGCATAGGCACCGATAACAAAGCGGGAGCTACTGCCATGTGGGGCTACACGGGGACACCGCTGAACAAGAAACTTCCTGAGACAAAATTCGTAGACGCCTCCAATTTGGTGCCTTCGATGCGCATCATGAAGTCTGATGCAGAGATAACTCTGATGCGTGAAAGTTCGCAGTGGGCAAATCTGGCACATTCGCTGTTGCAGGAGTATGTAACCGAAGGCGCATGGGATGTGGAAGTTGCGCTAGAGGCTTCAATAGACGCTTCCGCTATTATGAAGAAGACTTTAGGACCGGATTATCAGCCATTGCGAGCGATGGTTCCTGTGAGCGCTTGGTTCAGAGGCCAGGTAGGTGAGATGAGTGCCATTCCGCATTCGATGTCGACAAAACGTACGATCAAGGAAGGCGATGTGCTTATAGGAGAAGTCGGCGTAGACGTAGGCGGTTACAGTTGCGAGCTTGAGCGAACGATGATTTTCGGCAAACCAACCGCGAAACAAGAACGCTATTTCGATACAATGGTTAAAGCTCAGGAAGCTGCGTTCGAGGCATTCAAACCGGGCGCCACATGCAAAGACATAGACAAAGCAACAATCAGTGTGTTTAAAAAGGCTGGGCTACTCGATTTGGTGAAGCATCACACGGGACATGGTTTGGGCTTAGAAGCACATGAACCTCCATGGCTCGACGTAGGAAATGTGGAACCTCTGCGACCTGGGATGATTGTAAGCTGTGAACCGGGCATTTATGAAACAGGTTTTGCGGGGTTCCGTCATTCGGATACTATTCTGGTAACCAAGGAAGGCGCAGAGCTGCTCACTTACTATCCAAGAGATTTGGGCGCTTTGACAATTGGTTGAAAAAGAAAGAATCGGGTTCTGGAGAAAGTGGCGGCGGTTTCATGACGGTAATTTTCTCTAAGAGAACACCCAAGCATATGGGGCAAAGTCTTCGTCTTGAACTGTAGGCAAATTCCTTTCTACAGTGGCGGCATACCTCCACGATTGAAAGCGTTTTCTCGCAAGATCGTCCGCTCGTGTCTTTGTAATGCTCTCGCTGTTCTTTTCTCCTCACTCTGCGCTGAACATAGTACTGCAAGTTTTCTGTCGTCATGTCTTTCCTAACCTCTTGATTAGGAGCTTTTCCCTTCCCTCAACCTTGTATTAAGCGACTCCACCAGCATCGCTATCTTGAACACCACATACGCGAGCAGGATTGTTACCGCAACCTCTGCAAGATCGCCAACTAGTCTTACGAGCTCACTTAAGTTCAAACTATGCAGTCTCCTTTAGTTAAGGCTTAACTCGCCAATCACACTGAGGTCTGTCAGGGAGTTCATCTTGATCTTATGGTTTGATATTGTGTAGAGGGCTTCGCCTATGTACAAAACGCGTGAAACATGCTGAGAACTATCGCGTACATCTCCATTTTCAACGTGGGTTATCGTGCCTTTCAGTGTTAACCTTGCTTCGATTTCAAGCGATATGTTGAAGACGTAAGCGCCTTGCCATTCTAATTCTCCATACGCGTAGGGAGGGACGCCGTCTGGGTATTGGCTTTCGTTTATTCTTGCAACGGAGACGGGTAAGACAAGTAGATTTTTGTCTTTGTCAAACAAGAACGCTTTGTGCTCTCTCAGAACCGGTGAATCCGTTCCTCGGTCGCCTATCTCGTATTTTGCTAATTCTACAGGGTCGGACAGTTCAGTTACGTCGAAAAGCGATATTTTGACGCCTTGATACCACGAGAACAGATCACTGTCATCTGCGACCGTTTCCTTTCCAACGCCTATGATATGGTTCTCGTCATAGAGATGTAGGTAGTCCGAGTAGCCGGTGACCTTGAGTTCTCCAAGAACCTCTGGACTATGTGGGTCTGAAAGTTTGATCACGAAGAGCGGGTCAATTTTTCTGAATGTAACAAGATAGCATAGGCTTCCCACGAATCGGGTTGAGTGAATCTGTTCGCCAGCAGCCAAGTTTTCCAATCTGCCTACAACTGCCAAGTTCATGTCCAAAACGTAGACATTGTTTTGCTGGTTGAGCATCCAGTTTCCTTGGTTTGGTGATCTCACAGCGGATGTTGTGGCTATTCTGAAGTAGCCCTCATGTTCATCCATAGAAAACTGGTTGAGGATGGTTCCGGGAACCTCGCCGCTTGCGTCATAGATAATTTCGCCTTTTTTGACGTGGATGCGGTGCAGGGCTGTGCTCTGTCCGTCGGCAATGGCTATGTAGATGTTGTCTAGTGAGACGTAGATTGTTGAGGCCCAGCCCAACAAAACTGGACTGTAAGCGGGCGCAGTTCCGTCTTCATGCAAATTGACTGACACGATCATTGTCACTGAATATCCCCACTCGACTATGTCTGAATAGTAAACCTCAGTTGCAGACACTATCTTGGAGTCGTTTCCGCAACGAATCTTAGGCAAAGCCACTTCATCGTCAACTAATTGAGTTCCTTTCCTAGTAACCACGTATGCGTAGTCGCCTATCATTCGAGAGCTAAAGTAGAAACCGTCGACAGCTATCTCTCTTTTTAGCAGCGGGTTTCCTCTGTCTGAAACATCGTATATTCGGGCAAACGTTGTCGGCTCAGTCCACGAATTGTCTGTGTAAATTATGACAAGTTTCTCACTGTTTATGAATAACTGCTCCAACGTTCCGTTAACCGTTATTCGCGACAAGACCGCGGCTTCTTCGACTGGGTATGCCTTTACGATGACTACCTTTTGGCCTGCGATCACGTAGATATATTCTCCGTCAGTCTTTACTATGTCAGCTTCATCTACACCTTCCACCTGAATGTTTGTGCCTGAAAAGTCAAGTGCCCCCATAGCATTAAGTGACTCTGCCTTCATGCCCGGTCTAGTGGAATAACTGAAGCGATCCTGCGGATGATTTTGTTCTCTGTATCGCATAAACTGTTTGAGTTCTTCATACGAGCCGAAGCGGTGCAGATCGACTCTGCAATATTCAAAGTCAATGCTAAGAATCGCAGTAACGCTAACGAGAACCAACATTGACATAGCCAAAATCTTTAGTTTCTGCATTTCGCTTTCTCACCTTTTTCCAAGAAAAGAAAGAGGGCCTGAGAGCCTTAATGCTATGCATTAGAACATACCGTACTAAAGCCTAGTACGGAGCATGGAGCAGCTGTCTCTATCGCCAGTGCTGCAAAAAGATTGGTTAAACCTTTTGTTTCATAACAGTTCTTATTAGTATCCGAATCACTTAGAAAGAATCGGCGATGCAAGTGCCCACACCCCCGCGCGAGCTTGATCCTGCTGTTCTGGAATCTATGTTGAAAGGAAAAACTCTTCTTGTTTATTGGTATTTGATCCAGCAACCTACGCACACTGTGGGGATCCGCGAAGTTCAGCGCGCTTTGGGTTTTTCTAGCCCTAGCATCGCGGTACATCATTTGGAGAAACTGCATGATTTGGGGCTTGTTAGCAAAAAGAGTACTGGCGAGTATGTGCTTGAAGAAGAAGTGAAAGTAGGGACTCTCCGATTTTTTATGCGCATGGGACGCTTTCTCGTACCGCGATATTTTTTCTACTCAATCTTCTTCACTACGATGTTGGCCACTTATCTAATAACGTGCGTATTGGGCCAGGTGGGACCTAGTTTCTATGCCGTGATGTTCGGTCTGATTGCGGTGGTTATTCTTTGGGTTGAGACTGTAAGATTGTGGAGGGCGAAGCCTATTTGATCATGCAACATACTGTTCTAAAATGTAGAATTAAAAGATGCAACACATTACTAAATTGTGGAGGGAACGCAAGTGAATAGAATGTTTCCATATGCTGCCATTGCTGTGATACTTGGATTATCTGCTACAATGATTCCTTTAATCACAATTGCGCAGATCAAGCCCTCTCAAACAGGAGTAGATTGGTGTTCCTCATACTCCAAAGGATTGGAAAAACTTGATGACCCCAGAAGATTCCTGTTTGACTCAAATCAACAATATCAGAATCTTTCGTCGATTGATCTCAGAGTCCCGGGCATTAGCTTCTTTGTTGCTCTAATAGTGTATGTTTTGTTTAGACGAAAGGGTTCACGTCGCGAGTACAGACTAGTCGGACCGTATCCTTATCAAGCTGAGTGATAGAACATGAACTTTGCTAAAGGGCATCAACGTTTTATTAGGAGCATCCATCTTAGATGCCTATGCAAACCCGACGTTTTGGCAGGTTAACAACAAATTTGAAGGGAAATTGGCATGAAAAGAAAAATTATTAGCGTTTTAATGCTTGTATTGATCATTGTAAGCACCCTAAGTGTGTCATGCATCCTTAAACCTTCTCAGGCCGAAAGCCTAGAAAATCGTGTTTTGGATAATGATAGGACCTCTCCAACTCATGCCCCAGCAGAACAAACGGAGGACCTGGGTACTGAGGATTGGCATACCTCCATTGATCAGAAAGGCTCTAGGCGGTCAGACGATCCATTCAATAAGTGGAACTTCCAAAACCCGAGCGGTTGGATCAACTCAACATACGTAAATAGCGACAAGGTGCGGCTGATAGTCGGAGTTGAAGAAGACTTTGCTGAATTGCATAGCGTTATTGATGGTTACGGAGCGAAGGTTGTTAACTCAATCTCGACGGTGGATGCAGTTCTCGCATTGGTGATCGAGTTGCCATCTGTTTCGATTTCAGCCTTTGCTGAAGAAGCACGGACTTTGCGCTCTGTAAGGTATCTGGAGCCTGATATGAAAGTTCAGGCTTTCTCAATTCCTAACGATCCATATTGGAGTATGCAATGGGGGCCGCAGAAGATAAAGGCTGACTGGGCCTGGAACACAACGCAAGGCAATCACAGTGTTCTCGTCGCCGTTGTGGATACAGGGATTTATTATACTCATGAAGACCTTTTTGACAACTATCAAAGTGGAGGTTTCGACTGGGCAAACAATGATAGTGATCCGTTGGATGATCATGGACACGGAACTCATTGCGCGGGCATTATCGCCGCAACCATTAACAACAGTTTAGGTATAGCAGGGTTGGCGCAAGTCAGAGTCATGGCTGAAAAGGTCTTGGATAGTGGTGGAGGAGGATATTATGAGTGGGTTGCAAATGGAATAATTAATGCCACAGATTATGGTGCAAACATAGTCAGCATGAGTTTGGGCGGATATGGAGACAGCGAAGTTCTTCATGAAGCCGTCAGATACGCATATAACCATGGGGTTTTGATGGTTGCAGCCGCTGGCAATGACGACATTAATGATAAATCGTATCCTGCAGCATATGACGAGGTTATTGCTGTAGCAGCGGCTGATAAAAACGACAACGCAGCAGCTTTTTCAAATTGGGGCGATTGGATTGAGTTAGCCGCACCTGGCGTCGATATTTACTCGACGGTTCCTGCAGGTTATGCGTCTATGAGTGGAACTTCAATGGCGTGTCCCCACGTTTCCGGTGTGGCGGCGCTGGTTTGGAGTAGGTTTGCAAACACGTCGCGAGATCAGCTGCGGACGCACTTGCGATACACTGCTGATGATTTAGGTTCTGCAGGATTCGATGAGCATTTTGGTTATGGACGTACTAATGCTAAGAATGCGGTTGAGATGGTGAATCCAACGCATGAAGTGCTTGTTCTTGGTTGGACGAAGCCGCCTTACATTGAACCAAATACGACAGAGGTCGTAAGCACGAGAATCCTTAATTATGGAAGAACCGATGAGGCAAACGTTGCTGTGGAACTGTGGGCCAATGAGACGCGGATAGATTCAACGAACATAACACTTCTGGCAAGCGGAGAAACAGTTTCAGTGAACAACACTTGGCATCCTACTCTGCTGGGCAGATACAACATTACGGTTTATATTGTACCGATCGAGAATGAGACAAACTTGTCGAACAATCGGATTCAAGGATTCACGTGGGTTGGATTCGCGATCAAAGCGTTTGTGCTTACCACAGGTTCCGGAGCATCCGCGGAAACATGGGACACGCTCAGCGAAGAATGGCAGATTTTTGGAGACAGGTTAGTGTATATAGATTACACAACGCTGGACAGAGCAAATCTCACTTATGAGAACATAAGCGCCACAGGCGCAGATGTTCTGATCATTTCATGCGCGTTCATGCGAGAATTCGCTGACTCTGAAATAGAGGCCATAACTCGGTATGTCTATGAAGGACACGGTCTGATCGTTACTGCAGGCACATTTTACTATCAGGTGCCCAACAACAGCAAACTTGCGCCATTATTCGGAATTAACGAGAATATTGTATGGAGATACTCGACGACAGATCTGATGGAACTTACAAATTCGTCTCATCCACTCTTCAGCAACGTTCCCAGCCCATACGTCATAGGAGGTTACGTGGGATCTGCTCTGCCATCGGATGGAATGTGGGATTCAAGCGAGATTTTCGATGGCCAATATTTGGCGCTAGGCCAGTATAATGAAAGTGCCATCGTTGAAAAAGATGGACTCTTATACATTTCGCCGTGGCTTGAGACAATACCATCGCGGTACCATCATCATTTGCAGCTCCTCTATAATGCGATAACTTGGTCACGTTATCAGGCACCAGAGCACAACTTGGCTGTTTCTCTTGAAGCTCCCAACTTCCTCCTGCCAGATGAAAACACAACATTGATTAACGTTTCAGTTGCGAACAGGGGACTAAATAACGAGACAGACGTATCAGTCCATCTTTTCATCGATTCAGAAGAGGCCAAAAACGAAACAGTCTCAACAATACTCACTGGTTCAATATATACGATGAACCATACGTGGAATGTTACGCCGCTAGGAGCGTACAACATAACTGCTTACGTTGAACCGGTAACAGGAGAAAGCCACATAATAGACAATACGGCCAGAAAGATTGTGAGAAAAACTGACCCCTTGATTCATCCTGAAGAAGGACAATGGGCACGCTACAGTCAAACAGTCTCATACCCATATTGGAATCAATCGATTCTAGTCACATTCACTTACAGTCACTACATTTCAAGACACGAAATCAACGTAACGATGCTAATGCAGGACCCGCTAGCGGGTGCAAATCAAAGCACGTGGTTTATAGTGAACATTATGAATCGCTTGGTGGAAAGAGCCAGTACAGGCATGAGCACATTTTGGTTCTATGGATGGATAGAGACAAACATAACCATAGGCTCGACGGTCAACCTTCTTGATACAGTCGCGCTCGTTACAGGAAGTAGAATGGTGGATGTGGGCGTCAGAAGCATTGACTGCTGGGAACTTTATTGCCCTTCTGGGATTGGCCCGGCGTATACTTTTTGGTATGACAAGCGGACAGGGCTTTGGATTGGCTTGCAATATCAGGCAGACACGTACTATTCATTCTTGATAACTCTAGATGCGACGAATGTTCCTCTTGAGGGCATCGTTAGGCATGATCTAAAAGTGATTCTTGAAGCACCAGATTCCATTTGGCTAGGCAACTTTAGCCTTCTTAGAGTCACTGTTGTAAACACAGGAGGACATAATGAGACAGATGTAAACCTTCAACTCTTGATCAATGGAACTGCCGTCAATTCCACATCGGTAGACGTGCTTCGAGTAGGTTCTTCTGTGGCAATCAGTTTTGAATGGAACCCGCTCCATGTAGGGGCATATAACATTACGGCTTACGCCCGTCCAGTGATCAACGAGACATCGGTAGCGAACAACGTCAAAACAAAAATTGCCCAAGCAAAGATTTTCAGAGGCTTGGTCCTATTTGACCAAGCTCACGCATCATATCCTCTCATGAATTATAGTACTTGGATACGGAGTCTCGAAACCGAAGGATATGTAATTGATAGGCTGGTTAGTGGCTACATCTCGGCCAGCACGCTGTCCAAGTACGATGTGCTGGTTATACCTCAAGCCAGTTACAATTACTTTGAAAGTGAACTCTACGCGATTGCACAGTTTGTCGAAGATGGCAAAAGTCTCCTCGTTATGGGAGACGAAAACCTAGCGAATTGCAATGCGTTAACGTACTTCGCCAGGATAACTTGGCTCGGCTATAGCGGCCTATCGGAAACAGCGCAGGACATCACGCCCCACATGGTCACTAACGGCGTCACTGCAGTTCATCTTGACATGCCCATGACCGCGTTGAGCGCACATAACCGCACCCTAAGTTTGTTGAGAGATTCTTTTGGCAAAACCATGCTGCAGGCATCTTTTGTGGAAAAGGGTAAAGTGCTGTGCTTTGCAGACGCAGATTCTTTTCAGGATGTACGCATACTTTCTGCAAGTAACCTGCGGCTTGCTACCAATATGATCGATTGGCTCATAACAGATGACAAAACTCCTCCGTTTATATCGATTACAAATCCATCAGATGGAATCACCATCGCAAATACGAGCGTTCCCGTTCAATGGATGGGACATGACAACGAGTCGATGATCACTGGCTATTCAGTGTATCTGAACGGCAATTGGCTTACGAATACTACCGCAAATTCTTACATGGTTTCAGCTTTTATGGAGAACACTAGTAATTTGACTGTTGTTGCATTTGATGTTGGCGGCAACGCCGCAAGCGATCAGATATCAATAATTGTAGACACCCTCACGCCAGAAGCGAGTATAACGTCTCCAGCAAATCATAGCTTTGTGAGAGGCGCGGTCGTGATCGATTTTGCTTCTGTAGACACGCGTCTTGAATTGACGGAACTATTCATAGACGGCACGATGATTGCAAGCTATACGACTTCAGGAAACTGCAATTATACGTGGGACACCATAAGCATGTTTGACGGCTCCCACACGATAATGCTAAGAGCAATCGACCAGATCGACCACATAGACTCAACTCTGATCAGTGTCACAGTTGATAATACGGCGCCTTCGGGTCGAATAATTGAGCCCATGGACATGGCTTACCTCAAAGGCACGTGCAACGTTTCTGTCACTGGTTACGACGTCAATCTGGATCGCATTGAGCTCTTTACTAACGAAGACTTGAAACGAACGTGGATTTCGTCAGGAGTCTATACTTTTGCATGGAATACAGCGCTTGTACAGGATGGAAGTTATCTGATAAGGTTACGTGTTCTTGACAAGAGCGGAAACTTGGCTGAGGAAACAATCACGGTTAATGTTGACAACACAATGCCACAAGCTGCTTTGAATGCTCCCATTGAATCTGTGGTGAAGGGAATGGTTGTGATAAACTTTACAGCAGTTGACAGCAATCTAGCCAGCGTTCTGCTGTACATTGATAATGCAGTGTTTGATGTTACGGAACGATCAGTTTACTCTTGGAATAGTACACATGTCGGAGATGGTTCGCACGTGATCGTTATAGTTGCTGCGGATAAGGCTGGGAACGTGGGTGAAGCCTACAGGACAGTGTCAACGGTGAACATTCAAGACACATACATTTCACAGATTGACGAATTGAAACAAAGAATCACAGAACTGGAACTTTGGATTACGCAACTGCAATATTTACTGGCTGGAGTGTTGATTGCAGCAGCAATTGCAGTAGGATTAGTCTATGTGTTCCTGAAAAGAAAATCCCCAACAGCAACTAAACCATAGCAAACTTTCATCAAATGCATTACAGCCGAAATCCCTTTGCCTAAACAAAGACGCCGGTGAAACAGGAGTTCAATCTATATAAAAAAGAGGGAGTAAACGCCACAAGAGGCTCTCCTGCTCAACATTGACCCGCGAAAATCTTAGGCGCAGAGCCATCTGTGAATTTTCCGCTTCTAAAACGTGCGAGGGGGGGCGCGGGAATCATTAACTTGGGAACACCATGTTTATAGGGCACGCTGAACACTGTATTGTAGGAAAGGCACGTCTACAAATTTCTGCAACAGCATTTGCCTCAGAAATGATCTGCTTTTGCCTAATAGGTGATAAAATACGTTAGAAATGAGAAAAGTGTCTAATAGAAACCGTAGTAGATTTGAGATAGTCGCTGAAATTCTGAAAATAATGCGCGTACCCACTTCTAGGGCGCACATAATGACTCAATGCAATATGAGTTCTGCTCAATCTGGGCAATACTTAGGTTTTATGGAGTCCAGCGAACTCGTTCGGACAGATACTGTAGCGGGTAGAGTGATGTATCAAAAAACAGATTTGGCCCGAGAGTTTCTCGGATTGTACAGCAAGATCATTCGGTTACTTGATCCTAGCACTTCTGCAGCATGCCTAATCTAGTATCAAATGCTTTGAACGGAAACGCATGGAGCTTGACGCTTGTCGAGGGGGAATGGTCTGTGAAAATAGTAGAAGGTTGGAGAAAAATAGACAATCAGAGAGGATACATAAACGAGACCACAGGACAAAACCTTGCCGTCAAGAAGAAAGAGTTCGGAGAACACTACTTGGTACTGTTGTTTGCTCACATGAGAAGTGAAAATGAAGGAAGAACGATATCACCAGAGTATGAGACCGAATCAAAAGCACAAGCATTTGCTATGGATTGGATGAACAAGCATCCGAAAGGAATCGACTAAGACACTCTAACCATTCTTTAGGGCTTGAGACTTGAGGCTTTTCGAGACTCCTTAAATCCAGGCGTACTCATACACTAGTGCTGCTGGAAAACGCTAGCATATCCCTTCTTTCTTTCCTCGCCGTCCCTTCGTCGTGTCCATGCTTGTCTCGGGCCAAAACGCGAGTCTCTTCCGACAATCTCTGTTCCCCTAGACATGTATTTCGCAAAGCAGGTTCTACAGTAGACCGGTTTGCCTACCGTAGGCTGAAAATGCACCATCTCACTTTTTCCGCAGTCACTACACTTAATCGCGAACATTTCCTTTTCGAACATATACAGCTACCTCTATTAGCTTGAAGAATAATTGAAAAAAGTATATTCTCAATTATCACTATTGTATACTCCGCGGCAGACTTAAAGGTTCCTATCAGTCCTCGATCATATATGCGAACCAACTCGGTAGGGGAAGCTCATCGTTTACTTCCCTTTGGGATCGTATGGCTTAGTTTTCCTTCTCTGTAATAGGCCTTGAAAGTCTTCTTGCACTTGGAGCAATTGAAAAGCTTAACCTGAAAAGCAGCAAATTCTCACTCTGTAGAGGAATTTGAAGCGCCCTTCCACATCTAGGACAACTAACCATTATTGCCCTTCTCAATCCATGATTAGGAACTCGGTACCTAAAATTTTCGAAACTCCCTAGGTTACACACAAAAACGCGCGTGAGCCTAAACTATTAATCTGTGGATGCACAAACAATGAACCAGAACAAACCAGTCAAAACAATTGAGAAGGTGTGAACAATTGCAGCAAACCAAAAAGGAATCTTTGCTAGAGCGTTATTGGAGACTCAGAGGAGAAGCGGACGAACTGTATCAGAAACGAATGAGAGAGATCAATCAGAAAATCAACGAGGAAATGAGAAAGTCCATACAAAAAGAGCTTGACGCTTTGGAGGAGGCTATAGAGAGAACAGACCTCATAGAGGTTTTGCGTCACAAACTAATAATCGAAGTCCTACTGGGGCAGCAATCCTCAACACCCTCAAACAACTCTTCTGCTTCTGGTTAGAAATTCCGAACGTCAAATATTGAATCTGTAGGAGGTGAACAAATGGAAAGGAACAAGCGCGCACTAGAACTTGTATTCATAGATAAAGAGGGGAAAGTGTATCCACTAGATGAGGTTACCCGCTGGGAACTAGCTAAAGGCCTTGAAAAATCTCTAAAGAAACCGTAAATAGACTATGGTTGTTGAAGGAATAACGATAAGGCTTGGCACACCCTGACGCGCGCTCATTGACCCGCCCTAGCTTGAAATGGCAGTTATGGCCTTTACTTGCGTGTCAGTTTTCCTGCTCCATCACATTTTGGGCATCGTTTTCTGAAACCCTCTTTAATTATTGTGCCTGTACCCTGGCATACAGGACATGTGACTAGCCAATCCTCGTCCCGCTCATAGCTTCTGGGCATAAAATTAAACCCTTGTTTATGAGTCCTCGAGACTGCCACTTAACAGTTTCTGAGCGCGCATGTATGTTCCTAAATTCCTTTTCTAGAAGTGCAATACGGCCGGATCCTCACCTCATGGCACTTGTTAAGGCGTGTGTTGCCGTTACCGCCCATGAGCCTGGCAGATTCGGAAGCCTTTGACACTTCACAAACGGGTTTAGGAACAGGCGTGCGCGCTAACAAGACTTATAACTCAATTGGAACACAAAGAAAGGTTCGATAACGCATGACGACGAAAGCTTTTGGAATAGAAGTGAAGAATATTGGGTTCTTGGTATTCGGAATTGTTCTCTTGATAATAGGACTAGTTGCTTCGTTTTACCATGCGACAGAACGAACAGATGGAGGGCTGATAGATAAAGGCCATCCATACCAAAACATAGGCATCATCTTGGCATTAACGGGGATGGTATTCATAGTGCTGGGGTTGATTTATTCAACCGGAATGGGCACTATACGACGTTCAGAGACTCAGCGACAGCCGGAATCAGTACAACCTCCCAAAGCGTGAAACGCACGTTGCAGATTTAACGCGCGCTCCTGTACACAAAAGCATCAGCAAAATGAGTTTCTAAGAATCATGCGCATAAAAACGGGGGGGGTTGTGGCACCTAGCTTTGACGTTTCTGGCGTTCCTGTTCTCGCTTTTCTTGGGTTTCCTGATGTTCCTTGCTTTCTAAGTATTCCTTTCTGTCCTTTTTCCGTTTCTCATCTTCGACCGCGCTCTTTTCGATGTTAGCTTTGCACTTGGGACAGAGACATGTGCCTGCATACTGCTGTTCTGTAGAGTGGAACTTCTTTCCACAGTTCTCGCATTGCCAATCTGTCACAATTTCACCTCTTATACAATTGTGCTCCGAGAGAATATAACTTGCTCCACATGCTCTATGGGCTCTGTGTACGGAAACATCAACCAAAGTCACTCTGGTTCGCGGTTATTCATGTTCAATCAAATACTTGCTACCATCTAAAGTCTTTAGAAGGTTCTAGTCATCATGAAGCCTTTGAATCAGCTCGTTATCTCCATCCGCAACGTAGTACTTCTCGTTTCCATCAGTCATTGTTATGGTTTTCTTCCGTGGTCTTTCGCCGGAGTGCTTGAACTCGCGAATGGCTTCATACATGCCCTTAGAACGTGCTGACACATCTTCAAGTCTCTTCAGCTCTCTCAGGATCTTCCTGCTTGTCGCCAGGGCCTCCTCAGGCGGCGGCAAACCGCAGGGAAGCTCTAAGTCTACTGCGATCTCAACGACTTTCCTTCTGTTTTCCTTCACTTCTACTCTCCTCCATTTTTCTGAACCCCTCAAACTTCTCACCCAGCTCAACAAGATGACGCTCAAGCCCACAATAGTCAATGTACTTGGCAACGTTCTCCTGGTAGGCCCGCGCAACCGCAGCAACGTTCCTCAGCCTCAGAACCTCTGTTTTAGAGAGCCCCGGGTCTCCAAAGCCTTCAACGCGCCGGCCTGAATCTTCAACGCCTCCTCAACCGTGAACAGTTCCTCGGGCAGGATCATTTCAGAAGTAGTAGTCGAGGTTGATTTTCCGCACTGGACTACTTTCAATCCGAGACGCTCCAGCTTCTTCATAACGGCCTGCGAGGTCTTCCCCATCCGAGATGCGATCTCAGCAACCTTCAAGCCATCAATGCGAAGACTCAGCAGCCGGTCCCTCTCCGCTTTGCTCCATGGAACACCCTTAGGCATCTGGCAACACCACCTACACTGTCTTCTCGTGCACACAGGAGGCCACACGGAAACACGCAAGCGCGCGGGCTAGATCTCGGCTGGCTAAGCGGTTTTGAAAAAGGTTGAGCTTGACGAACCTGACTCCCGGCAGGTGCAGTCTGAAATGTTTTTTGTTCAATCGCCAACATGCAGGAATAACGAGGGGATGGGCCAAGTAGAATTCCCGGATTTGGTTTTGCGAGAGCAAGGTTCGTCATGCCAAACATGAACTCATCATGCAATCGTTAAAAGGCAAGCGGAGAAGCGACAGGACTGGAAGGTGGAGTGTGGAAAGTTAAAGTGAACGTGGTTTGTTCCCGCGCGCGCCATATATATAATATTATTCATCCGTTGCCGTCGGTGTAACTCTGAACTTTCATCCAGCAGTCAAGCTAATGCCTTCTCATCATCCGGCAAGAAAAACATAGAGAAACCGAAGATAAAAGCATTCCCGCACAATGAAAAGCCAAACTATCACCATGCATTCCTTGAAGCGCAGGTTCAATATAAATGAGGGGAGAATCGCCTCCGAGAGGGACTCTTCGACTCAACAATTACCTTCTAAAAGCCTGGGAGGTTAGGATCCGTATTCATGAGTTTTGCAACCAAAAGCATGTTGGAAACGCGCGGAAAACGATACGAGATACTCGATCTAACACCTCAGGATGCTCCAAATCGACACATAACTACTAAATTCAGTCTATTCAGGAAAGAGATGTACGTAACTTTTGACCACTCGCGTTAACAACAATCCACGCAGTATCTTTAATTCCGCGATTAGTAACCATTCTTGGCAATCTGTCAGGATATTCCTCAATTCGTATACAAAAGCATCAACAAAAGTCACTCTGGGCAGACATTCGTGGCCCAGAGAATAAGATTATTTTCATCAATCGACCATCAGCGATGATTCACGCGCTTCGAACTGCCTAAACTGTAATATGAATTCCAGATTCATAAGACAGTTATATACTCACAACTTACTTCTGAGCAACAATGTTGGAGGATAACCCTTGAAACAAAGCTTAACACCCAAGCAAAGAAAAGTCCTTGAAGCAAAAATGACCAAGGTTTTCAAAGAAAACGTCAAAGAACTCTCTACAGAATTGCAAAAAATATTGCTAGATGACCTAGTCACAGCCTTCCAAAATCGAATAAACGTGTTAATCCGAGCACAGGAAAAAACAAGCTACTAACGGAGACTAAATAGGAAAAAGCGTTAGTTTGAATCCATAAAAGCTTTATATAAAGAGGAACGTAATATCGCGAAAAGAGGTTTGGAAAAAGATGAGACGATCCAAACTAGAAATGTATATAGACATACTAAAAGTGCTGGCACACCGCGGCCCACTAAAGCTCACTCACATCATGTACAAGGCCAACGTTAACTGCAGCGTATTGAAGGAATACCTAGACTTCTTGATCAAGCAACAACTCGTTGAAGAACGCAACGTAGGCAAGACCAGAGTCGTCTATGCAGTCACGCAGAGAGGCATAACCGTACTGAAATACTTCAGAGAACTCAAAACTGTTTTGCCCATCGTCGAAGAAGCCCGAAACAGGGCACCCGTACCATTCTAAACTCTTACCCCATTCTCCCCCGTTTTCAATAGCAAACAGCAATTTCTATTTTCGTGACGCCCTACGCAGTGAAGCATCGCTCTAAACCAACAGCATCCTCACATTATCTCGATAGCTATGCTTGAACAAGCATGACCGCACCGGAAACGCCGTAGCAGTGTTCATCTCAATTGCAGTAGACATGGCAATAATAGAGACGATCTGGGCAAAACTAGGCGCTAGTCA
>Ga0209253_10001297_pt1 | contig 21951 bp, 20 predicted proteins | sample FrelakmetBRP12BR_FD_187145 | JGI IMG/M metagenome (GOLD analysis project Ga0209253, IMG submission 187145) | Freshwater lake sediment microbial communities from the University of Notre Dame, USA, for methane emissions studies - BRP12 BR (SPAdes)... | ecosystem: Environmental > Aquatic >...
ATTGCGGCCACTCAACCTCTTGCCGCACAAGTCATTCTTCGCGTTGTCCCCAAAACGGGCCGCCTTCATCATCAATCTCAGGAAGAAAAGATGAATTTGGTACGAACCAACCGGGAAACGCTGCTCAAACCCCTCCAGGCGGTGTCCGGGATCATCGAGCGCCGCCATACGTTGCCAATCCTTTCCAACGTGCTTCTTCAGCGCACCGACGGCCGCATGGTGTTCATCGCCACGGACATCGAGATTGAGATCACGGCAGAACTCGGCATCGAGGCACCGGGAGAGGCCCGCGGTGTAACTGTCGGTGCGAGGAAACTTCTCGACATTCTTCGGGCTTTGCCCGATGCAGCAGAGGTCTTGCTGACCCTGCAGGACAAACGGTTGCAGGTGAAAAGCGGCAAGAGCCGGTTCAATCTCCAGACGCTGCCGCCGGAAGACTTTCCGCGCATGGCGCCCGCTGAGAGTGGTGGGGTCGGCTTCAAAATGCCCCAGGGCGCACTGAAAAAGCTGCTCGCGCTGGTACAGTACGCAATGGCACAGCAGGATATCCGCTACTACCTTAACGGGCTCCTGATGGTCGTGGAAGCTGGGGAGCTCAAGCTCGTCGCCACGGACGGCCATCGCCTCGCGTACACCTCGCGCAAGCTCGACACCGCCGAGGTCGGCAAACACGAGGTCATCCTGCCTCGGAAGACTATCGTTGAGCTCGCAAGGCTCCTAACCGATGGAGACGAGCCGCTCGACATTCGTCTCGCCGCCAACCAGGCGCGCTTCACCTTTGGCGATGTCGTGCTCGTGTCCAAGCTCGTCGACGGAAAGTTTCCCGACTATACCCGCGTCATTCCGCAGAACCATCCGAAGATGATGCGTATCGGACGCCTGCCGCTTCAGCAAGCCCTGGCGCGTGCAGCCATCCTCACGAGCGACAAGTTCCGCGGCGTTCGTTGGATGCTTGCCGACGGGAACCTTCGCTTGAGCTGCTCGAACACCGAGCAGGAAGAAGCGCAGGAAGAGCTCGACGTGCAATACTCGGGCGAGGCGCTCGACATCGGCTTCAACGTTGGCTACCTGCTCGACGTCCTCGCGAACGTCGATGTCGAAGAAATCGAATGCGCGCTCGGCGATGCCTCATCGAGCGCCCTGGTGACCTTGCCGGGCAGGACCGATTTCAAGTACGTCGTCATGCCGATGAGAATCTAGTCCCGTGGTAGATGTCGACAAGCAGGAGCAGTCGGGCAACATGAGCGACGAAAAGAAAATCAGCGACAGCGCCGCCGAAGACGCGTACGGCTCTTCCAGCATCAAGATGCTCAAGGGGCTCGATGCGGTCCGCAAACGACCGGGGATGTACATCGGCGATACGTCCGACGGCACCGGCCTGCACCACATGGTGTTCGAGGTGGTGGACAACGCGGTCGACGAGGCGCTCGCCGGCCACTGTGACGAGATCACCGTCACGATCCACACCGACAACTCGGTGAGTGTTCAGGATAACGGCCGTGGCATCCCGGTGGAGATCCATCCCGACGATGAACAGAACCGGTCCACGGCAGAGATTGTCATGACCGAGCTTCACGCCGGCGGCAAATTCGATTCCAATACCTACAAGGTTTCGGGTGGCCTGCATGGCGTTGGCGTTTCGGTCGTGAACGCGCTGTCCGAATGGCTGCGTCTCACCGTGCGGCGAAACGGCCAGGCCCATTCCATGGAGTTTCGACACGGCGAGCGGGTGGAGCCGCTGAAGGTCGTCGGGCCGACTGACAAGCGCGGCACCGAGGTTCATTTCCTTGCTTCGCGCGAGACGTTCGGCCACGTCGAGTACCACTATGAAATCCTCGCCAAACGACTGCGCGAGCTGTCCTTCCTCAACAACGGCGTGCGCATCCACCTCGTCGATCAACGTACGGGGGCGCACGAGGACTTCGCTTTCGCAGGGGGCGTGAAGGGTTTCGTCGAGTACATCAACCGCACCAAGAGCGTCCTGCACCCCAACGTTTTCGTGGCCGAGGGCGCCTGCGACGGGATCACCGTCGAGGTAGCGATGCAGTGGAACGATACCTACCAGGAGTCGACGCTCTGTTTCACCAACAACATCCCACAGCGCGATGGGGGTACACACCTGGCAGGTCTGCGCACCGCGCTCACGCGCACGCTCAAACGCTACATCGAAGAGAACGAGATCGCGAAGAAAGCTAAGGTCGAGTTCGAAGGTGACGACATGCGCGAAGGCTTGGCATGCGTGCTTTCGGTGAAGGTACCCGAGCCGAAGTTCTCCTCCCAGACCAAGGAGAAGCTCGTTTCCTCCGAAGTGCAGCCAGCGGTGGCCGAGGTCGTGAGCGCGAAGCTCTGGGAATACCTTCAAGAGCGGCCAAGCGATGCACGCACTATCACCGGGAAGATCGTCGAAGCCGCGCGCGCTCGCGAGGCTGCGCGCAAGGCGCGAGAACTCACCCGCCGCAAGGGTGTCCTCGACTCGTTCGGACTTTCTGCGAAGCTCGCCGATTGCCAGGAGAAGAATCCGGCCCTCTCCGAGCTTTATCTCGTGGAGGGTGATTCCGCTGGCGGCTCGGCCAAGCAGGGCCGCGATCGCAAGTTCCAGGCGATCCTGCCTCTGAAGGGCAAGATTCTGAACGTCGAGCGCGCGCGCTTCGACAAGCTCCTCTCCTCGGCGGAGATCGCGACGCTCATCACCACGCTCGGCTGCGGCATCGGCAAGGACGAGTTCAATGCCGACAAGCTTCGGTACCACCGCATCATCATCATGACCGATGCCGACGTCGACGGGGCACACATTCGCACGCTGCTGCTGACGCTGTTCTATCGCCAGATGCCGGAGTTGATCGAGCGCGGCTACGTGTACATCGCCCAGCCGCCCCTCTACAAGGTGAAACTCGGTAAGGACGAGCGCTATCTCAAGGACGATCACGAGCGCGAACAGTACATGCTCTCGCAAGCGCTGGTCGGTGCCGTGCTGCATCCCGGCGACGATGCCGCCTCGATCCAGGGCGAGGCGTTGCAGAAGATCGCGCAGTCCTATCTTCTCGCCGAGGCCGTGATCAAGCGACTCGCCAAAGTCATCGACGAGCAGGCCCTCAAGGCGCTGCTGCGCGGCGTTGTGATCGACGTCCGGAACGAAGACGGCGCACGTGCCGCGGTCGACGCGCTCAAGCGCGCACTGGGCAACGGGGAGACCCTTTTCCACACGCGTTTCGTGAACGAACGCTGGCAGATCGTGATCGAGCGTACACGCCACGGCAACGTGCGCTCGAGCGTCATCGACGAGGACTTCGTCTATTCGGGCGATTACCAGCAGATCCACGACACCGCGCGCCTGCTCGAGGGGCTGGTCGGCGAAGGCGCCTACGTCGTGCGCGGCGATCGGCGCCAGCCGGTGTGCGATTTCCCGGAAGCAATGGCCTGGTTCCTCCGCGACGTCGAGGAAAAAGCGATCACGCAGCGCTACAAGGGTCTCGGCGAAATGAATCCGGAGCAGCTCTGGGAAACGACCATGGACCCGAAGTCGCGTCGCCTGCTCAAGGTGCAGATCGAGGACGGCATCGCCGCCGACGAGATCTTCACGCGGCTCATGGGTGACGAGGTCGAGCCACGCCGCGAGTTCATCGAGCGCAACGCACTGATGGCGCGGCTGGACGTCTGAGTGCCTCGCGCTCGTTCGCGTAGCAGTTGCAGGGATAGGCAAGAAGCACCCTGCCTCGACGGCGAGGTCCCTCTCCACGACCAGTGCCGAAGTTCTGGCCCGTGGAGGACGCAGATCACCGAGCCCCGGGCTCTTCGGTGAACCAATCCCGCTCCAGCGCGAGGTAAACGTCGTGGACGTTGCGCCGGTGTACCGGGTCGTAGAGGGGCCAGCTCTCGTAAGTTGCGATGCCGCCCTTGGACGTGGCATCGCCAAGGCTCACGCCTTGGTCGAGTAACGAAGCGACGCGCGCGCGGAGCGCGAGGAAATAAGCACGCATCGTTTTCAAGTCCTCCACCGTGCCGACCGGTCCCCAGCCCGGGACTACGCGCGCCGGGGCGAGTGCGATGAGTTCGTCGATCGCCGTGACCCACCGATCGAGCTTTGCGTCGCGCACCTCGGGCACGCGACCGAACGCTGCGAGTGCGCCCGCGAAGAGCGTGCGCGTCGCGGGGTCGAAGAGTGCGATCGCGCCGGGGGATGCGCTCCACCCGAAGTAGAGCACCCGCAGCTCGCGATCGCCGGCGTGGAGATGCTCGCCGCCAGCAAGGCCCTGGGTTGGCAGCGCCAATCGCGTGCCGGCGAACGGCGCTTCACCGACCTCGCGGCGGAGTCGCGTCAGACAGATCTCGCAGCGCTCCTGCATCAGGCGTGTTGCGTCCGGATGCGCCGAAATCGGCACGCCGCGATCCGCGTAGTGGCCGTTGCCGAAGATGCGCTCGGCGTTGACACCCGTATTCACAGCGAGTGAAACGCGCGCGCCGGCGAGGCGGGCGAGCGCCGCTTCCAACCCTGCCGCATGCGCCGTGCTCGCGCCCGTGTCGATCGCGATCGCGCCGCCACGGCCGACGACGAACGCGACGTCGGCGGTCTCGCCCCGGTTTCCGGCCGTTGGCATGTCGATCGCACCCTGAAAGACGTAAACGCCTTCTGCGATGGTTTCAAGGCGCGGCTCCGGCCCGGCCGACACACCCGGAATTGCGCACACGGCGAGCGCAGCGACCGCGAGCGACGCGAGTCCCGCGCGCGCAGCTTGCCACAGGCCCCTTGCCTTCTCTACCATGCCTGCTGGGAGGCGAATTGCCAAGGGGAGGAGCATGAACGTCATCTTCATTCGCGCGCTGCGGGTACCGGCGCTGGTCGGCGTGTACGACTGGGAAAAGCAGGGGCCGCAGACGATCGAGCTGCAGCTCGAGATTGGATTGCGCTCGGGCAAGAGCTTTCTCAGCGACGACCTGAACGACACGATCGATTACGACGAGCTCTGCCAGCTGATTACGCGCGATCTCGCGGCCCGGCGGTTCCAGCTGCTCGAGGCGCTAGTGGAACACATAGCCGATCGGGTCATCAATGACTTCGGCGCGAAGTGGGTCAAGCTTTCGGCGGCGAAGCTGGGGGTGGTTCCGAACACGCATGCAGTCGGCGTGCAGATCGAGCGCCACGCCTCGGCCATCGAGGCGCGCGCGGCCATCTCGCGCGCGTACGCGCAGGCACTGAACGGCGAGAAGGTGCGCTAGCGGCGCTCACGGGACCGGACGGGATAGGCACTCCCAGGGCCGCTTGTGCGCCGCACCATGACATTGCGTTGGCCGCGGCGACAAGCCGTGCTAAAAGGATGTACTCGGCGAAAGCGACCATCGCGCGGCGAAGTGCCCGCACAATGTCCTCCCGAGAATCGGACATGAACGATATCGCGCTTGCTCATACGCGCGCCGTCCACGCGACGGTGCATCACGCCAAGGCGTCCAACGCACCGCTTTCTGTGATCGAGCGCTCGTGGATTCGTTGCCTCGAGGATTACCACCTCGATCCGGCGATGATACGTCCGCCCGAGATCGTCGATTCGGCGACGTTGCGCGAACGCGCCGACGCGCTCGGCAGCCTGCTCGACGTGGCGAAACATGAGATGGCCGATCTCTTCCGGCAGCTCTCCGGGGATCGGCTCGCCGTCGTGCTCACCGATCACGAAGGCATGGTGATGCATGCGGTCGGCGACGCGAGCTTCATGCACTCGGCGGCCGGCGCCGGCCTGCGCGAAGGCGCCATCTGGAGCGAAGAGCGCCAGGGCACCAACGGCATGGGCACGGCAGCCAAGGAGCGGGCGACGGTCGTGGTGCACAGGAACGAGCACTTTCTCGCCGCCAACACGCTGCTGTCGTGTACAGCGTCGCCGATCTTTGACTCTGCCGGTCGCCTGGTCGCGGTGCTCGACGTTTCGAGCCGCTCGGAGCTCCCGCAGCAGCATTCGATGGCGCTGATCTCCATGGCTGCGCAGATGATCGAGAACCGCGACTTCCTCAATCGCTACACCAGCGCGGTGAGCCTTCGGTTTCACAGCCGTGCGGAGTTCGTCTATACGCTCGGCGAGGGGATGGTCGCGTTCTCCCCGGAAGGGCGGGTGCTCGCCGCGAACCAGAGCGCCTTGGTCCAGCTCGGCTTGCGCGACCCGGCGGAGCTGGTGGGCCGACGCTTCGAGGAGCTCTTCTCGAGCTCACTCGAGGATATGGTCGCGCGCAGCTTAGCGAACACACTGCACCCGGTGCCCGTATTTGGGCTCGGACGCGGCACGCCACGCTTCTTCGGGGTTGCCCAGGCGCCCGCTGCGGCGCGGCGCTACCCGTTCGCCGCGCCCGCCGCCGCCCCAGCGGCGACGGAAGGGCGCCGCAAACCCGCTTCGACGTCGCTCCTCGATTCGCTCCAGCTCGGCGACAGCGTAGTGGCCGCGGCGATCTCGCGCGCGCGCCGCGTGCTCGATCGTGACGTGCCGATTCTCATTTACGGCGAAACCGGGAGCGGCAAGGAGGTCTTCGCCAAGGCACTGCATGAGGCGAGCCAGCGGGCGAGTGGATCGTTCGTGGCGGTGAACTGCGCGGCGCTGCCGGAAACGCTCATCGAGAGCGAACTTTTCGGATACAAGTCGGGAGCCTTCACTGGCGCTGGGCGCGAAGGGCGGCGCGGCAAGATCGCGCAGGCGAACGGGGGCACGCTGTTTCTCGACGAGATCGGCGACATGCCTCTCGGTTTGCAGGCGAAGCTCCTGCGCGTGCTCGAGGACCGGGAGGTCTATGCGCTCGGCAGCGAAGTACCGGTGCGGGTGGACATCCAGGTCGTGAGCGCCACCCACTGTGATTTGCGGGCGATGGCCGACGAAGGCCGGTTCCGAAAGGATCTTTACTTTCGGCTGATGGGGCTCGCGGTGACCATGCCGCCGCTCCGCGAGCGCGGCGACAGGGCCGCGCTCGTGCGCCGGCTCCTCGAGGAAGAATCCGGTCGGCCGTCGCCCGAGATCGCGGCGCGCGCCTTGGCACTGCTTGAAGCATACGATTGGCCGGGGAACCTGCGGCAGCTGCGCCGCGTACTGCGCGTTGCAACCGCGCTCGCGGGCGACGCGGCGATCACGCACGAGCACCTCCCTGCCGAGATCGTCGCCGCCGAGCGGAAAGCGACCAACGACACCGCCGGGATGCGACCCGAGGCCACGCTCAACCCAATCGAGGCCGCAGAGCGCGACGCCCTCATCGAGGCCCTCACGCGCAAGCGGTGGAACGTCTCCGGCCTTGCCCAGGAGCTGGGCGTGAGCCGTAACACGCTGTACCGGAAGATGAAGCGCCTCAGCGTTCCGGAGCGCGCAACGCCGGCGAGCTGACCGGCGGTCCGGCGCTGCGTGCTCGCAGGATCGCAACGACGTGAGGCGTAGCTACGACCGGCGACTCGCGCGGGGCCCGGCCGGCCGGAGCTATGAAGCCGGCACGCTCGAACCGAGGGGGCGGCACCGGACCTTGGTCCCTCTGCGGCGGCCGGTGAGACGCCGCATTCCCACGCGATCGTCCTCGAGACGATCCAGTGCACGCGCAAACTCGAGATGTGACCTCAGGCCGCCAACGTGCGTGGCCTGGATCCCGCGCTTTCGCGAGCGACTCGCTTGTCTGACAGACTCCTCTTCCTGACCGGCAAGCTCGCGTACGCGAGCCTCGTCCGCGTGCTCGAATCGATGCAGCCCACGGATTTCGGCTACGAGGTGCGAAACCTCGGCGTGAACGTCGCCGCGCTCATGACGGCCGACATGGTCCGCCGGCGGCTTGTCGATCTGCGCGGTGCGAGCCAAGTGGTCGTGCCCGGGCGGTGCCGCGGCGATTTCGACGCGCTCTCGCGCGATTTCGGCGTACCCTTCGTGCGTGGCCCTGAAGAGCTCAAGGACCTCCCGGAATTCTTCGGCGGGAAGGCGCAGCGGCCGGTGCTCGACCGCTACGACTGCGAGATCTTTGCCGAGATCGTCGACGCGCCGCGACTGACAGTCGAGGCGATCCTGGCACGGGCAGAGCGCTACCGCCGCGATGGCGCCGATGTGATCGATCTCGGCTTTCTGCCGGCAACGCCGTTCGCACATGCCGCCGAGGCCGTGCACGCGCTCAAGGCGAGCGGGTTTCGCGTCAGTGTCGATTCTCTGGAGATCGACGATTTATCGGTCGGCGCGAGCGCGGGCGCCGATTACGTGCTGAGTCTCACCGAGGCGACCGCGGCAAGCTGTGACGGGATCGCTGCGGTGCCCGTCCTCATCCCGACGCCGCCGGACGATCTCGATTCGCTTGACCGTGCAATCGAGACGCTCGCACGCCGCAATCGGCGCTTCTACGTCGACCCCATCCTCGAGCCGATTCACCATGGCTTTACCGCTTCTCTCGCGCGTTACCGGGAGGTGCGCCGCCGCTACCCCGAGGTGCCGATCCTGATGGGCATCGGCAACCTCACCGAGCTCACGGACGCGGACACCACCGGCATCAACACGGTGCTTTTCGGCGTCATCTCGGAGCTCGGCATCCAGGCGGTGCTCACGACGGAGGTGAGCCCTCATGCACGGCGCGCGGTGCGGGAGGCTGACTGGGCGCGGCGGATGATGTTCGCCGCGCGCGCGATGGCCGCGATCCCCAAGGGCTTCAGCGACGAGCTCCTTACCGTGCACGACAAGAAGCCGTTCCCTGATTCGGCCGAGGAGGTCGCCCGTCTCGCACAGACGATCCGCGACCCGAACTTCCGCATCCAGGTGAGCGGTGCCGGCATCCACGTCTACAATCGTGATGGGCTGCGCACGGCGACCGACGCCTTCGAACTCTTTCCCACGCTCGGCGTGGAACAGGACGGGGCGCACGCGTTCTACCTCGGGATCGAACTCGCGCGCGCCGAGATCGCCTGGGCGCTTGGCAAGCGCTACACACAGGATGAGCCGCTCGACTGGGGCTGTGCTGTCGAGCGTGCGCCGGTCGATCTCACACGGCAGACGGAAGAAGGCACGACGCTCGCTGCGCGGCGCCATCGGCATCGAAAGGCCGATAATGATTCTTGAGGTGATCGTGACCACGGCCGATCCGCAGGGGGTGGTGCACATCGCACCCATGGGCGTTCGCGAGCGCGACGGTGCCGTGCTGCTGGCGCCGTTCCGGCCGTCGCGGACGCTCGAGAACGTGCTCGCGACCCGAGCCGCCGTGGTGAACCGCACCGACGACGTGCGTGTGTTCGCGGGTTGCGTAACCGGCCGCCGGTCGTGGCCAACCGAGCCGACGGCGTGCGGGGTGCCTCGCGTCGCAGGCGCGCTCGTGCACGATGAACTCGCGCTGGAGCGGATCGACGAGGACGCAGAGCGCCCGCGGCTCTTCTGTCGGGTCACGCGTAGCGTCCAGCACGGGGCGTTCCGTGGCTTCAACCGGGCCCAAGCCGCGGTGATCGAGGCGGCAATCCTCGCGAGCCGACTGAGCATGCTCCCGCGGGAAAGGATCACCACCGAAATGCGCTATCTCGCGATCGCGATCGACAAGACGGCCGGGCCGAAGGAGCTCGAGGCGTGGGGCTGGATCAACGCCGCGATCGATACGTTCTACGCGGGCGAACCGGCGGCCAACCCATGATCCGATTCCTGGCGAGCGTCACGACCGTCGATGAGGCGCGCATCGCCCTGGCGGGCGGCGCCCAGCTCATCGATGCCAAAGATCCTAGGCGCGGCCCGCTCGGACCCCTCGCCGCGGTGATCGTGCGCGACATCGTCGATGCGGTCGAAGGCGCGGCGCCGGTCAGCGCCACCCTCGGGCACGACCTCGATCCGGAGGACGACGTCGACGCGCGTTGCGAGGGTCTGGCCGCAGCCGGCGTGACCTTCATGAAGGTCGGTGTCGCCGATCCCGCGCATGCGGCCGAGCGTGTGCGTGCCCTGCGGTCGGTCGCATCGCGGTTTCGGATCGTGCTCGTCGTCCTTGCCGATTGCGCAAACCCGGATCCGCTTGTCGATTGTGCGGCCGACGTGGGGCTGCACGGCATCATGCTGGACACTTACGCCAAGCGCGACGCGGCCGGACGTGCGCGCGCGCTGCGGGATCTGATGACGGAGGCGCAGCTCGCCGGCTTCGTCCGGGCCGCGCAGGAGCATCGGCTACTCGCGGGGCTCGCGGGTGGGCTCCGATCCGACGACGTCGCTCCGCTTGCGCGTGTGGGCCCGGACGTGCTCGGGTTTCGTGGTGGCCTATGTGCCGGCAGCAACCGCCGCGGCGCGGTCGAGCTCGAGCGGGTCTCCAGCGTGCGGCGCGCAATCGATGAGGCGGGCGCCGGTCCGATCCGCTTGGCCCTGGGAGCCTCTTCGGCGGGCCAGCTCGGCTACCGCCCCTCACGCTGATTGCTTCTTGGCATAAGTTGGCGCTCGCTTAGCGAGCGCGCTTGTCGTCCTTTCTACGCCAACCTCGTCAGGACTGTCTGCCGGGCATCCGGATCCTGGCATGGCTGGTCCCGATCCGAGCGCGAGATTCGCACAGCAGTTATTGCAGCAGCGTCATCCCACCCGGTAAGAGGCGGGATGGGGGACGTGGCATGCCGCAGGCCGCGACGGTCGTCGCCGGTTCTTATTGGTGCACGACATTAATTCTTTACACTATCTTGGTACGGGTAATGGTAGGTTGCGGGCCGTCACTTTCGCGCTCGCACCCTTTGCCTGGTAACGCATCGAGATCGAAGATCCCGTTCTCTCGGCCGCCGACTTCCAACGCGAACTCGGCCATCTACCGCGCGCGAGCTGAACTCAAGCGGCTTCTGGCCAACGCTGATCCGGGTCGTCAACGAAGCGACCGAGGAAACCGTTCGGCCCGGTGGCCAAGCTCCTCGGATGAGCGCTTAGAGTCCGCCAAGTCCACTTAGGCCCCCTCCATGCTCCTGCAGAACGATCACCCCGACGGGGAAATGCATTCACCGGCACTCGCCGTTGAAGAGCGTTGCCCGCTCGCCGGGCTCCTAGCGCCGGCGCGCGTGGTGGTTAACCTGGACCTTTCGAGCCGCGACGAGCTGCTGGCCGTGGCGGCACGTTGCGTCGATGGAATCGAGCATTTGTCGCGTGCAGAGGTGTTCGATGCCCTCGTCGCACGAGAGCGACTCTGCGCCACGGCGCTGGGCAAAGGTATTGCCATTCCGCATGCCCGTCTTGAAAGGCTGCGCGAGACCCTCGGCGTGTATCTGCGCAGCCGCTCGCCCGTGCCTTTCGATGCGCCGGACGGTCGAGGCGTTACCGACGCGTTCGTGCTGCTCGTGCCCGAGCATGCCACGGAAGAGCATCTGATGATTCTTGCACGGCTCGGCGAGCTATTCGCGGACCGGCAGTTCCGCGAGACGCTGCGCGCCTGCGAGGACCCCGGGACCATCGTCCGACTCTTCCGCTGAGGGAAACGCGCCGGGCAAGGGCGGTTCCGCACTCGCCGTCACTGCCTCGCTCGCCGCGGGGGCTTGACGCGCCGCTCCTGCGGCGCACCCCCGAGGGGATCGCCGAGCATCGTCTTGAGGCACGCGTGGTCGTTCGCGCCGAGCACGTAAGTCTCGAAGCCGCGATCGGCGATGAAGTCGGGGAACGCCGGATCGACGATGCCCTGGTCGCGCAAGCTCTCCGCGTCGAGAGTCCCCGACACTTGGCAGGCCTTTACCAGCATCAGCCGCTCTGCGGAGAGCGCGTTCGCTAGCCATGCGGCCAGACTGTCCGACGTGATGTTCCAACTCGCCGGAATGTCAAGGGCGCCCTTGGTCATCGTGCCCGGCAGCCAGATCGCGACGCGCGCGTTGCGGAGTACCGCCTGCAACGCCTCGGCCGATTCAACCGGCACGAGCTCCGGCTGCATGCCTGCGAGCATGAGGCCATACTGCTCCATCGCGAGGATCGCCATGCGGTGTGCGACGGCATCGCTGAAGCCAAGCGATTCCTGCGCCTCGCGCACGAGGTCCGCAAAGGGACCGCCGCCCGGCACGATCACCGCCCGGCCACCCCCGCGGGCCGCCAGCGTCGCAAGCCAGACGCCGAGCGAGCCGGTCGCTGCGAGACTACCGCCGAGCTTCACCACCCACATGGGCTCACTCCGTGAGAACCGGCGGCGCCTGCCGGGCAAGAAGTCCGACCGCCGCGGCGGGCGCGGCGACATCGATCGCCACGGGAAGCCGCGCACGGGACGACGCGCGCGGCACGAACTCGCTGAAGTGGTGTACATCACGGCCCACCGTGTTCGCGAGCGCGCGCACGAGGAACGCACCGGCACCCGCGGCGACCAACGGTGCGTCGCGAACCTCGGGGACGGCAGCCGCCACGCGTTCCCAAGCGGCGCGCAGCGACTCGCGCTGGATCTCCGCGAACCGGCGCGCAAGCACGGTCCATTCGGCCAGGCTCGCATCGCCCGCGTCCGCACCGATCATGCGCGCAAGGCGTGCCGCACTTGCTTTGCGCGTTCGCGGACGTCCGTCCGCGGTCGCTGCCTGGTCGAACGCCGGGACGAGATCGCCGGTCAGGCGATGCACGTCTGCCATGGTGGCGAAAAGCTCGGCCATGAGGGGCACGGACCGACCGCGAAAGTCGACCTCTCGCGCCAGCGCCATGACTGGGGTTCGCACCACACCAGTGTAGACAAGCTCGCCCGCGACAAGGCGCTCGTGATCGGTCCGACCGCGCGCCACGACGTGTGATGCTGCGATCGGCACGATGTCGGTCGTCGTGCTCCCCACGTCGACGAACACGGCCTGATCGACGTGCTTGGCAAGCCACGACGCCGCGCACGCCCAGTTGGCCGAGGCCGTTTCGCGCCAGCAGGTTGCCGCGACGTTGGGTGGTAACAACCCGTGCGCCAGAGTGAAGACGCGCGCCCGATCCGCCTCCACCGCCCCCTGGATCCAATCGCAAAGCGCTCGCACGCCCTGGCGCCGGTCGGCGAAGAGATCGGTCATCTCACCGGTCATCGTGAACGCATGTCGGGCTGCATCCCCGAGCTTTTCACGGGCGCGGAGGAACGCACGGTCAAGCTCAGAGAGCCCTTGCCAGAGCGCGCACGGCTCCTGAACCACGACCGCGAGCCGACCCGCGGCGTCGACCCTTGCAGCCTTGAGATGTGCGCCACCGATGTCCCAGCCGATCGCCGAGCCGGCACCGGCCCGTGACAGTCGGGCCGGAAGCACCGGCGCGCGTGGCGTGGTGGCACGCCGCGTTAGGCTGCCTCCTTCGCGCAAGCGCTGACCCAGGTCAGTGGACACAGATCGCCAACGGACGTGCGCCCGGGTGGGCGAGCGGCCCCGGGTCCGGTCCGAGATCGTCGAGAATGCGCGCGGCCACGTTGATTCCGAGCGCCCGACTCAACCCAGCGTAGGATGTGGTGAGCCGCGGATTGACTTCGAGCACGAAGACCGAATCGCCGCGGTGGACGAGATCGATTCCGAAGTAGCCGCGAAGACCGGGGATGGCGCGCGCGACTGCGGCCGCAAGCGCCTCCGGGGCGGACAGCCCGTGATCGCCGACGGACACGGTCACGCCGCGAAACTCAACGCGCTCGCGCTCCAGCGCGATGTGCTGTCGATTCACGCACAGGAGCTCGCATCGGGCGCGGTGCGCTACGCACGACAGGCTGAGCGCATCGCCTTCGACCCAGGGCTGGACGACGGGCTCTCGGATCCCGAGCGATTGAGCAGCCGCGCGTGCGCTCGCGAGCGAGCCCACACGCCGGGTCGCCTCGCAGCCGGCGCCGTCGTCGGGCTTCACGGCGTAGGGGCCGTCGCCGAGTGCAGCGGCCTCCGCCTCGGACAGAGCGAGTGTCGGCACGACTCGAATGCCCGCCGCGATCAACGTCTCGACGGTGCGCCGTTTCGACGTGGCAGTCGCCACCGCCGCAGCACGCGCACCGGCGAACGGGAGGCACCGGGCCTCGAGTCGTTGCGTCAATCGCAGCAGCACGCCGCCGGTTTCGGGTGCGATGAGCCACGTAATCGCTGCGTCCCCGGCCTCCGCATCCAACACTCGCAGCGCATCCTCAGGCGTTCGGATTACGATGGTAGCCGCCCCGCGCGGTGACGGGACGACGCCGTCCCGACGCACGGTCCGGACTGTGTAGCGTTCACTAGCGAGGAGGTCTTCGATCAACGCGTCGGCCATCAAGGCGCCTTCACGCACGAGGGCCCTCGCGGCCTCGGCCATGCAGCCGGCCGTGGCATACTCGAACACGAATGCGACCGGACGCATGGCCTTCGAAATCATTCCCGTCATCGACCTGCGGCACGGCGTGGTCGTGCATGCGCGGCGCGGCGAGCGAGAGCGCTATCGGCCGATCGACTCGCCGCTTGTCTCATCGTCCGCACCGCTCAAGGTGGTCCGTGCCTTGTTGGACACATTCGGATTGCGCACGCTCTACATCGCAGATCTCGACGCGCTCGTGGAGCAACGTCCGCAGCGCGACGTGCTCGAACGGATCGCGGCCGCGTTCCCGGCCTGCACGCTGTGGCTCGATGCCGGCATCGGTGACGCCACCGACTTGGCACGCGTTGTGTGGCCCGCCAACGTCGTCCCCGTCGTGGCGACCGAGACGCTCTGTGGCACTTCCGCGCTCCCAGGATTCGGCCCGAAGACCCAATGGATCCTGTCGCTCGATCACCGCGCCGAACGTGTCGACCCCGCACGCGCCTGGGAAGACGTGGGCGATTGGCCCGAGCGCGTGATCGTCATGACGCTCGAACGCGTGGGCAACGAGGGGGGGCCGGATTTCGAGCGCATCGCGGTGACCCAGGCACACGCCGCCCGCCAAGGGTGCAGCGTGTCGGTTTATGCCGCCGGCGGCGTGCGAAGCCGCAGCGATCTCGAGCGCCTCTCTGCTCAGGGCGTTCGAGGTGCTCTCATCGCAACCGCGCTGCATTCGGGCGCCCTCAGCCCGGGTGATGTCGCACACCTCGTACAGTGAAGAGGCCTGCGCGAGAACGATCCCGCGCAGGCCACCTCTGCAAGCGTCCGAACCGCGCTCGCCCTTTTATTTCGGCGAGAACGGGTGTGCCATGGTGCCCTTCTTCGCGACCGTTTCGGCTGCTGAGGGCTCGCCCGCGACGGCGCGCTTAATCGACTGCTTGGTGGCTTCGTAGTTGTAGTCGTAGATCTTGCGATCGTCGGCCGCTTCCCAGTGGATGAACACGCCGACGCAGATGAAGACGTTGTCTGCTTCCTCCGCCGGGATGGTGCCGTCCTGCACGCAATCGGCCACCGCCATCGCCACCGCGCGCTGTGCCGGGCCGAACATCTGGACCGCTTGCTTCGCACCCTTGATGGTCACCTTGTTGAACATCACGGTGCTCGGTTTGCACGCGAGGTTGGGGGCGATCACGGCAAGCAGCGAGGTAAAGCCGTCCTTGTTGTTGGTGAGGGCGTTGCAGAACGCCGACTCGGCCGCGCTGCCGCGCGGGCCGATGATGAGGTCGATGTGCGCGACTTCATTGCCGTCACCGACGAGCGACTCGCCGACGAGGACGCGGTTGATTTTAGCCATCATGCTCTCCTTTTCTCGGGTGGTTGAATCGGCCCTGGTCGGCGTGCTCAGTGTCGTCTGCGACGATTCGTTCACGCGAGGCCGTGCCAAATCGCGGCTCGGTCGGCCGCAGCCGTCCGGGCCGTCGATGCTTCGCCGGCGAGGTCTTCGAGCTTCACCGCCAGCTCCGCCGCCACGGACAGGTCCGCCGTGGCGCCGGGATTCCATCCACGTTGCTTCAATTGTTCGTCCCAATCGCGCAGCTTTGGAAGCAGCTCGTGCGGATGGGTGAGATCGCCGAGCAGCGCGTCGAACAGCCGCGCCGCGTCGCTCACCTGACGGGCGGCGGCGAGCCCGTGCGTCCTCGCGATGTGCGTGTCGGGCGTCCGTGCAAGCAGCGTAAGGTAGGTCGCGACCATCGCCCACTCGTCGCTGTCCCAGCGCGCGCGCGCCGCGCGCAAGCGCGGCACCGCAAGCTCGAACACGTCGGCGAAACCAGTGCTGTACTGGCGTGCCACGATGTCGCGCTCGGCGGCCTCGCGCATCGCAGCGAGCAAGGTCACGGCGGGCGGGTCGCGCACGTCGTGCCGCTCGCTCGTCCCCAAGCCTCCCGGTTCGGCGAGTCGGATCGCGCGGTACGCCAGATCGGCATCCTGGACGGAGAGCCCCGCCAGCGTGCGTCGGAGCTCCGCTTCGAGCGTCATGCGCTCGCGCCAAGCCATGGCTGCATGCACGAGCGGCGCGATCATGAGAACGATGCCCAGGTTGGTGTTGAAGGGCAGCGTATCGCGTGTCGCCTGGATGGCGCCGAAAATCCGCTGCCCGACGCTCGCACCCGGCTCGGTGAGAGGCTCCGCGATCAGCTCGGCGCTGACCAGGAAGTGCCTCGCTTCCATGCCGTGGCCCGGGACCCTCAAGCTCACGTTCCCCGGCTTGAACGCCTGCACGTCCATCGCACACGCGTCGCGGATGGCCTGCATCAACAGCGGGCGGGTCAAACGCTGCGACGGGAGGCTCAACGTGCGTGCTCCCGCGGTTCCGCCGGCCGGACCTGCCTGACCACGTGCCGCGCGAGCGCCGCGGCGATGTCGACGCCGGTCGCGCGCTGGAGCTCGCGCCAGGCCGGCATGCTGTTTACCTCGAGCACCTGCCACCGGCCGCCTGCGTCGCGGATGAGGTCGACGCCGACATAGTCGGCACCGACTGCGCGCGCCGCATCGCACGCGAGGCGGTCACGTGCCGCGTCTGCGGGCGCAGGGAGCCCCTGCGCGCCCTGCGCGACATTGGTCACCCAGGTGCGTCCTCGTCGCTCCATGGTCGCAAGCGGCGTACCGCCGACGACGAACACGCGGAAGTCATGATGTCGCGCGCCGAACGGCAGGACGTACCGCTGCAGGTAGAACACGCCTTGCACGGCGTCCGCGTCCGGGAGAGGATCGCCGGCACCCAGCCGCATCACTCCCTTACCCTGCGATCCGAAAAGCGGCTTCAGCACGAGGTCGTGCCCGTGCGCGGTTTCGCGCATGAGCACGCGACGCGCCTCGGTCGGCGATTCCGTGACCCATGTTGGAGGCGTGGGTATACCAGCGCGCGCGAGCAGCCAGCTCGTCATCGACTTGTCGACGCAGCGCTCGATTGCCCGCGCCGGATTCACGACCGGGACGCCGATCAGCTCCAGGCTGTGCAGCACGTCGAGACGCAGCGTGACTTGTTCGAAGCTCCCCGCGGCAACGCTGCGCACGATCGCAGCATCGGGAAGCACACGGGCGAACCCCGGAAGCACGAGTCCGTTCACGCCCCGGTCGAGATCGATGCGGCACGCTGCCAGCGCCGCGACCTTGGCTTCGACGCCGAGCGCCGCGAACGCCGCCCGGAGGCGCACGCCGTGCCAGCCAGCTTCGTCGGTAAGGATTGCGACGCGCATCGTCAGCCCAAGAACGAGCGCTCGATCAGTGCGGGGTCGACGCGCCCGCTGCGGAAGCTCCTGCCGCTCGGGACTGCCGTCACCACGACCTCGGCCGGCGCGAACAGCATCGGGTCGATCCTGTAGAAGTCGTACTCGAACGCCTTGAACACCTCGGCGAAAGGACGCCCATAGTCGCGCGAGGCGGATGCCGGGAGGTCACGCGCGAGCGCCGCTGCGCGATCATCGTCGGCCGCGACGAAGAGCTGCACCCGGCCGCCGAACAGGATCGCGTCGTTGGTCCGGCCCATGCTCGCGAGAAAATCCTTGCCCGGCGGCGGCAGCGGGGCCGACCCTGCGCCGTCGATGATCGCGTCGAGCGGAAACCCGAGGGCGTGCGCTTTGTGCAGGGCGACTTCGAGCACGCGCGCGACGACTTGTACAGTGCCAGCGAGGCTCTTCGTGGGAGTAAGCACCAACACAATCGCCTCGGGTGCGAGGTTGGCGTCACGTGCCACCTTCTGCACGATCTCCTCGGGAGGTCGTTTGTCCACTTCGAGCACGAGCGCGCAGTGCGCTGCGCCGCGATCGTCGTAGCCGAGCTCCTCGTAAAGCTTCTCGCGCGCCACCGCCGCGCGGCCGGGCCCGGATGCGAGCGCCTGGAACTTGCCTTTGCCCTCGCCGTGCGACAACGAAAGGCCCGCATATTGGCTCGCAAGGCACGCGAGCACGGGTTGTGCGGAATGCACGAACACCGTGACCGGCCACGGCCCACCCGCGTCCTGGAACCGCACACTGCCTAATCCGCCCATGCAGAGCTCGGCAATTCGACGCCCGGCTTCGAGGCCGCCGGGTGCGGCGATGCCCGCGTCGATGATGGTCGCGCCCGACGCGCTGCGTTCCACAGCGAGGCGAAGCGCGGCGGCACTGTCGACGAGCACATCGCAAAGCGGTTTCGCGAGAGCGCTGAGGCGCACGCCCGGGCGGTGCGCGGGTGCGAGCGTCGTCATGCCGCCTTCGCCGTGAGACGCCCGAGAACTGCCGTGGCGCGCTGCGCAAGCTCACGGCGAACGGTGATGAGGTCGTTTCCTTCTGCGTGCACCGTGCACACCGGCTCGTCGGCCGCGACGAAGCTCCCGCCGCGCGGGCGATCCGTGACCCACTCCGGCCACGCCGCGTCCTGGGGGATACGCAGCAGTCGCGGCGCGTAGACGATCTCGAAACCGCGCGTGTCCGAAACGCCTACCCGCGCATCGCCGGACAACTCGCCGCGCGCTGCGGCAAGGTGTGCCGGGAACAGACCGCCCGCCCACCTGCCGTCGTGAAGCTCCGCGGTGGCGGTCGGCCGCGGGTTCACGTCGATGAGCCACCACCGATCTTCGGCAACAAGGCAATCGACGCCGTTGAGGCCGACCAGTCCGGTCGTCGCGGTCAGGGCGGCGACAGCCGCGCCGATCTCAGCACCGAACGGAAGCGCTCCCAACGAGAGGCTCGCCGCGCCTGCAAACATGAATGGCAAGCGCGATTCCTTGCCCCGCGTCCAGAACCGATTTGCGCCTACCAGTCGCGCCTGCCCGCCGTCGGCGAGAAAGAGTACCGACACCGGTTCACCGGCAACCCGCCGCTGTGCATATTCGTCGGGGAGAAGTGTCCCGCTCGTCGGCGCACATCGCACATGGCCGCCGCCCGTGCCGCCCCGCTGTTTCACCAGCCAGCCGCGCGCGTCGACGGGCAACTCCGGCTGGGTCCTGGGATGCGGGACGCCAAGCGCCTCAAGGCAGGCTGCGAGCGCAAAGGGATCCTTGACCCGCCGGACCCTGCTCGCGCGATTGCCGGCGACCGGCACGATTCGGGCGATGTCATCGATGCGCTCCGGGACCGCCTCGAAGCCGCTCGCGAGCACGGCTGCCTTCGGATTCCAGCGTGCTGCCGCGCCCTCGACAGCTGCGATGAGCGGCTCGCGTGCGAACCGGTAGTCGGCGTCCACGGCAACCGATGAGGTGGAAAGCGCGCTTTCCCGCGTGTCGCAATCGGCAAACGCGTCGATCGCCACCACGGGCTGCCCCGCGCGCTTCGCCATCTGGGCGAGCGCGCGCACGCTGGTGCCGATGACGAGGACCGGCTCAGGGGACATGGCGCTTTGCGGTCGCGAACGCTTCGCGGAAGTCGAGATACACGGGCGTCTCCGCGGCAAGCATCGCCTCGAAGAGCGCCTTCTCGGTTTGGTACTTCACGTTGCCGATCGCCAGGGCACCGAGCCCGAGCGCTTTGCCCGAGGCTGCGGCGAACGGCTTGCCGCTGTCCATTACGCCGACGCCCTCCACGCCTGCCGGCGGTACGGCGTTTACGTCGGCCGCCACGAGGAGCGCCTTCGCTGCCTGCAAGTCTTCCGCCGAGACGACGCGCACGCCGGCCTTTGCGCAGGCGAGCACGACGTGCACGTCGGCCAGCAGGGCCGTGCGCTGCGCCGCGTCGCGCACGATCAGGGGGGTCACGCGCACGCCGTAGCGGTGTTCCAGATCCGCGCAGACACGCTGGGCGCGCGCGAGATCGGAATGCGACGTGACCGTGACCTTCGCCCCCGCCTGCGCCGCGAGCACCGCCGCCGCGCCGCCGACCGGACCGGTGCCGCCGACCACGGCCACGTTGAGATCCTTCCAACCGACGTGATGGTCGCGCTCGAGGAGTTTCTCGGCGCACGCTACCATCGCGGCCGCAGTGGTGAACGCGCCGCTCGGGTCTGCGAACACGGACACCTCGAACGGCGGCACCATCGCCTTGCGTGCGGCGTTCAGCATGTCGTCGGCGAGACCGGTCTCGCGACCGCCAATGAAGATCGCGGTGCGCTTCACGCCCTTGGGGCCGCGCGAGAAGATCGCGTCCTGGGTGAGCGCCGGAACGTCGTTCAGGCCCATGCTGGCGTGCGGCACGACGACGTCGAAGCCCGCGTCGACTGCGATATTGATGTCGAAGGGGCTCATCTGCGCCCCGGGCGTAAACATGTGCAGGATGGAACGACGTTCGCTCAACCTCGCCTCCGTGTCAGTACGAGCTCAGCGCCGCGACGCTGCGTCCGGCCGCGCGCATCGAGATGCGGGCACCCTCGTTGCGGCCCGCGCAAATCTTCCACTCGATCGGTGGCACGCGGGTGCGCCGCTGCCACGCGTCGACCAGGCGCTCCGCTGCCTGTCCGCTCTCGACGATGGCGAAGCCGGTCGGCCCCCAGGAACTCTGGCCGATGCAATGCACGCCCTCGGCGGCAAGCCACTCCAGCGCGTCCGCAACGCGCGCACTCAGGAACCGCCCACCCTGCGCAGGGCTGAAGTAATCGCCGACGATTGCTTGTATCTGCGTCACCGCGCGTCCGAACTGCTCGAGATCCTGCTCGACGAGACCCGGCAGCACGCCCATCAGCGCGAGCCGGCAGAGCTCTCCGGCGGCATCGCGCGCCTGTGGCGGAAGCGCGCGGAACGCGGCCACCTCTTCGGCGCCATGAAGGCCCTCCCCGGTGGGATCGAGCACGAGCATCACCCGCCAGGAATCTGGGAACGGGATGCGCACCAGCGTCGTCGGTGCGCGATCCTCGCGCGCTGCGCCCGCATCGACCGCGAATCCCCCTTGCTCGAACGCGGCCAGGCCGATGCCCGACCGCAGGCCGCGGCCGAGCAGCGTCGCGAGCTCGCCCGGCGCAACGGTCCGCTGGTGAAGGCGGCAGACCGCCGTCCCGAGTGTGAGCGCGAGCTGGGTGCCCGAGCCGAGCCCGGCATGCGGGGGTGGCGCAGCGACCAGCTCCACTTCGAGCGGCGAATCGAAGCCGAGCTGCTGGCGCAATCGCGCGATCACTTTGCCGACCCGCGCAGCGTCGGTTCCCACGACCTGATCGTGACCGGAAAACGCCACACGCACGATGGTCGGAAAGGCATCGATAGCGAGGCCGAGGCTCCCGAAGCGGCGGCCCAAGTTCCCGTTGAGGTCGAGAAATCCGAGGTGCAGCCGGGCAGGAGCGGCAACTTCGATCGCGGCGGAGCGTGACATTGCACCATCTATGGGTTGTGTTGCCGTTCCGCACCGGCAGGCGACCCACTTGCCGCTCTTGACCGCGCGGAACGTTTGGTGGCGGCAAGCGCCCTCCTCACGAACCGAGCCGTTCCCCAGTGCAACTCGCGTGCCAAGGGCAAAAGCGCGCTTCAATCACCGGCTTATCTGCGCTCGCTCGGGCGCGCCTGCTCCGCAGACGGAGCACAATGTCACGGCACCTGCCGGTTTGGAATGAAGCCTCCGTGCGCGGACGAGCGCATCAGGGGAGCTAACAAGTACATTCCCCCGACGTGCAGGGAAGTGTGCGCCCCTCCCCTTGCACCTGGCACGCGAGATGCAGCGAATGAACCGAGTGGAATGCCCCGCTCCTTTCTGGTATGTATCGCCCGCGCCGACAGTTCGGCGAAAACCACGCCTCCTTACATCTCGATCGTGCCCCACCGCGTCGTCTGTCCCTTCTGCGGCCTCGCCTGCGACGACGTCGAATTGCGCGTCGCGGCGGACCGCCTCGACGCCGAGGTCGACTGCGCCCGGAG
>Ga0209253_10001298_pt1 | contig 21950 bp, 20 predicted proteins | sample FrelakmetBRP12BR_FD_187145 | JGI IMG/M metagenome (GOLD analysis project Ga0209253, IMG submission 187145) | Freshwater lake sediment microbial communities from the University of Notre Dame, USA, for methane emissions studies - BRP12 BR (SPAdes)... | ecosystem: Environmental > Aquatic >...
CTTGAGGTTGTACTCCGCGCCACCCTTCCGCTTCGCGGACAGCGGGTCCTTGCTGGCGTTGCCCTCGACGCGGACCTTCTTCACCTGCGGGTTGCCCTGGATGATGGTGGTCACGTCGTCCAGCAGCGCGTAGGACTTCGGGTCGATGTCGGCCTTGGCGGTGGCGAAGAGCACCGACTCCGTGATCTCGATCTTCTTCTCGACGATCTTGGCCCGCTGGGTCACGACCGGCGGCGGAGGCGCCGGCCGGGGCTTGATGGTCATGGCCAGCGCCGTCGCCTCGACGAGCTCGAAGTCGAAGGGCTGGCCGACCGTGACGCCGTTCAGGAGCGCCGGATCGTCGACCTGGGTCGGGTAGAGGGCGCCGTCTGGCCCCCGGAAGTTGACGGTCTTGGTGGCCTTGTCGATCGACTCGACGGTGGCCGTGCCCGTGGCCACGACCTCCATCACCTCGCCACCCTGGTTGGCGCCAGCGCTGGTCCCCAGCGCCGCGATGACCTCGGGGGGCTTGGGCTGGGTCCGCGGGTTCTGCGCGTACAAGGTCGCCGACCGGTAGTACTCGACGACGACCTCGTCCTTCACCTGCAGCTGATCGAGGTTCTGGACCTTGCTGTGCGCCTTGTAGGTGGGGGTCTTGCCGCCCTCGCCCTGCAGCGTCACCTTGCGCTTCTCCTTGTCCACCGCCAGTACCGTGCCGGTGGCCACGCCCTTGCTCGTCGTCCGGAAGGCGACGACCTGGTAGACGTACTTCGGGTCGAGCTTGGTCTGGGCCGCGACGGGGGCCGCGACCGCCACGGCGAGAACGCCGGCAATAAATCCTCTTAGGATGCTCGTCATTCGTCCCTCTCCTTGGGGGGCGGGGACCATAGCCCGGCCCGGCGGCGACACATAGCCGTTCGCGAGCCGTTGCTCAATGGCCAAAAAAGGGGGGCTCGGGGCCGACGGGGCCCGAAACCCGGGCAAGCGCCCTGGCGCACCCGCGGTATACTTGTCCGTGACGCATCGCGTCGCCGCCCCCGAGGCCGCCGGGAGCGGCGCGGCCCGCTTCCGGGTACCCCTGCGGCCAGAGGAAGGGCGCCATGGCTGCGAAGAAGATCCTGATGCTGGTTGGCGACTACGTGGAGGACTACGAGGCGATGGTGCCCTTCCAGATCCTCACGCTGGTCGGCCACAGGGTGGACACGGTCTGCCCCGGGAAGAAGCAGGGCGACACGGTGAAGACGGCGGTCCACGACTTCGTCGGCGACCAGACCTACACCGAGCTGCCCGGGCACCGCTTCGCCATCAACGCCGACTTCGCCGCCGCGAAGGCGGCCGACTACGATGCGCTCGTCCTTCCCGGCGGCCGAGCCCCCGAGTACCTGCGACTCGACCCCAAGGTCATCGACCTCGTCCGGGGCTTCGACAAGGCCAGAAAGCCCATCGCCGCCATCTGCCACGGCCCGCAGATCCTGGCCGCCGCGGGGGTCCTCGGCGGGCGCACCTGCATCGCCTACCCGGCGGTGGGGCCGGAGTGCGTCGCCGCCGGTGCGACGTTCGGCGAGGTGAACGCCTCGGCCTCGAACGCCGTCACCGACGGCAACCTGGTCACGGCGCCGGCATGGCCTGCACACCCGGAGTGGATGCGGCAGTTCCTGAAGGTGCTCGGGTCGCGCGTCGAGGCATAGGCCGGGCTCCCGGCGCGCCAGGCAACCCTTCGGGCTCGTCGAGGCTAGGGCGGCTCCTCGCCACCCGCCAGCCGGTACTTGTGCAGCTTGTCGTGGAGCGTCACTCGCGAGATCCCGAGCAGGCGCGCCGCCCCGCTGCGGTTGCCTCCGGCGGCGCGGATGGCCTCCAGCACGAGACCGCGCTCGTAGGCTTCGACCCGGGCCTTGAGCGGCAGGCTCGCCGAGCCGGCGCCCGGCGCCCCGCCGCTGCGGCCCCCCGCGGCGTCGGCACGCGCCTCCGCCCCGGCGTGCGCCTGCCCGGGCGCGTCGGCGGTGGGGAGGAGCGAAAGGTCGAGCTCGCCGCCCTCGGACAGTGCCAACATCCGGTCGATGGCGTTCTCGAGCTCCCGGACGTTGCCCGGCCAGGCGCAGGCGGCGAGCCGCGCGAAGAGCGCCTCGGGCACGCGAAGGTTGTCCACGCCGAAGCGCTCGGCGGCCCGGGCGAGGAAGTGACGCGCCAGGACCGGTACGTCCTCGGGGCGCTCCCGCAGCGGCGGCACGTGGAGGTGCACCACTCGCAGCCGCCAGTAGAGGTCCTCTCGGAAGGCGCCGCGGGCAACGAGCTCCTCCAGATCCCGGTGCGTCGCGGCGATGACGCGAACGTCGACGTGTCGAGCCCGCTCCTCGCCGACCGGGCGAAGCTCGCCTTCCTGGATCACGCGGAGCAGCTTCGCCTGGAGCGCCGGCGCAAGCTCGCCGATCTCGTCGAGGAGCATGGTGCCCCCGTCGGCCTCCCCGAAGAGACCGGGCCGGGCCCGCACCGCGCCCGTGAAGGCCCCGCGAGCGTGGCCGAAGAGCTCGGCCTCCGCGAGGTCGGCCACCAGGGCGGCGCAGTTGAAGCGGACGAAGGGGCGATCGGCGCGCCGCGAGGCCCCGACCAGCGCCTCGGCCACGCGCTCCTTGCCGGTGCCGCTCTCGCCGGTCAGCAGGACCGTGACGTCGCGCGGGGCGACCCGGGCCACCATGGACGCCAGCCGGCTCATCGCCGGGGAGGCGAAGACCATGGTGCGGGAGAGGGCCAGCTCGCCGGAGAGTCGCTCGTTCTCGGCGCGCAGGCGCACCGCCTCCACCGCCCGGCGCACCACCGCGAGCAGCTCGTCGGTCTCGAAGGGCTTGCGGAAGTAGTCGTAGGCCCCGGCCTTCATGGCCTCCACGGCCTGCCGCTCCGAGCCGTGGGCGGTGATGAGGACCACCCGTGGGGCCGGGGCGCGCCCGGCCAGTCGCCGCAACAGCGCCATCCCGTCGAGCCGCGGCATGCGCAGGTCGGTGAGCACCAGGTCCGGACGGAAGGCGTCGAGCCGCTCCAGCGCGGCCACCCCGTCCTCGGCCTCCTCGACGGCCAGCCCCTCCGACTCCAGGATCTCCCGCAGCGTGTAGCGAACGCCCGGGTCGTCGTCGACGACCAGCGCGCGTGGGCGGCCGTCGGCGCCCGAGGCCGTCGTGGCGGCTGGGGCGGCGTCCGGCGGAGGGACGGCGCCGCCCGGATCCGCGGCGCGCGGTGGCGAACGGCCCGGGGCCGGCGGGGGACGCGGCGGCCCCGTCACGCGGCGGCCTCGGCCCCGGCGGGCGCCGAAGGGAGGAAGAGCTCGGCCGCGAGCCCGCCGCCCGGGCGGGGCGCGAGCCGGAGCTCGCCGCCGTGCTGGCGCGCCAGCGCCCGGGCCACGGTGAGGCCAATCCCCGAGCCTCCCGCCTTGGTGGTGACGCCCGGCTCGAAGACGCGCCCGCTCACCGACGGGTCGAGCCCCGGCCCGCGGTCGAGCACGCTCACCCGCGCCCCGTCCCCCGCCTGCGCCACCTCGACTTCCACCGCGGCGTCCGGGGGGCTCGCGTCGAGCGCGTTCTGCACCAGGTTGATGAGCACCTGCTTCACCTTGCGTGGATCGCAGCGCGCCCGCGCCTCGCCCTGGACCGCCAGCTCCACACCGCGCTCACGGGCCATGCCCTCGTGGAGGGCCGCCACCTCGCGCGCCAGCGCTCCCACGTCGGCGCTGCCGAGCGCCAGCGGCACGAGCGGCCGCGAGAAGTTCAGGAACTCGTCGAGGATCGACTGCATCCGGTCCACCTCGCGCCGCAGCACCGCCAGCCGCTCGGCCGACTTGGGCTCGGGGACCGAGGGTGCCAGCAGTCCGGCGAGCCCCTTCACGCTGGCGAGCGGGTTCTTGAGCTCGTGGGCGATCTCGGCCGACAGGGCCGAGAGCTCGGCGGCCCGCTCCCGGTGGGACCGCAGCGACTCCGCCTGGGCGGCGAGCGCGCGGCGCACCATCACGTCGAAGACGCGGCGGATGGCGCGCCCCAGTCCGGCGCCACCGGCGACCAGGAAGGAGAGCACCGCCGTCGCGGCCCAGGTCATCGTGGGCGTTCCGCCACCTCCCAGGACCGGCAGCCCCAGCGGCACCGCCCCGGTGAGCTTCAGCGCCGCGAAGGCTGCGATGGCCGCGAGCTGGAAGCCGACGGCGAGCAGCAGGAAGGGCGGCTCCAGGAGGATGCCCCACACGAGGGCCATCACCGGCATGAGGAAGACGAACGGGCTGTCGAGGCCACCGGTCCCGAGCGTCACCAGCGCCGACGCGACCGCCGCCACCCCGAGGTTCAGCCGTATGGAGACCCGCTCGATGCCGAGCCGGCGGGCCCGCAGCGCCTCCACGGTGAAGAAGGCGACGACCGACGTGGCGATGCCGCCCACCAGCCAGCGGCGCCACGGCGCCGGATCGGTGAAGGCGAGCCAGGTCGCGGTCCCGAGGATCACCGGCACGAAGAGAAGGCGCACGCCGACGACCTGGCCGAACAGGCGGTACACCTCCTGGCGCTGGATCTCCTCGAAGCCCGGGGGCGGTGGGGTGGCCATGTCGCTCCGCGGCGCGCCGCGGCGCCCGAGGATACGCCGCTCCGCGCCAGGGCGCACGCCGTGCCCACGCGCCGTCACGGGGAGCGGCCCACCGCCCGGTCGAGCGCCGCCTGGGATCCGCCGAGCCGCGCGCCGGCGTCGGCGAGCTGAACCTCCGCGCCGAAGAGCGAGTCGTTCGCGGAGAGGACGTCGAGGCTGGAGGCGACGCCCTCCTGGAAGCCGCGCTTCGCTGCCGCGGCGGCCTCGGCGGCGGTGTCCCGCTGCTTCCGGGCGAGGGTCAGGCGCTGGCGCGCCACCTCCACGTCGCGGGCGGCGTTCTGCACCTCCTGGACGACCTGGAGGCGCGTCTGCACGTCGGCCGCCCTGGCCTGTTCCACCTGCGCCTCCGCCTGCCGCGCCTTGCCGTAGCGGAAGCCGCCGTCGTAGAGGGTCCAGGTGAGGTCCACGGTCAGCTTCCAGCCGTCCTTCTCGCCGGTCGGGTAGGGGACGGTCTGCGCGAAGGCGCTGCCCGACGCGGATAGCTGCGGGGCGATGCGCCAGAGGGCCGAGTCGACCTGCTTCTCGTAGGAGCGGACCAGCGCCGCCTGTGCGGCCAGCTCCGGGCGGCGCTCCGCCGCCTCGCGGGAGAAGGCGGCGACATCGAGGAGCTGGGGCGGAGGTGCCGGGGGCATGGCGATGCGGACCGGCTCGGGCCGGCCCAGGAGCACACCCACGGCAATGCGAGCCCGGGAGGTCTCGGAGCGCGCCGCCACCAGATCGCTCTCCCGCCGGACGAGCGAGGTCTCGGCCTGGAGCACCGAGAGCGTCGTGGCGGTGCCGGCCCGGGCCTGTCGCCGTGCCCCCTCGGCCTGGTCCCGGGCCACGGCGACGGCCCGCTCGCTGGCGGCGACGATCTCCTCTCCGGCCCAGGCGGCCCAGGCGGTCTGCAGGAGAGTCGCGCGCACCGTGAGGCGGGTCGCGTCGGCACTCGCCGAGGCGGAGCGCGACGCCTCCCGCGAGGCCGCGAGCGAGAACCAGGCGTCGGGGATGACGAGCGGCAGCCGCAGCGTCCCGCCGCCCGACCAGGCCTCGAGCGGCTGGATGTAGACGCTCTCGAAGGAGCCGCCCGGGCCCGTCGGGCGCAGGAACACCGCCTCGGAGCTGTTGCGGGTGAAGCCGCCGCTCGCCGCGAGAGTTGGCAGGAGCGGGGCCTCGGCCTGCCGGACCACCGCCAGCGCCTCGCGCGCTCGTGCCCTGGCCTGCTCCAGGCTGGGGTTCTGCCGGTCCACCTCGGCGAGCGCTTCCTCGAGCGTGAGGTTCACGGCGGGCGGCATGCCCTCGAGGCCAGGCTCGGGCGGCGCGCCGGCCGCCAGCGGCGCGGCGAGGAACAGGAGTGTGGTCAGCGCGGTCATGAGGGTCCCCTGGGCGCGAGGTGCCGGTGCGGATGGCAGCAAGGACGATGCCGGACCCCGCCGCCGCCTGGGCCGGGGCCGGCCGGCGCGCGGCGCGGCGGGGCCGGCGGCCGAGGCCAGGGAGTCCGGCCGGTTGCCGCGCGCCGCGCACGCTGCGGAGGCGCGGGCCTCGAAGCCGTTCCATTCGCCCTCCCGAACGGCGTTCGGAAGTCCTTACACCCCGAGGTGCGTCCGCAGTGGCCCGCACCCGCAAGGCCGCGAATCCCGGCTGCTGCGGCGAGGGCCCGCCCGGCACGGTCCTGGCAGCGGGTCCGGGCGGCCCGCCCAGGCTCGCGGGAGGGGAGTCAGCGCATGCGCCGCATCGCGGTCGTCGTCACCGTCGTGGTCCTGGTCCTGGTCGCGCTCCTCGTGATCCGGTTGCGGGTCCAGGCCACGGCGCTGAACGCGCCCCCAGGGGGCTCGGGCGACATCGAGGGGACCGAGGTGACCCTCTCGGCCCGCATCACCGCTCGCGTTGCCGAGTTGCCGGTGAAGAAGGGGCGGCCGGTGAAGGCGGGAGAGGTGGTCGTGAAGCTCGACTGCGGAGATCCCGACGCCGCGCTCCAGGAGGCGGAGGCGCGCCTCGCCGCCGCCCGGGCCCAGGCCATCGCCGCGTCGGCGTCAGCGGACGCCTCGCGCCGCAGCCAGGAGGCGGCGCTCGCCTCCCAGGTCGCCGCCCGGGCGCAGGCAGAGGCGGTGGCCGCCCAGCGCGACGCGGCGGTACGCCAGGCGAAGCGGCTCGAGTCGTTGCCCGAGGACGTCTCGGTGTCGAGCCGCGACCAGAGCCGGGCCAGCGCAGATGGGCTCTCGCGCCAGGTGGAGGCCGCCCAGGCCCAGGCTCGCGCGAGCGCCGAGCAGGCCCGCGCCGCCGCAATGGCCATCCAGTCGTCGGGGGCGCAGGCGGTGGCGGCCCAGGCAAACGTGAAGGCGGCCGAGGAGTCGGCCAAGCGGGCCAGGCTGCTAGCCGACGACTGCGTCCTCCGCGCCCCACGGGACGCGATGCTCGACGACCTCCCGCACGAGGTGGGCGAGCTCGTACCCGCCGGCCAGTCGCTCGCGAAGCTCGTGGAGATGGGCGAGGTGAAGGCCACCTTCTACCTCCCCAACGCCGAGCTCGCCGCCGCCCGCCCCGGGGCAACGGCGATGGTGGTCGCCGACGCCTGGCCCGACCGGAAGTTCGAGGGAGTGGTCACGAGCGTCGCCGCCAAGGCCGAGTTCACTCCTCGGAACATCCAGACCCGCACCGACCGGGACCGGCTGGTCTACCCGGTGGAGGTGCGCGTGGCGAACCCGGACGGCGCGCTGCGCCCGGGGATGCCGGTGCAGGTGACGCTGCCGAAGGAGAAGTGATGGAGCCGGCGCTCATGGCGAGCGCGATGGTGAAGCGCTTCGGCGACGTCGAGGCGCTGGCCGGGCTCTCCTTCGAGGTGCGCCCCGGCGAGCTCTACGGGCTCGTCGGTCCCGACGGCGCCGGCAAGACCACCGCCATCCGGGCCCTGGCGGGGCTGGTCGATCTCGACGCCGGCGAGGCCCGCGTGCTCGGGAAGGACCCGGCCCGCCAGGCCGAGGTCCGCGAGTGGCTCGGGCTGCTGCCCCAGCAGTACAGCCTCTACCGCGACCTCTCGGTCTGGGAGAACCTGCGCTTCTTCGCGAGGCTCTACGTCCTGCCGCGCCAGGTGTTCCGGCAGCGTGCCGAGCGGCTGCTCGCCATCACCCGGCTCGACCGCTTCCTCGACAGGCGCGCCGATCAGCTCTCGGGGGGCATGTACAAGAAGCTGGCGCTGGCCGCGGCCCTGTTGCACGAGCCCAGGGTGCTGCTCCTGGACGAGCCGACGAACGGCGTCGACCCGGTGTCGCGGCGCGAGCTGTGGGCGCTGCTCCACGAGTTCGTCCACGGCGGCATGGCGGTGCTCATCTCCACCCCGTACATGGACGAGGCGGAGCGCTGTGACCGGGTGGGGCTCGCCTACCGCGGCAAGCTGCTGCTCGAGGGGGCGCCGGCGGAGCTCCTCGCGGCGTTCGACGAGGAGGCTTTCGAGGTCTCCGGGGGCGAGCGGGAGCCGGTCGACGCGCTGCTCTCCGGGCTGCCCGACGTGCGCACCGTGTCGCCGGCCGGGTCGCGGCTCCGGGTGGACCTGGCGCCCGGATCGCGGGCGCGCGTGGCGGCGGCGCTGGCGCCGCTCGGCGGGGAGCTGCGGCCGGTGGCCCCGAGCTTCGAGGACCTCTTCCTCTCGCGGCTGCAGCGGGAGACCGCGTGACCACGCTGCGTGCCGGCGCGTCGGGCCCCGCCATCGAGGCCCGGGGCCTCACCAGGCGCTTCGGGAGCTTCACCGCGGTGGACGCGGTCTCCTTCGACGTGTCGCGCGGAGAGATCTTCGGCTACCTGGGCGCCAACGGCGCCGGGAAGTCCACCACCATCCGCATGCTCATCGGCCTGCTGGCGCCGACCGGCGGCGTGGCGCTGGTGGCGGGGCGGGACGTGGCGAAGCAGCCGGAAGCGGTGAAGGGCGCCATCGGGTACATGTCTCAGAAGTTCTCGCTCTACCTCGACCTGCCGGTCTGGGAGAACCTGCGCTTCTTCGGCGGCGCCTACGGGCTGTGGGGAGCCGGGCTCGACCGGCGCGCCGAGGAGATCCTGGAGCTGACAGGGCTCGCCGAGCACCGCAAGGCCATCACCGGCGCCCTGCCCGGCGGAATCCGCCAGCGGCTCGCGCTCGGAAGCGCCATCCTTCACCGGCCGTCGATCGTGTTCCTCGACGAGCCCACGGCCGGCGTGGATCCGGTGGCGCGCCGCTCCTTCTGGCGCCTGATCCGCGACCTCGCTCGCGAGGGCACCACCGTCTTCGTCACCACGCACTACCTCGACGAGGCCGAGTACTGCCGCCGCATCGGGCTCATGGTGGATGGCAAGCTGGTGGCGCTCGACACGCCGGCCGAGCTCAAGCGAACCTGGGTCCCGGACCGGGTGCTGCTGGTGCGGGGGCGCAACCTCGCCGAGGGCGCGGCTGCGCTCCGCGCGCTGCCGGGGGTCCGCGCCGCCGAGCCCTTCGGGGCCGGGCTCCACGTCCGCGTCGATCCGGCGGCCTGGGACGGCGCCGCGGTGCGCGCCGCGCTCGAGGCCCGCGGAGGCGCCGCGGTCTCGGTGGAAGAGGCGGAGCCGTCCCTCGAGGACGTGTTCCTCGCCGCGGTGGGGCGCTCCGAGGCGGGGCAGGTGGCGGCGCCGTGAGCGCGCGGTCCGGAACCCTGCATCGCTTCGCGGTGCGCGTGGGCGCCATCGCCGGCAAGGAGGTCCTCCACATCCGACGCGACCCGCCCACCCTGATCCTGGGGCTGGGGATGCCAGTGCTGATGCTTCTGCTCTTCGGCTACGGCGTGAGCTTCGACGTCGACCGGATCCCGCTCGCCGTCTCCGATCGGGATCGCACCGGGGAATCGCGCCGGCTCTCGCTGGCCTTCACCGAGAACCACGAGTTCGAGCCGGCCGGGGGCGCCGACCCCGACCAGGCCACCACGCTCTTCCGCCGCCGCGCGGCGCGCGCGCTGCTGGTGATTCCCCAGGGCTACGCCAGGGACCTCGCCCGGGGAGGGCCGGCCCGCGTGCAGCTCCTGGTGGATGCCGCCGATCCCGTGACCGCGAACCAGATCCTCACCAAGGCCGACGCCATCGCCCTCGCCGAGAGCCAGCGCCGCGCCCGCGTCTCCGGGCCGGCCTCCCCTCCTCCACTGCAAGTGAAGGTCTGGACGCGCTACAATCCCGAGGCCCGCTCGGCGGTCTTCATCGTCCCCGGACTGGCTGCCTACCTGATGGCCATCAGCGCGGTGCTGCTCACCGCGCTGACCGTCGCCGGCGAGTGGGAGCGGGGCTCCATGGAGCAGCTCTTCGCCTCGCCGGTGGGACGGCTGGAGATCGTCCTCGGGAAGCTGCTCCCGTACCTCGCGCTGGGCGTGGTCCAGCTGCTGCTGATCCTCGGCGTCGGAACCAACGTCTTCGACGTGCCCATCCGCGGGAGCGCCATGCTGGTGATCCTGTCCGGGTTCCTCTTCCTCGGCGGCATGCTCGGGCAGGGGCTCTTCATCTCGGTTCTGGCGAAGAACCAGCTCGTGGCCACCCAGGCCGGGGTGCTCTCGTCGCTTCTCCCGTCCCTGCTCCTCTCGGGCATGCTGGTTCCCATCGACAACATGCCGTGGCCGCTACGGGTGCTTTCCCGGATCGTCCCCGCCCGCTACCTCGTCGACGCGCTCCGCCAGGTCCTCCTGAAGGGCAATGGCTTCTCCCGCATCTGGCCCGATCTCCTCGCCATGCTGGTCTTCGCGGTGGCGATCCTCGGCCTCGCCACCGCGCGCTTCAAGAGGAGGATCGCGTGAGCGCGCGCGGCGAGCGGCGCCCTTCCCTGGGGTGGATCCAGTACGCGGCGGTGGTGCGCAAGGAGGTCCTGCAGACGCTCCGGGACCGGCGGATCATGTTCATGCTGGTGTTCGCGCCCTTCATCCAGACCGTGGTGCTGGGGTTCGCCGTCGACTTCGACGTCGACCGGGTCCCGACGGTGGTCGCCGACCAGGATCGGAGCGCCGAGAGCCGGGGGCACGTGCGCCGGGTGCTCGCCGACGGGACGCTCACCTTCGCCGGGGACGCCCGGAGCGCCGAGGAGGGTGTCGAGGCGCTCGACCGGGGGGACGCCGCCGCGGTCCTGGTGATCCCTCCGCGGTTCGGCGCCGACGTGGCCGCGGGGCGCGCCGCCGAGGTGCAGGTGGTGCTCGACGGGACCGACCCCAACCGCTCCAACGTCGCCGCCGGCGCGGTGGGGCGCTACTTCGGCGAGGAGGCGGTGAGGCGCGCCGCCGCGCGCGCCCGCGCGGCCGGCGTCGCGCCCCCGGCGCGGATCGAGGTGGCTCCCCGCCTCTTCTTCAACCCGGGCCTGAAGTCGGCGCCCTACATCGTGCCCGGCATCGCCGCCATGCTGCTGGTGGTGGTCACCACCATCGTCACCGCCATGGGACTCTCGCGGGAGCGCGAGCAGGGGACGCTGGAGCAGGTGGCGGTGACGCCCATCCGCCCGGCGTTGCTCCTGGCCGGGAAGATGACTCCCTTCGTGTTCATCGGCTTCTTCGACGTGCTCCTGCTCCTCGCCGCCGGGACCTGGATCTTCGGCGTGCCGCTGCGGGGCAACCTGGCGGTGCTGGCGGCGGGGACGCTCCTGTACCTGGCCTCGACGCTCGGAATGGGGCTCTTCATCTCCACCATCTCCAGGACCCAGCAGCAGTCCTTCCTGGGCGGCTTCCTCTTCACCCTGCCGGCGGCGCTGCTCTCGGGCATCATGACGCCCATCGACTCGATGCCGCGCTGGATGCAGTGGATCACCTATCTGAACCCGCTGCGGTACTTCCAGCACGTCGCCCGCGCCAACCTGCTGAAGGGAGCCGGGTTCGCCGACGTCTGGCCGCAGCTTCTCGCGCTCTTCCTTTTCGGCGTGGCCATCTTCGCGCTGGCGACGCTGCGGTTCCGCAAGCGGCTGGCCTGACCGCCGCGCGCTGCGGTGGCGCGGCGCAGCCTGCGGAGGAGGAGGTGGGGCCGCGCCTAGAGCCGCCGGTGCTTGAGCGCCGGCAACTCCGTGCGCACCTGCTCCAGCCGGGCGCGGCTGAAGGGCGCGACGCACACCCCCTCCCCGTCGGGGCATCGGGCCAGCACCGTGCCCCACGGGTCCACCACCATCGAGTTGCCGTAGGTGAGCCGGTTCGCGGAGTGGCGCCCGACCTGCGCGGGGGCGACGACGTAGGCGAGGTTCTCGATGGCGCGCGCCCGCACCAGCACCTCCCAGTGGTCCTTGCCGGTGAAGAGCGTGAAGGCCGCGGGGATGAACATCACCTCGGCGCCCAGCGCCGCGAGCTGCCGGTAGAGCTCCGGGAAGCGGAGATCGTAGCAGATGGTGAGGCCGATGCGTCCGAGCGGCGTCGGCGCCAGCACCGCCTGGTCCCCGGGAATCACCGTCTCCGACTCCGCGTACCGCGCGCCGTCCGGGATGTTCACGTCGAAGAGGTGGATCTTGCGGTAGGTGCCGAGGATGGCGCCGTCGTCCCCGACGAGGACGCTGGTGTTGGCGGTCTTGCCCGGCACCGGGACCTGCTCGGCGACCGAGCCGGCCACGATGAAGACGCGGCGCGCCCGCGCCACCTCGCGCAGCGCGGCCAGTGTCGGCCCCTCGAGCGTCTCGGCGCCAGCGATGCGCTCCTCGTCGCGTCCCATGAACGCGAAGTTCTCTGGCAGCCCAACGAGCTTCGCACCCAGGTCGGCCGCCTCGTGGACGAGGCGCAACGCGGTGGACAGGTTCCGGGCGCGGTCGGCCGTGGAGCTCATCTGGACCGCACCGAGCAGGTACGTGGACGGCGGTGCCATGGGTCCCCCATATCACGGCGAAGAGGGCGGATTCACGGCCGGGGTGCCGGCCCCGCCCGAGGCGCAGAGCCCCCTGACGCGTCGCGCGGCGCCCCGGCCCAGGACCTGGTGCCATCCATGGGGATACTCGCAAGGGACGCGTGGGAGCCTTGATCGGGGCAAAGCCCAGCGTCCGAGGCCTGGTGTATGCTGCGCCACCTCCGATGCATCGGTTCTACACCACCTTCGAGGCGGCCCACCTCCTCGGCGTGTCGCTGCCCACGGTCGTGAACTGGATCAAGGGGCGTCGGCTGAAGGCGCACCGCACGCCGGGCGGCCACCGGCGGATCGCGCGGGAGGAGCTGGCGGCCTTCATGGCGCGGCACGGGATGCCGCTCCCGCCAGAGCTGGACGGCGTGCTCCAGACCGGCCGCAAGGCCCTCGTCGTGGGCGAGACCGGTCCGGCTCGCGAGGCCGTCACGCGCGACGTGGCCCGCGGCGGCTTTACGGTCGAGCAGTGCGCCGCGGGCTTCATCGCCGGTGCGCGGGCGGCGCGCTTCCAGCCGGACGTGGTGGTGCTGCTCGTCGCGTCAGCCGACGGGGGCGAGACCCTCGCCGGGCTGCGCGCCGACGCCGAGCTCGCGGCGGTGCCGGTGGTGGCGGTCGGGCTCGCGGAGTGGTCGGCGCGGCTGCGGGCCGCGGGCTGCGTCGCGGCCGTGGCCCTGCCGCTCGCCGACGGGGCGGTGCTGGCCGCCGCCTCGCAGGTGCTGTCGCTCGCCGCCGCCTCGACGCGACGTCGCTCCTAGCACCGCTGGCGACCCGGCAGGTGGCGCACGAGCGGTCCGGCACGTAGCGCCGCCGCCCCCGAGGCACTACACTTTCGAGACGATTCACTGCGACCCTTCCGTCGCGTCGGACCGAGCCTTGCCCATTCTCGCGCCGCTCATCGCAATGTTTCTCGCCGCGCCACCGGAGGCCACGGTGCACGGGCGCGAGGCTCCAGCGGCGGCGCCCATCGCCCCGACGTCCCGTCGCGAGACGGTGGCGCCGGCGCCAGCCGTACCGTCCGGGCCGGCCTCGGTGGACCGCCTTGCCTCCCCGCGCGCCTACGGGCACTACCTGCGTGCCCGGGAGGCGGAGCTGCGTGGAGACTGGCGCGAGGTGGGCGACGAGCTCCGCCAGGCGCTGGCCTTCGATCCCGGCAGCGCCGCGCTGCACGTGGCCATGGCCGAGGCCTGGGGCCGCTCCGGCCAGCTCGGCCGGGCCGAGGCCGAGGCGCGCCAGGCGCTCGCGCTCGAGCCCGCCGGCGCCACCGCTGCCGAGGCCTGGCTCCTGCTCGGGAAGCTCGCGCTGATGGGGCGGCGCGGGCCCGAGGCGGCGCAGGCGCTCCGCGAGTCCGTCCGCATCCAGTCCGAGCTCGCGCGCGGACGGCCGGCGGACGAGGCGGCGCTCGACCCCGACGCCTGGAGGCTCCTCGCCCACGTGGAGATGGAGGCTGGCCGCGAGCCGGCGGCGGCGCTGGTGCTCGACGACCTGGCTGCGCGGCTCCCCTCGGAAGGCGCCGCCTCGCTCCGCGACCTGGCGAGCCAGCTCGCCGAGCGGGGCGACGACGCACGCGCCGAGGGCTACCTCCGCCTCGCGCTCGAGCGCGACCGGCACGAGGCCGAGGCATGGCGCCGGCTGGCCCAGCTCCTCGAGCGGCGGCGGCGGCCCGACGAGGCGCGGAAGGCCTGGGAGGGGCTGCTGCGGGAGGACCCGGACGACGCCGAGGCGCTCCTCGCGGCCGGGCGTCTCGCGCTTCGCGCCGGCGACCCCGCTGGCGCCCGCGCCTGGTTCGGCCAGCTCGAGCAGGTGTCCGGCGACGAGTCGGCGGCGCGCGCCGCCGTCGCCTTCGCCTGGCTCGACGCGCGGAGGGCGGCCGACGCGCTGCGGGTCGTCGAGGACGGGCTGCGCGTTGCGCCGGGTGACCCCCGGCTGCGCTTCGCCGAGGGGACCGTGCTCGCGGAGCAGCGGCGCTGGACCGAAGCTGCCGAGGCCTTCGCCGGCGTCACCGGCGAGGACGAAGACCTGGTGGTCTCGGCCCGGGCCGGGCAAGCGCTCGCGCTGGCGCAGGGCGGGCGCGCCACCCGGGCGCTGTCGGTCGTCGATGCCGAGCTCCGTCGCCGACCCGGGGACCCGCGGCTCGTCCGGACGAGGGCGCTGGCGCTGGAGCGCGCCGGGCGCACGGCCGAGGCGCTGGTGGTGCTGGAGTCCGCGGTGGCGGCACGCCCCCGCGACGAGGAGTCCCGCTTCGCGCTGGCGATGGCCCACGACCGAACCGGGGACCGGAACGCGGCCGTGCGGGTGGCCCAGGGGCTGCTCGAGCTCAACCCCGACAACGCCGAGGCCATGAACTTCCTGGCCTACGCCTGGGCCGCCAACGGCCAGCGGCTGGAGGAGGCGGAGCGGCTCGCCTCCCGCGCCCTCGACCAGCAGCCCGAGAACGCCGCCTTCCTCGACTCGCTGGGCTGGGTCCACTACCAGCGGGGCGACTACGGCCGGGCCGTGGGCCTGCTGGAGCGCGCCGAGTCCATCGGCGGACCCGAGCCGACCATCCTCGAGCACCTCGGCGACGCCTACCGGCGCGTCCTCCGCGCCGCCGACGCCGCCCGCGCCTACGAGCGAGCGCTGGAGGCCTTCGACGGCGGGGCCGAACCCGAGACGCCCGGACAGCGGGCGCACATCGAGCGCAAGCTCGGCGAGCTACGCGCCGCCGACCTGCGCCCCGCGAGGCGATAGACCATGAGCGTGCCCAGCTTTCCCAGCTCCGACCTCGCCAGGCGCGAGGACGGCTTCGTCCACTCCGCCGACGGCCGCCGCCTGTACTGGCAGCGCTACACGCCGCCGTCGCCGCGTGCCACGGTGATGGTGCTCCACGGTGCCGGCGACCACTCCGGGCGCTACGCCGGCGTCACCGACGCGCTGGTGCGCGCCGGCCACGAGGTGGCGCTCCTCGACTTCCGCGGCCACGGCCAGTCCGACGGGCGCCGCTGGTACGTCGACCAGTTCGAGGACTACCTCGCCGACCTCGACGCCTTCGCGGCGCAGGTCCGCGCCGGGGCGGCCGGGCGGAAGCTCTTCGTCGTGGCCCACAGCCAGGGCGGCCACATCGCGGCGCACTGGGGGCTTCGCCCCGGGCTGGGCGTCGCCGGCTTCGTCTTCTCCTCCCCGTACTTCCGGCTCGCCATCGACCCGCCCAAGGCGAAGCTGTGGGCGTCGCTGGTCGTGGGCAAGGTGGTGCCCTTCCTTCCCGTGGATGCGGGGCTCGACCTCGCGACGCTGACGAGCGACCCCGAGATGCAGCGCTGGACCGACCGCGACCCGCTCTACCTGCGCAAGACGACGCCGCGCTGGTTCACCGAGTCGAGCCGGGCGCAGGAGGAGCTGCGGGCCGGCGTGGCGCGGTTCACCTACCCCTTGCTGGTGATGCTCGGCACCGGCGACCGCATCGCCGACCCCAAGGCGGGAGAGGCGTTCCTCGCTGCGGCCGGCTCCGTCGACAAGGAGCTCCGCGTCTATGCCGGCTTCCAGCACGAGATCTTCAACGAGGTGGGGCGTGGTGCTCCGATCGGCGACGCCGTCGCATGGATCTCGACGCGTGCCGCCGCGAAAACGCATTGACCGGGGCGCGCACGCGCCCCTATTCTCCGTCGCACGCGTACGGAGGTTCCCCAGATGGCAGTGATCGAGAAGCCCGCCGCTCCCCGGAGCGGCGCACAGACCGTCATCGGCAGCTCCATCGTCATCGACGGCGAGATCTCAGGTGACGAGGACCTGGTCATCGAAGGCACCGTGAAGGGCAAGATCGCCCTGCGCGAGAGCCTCTTCGTGGAGAGCTCGGGCGTGATCGAGGCCGACATCGAGACCGCCAACGTCGAGGTCTCCGGCCAGGTGACCGGGAACATCGCCGCCACCCAGAAGGTGGAGCTGAAGGCCGCCTGCAAGGTGATGGGGGACATCCGAGCGCCGCGGATCCTCATCGCCGACGGCGCGGTGTTCCGCGGCAACGTCGACATGGACATGGGCGCCCGCGCCCCGAAGGGGAAGTGAGCGATGGCCACGACCAGCGGCAGCACCGTCATCGGCGAGTCCATCCTCATCAACGGCAACCTCAACGGCGATGAGGACCTGACCGTCCGGGGCCGCGTCGAGGGAACCGTCACGCTCAGTCGCACGCTGGTTGTGGAGCCGAGCGGGGTGGTGAAGGCGGAGGTCCAGGTCCGGAACTGCGTCATCGCCGGTGCGGTCATCGGCAACGTCACCGCCACCGAGAGCGTGGAGATCACGAAGGAAGGGCGCATGGTCGGCGACATCGCCGCGCCCCGCGTCATCATCGTCGACGGTGCCAGCTTCAAGGGGCGGGTGGACATGGGCGAGGTCGACGTCGGGGCCGAGCGCGCCGCGCCCCGCGCCGCGCTCTCCCGGGCGCAGCGGCCGGCGCTGGCGACGGCGCGCCCCACCGCGCGCGTGGCCCGGGAGGAGGCGGTCGGGGAGGCCCCGGCTCCGCGCCCGCCGGCCCCGCCCCCGGCGCTCGGCATGGGCGCCGTGAAGCGGAAGGTCGTGGTCAAGCGGAAATAGCCCCTCGTGGACCGGGACGATCGAGCCACGGCGCCCTCGCACGCGACCGGCGCCGTCGAGTTCGTCTCCCTCGACGACATCGCCGACGACCTCACCTTCCGGCTCCGCGAGCCCGGGGACGTCTCCGACCTGGCCGCGTCGATGGGCCGGCTCGGGCAGCTCGTGCCGGTGGAGGTGCGACCGCTGCCGGGAACCAGGCCCGACCCGTCGGCCGGGCGCCCGACCATCGAGGACGTGGTGCTCGCCGACCTGCCCGGCCCCCGCTGGCAGGTCGTCGCCGGCTTCCGACGCCTCGAGGCCCTGAAGCTCCTCCACCGCGACCGGGTGCTGGCTCGCATCCACCGGGAGCTCACGGACGAGGACGCCTGGGCTCTCGCGCTCTCGAAGCCGCTGCTCGCCGAGCCGCTCCTCGCCTCCGACCTCGAGGCGCTCCGGGAGAGGCTGCCCGCAGCCGGCGCCGAGGGGTGGGGCGCGGACCTGCTCGAGGACGCGCTCGCCCGGACGCCGGTGTCGCCAGAGCATCGGGAGCGCTTCCTGGCGTTCCTGGCGCAGGGGCCGGCCACGGTGCCGGGGGCCATCGGGCCCGCGCCCGTCCTGGCCGCGCCGGCCGCGGCGCCACCCCTGGCCGAGCCCGGGCCGTCCTCCGCGGACGAAGGCGAGACGCTCGAGGTCACGCCCGACGAGCTGGCGCTCCACGTGGCGGTGCGCCTCTTCGAGCTGAACCAGGAGCTGGCCGTTGCCTGGGAGGTCTGGCGCGAGCTGCCGGTCGAGGGCCGGCGCCACATCATCGCGCAGGCCCGCTACCTCGCCGAGCTCTTCCCACTCATGGACCGGGAGACCGAATGAGCCTGGACCTCGACCGCGCGCGGCTCCTGGAGCTGCTCCGCACCCTCTCCTTCGAGCGGCGCAAGGTCGTCCTCGCCTCGGGCAAGGAGAGCGACTTCTACGTGGACTGCAAGCGCACCGCGCTGACCGCCGAGGGGCACGTGCTGGTGGGCCGGCTGCTCTTCGACCGCATACGCCGGGTGAGGCCGCTGGTGCGTGGCGTGGGCGGCCTGACGCTCGGCGCCGACCCGCTGGCGAGCGCGGTGGCGCTGACGAGCTTCCTCCAGGGAGAGCCGGTGGACGCCTTCATCGTCCGCAAGGAGCCGAAGGGGCACGGCACCGGGCAATGGGTCGAGGGGCGGAAGACCATCCCCGACCGGAGCCGCGTCGCCGTCCTCGAGGACGTCGTCACCACCGGTGGCAGCGCGCTGAAGGCCATCGAGCGCTGCCGCGGCGAGAGCCTCGAGGTCGTCGGCTGCTTCGCGCTCGTCGACCGGATGGAGGGCGGGCGCGAGGCCATCGAGGCGCAGGGCGTTCCGGTGGACGCGCTCTTCACCCGCAGGGACTTTCTGGGCTAGGAGGTGAAGATGCGCCGCGCTCTCGCCGCATTTCTCGTCGCCGCCTCAGGCTGCGCCACCGGCTTCCTGGAGAAGCAGCCGAAGCCCACCACCCACGAGGGGGCCTGGGCGGCGGAGCGCGACCGCTTCACCCGCTCGAAGAAGCTCTACGACGGGCTCGACGACGTCGCCTTCGCCACCGCCACCTACCTGGCGCCCACCGTGCGGGAGGCGCGCACGGAGCGCCTGGCGGAGTGGAGGGGCATCCTTCCCGCCGAGCGCGACGCCATGGCAACCGCCGAGGCCAAGGCGGCCGCCGAGTCGGAGGAGTTCCTGCTGGCCTTCTTCACCGCCGACCGGCGAGCCAACGACCTCACCAGCGACCGCGGCACCTGGCGCGTCTCGCTCCTCGTCCAGGTTCCGGGCGGGGTCGAGCAGACGCCGCCGGTGAAGGTGGAGACGGTGCACATCGACCCCACGGTCCCCGCCCTCTACCCGTACGTCACCGACTTCGACCAGCTCTACCGGATCCGCTTTCCGCGTTTCACCGGCGCGAAGCCGCTCGCCGAGTTGCCCTTCACGTTGCGGATCGCCGGCGCGCTGGGAAACGTGGAGCTCACCTGGCTGCCGGGCGTGCCGCCCTGACCCGCCCCCGGGCACCCGCCCCGGCCTCCGCACCGCCCCGGTCGCGCCCGCGTCGGCCAGGCGGCGCGCCGACGCCGCGGCGCGGTCAGTCTCGCGGCGGCTCGTCGAGCTCGCCTCGGTGGAGCACGGTGTCGTGCAGCCAGCGGTCGTCGGGCCGCGGGTGGTCGAGCAGGTAGTGGAGGCCGCGCGACTCGCGCCGCCGCCGCGCCGACTCGACGATGAGCATGGCGACGTCGGCGAGGTTGCGCAGCTCGATGAGGTCCGGGGTCACCTTGTAGCGCCAGTAGTACTCTCGGATCTCGCCGCGGAGGTTCTGCAGCCGGGTCCGGGCCCGCTCCAGCCGCTTCACGCTGCGGACGATGCCGACGTAGTTCCACATCAACCGCCGCACCTCGTCCCAGTTGTGGGTCACCACCACGCCCTCGTCCGGGTCGAGCGCGTCCCCGGGGTTCCAGTCCGGGACCCTGGGCGGGGTCCGGCCATTCGCCGCCAGCTCGGAGGCCGCCACCGCCGCCCGCCGCCCGAAGACGAGCCCCTCCAGCAGCGAGTTGGACGCGAGCCGGTTCGCGCCGTGCAGCCCGGTGCAGGCCACCTCGCCCACCGCCAGCAGGTGGGGGACGCTCGTCAGGCCGTGGAGGTCGGTGACCACGCCGCCACACTGGTAGTGCGCAGCGGGCACCACCGGAATGGGCTGCGCCGCCATGTCGATGCCGAACTCCTTGCACGTCTGGTAGATGTGCGGGAAGTGGTCGAGGAGGAAGCCCTTGGGCAGGTGCGTCATGTCGAGGAAGGCGCAGTCGTCCCCGCGCCGCTTCACCTCGGCGTCGATGGAGCGGGCCACGATGTCTCGAGGCGCCAGCTCCTTGCGCGGGTCGTAGCGGACCATGAAGGCCTCGCCGGCCTTGTTGCGCAGGATGCCTCCCTCGCCGCGAAGCGCCTCGGAGATGAGGAAGCTCTTTGCCTGCGGGTGGAAGAGGCAGGTGGGGTGGAACTGGAAGAACTCCATGTTGGCGACGGCCGCGCCGGCCCGGTAGCCCATGGCCACGCCATCGCCGGTCGCCACGTCCGGGTTGGAGGTGTAGAGGTACACCTTCCCGGACCCGCCGGTGGCGAGCACGGTCACGCTGGCGGTGACGGTGCGAATCTCGCCGGTGGCCCGGTCCAGGACGTAGGCCCCGAGCGCCCGGTTCGGCCCGGACAGCCCGACCCGCTCGCCGGTGATCACGTCGATGGCCACCTGGTCCGGCTCGATACCGATGCCGGCCGCGGCGCAGGCGGCGAGCAGCTTCTTCTCCACCTCCATGCCGGTCGTGTCCTTGGCGTGGGCGACGCGGCGGCGGGAGTGGCCGCCCTCCCGGGTGAGGTGGAGCCGGTCGGGACCTTCCCGGTCGAACTCGACGCCCAGGGAGAGGAGCCAGCGGATGCGCTCCGGCCCCTCGCGCACCGTCACCTCCACCGCGTCCTGGTGGCAGAGGCCAGCGCCGGCGACGAGCGTGTCCTGGACGTGGTTCTCGACGACGTCGTCGGCGCCCAGCACCGAGGCGATGCCCCCCTGCGCGTACTGGGTGTTCCCCTCCTGGGGGGCACGCTTGGTGAGGACCAGCACCTTCCCGTGGGCGGCGGCCTCGAGCGCGAAGGAGAGCCCAGCGACGCCCCCGCCCAGGACCAGGAAATCGACGTGCTCGCGAGAGGAGGAGGACATCCGGGATCCCTAGCACGCGGCCGGGGAAGTTGTCTTGACGGCCGATCGGTTGCTAACCTTCGTCGAGTACCATGCGACGAGCCTCCCCATGGTCCCTTCTGGGTCTGCTCCTGCTCGCGCCGCTCGCCGCGGGCGCGCGGGGCGGCGGTGCGGTCTGCGGCTATCAGGACCCGGACGGCGTCTGGCACTTCAGCAACGCGTCCGCCGACCCCCGTTGCAAGAAGCGGCTCACGCTTCGCGACGCCGACGCCGGCCTGTACCGGTCCGAGCCGAGAGGGGACTCGGCGGGCCGTGCCGCGGGGCCCAAGGCGACGGCCGGGACGCGGGAGGCGCGACGCGAGCCGCCGCCGGAGCTCGGGCGGCACGTCCGCGAGGCCGCCGAGCGCTACAACCTGTCGGTGGAGTTGCTCCTGGCGGTGATGGAGGTGGAATCGAACTACAATCCGCGCGCGGTCTCGCACAAGGGGGCGGTCGGGCTCATGCAGCTCATGCCGCAGACCTCCAGCGAGATGTACGTCTGGGATGCCACCGATCCCAAGGCCAACATCGAGGGCGGCGCCCGCTACCTTCGCATCCTCGCCAACCTCTACGGGGGCGATCTCTCCCGCACGCTCGCCGCCTACAACGCCGGCCCGGAGGCGGTGCGACGCGCCGGGGACCGGATCCCGCCGTACCCGGAGACGCGGGAGTACGTCCGCCGCGTGCTCGACCGCTACTACCGGCTCAAGGGCCAGGGCGACAGGGGATAGCGCGTGCCAAGGGCCCCCGGAAGCGAAGATGAGGTCGAGGGGCAGGACGAGGAGTTCGTCCACCACCTCGCGCGCGGCTCGGAGCTGCTGACGCGCGGCGAGCCCGCCGAGGCGCTCCACTCCTTGCAGCGGGCCGCGGCGCTCCGCCCCAAGGACGGGAAGGTGCTCGGGTTGCTCGGCCAGGCCTGCTACCGCACCGGCCGCTTCGAGGAGGCCGCCCACGCCTACGGACGGCTCGTGGATGACAACCCCACGGAGGTCGCGGCGCGAGTGAACCTGGGGCTCGCCAACCTGAAGGCCGGGCGCCACGCCGACGCGGTGAAGCAGTTCTCCATCGCCCTCGACCTGAACCCGGACCACAGGAAGGCCATGGGCTACCTCGGGCTCGCCCAGCTCGACTCCGGCGACCCGCGCGCGGCCCGCGAGTGGTTCGAGAAGAGCGGCAGCACGCTGATGGTCGCCCGCTGCGACGAGCTCATCGCCGCAGGGCCGCCGAGCACGGCC